>QMCE01000022.1_pt1 | contig 67179 bp, 69 predicted proteins | sample 1821851 | NCBI WGS metagenome assembly QMCE01 (sample SAMN09453174, study PRJNA476694) | Termite gut metagenome, whole genome shotgun sequencing project. | isolation source: worker | host: Odontotermes sp. | place: South Africa:Pretoria | collected 2016-01-28
GTCACTGCGTAAATTTCGGAACCGCCGTGTACGGAACCGTACGCACGGTGGTGTGGGAGGTCGGCTGGCCAACTAATGGCCAGCCTCCTACCCGATTTAGATCATATCAATCGCTGAGCGCGAACCCTGTTGCCGCGACTGTGGCTGGTTCAGGCTTCGTCCTTTTAAGCTTGAATTGTGCGATAAGTTCCTTGAGCATATCCGATTGCCCGCTGAGCTCCTGGCTGGCGGCGGCGCTTTGTTCGGCGGTGGCGCTGTTTTGCTGAACGACCTGCGCTACCTGGTCTATGCCGTTGTTTATCTGCGCTATGCCGTAGCTCTGTTCTTCTGAAGAGCTTGCTATCTGCTCAACTATCTTATTGCTTTCGTTAATGCCGGAAACTATCTCCGCAAGGCTTGCCGCAGTGTCGTTAGCGATTTTCGCGCCGAGCTGCGCTTTTTCTATAGAGTTTGCGATCAGGCTGCCGGTGTCGCTGGCGGCCTCGGCGCTTTTGGCGGCAAGGCTGCGGACCTCTTCGGCGACCACTGCGAAGCCCTTGCCGTGCTGGCCCGCGCGCGCCGCCTCTACCGCCGCGTTCAGCGCGAGTATATTGGTCTGGAATGCAATGTCGTCAATAACCTTTATAACCTTGCCTATGCTCTGGCTTGCCTGGGTTATCTCGTTGACGGCGGCCATCATGTCGTCCATTTGGCGGCTGCCTTTCTCCGCGCTGCTTTTGATCGTACCGGCAAGCTTGGCCGCCTTGTCCGCCATTGCGGCGTTGGCCTTTGTTTTTTCTGCTATCTGTGTTGTGGAGGCGGAAAGCTGCTGCACCGTTGCGGCCTGTTCGGTGGATCCCTGCGCCAACGCCTGCGCGCCGTCGGCTATCTGCTTGGAGCCGGAGGAGACTTGGTCGGTGGCGTGGCTAATATCCCCGAACATGGAGTTTAGGCTTTCAAACGTGGTTTTAAGCGAATTTCCCATTGTGTCGCGCTCGGAAAGCAGGTCTACGTCGGGAGTCAAATCCCCCCCGGCAAGCACCTCAAGGTTGTGGGCCATGTTGGTGACATGCCCCACAAAGCCCGCAGAACCCGATATGCACTGGCCTATCTCATCCTTAAGCTTACCATAGCGCTCAATAACCGCGGCGTCCGCCTCGGAAAGTTCAAGGTCCCCGGCGGAACCCGCCTTTTTCATAAAATTCGTTAGCACGACTATAGGCTTGCTTATAATGCCGGATATATACAGCGCGAGCACGACTGACGCGGCCGTGACGGCGGCGGCTATTATAATTACGACCATGAGTTGCATCGCGTTGCTTTCGAGCGTGGCGTCCGTGAACTCAAAGGAGTTTTGCTCCGCTCCCGCAAACAGCTCTTTAAGGTATAAAATAGTCCGGTCGCTTGCGGCGGCGGCGGTTTTCCTCGCGGCGGCCCGCTCTTCCATTGTAACGAGGAATAAGTCGATATCGCGCCTGTAGATTTCAAGCGCGCCGAGCATGGACCCTGTTGTGAGTATATTGTACGTAAGCTGGCTGTTCTCCCTGAACTCTGTAAGCACGGTGATAGTCTCGTCAAAATACGCGAGGTCTTCCTCTATGCGCGAGATATCAAGCGCGCGGAACATGGCGTCAAAGCGGCCGCCGATTCCGTTAAGCCTCGTGGCGATATCCATGCCTTGCCTCACCCTGTCCACGCGGTCTATCCTGTCCTGCGCGGTCAGCTCGGGCTGGTTGGCCTCGTCAACGGAAAGGTCCATCTGGTAGCTGAATATGCCCAGACTCTGCTCTGTCAGTGACTTTTGGTTTGCGGTTGCGGTAGCTATTATCTCCTCCAGACTTTTGTTTGCGGCCTGCAGGGTATCTATGCTCACGCTCCAGGACTCCACCAGCGCTGTTGCGGAGTCAACCTGCCCCTTGTAGCTTTCAAGTATGGGGTACTGCGCTATAAGGTTGTTTATTTCCAATATGTAGCCGCGGCACTCCGCTATGCGGGTGAGAATGTTGTTGTATTCCGTGTCGTTAAACGTGGCGCTTATGACTGTACTGGATTCGCTCGCGGCCATAAAGCTGTTCATAAGCGAAGCGCTCACAGATTGCAGCTGAACCTCCGCAAGCGTATTCTCGGCGTTTTGGTTGGTCCTCAGGTTCGAGAGTATCACGTACCCCGAAAGCCCCAGCGTCAAGATTGTGACGAGTCCGAACGAAACAAGGATTTTAAGCCTGATTTTTAAGTTTTTCAACTGTCTTCCCCCTTAAATGTCTGCCATTTTGCACATCCACAATATGGAATTTATTGCAAGTTTAGTACAATATTACCATACAATAGTAACACATGTTTGCGTGGTTGTCAATGCGGTTTTGGCGGCAAAACCTCTGATGTGACCGATTTTATGAGTGTTAAATTTTCGGAGAATATAACAAAAAACATCCTCCTTTTTTGTGATATGCACAGCACGGCGCATTCACTAAAAGAGGGATGTAACGTTGGAAATTTTATAAAACACAATCTTGACAATCAAGCCGTCGCGTCTTACTAATAAAAAAGGAGGGTAGGCCGCAAAACGGCTACGCCCAAGATTATTGAATCACAAAGTAACCGTTAACCTTGGACCGGGGCGGTTACTTTGCGTTTATAGCGTTTATTGTAAGCGCTGAACACGTTATAAGTAACGCCGCTATTAAAGCCGCTACAGCAATTATATATTTCACGCTTTTCCACATATGCCTCACCTCCGGACTTTCGGAGGCTGGGCGCAACCGTCCACAAGTTACCCTCTGTGACAATATTACATTGTGGGACACAAAATGTCAATGTACCTTAACGTTAGGTGTGGGAGTGGAACCCATACCCAGCAAGCGCATAACACAGGACTCCTGTAGAGACGGGCTTCCATGCCCGACCGCTGCTTTACTCCCCCCTCAGCTTCATCTCCAAATACCTGTCGTGGCTTATGAGCACCTGCCGGGGCTTGCTTCCCTCGAACGGGCCTACTATGCCGCGTTCCTCAAGCTGGTCGATAATCCTGGATGCGCGGGCGTAGCCCAGGCGCAGCTTTTTTTGCAGCATGGAGGTCGATGCCATGCCCGCCTCCACAACGCACTCTATGGCCTGCGGAAGCATTTCGTCGTCGTCGTTGTCAAAGCCGCCGCCGTCCTTGCTGTTTTTGTCGGGGATTACGTGGCGCTCTATCTCTTCGGCTATATGGGCGTCGTACTCCGCGTCCTCGCCGTGCTTTATATACTTTACGACGTCTTCGACCTCGCCGTCTGTGACAAAGCAGCCCTGCACGCGCATGGGCTTTGCGGCGCCCATGGGGAAGAACAGCATATCGCCCCGGCCCAGCAGCTTTTCCGCGCCGCCCATGTCCAGAATGGTGCGGCTGTTTACCTGGTCGGGTACCTTAAAGGCTATCCGGGAGGGGATGTTGGCCTTTATCGTGCCGGTCAGCACGTCGGTCGTGGGCCGCTGCGTCGCGACAATCAAATGCATCCCTGCGGCCCTGGCCTTTGCCGCCAGCCGCGAGATGGAATCCTCAAGATCCTTGGGCGAGACCATTAAAAGGTCAGCCAGTTCGTCTATGATTATAACGATCTGCGGCATGGGCTTCATGTCGGGGTCGTTGTTTGTTTTGCTCTTTGCCAAACGGTTGTACCCGGCGAGGTCGCGGACGCCGAACTCAAAAAATTCGCGGTACCTGCGCTCCATTTCGGCAACGGCCCAGTTGAGTGCGCCGGCCGCCTTTTTGGGGTCCGTCACCACCGGCACCAGCAGATGCGGGATTCCGTTGTACACGCCCAGCTCAACGACCTTGGGGTCGATCATCAAAAGTTTGACTTCGTCTGGGGAGGATTTGTACAGCAGGCTGATGATAATTGAGTTTATGCACACCGACTTGCCCGCTCCGGTGGAGCCCGCGATCAGCGCGTGGGGCATTTTAAAGACGTCGGCGAGCACCACGTGGCCTGTGATGTCTCGGCCAAGGGCTACGGTTATGTTTGACTCCGCCTTGCGGAATTCCTCAGAGTCAAGCAACTCGCGGACGCTGACTATATTCACGACCTTGTTGGGGACCTCGATCCCAACGGCGGGCTTGCCGGGAATCGGCGCCTCTATGCGTATCCCCGCGGCCGCGAGATTGAGCGCGATGTCGTCGGCAAGATTGGTTATCCTGTTTATCTTTACCCCGGCCGAAGGCTGGAGCTCGTATCTGGTGACAGCGGGGCCGCGCGTAACGGCGGTGATACGGGTCTCTACACCAAAGCTTTTTAGCGTGTCCACAAGCGTCTGCGCGTTCTGGTTTAGCTCCTGCGTTATGTCGCCGGTGTTAGCGGCGGGCTGGTTTTTCAAAAGATTCAGCGGCGGCCGCCTGTAAAAGCGCGGGGGCTCCACAGTGGAGCCGAACGCGGGCAGAGATATTATCTCCGGCGCAACAGTGTTTTGTTGCTCTTCAAATTCATCCTGAAGCACGGCGGCGTCAAAGCCGGGAGTCTCGCCGCTAAAGGGCAATTCTCCCGCCCGCAGGCCAAGGCTGTCAAGCTTGTTGTCAAGGGCTTCTGCGGGGACGTTTTTTTCGGCGTCAAGAATATCCTGCTCAAGCAGGGAGAGCCTGCGCCGCTCCGCCGCGCTTTCCGGGGAGTGATCTTCCTGCGCGCGCGCGAACTCCTCCGGGGATATGTACTCCACCGGGCTTTTCATAAAATCGGTTACGGGCTCCGGGCCGGAAACCTCGGGCGGAATAACCGGAATATCCGAAAACACGGGATGAGACGGCATGGGGGCCGTGGCGGGGGTATCCTCCCAAGGAGGCTCGCCGTCGTCCTCGCTCAGTATTGTGTCACCCGAAATGTCAACGTCAAAGTCAAAGCTCCGTGCGGGCGGGGACGCGGGTGCGGGCTTTGCCGCCGCGCCTGATTTCTTTTTATTTTTCTTGGCATCGGCCGCTTCCCGGCTCTGCCGGCGCTGTTCCCGGCTCTCAAGGCTCGCGGAGTAGGCGCTTTCTAAATCCTTTACCGGCTTTGCGGCGGTCCTGAAAAGCCCTATCAAGGTTGAACCGGTGACGAGCATGAGAAACACAAATATCGCAAGCACCAACACCACTGACGCGCCGGCCTCGCCAATCAGGCTTACCAGCGGCAGGGCCAGCAGACCGGCCGCGCCGCCGCCGCGCAGTTTCATGCCGTCTGCATAAAGCTGGCTAATATTCGCGACAAAGCTTTCGCCCTCCGGTAAATCGTAGGATATCTGAACCATCGCCGAAACTAACAAGATGAGAACAAGAATCTGCCAGAGCTTGGCCTTTATCTTTGAGAAAGGCTTGTCCAGCGCAGAGACCACCGCCGCGTATATGACCAGAGGCGGCAAAAACCAGGCGCTCCAGCCGAACACGCCAAAAAGGCAGTCGTGCAGCGTGCGCCAGAACTTTTCACCCTCTATAAAAATCAAAGCGCCCAGCAAAAGGCCCGACGCGAACGTCACGACCACCCACATCTGCTTTCTGGCGTCCTGAGCGGCCTTTGGTTCGGCGGGCTTTTTCTTTTTTGTGGCGGGCTTGCGTTTAGTAGCTGCGGGCATTTTTACAAGTCTTCCTTTGTCAATTATACTGCCAAATACGGCAGGAACGAGGCCACGAGCTCCTGTATCATATGGCCGGTGAGGCGCTCGAATATGCCGATACCAATCGTCAGCACGCCAAGCACCATCGTGTACCAGGCGAAGATCCTAAAGCGTTCGGTCTTGACGAGCCACTTGACCATAAAGATTGCGAGCAGGCCCACGACAAGCGCGACGGCGGTTCCCAACAGTATCATGTTTGTGGGGACGGCGGCCTCCTGCGCCACCCCGGCGTCCCTAAGCTCCATAAGGTTAGCGCCCAAAACAGGCGGGATACCCATCAAAAACGAAAACGCCACGGCGAATTCGCGGTCAAGCCCCGCCAAAAGCCCTACGGATATTGTCGCGCCCGAACGCGAGACTCCCGGGAACGGCGCTATCATCTGCGCGGCGCCCACGCCCGCGGCGTTGAACCAGCTCATGTCCTCGGCGGTCTTGTAACCCTTTATGCAGTTGTCTGAAAGAAACAGTAAAATACTGGTGAAAAGGAAGCACACGCCTTCGACTATAATGTCGTTGTCGCCGGAGACAAGCTCAACATAGGATAAAAACAGCGGGGTAAAGGCCATTGGAAGCAGCGAGACGAGCAGCAAAAGAATCATGCGGCGCATGGGGCTCATGCCGCCGAATATCTCCTTAAGCTTGGCGGGTTTAAAACGGGAAAGAAAAATGTCGCGAACAAAACCGAAAAGCTCGACCGCGAGGCCGATTATGTATTTATAAAACGCCAGCAGCACCGCCAGCAGCGTGCCGAAGTGCAGAAAAATTGAAAATTGCAATCCACTTGCCCCCGACTGCCCCGTGAAGTACTGAAAAAGAGACAGATGCCCGGAGCTCGAAACCGGCAGGAACTCAGTAAGCCCCTGTATGGCCCCCTGAATGATTGCGTTGGTCGGCGTCATGTAAAATTCATTCCTTTCAGGACTATTTATGCGGAAGCCGCAATTTTATCTCGGTCCCCGGCGCGTACTCTTTTTTTAGATAAAGCCCCGGGTCGGTGGAGTGAAGACGCGAAAGCATAAAGCCTTGCGGGGTTTCGCGGCCTTCAAGGAAGCCGCCGGAAAATTGCTTCATTGTAAGCGCTGGATATTCCGGCTGCTCGGTAAGATAATGAATTGGCGTAACGGAATGTATAAGCATGGCCGCCGCCCCCTAAACAGACGGAGTGCGCGCAGCGCGTCGCCGGCTTGCGCGCGGTTTGGCGCTTGCGGATTTTTGCTTTTTGCTTTGCGCGGGTCCGGCCTTTTCTGCGTCCTCGGCCTCTATAAGCTCGTAAAGGCAGGAGATTGCGTCGGAAAGGCCGCCCAGGCGGTCTATCAATCCGCATTCCACGGCCTGCTCGCCGTCCAGCACCGTGCCCACATCCATGACAAGCTCGCCGGTGTTCATCATGAGCTCGCGGAATTTTTCGCTTTTTATATTGGAATTGGCCTCTACAAAGCGGACTATTCGCTCCTGCATTTTGTCGAAATACGACAGCGTCTGCGGTATTCCAAGCACGAGGCCGTTCATGCGCACGGGATGTATCGTCATCGTGGCGCTGGGAACGATAAAGCTGACGCGCGCACTAACGGCAAGCGGCACGCCGATTGAATGGCCGCCGCCCAAAACCAGCGAGACCGTGGGCTTTTTAAGCCCGGATACCAGCTCGGCGATGGCGAGGCCCGCCTCCACGTCGCCCCCTACGGTGTTTAGGATGATTATAAGCCCGCGAATGTCCGGGTTTTCTTGTATTGCAACGAGCTGCGGAATAACATGCTCGTACTTGGTGGTCTTGTTCTGGGGCGGCAGAATGTAATGCCCTTCAACTTGGCCTACTACTGTCAGGCAGTGTATGACATACTTGCCCTTTGCCGCCGTCACGGCGCCTGTCTCGAGTATCTGCGCCTGCTCGGCCTGCTGTTCGCCGGCAATATCCTCCCCGGTTTCACCGGGGTTTTCCGGAAAGGTCTCCGGCGCGCGGAAAGCTTCTTTACTCATAAGCCGTGGCCTCCTAAACGTTCTCGGCTTATTGTTTGCGCGCCTAAGGTAAAGTATACCACAGAAACGCCCGGTGGAAAATAATTAAATGTAAATTATTGTATAGTTTTTAAACTAGTACTCCACAACCTCAAACTCGCCCATGCTCTCCAAAAGATATGGGTTGGAATTAAAATTCGCCTCGTGCCAGCTGCCGAGATGTATCTGCGGCTCTTCCACGCATATTTTGTAAAAGTTCCCCGGGAACCTTTTACCCGTCGCGAGAAAGGTCTTGCCGCTCCACTCCTCCAGCAGCGGTAAAGGAATATCTATAGTACAGCCCCAGTACGCGCCCTGAAGGTCCTCGCCGTTGTGCGGGTGGACGTTTATGCTCTGCAGCTTTTGCTCAAGCGCAGGGGAGACGGGAAGCTCGCTTCCGTCCTTTAGCAGGCAGCAGCCGACGACGTCGGGGTTGTTGTCTATTGTAGGCACGGCCACCACAGCCAGCGCGGTGTCGGGAGCCTTTTCAAAGAGATAAGCCACGCATTCCAGACGGCTGCCCGGCAGGGGATTGACCTCAAAGGCCCACATGCGAAGATGCAGGCAAGTGTCGCTCACGCACATAATATGCTGCGCGAAAGGCCGGTAATCGCGCGGTTCAAGCGGATACACGGCAACCTTCGCCACCGGCAGCGAGTCGAAATTAGGTTCGCCATTTACATGGCTTACTTTGTAAGACATAGGTACACACTCCTAGACTTTTTGTCGCTCGCCGCGACGGGCGTGACTTTTCTTATCTGCTTTCCCCGTTGCGTATCCCAACAGTTGCGTCACTAATCCGGCCGTCGTTTTGTGCGCACAAAACCGTTTATCTCTGCTAGCGAACTAATGCAACTCTCCCCATCAGCCGCAAGGGTTTTTCTGGTTACATGGATTCGGGGGCGGTAATTTTAAGCAGCCCCAATGCGTTCGCGAGAACCGTTTTGACGCAGCCGCAGAGGAAGAGCCGCGCGCGGGTGAGGCTTTCGTCTCCGCAGTCCACGCGGCAGTTGGTGTAAAACTTGTGAAATTGCGTCGCCACGTCTATCGTGTAGCGGGTCAGCCGCGCGGGGTCGTAATTGACGGCCACGTTCACGATCTGCTCCGGCAGCCTTGCCAGCAAACGAATAAGCTCGGTTTCGTCAGGCTCCGAAAGAAGCGAGAGTTCTTCCTGGGAGCATTCACGTACGACAAAGTTCTTTTCGGCCAGCTTTTTAATTACGCTGCAAATTCTGGCGTGGGCGTATTGCACGTAGTAAACGGGGTTTTCGCTGCTCTGCTTGGCGGCGAGGTCAAGGTCGAAGTCAAGCGCCGTGTTGGGCGAACTCATGTTAAAAAAGAACCTCGCGGCATCCACGGGTACAAGCTCCAAAAGGTCCTTGAGCGAGACGCTGCGGCCGGTGCGCTTGCTCATGCGGTAGGGTTCGCCGTCCTTTAAAAGGCGCACAAGCTGCATGAGCACGATATCGAGCCTGTCGCCGCCCACGCCTACCGCGTCCATCGCGCCTTTAAGCCTGGCCACATGGCCGTGATGGTCCGCGCCCCAAATGTTGATTACGGAGTCAAAGCCGCGCGTCACGAATTTGTCGCAGTGGTAGGCGATATCCGCCGCAAAATATGTCGCGCCGCCGTTTTGACGCACGAGGACCTCGTCCTTTTCGCCGCCGTATTCGGTCGCTTTGTACCACAGCGCGCCGTCTTTTTCATAAGTGAGTCCCGCCGCCGTTAGCCTGCCGAGAGTCTCCTCTACAGATCCGCTCTCGTACAGCGAGCTTTCGCGGAACCAGACGTCGTAGTTTATCCGGTATTCGCTCAAAGCCTCGCGCATGTCGCTGATATTGCGGGGAAGCGCGTAGCCTACAAGCTCGCGCCTGCGGTCGGCAGACGGCATATCCAGCAGCTTTTCGCCGAAAAGGGCAATATACTCCCGCGCGCGGTCTCGTATATCCTCGCCGTGGTAGCCGTCCTCAGGAAACTCGAGCGCGTATTCGCCCTTTAAAAACTGGATATATCTCGCCTCAAGGGACATGCCGAATTTTTCTATCTGGTTGCCGTAGTCGTTTACATAAAACTCGCGGGAAGCTTCGTATCCCGCCGCATCGAGCGCCGCCGCCAGGCAGTCGCCGATTGCCCCGCCGCGCGCGTTGCCCAAGTGCATGGGTCCTGTAGGGTTGGCCGAGACAAACTCGACCATGACCTTTTTTCCCTTGCCGTAGTCAGTCCGCCCGTATTCGGGGCCAAGCTCCGAAACGCTTTGCAAAACGCTTGAGAACCAGCCGGGCGAGAGGAAGAAGTTGAGAAACCCCGGCCCCGCAACCTCGGCGCGGGTGAAAAGGCAGCCGGGGGAAGAAAAGTCGATATGCGTGAGAATTATTTCCGCAATCTTGCGCGGGGCCGCGCCAAAGGCTTTGGCCGAGACCAGCGCGATATTCGAGGCAAAGTCTCCGAGAGACGTGTCGGCGGGAATTTCAACTGAGGGCGTGGGAATCGCCACGGCTGTTTTAAGCTCGGAAGCTTCCATTGCGGCTTCCAGAGACTTCATCAACAGATATTTAAGCTGATCCTTTGCTTCACGCACTAAATCCTTGGATACCATTACTTGTTATTTCTCCTTAACATGCACATACATTTCGTTTTCACTGGCAAGCGCCGAGTTGATGTCCAGCGAGTATTTGACCTCGAGCCGGCCTCCGCCGTCGCCGAGGCTGGATTTTATGCTGTTGCCCAAAACGCCCAGAATAATGTCCCCCGCGCCGACGTCGTAGTGGCACTGGTGACGCACTCCGCGCTCCACTATTAACTGCGCGCGGCTTTTGCCGCTCCGCTCAAGAGTGACTTTATCCTGCTTGTCCACGGTCAGGGTCGTGCGCGAGCCTTCAAAGCCGGTGGCCTCGCTCTCGTTGTAGCAGATATAATACCGGCCTGACTTTTTATAATAAGTTCCGGTCGTGAACAGCTCGATAACGTCGTTGTCGTCCTCGCTTCTGTACACGCCCTTAATGCTTATGAGTACATCTTTTTTCATTGAATCCTCCATGCCCGGCGGACAGTTGATAGTTGACAGTTGATGGTTGCGGTATCGCTTTGCACATTCACTGTCAACTGTAAACTTTCAATTGTCAACTGTCAATCGTCTCCAGGTCCACGTATTTGACCCGACCGGATATCTCCTCCTGCAAAAATGTTTTTGCCACGGCTTCTACCTGCGCCGTGTCGTCCGTGACATAGTACGCGGCTGTGGCGGGATTGTTTTCATCGGCGAGCATGTCGGCCCGCATCAACGTTCCGCGCATTTCCTTAACGGCGGCTGCCGCCGGGTCAATAAGAGTGGCCTTGTAATCCAGAACGTCGTTGATGACGTCGTACAGCAGGGGGTAGTGCGTGCAGCCCATTATAAGCGTGTCTATCTCCTCGCGCTTAAGCGGCTCAAGATACATTTCGACTGCAAGGCGGGTGATCTTGTCGCTCGGGGAAGTCATGCCGTTTTCCACCAGCGGGACAAGAAGAGGGCAGGCGTTGCCAAAGACTTTGGTCGAAGGGGAGATGGACCTCACCGCGCGCCCGTAAGCGCCGGACCGTATAGCCGCCTGGGTCGCGATTATGCCGACCCTGCCGCCCGCGCTAAGGGCACAGGCCGTTCTGGTGGCGGGCATCACCACGCCGGTGAAAGGAAGATTTACACCTTCCTCGGCGAGGATCTTTTCGTCCAGCACAGTGCTGATCGTCCCGCAGGCCGCGATCAGCGCCTTTATCCCGTGAGAGGCGACAAATCTCACGGCCTGCCTGGAGTATTTGAGGATAGTATCCTTGGAGCGCGTGCCGTAGGGTATGCGCCCCGTGTCGCCAAAATACACTATACTTTCGTTCGGCATGAGCTTCTTTAGCTCACGCACCGCCGTGAGTCCGCCCACGCCGGAGTCGAATACTCCTATTGGCCGGTTGTCCATAGTAAAACCTCTTTTCCAGTTGACGGTTGATAGCGGACAGTTGACAGTTGCGGTATCGCTTCGCGATTATTCAAAGTGTCCGATTGTGGACACCGTCACTGTCAACTGTAAACTGTCAACTTTCAACTCAATATCGCTGACATCGCTATTTTTTCGCATAGTTCCTCATAACTTATTCCGGCGGCCTGCGCCTCCTGCGGCAGCAGGCTTGTGGGCGTCATGCCAGGCAAAGTATTGGCCTCAAGGCAGAAATGACGGTTTTCGCGGTCGAGCATGAAGTCGACCCTTGAATAGAACCCCAGCCGCAGCGCTTTGTGCGCCGCAAGGGCGGACGCCTGAATGCGGGCGGTTATGTCCTTTGGAATTTTGGCGGGGCAAATTTCGGTGGTGTAGCCCGGCTGATATTTGTTGGCGTAGTCGTAAAAGCCCGTCTTCGGTATTATCTCGATTATTGGCAGAGCGGCCCCGTCAAGTACGCCCGCGGAAAACTCGCGGCCTTCTATCATTCTTTCCACTATCAAATAGCGTTCGTGCTTTTGTGCGGAGGCAAGAGCGTCCAAGAGTTTGTCTTGTCTTCTAACCACGGATACGCCCACGCTGGAACCGCAGCCCAGCGGCTTTATGACGCAAGGCAAGCCGATTTTTTTGGAGGCGGCGAAGACCGCCTCCTGCCCGTCTTCGGCGTCGACAAGCTCCCATTCCGGCGTGGGAACGCCGCTCTGGAACAGCATGCGCTTTGCGAGGTCTTTGTCCATGGCCAGCATACTTCCCGTGCAGCCGCTGCCGGTGTAACATATTCCCTCTATGTCAAGCGCCGCCTGGAGCTGCCCGTTTTCGCCGATAGAGCCGTGCAGCGCCACGAACACGAGGTCGGCCATTGTGCAGGCTTTTAGCACATTCGGCCCGATAAGCCCGCGGCCAGAGCCTCGTTCGGCCGCAAGAGCCGCAAGATCGGGTTCTTTTTCCGGGACTGAGTACTCAAACCTTTTGCCGCTTGCTTTTGTGAAGAATAATCCGTCGGTTTCCCGGACGCCCATGTAAAGGTCCACAAGGCCGACTTCATGCCCGCGCGCCATCAGCGCGTTGGCGATAAGGCTGCCGGAGCACAGCGAAACGTCGCGTTCGGGACTTAAACCGCCAGCTAAAACTAATATTTTCATTATAACCACTCCAAATCAATCGGATATAATTATAACACAAAACCGGATACATAACAAGAAGCCGGCAAACAAGTTACACGTGAATCTAATTTATTGACAAGCTAAACAAAGCAGTTGGAATAAATGAATATTTGCAGCAAAATGACCACCCCGCCCTTCGGGCACCCCTCCACGGGAGGGGAATTTTATGTGAAAATATCTTCCATTCCCCTCCTGTGGAGGGGTGGCGCGCCAGCGCCGGGGTGGTTTAGCGCTGCAAATTAGATTCACGTGAACAAGTTATTACTCCCGCACGTAAGAGCCCCCGGAACCCTCCGGACGCAATTTGCACTTGACATCCGGCCGCTTTTTTGATAAAATAACCCCGCCGCGTGAATGCGCGTGACGCAACATGAGCAATAAATTCGCTGGTGTAGCTCAGCCGGTAGAGCAGCTGATTTGTAATCAGCAGGTCGGGGGTTCAAGTCCGTCCACCAGCTCCAAGATAAAAATCCACCGGTCTACGCCGGTGGATTTTTTATATTCAGGTTCTATACCCCCAGCAAACTCCCCGTCTGGAATAGCGCCGTTGCTGTGCACCACGCCACCGCGCACTGGAATATGACAATCAAAAGCGCCCAGCGCGCGCCGAGCTCTCGATTGACGGCGGCGACGGACGCGACACAGGGCGTGTACAGCAGCGTGAACACAAGAAAGCTCGATGCCATCAGCGGGGTGAAATTAAGCGCCGCGGAAAGATCCGCCCCCGCGCCGGTGAGCACCGCAAGCGTGCTGACAACGGCCTCTTTGGCCGAAAAGCCCGTAAGCAGCGCCGTGGAGACCCGCCAGTCGGTAAAGCCCATAGGCGCGAAGACCGGGCTAAGCGCGCGGCCAAGCGTGCCAAGCAAGCTGAACGCGCTGTCCTCCACTACATTCAGCTGATAGTTAAACGTGTGCAAAAACCAGATTATCATCGTCGCCGCGAATATGACGGTAAACGCCCGGTAAAGGAAATCCTTCGCGCGGCTCCACATGAGCAGCAGGACGCTTCTTGCGGAGGGCATCCGGTAATTTGGCAGTTCCATCACAAAGGGTACCGGGTCGCCGCGGTACACCGTGCGCTTGATAGCCCAGCCGGTCAAAAGTCCCGCCGCCATCCCCAGAATGTAAAGGCACAGCATAACGGCGGTCTCGCGGCCGCCAAAGAAAGCCGCAGCGAACACCGCGTATATCGGCACCTTGGCGCTGCAGCTCATAAAGGGTATGAGCATTACGGTGATTTTGCGGTCGCGGTCGCTTGAGAGCGTGCGCGTGGCAAGGATCGCCGGGACCGTGCAGCCAAAGCCCAGTAACAGCGGCACGAAGCTGCGGCCGGAAAGACCTATCTTGCGCAGCGGTTTATCCATAACGAAGGCCACGCGGGCCATGTATCCGGAATCTTCGAGCAGTGACAAAAAGAAGAAGAGCGTCATTATCACGGGCAAAAAGCTCAAAACGCTGCCCAGCCCCGCGAAAACGCCCTCCACTACCAGAGAGCGCGCAACGGGGTTGATCTCGGCGGCTTCCAAAATAACAGAGACGTGCCCGGCGGCAAGGTTTATCGCGCCCTCAAGCAGCCCGCTTAAAAAGCTGCCTATCACGCCGAACGTGAGCCAGAGCACCGCCAGCATGATAACGCAAAAAATAGGTATGGCGAGGTATTTGTGAGTGAGAATCCCGTCTATTTTTACGCTGCGGATATGCTCGCGGCTCTCACTCGGCTTTACCACAGCCCGAGCGCACAGCCTTTCGATAAACGCGTAGCGCATGTCTGCCATCGCGGCGTTGCGGTCAGCGCCGAGCTCCTCTTCCATCTCGGTGACGGTGTGCTCAATGGCGTCGAGCTCGTTTTCGTTAAGCTCGAGTTCCTTTGCGAGCACGGCGTCGCCTTCCACCAGCTTTGTCGCGGCAAATCTGGGCGGCACGCCCCGAAGCAGCGCGTGGTCCTCCACCATGTGGGTGATGCTGTGTATGCAGCGGTGTAAAGCCCCCGCGCAAAAATCCACCCTCGCGGGGCGGAGCTTTTTCTCCGCCGCATATACGGTGCGGTCCATCAACTCCGCAAGGCCTTCGCGTTTTATGGCGCTTATCGGCACGGCGGGTACGCCCAGCGCGTCTCCGAGCTTATCTACGTCAATCGCGCCGCCGCCGGCGTGGACCTCGTCTATCATATTAAGCGCCAAAACCATCGGGATACCCAGTTCGGCAAGCTGTAGCGTCAGGTACATGTTGCGCTCTATGTTCGTCGCGTCAACTATATTAATTATCGCATCGGGCCGTCCGTTCAGCAAAAAGTCGCGCGTGACCATCTCGTCCTGCGAATAGGGCCGAAGCGAATAAATGCCCGGCAGGTCGACTATCGTGACGCCGCGGGTGTATCTGTGAGGCAAAAACTCTTTTGCCTCGCCGCTTTTTTGCTCAACAGTCACGCCGGGGAAGTTACCAACCCGCTGGTTCGAGCCTGTGAGCTGGTTGAACAGGGTCGTCTTACCGCTGTTTTGGTTCCCCGCCAAGGCGATGATCATATTGATGTTTCCTCTTTCCCTATTTGCTCGACTACGATATTTTTTGCGTCTTCGGCGCGTATCGTCAGCGAGTATCCCCTGAGATGCAGCTCCAGCGGGTCTCCGAGCGGCGCGGTTTTGTGTACGGTCACGGACGTTTTTGGCGTGAGTCCCATGTCAAGCAGCCTGAGCCTTATGGCGCCTTCACCGTTGACCTTAAGGATCTTCCCGCTTTGTCCGGGCGCAAGCCTGTCAAGAGTCATCGGACGCCTCCCGCAAACAGAGCCGCTAGCGTCTTTTGCCTTTTAAGCGCTTTGTAAATCAGCAGAGACACTTCAAAATCCACCATGCTGTGGACGGCTGTGCCAAGCCACACCAGCAACAGCACTCCTCGAAAAAAGCCCGACTCGTAATACATCGTATTCATCCGGCCGCCAAAATAAAGCGCGCTTACTGCCAAAAACTCCAGGCCGCCGTGCGCTAAGGCGATAATCAGCGAAAACACGCGCGAACCGGCGGGGCTTTCGGGCACGAGCGGATTGGCCTTGACGTATGTCGCGCCAAAAAACGCGAAAACAACGTGAGTGGCGGCTCTGAGCACTATAACGAACGGAAACCCGCCCAACAGAAAACCGGCGGCGGTCCCCAGCGACACCGAGAGCGCGACCCCAGGCGAGACAAACATGGCCAGAAATATCGGCACATGGCTCGCGAGCGTGAACGACGCCGGCTCTAAAACGAGCTTAAGCGGCATGAACATCGGGATAGCGACGCCCAGCGCGGTGAGCATCGCGGCGGAGCACACGCGCAAAGCGGAATAGGACCGGCTAAAGCTTTTTCCCACTGTCATCCGCTAGCCCTCGCTGCGCTGCGCGGTGATAGTCAGTTCACCGTCGCGGTAGACCGCGGAGGACTCGTCGAGCATCATGCCTATAAGCGTCAGCTCGGAGGAATCTCCGACTCCGGTGTTTCCGCCAAGCTCCCAGTAGTCCTGTTCAATCTCGTGCATCCTCGGCAGTTTAAGGGCCGCGTTAAGCTCCTCAAGCGCGTCGGGGGAAAGCTCCGGTATCTCCGCCTTTATTTCAAAGGAGCTCAACTCACGGCCCGGGTGCAGCCGCACGCTGAACTGCACGGCGCCCTCGTTGTGGCAGAAGCTTATCAGGTCGCTGATAATCCTTAGGTTTTTGGAAAGCTTTTGTTTCATTTAGTCGTCTTCCTTTTTTAAATTTACGGCGTTTATGATCGGGACAAGCAGTAAAGCCGTGAATGTCGCCGCAAAGCCGTTGTTGTAAAGGTTAAAGCCGCCGTTAAGCGCGCTTAAGTGTATGTTTGTGTTCACGTGGATGAACCCCGCGGCAACGCCCCAGAGCCATCCAAACTGGCCGGATATTGGCGCGAGTCCGGTCGCGAAGAGTATGGCCACCGTGTTGCCGGGGTTGGTGGGGTCCCACATGTTTATTCTGGCAGCCAGGACCGCGCCCAGGATTACCGGCGCGACATTGCGTATATGCTTGCCGAAAGCCGAAAAGCCCACGATGGTGAAGATTCCTCCCAGAGTCGGCCCGTTGAGTTCGCAGCCCATTAGCAGCATTACCGTGGTGGCGAAAGCTCCCGTAAGCCCCATGTTAAAGTAAACCGCCCTGCCGAACAAAAGATAGTAGTCCGTGACCAGACGGCCGGAATACCGCAGCAGCCTGGGGTATTCTTTTAATTTCGCGGGGCCGCCCTCCCCGATGAGGCCCAGGGCTGTAAAGGCCGCGAAAATAGTGTAAAGCAGGACCGAGAAAAATACGTTGTTGCCGCTGCTCCAGTGAAGCTCCGGCTCCATCACTATGCCGAAGCTTGAAAACGCCGCGGTTAAAAACATCGCGATAAGCCCGCCCGCAAAGCCCATGTTGTAGAGGTTGTAGCCCTCGTGCACGCGCTGGGAGACGGCGGAGATTATCGGGAAGATCGCCCCGACAAGTATGCCCAGGGCGACGCCAACCAAAAGACCGTACGGCTGCGGGAAAGCGCCGGAGAACGTGACGCCGCTAACCACAGGAGAAAGCGTGGCCGAAAGCAGCGAAGCGAGCGAGTAGTTTATGAACGGCTCCTTGCGGAATTTGGAGTAAAGAAATACCCCGAAAGTAAGCGGCAGCATGTTGAAAAGGTTTTTGCCGAAGAAAGCAAAGCCTGTTGTCAGCCACAGCGCCATTATAGTCGAGCCGTTTGGCTTGACGCCGTTGAATACGAGCATTGCCACGGCAAAGCAGCCCACAAGGGCCGAGTTGCACAGCGCAGCTCCCGCGCCGCCGACATATACGTAGTCGGTGAGCAGCACCGAGCGCGCGTTTATTATTTTGAGTATTCCGCCGAGGATGTCCGCAGGGCTGTCAACAATTGACGCGGCGGCTAAAAACAGCGCGTAGACCGCCAGCATAACCACATATGGCTTGTATAATCTCCGGTGGACGTCAGTTCGCATCGCCTGCCCCATTTCGTGTTCAGTATTTCGGTTATTTTAAATAGTATACATTGCCCGAAACGGAAATACAAGCACTATGATATTTTGTGTAAGCTTTTTCAGGTTTAAGCTTGCAGTTTTTGCCGCGGTGCGATATAATGTTAAAGGTGTTATATTATTCCAATTACAGCCACGTATCTCGATAGAGGGGGAAGATTGAAATTGTTTGAACAAATAAAAGGCCTTGAACTCTATTGTGACGTAGAATCGGCTCTTAAACGCATAATGAACAATCGGGCTATACTGAAACGGCTGCTCGGTTCTTTTTTAAAGGATCCGGGCGTCGAACCGCTCCTGGACGCCGTGCGCGGCAAAGACACGCAGGAGGCCCTGAGTTTTGCGCACAAGCTTAAGGGGGTAAGCGCAAATCTTTCGCTTACGGCTTTAAACAACCGCGCCGCCGGAATAGAGGCAAAGCTAAAGGCCGGCGAAACGATCGGCGAAGACGAGCTTGAGGCGTTTAAGACAGATCTTAGCAATACAACGGAATGTATAAACAAGCTCATAGACGTTCTTTAAGAATTTAAGCGGTAAGCGAGGGGTGCTCAGTGAAACAAAGCCGGGACAAATTAGACAGCATTCTCGTGGTGGACGACGTAGACATCAACAGGACGATACTCGCGGCTATTCTTGAGGACGAGTACGATCTTGTTGAGGCGACCAACGGCGTGGAGGCGCTGAAGCTCCTTTTCGCGATGGAAAGACTGCCTGTCGCCGTCCTTCTGGATTTTATGATGCCGGAGATGGACGGCCTTGAAACTTTGCGCCGAATCAAGGCCAACCCCGCCACGATGACCATTCCCGTTTTGGTGCTCACTACGCTTGAGGGCGGGGAAAACGAGTCTAAATGCCTGACGGAAGGGGCTGTGGATTATATACAGAAGCCCTTTAATCCCGACGTCGTGAAGGCCAGGGTACACAATCATATCCAGCTTAAGCAGTATCAGGACAGTCTTGAGCTAATGCTGGAAAAAAAGACGGCGGAGCTTGTGCTCACCACGGAGCGCACGCTGGAGACGCTGGCGAACGTCATAGAATACCGCAGCCTGGAGTCCGGCGAACATATCCGCCGCACGGCTATGCTGACGCGCGTGCTAATAGACCATCTGCTGAACAAGCCGACCTTTAAGGATGAGCTTTTGAGCCTTAACCCCACGTCGATAACCAAGGCTGTGCCGTTGCACGACATCGGCAAGATTGGAATCAACGACAATATCCTCTTAAAGCCGGGCAGGCTTACCACGGAAGAGTTTAGCGTCATGAAGACCCACACCACCATTGGCAGCACAATCATAAAAGATATCGAGCGCGGGATGGACGACGATAGCGGGTATCTGGCGCGTGCGCACGAAATTTGCCGCTGGCACCACGAGCGCTGGGACGGCACCGGATATCCGGATGTTCTGAGAGGCGCGGAGATCCCGATTGCCGCGCGTGTGGTCGCGGTGGTTGACGTCTACGACGCGCTGGTGAGCGTCAGGTGTTATAAGGCGGCGTTTTCACACGAGGACGCGATGATGATCATTCAACAGGGCCGGGGGACGCAATTTGACCCGGAGATCATAGACGCTTTCTTTGAGATACAGGACGACATTAAGGCGATTTACCACACGGTGAAATACGCAGCGGTATAACAGATAACGCTTTCATCCCCGCCGGCGGCGGGGATTTACTTTTGACGGCGCTTGTCAAACCGCTAAAATCCGTTTATAATAAATCAATATGAAGACCGACTTTACAATCGAACCAATGACCGCAAAAAATCTAAGCGAGGTCGCCGGGCTTGAGCGGCTTTGTTTTTCGCGCCCGTGGAGCTTAGCGGCGCTGGAATCCGAGCTTAAGAACCCGCTCGCGGTGTTCCTTGTGGCAAGGCGCGGCGAATCGGTAACAGGCTACGCCGGGATGCACGACATTGCGGGAGAAGGCTATATAACCAACGTGGCGGTCGCGCCGGGGCACCGACGCGGCGGTGTCGCGGAAGCGCTTGTGATAGCTCTGCTAAACTACGGCATAGAAAACCGACTCGAATTTATAACGCTTGAGGTCCGCGAGAGCAACGCGCCCGCGCGGAAGCTGTACGAAAAGCTGGGCTTTGAGATAGCGGGGCGCAGGAAGAATTTTTATGAAGGCCCCGCCGAGGACGCGGTTATTATGACGAAAATTCATAAACACATTGATTGACAGTTTATAAGGAGGACTTAGGCGATGCCGGAGGTGTTGACACAGGAACAGCAATTTAGGATGCTGCACAACACAGAAATGGCGAGATTGATAAGGGCGTTCAGGGAGCGCTTTGGCGATGAAGCATATCAGCTGGTAACACAGCTAAACGGCGGCAAGGCGCTTTTAGAGTGGCGGGAAATAGCAGAAAAGAGTGAAAATAATTCTATAGAGTCTTTAATCGCTCTTCTGTGGGAGCCTTTGAAGGCTCAGGGCTTTGAATATGAGGTTGAGAAAACACAAGCCGGCTTTCAAATAAAATGCACGCGCTGCGGGTTTTACGATATGGCTAAATATTGCGGCATTACCGATGAAGCCTTTTATATGGTGTGCGAAGCCGACCCGTACATTGCGGAGGGCTTTAATCCATACATTGGCTTTAAAAGGACAAAGACGCTGATGCAAGGGCATGATTGCTGCGACCATTTTTACTATTACAGGGACAGAGCAAAATAGGCCGGCCGGCACAGCAATGTCCCAAGGCCAAACAGGAGGCGCTAAATGAAAGCTAAATACGTTCACACAAATATAATCGCAAAGGACTGGCGGGCGGTGTCGCGGTTTTATCAAAACGTCTTCGGCATGATTCCGGTTCCGCCGCCGCGGGATCTTAGCGGCGAATGGCTTGACAGGCTGACGGGGATAAAAAACGCGCGCCTTGAAGGCGAGCATCTGGCCCTGCCGGGTTATGAGGAAAACCCGCCCACCTTGGAGATATACTCTTACAACTTTGCGGGCAAGGCCGCGCCAAAGGAAATAAACACGTTCGGGATTGCCCATTTGGCCTTTGCGGTTGACGACGTTGAACAGGCCCTGCAAAAGGTGCTCAAAGAGGGCGGCGGGCAGGTGGGCGAGGTCGTCCGCGCGGATTACCCTGATAACATAACCGCCACGTTCGTCTACGCAAGGGATATAGAGGGTAATATAATAGAATTACAAAATTACTCGGCGAGTCGCCGCTGACAATACGCCCGGAGAATTGACCGGCGAACAGTCTTTGTACCCGAACGAATGATTTATAAGGAGTATCGGCATTGAAAATTCTGGCGATAGAGACCTCCTGCGACGAAACGGCGGCGGCGGTGGTAGAGGACGGAAGGCGCGTGCTTTCCGACGTTATCCACTCGCAGGCGGAGGACCACAAGGTATACGGCGGGGTTGTGCCCGAGATAGCGAGCCGTCTGCACGCGGAGCATATCTCTTCTGTTGCCCGAAAGGCTTTGGAACAGGCCGGCACGGGCCTTGAGGAAATCGGCGCCGTGGCCGCCACGGCGGCGCCGGGCTTGATCGGCGCGCTGCTGGTGGGGCTAAACTTCGCGAAAGGGTTGTGCCTTTCCACGGGCAAGCCGCTTGTCGCCGTCCACCACATACGCGGGCATGTCGCCGCGAACTATATAGCCTTTCCAAAGCTTGCGCCGCCCTTTTTGTGCCTTATAGTCTCCGGCGGGCACAGCCATATAGTGGAGGTTTTGGATTATACGAGCTTTAGAGTAATAGGCCGCACGCGCGACGACGCTGCGGGAGAAGCCTTTGACAAGGCCGCGCGGGTTCTGGGCCTGCCTTATCCGGGCGGCGTGCATATAGACGCGGCGGCGAAGCACGGCGACGCCTCGGCGTTTTTTCTGCCCGCTCCGAGAGTTGAGGGCAGCCCGTACGATTTCAGCTTTTCCGGGTTAAAGACCGCCGTGATAAACCTTGTGCACAATCTTAAGCAGCAGGGCAAGACCCTTACCGAAGCCGAGCGGAATAATGTGGCGGCGGCGTTTCAGCGCACGGCGTGCGATATGCTGGCAAAACGGTTCATATTGGCCGCGGGGAACCTGGGTTACAAAAAGCTTGTACTAGCGGGCGGGGTTTCGGCCAACTCGCTTCTGCGCGCGCGGCTTAAGGCTGACGCCGGGGAAAACGGGCTAAAGCTTTTTGTGCCGCCGCCCGGGTTATGCACCGACAACGCCGCGATGATAGGCGCGCAGGGGTATTACGAGTATGCGGCGGGGAATTTAGCGGAGCTTTCGGTCAATGCCCGGGCCACTTGCCAGATTGACAATTGTTGACTGCGTGTACTTCTTGCAAAAAATCTTGAAAAGAGATATAATATCATCGTATGTTTTTATAAAATATGAAAGGAGACTTTCTTTATGACAAAGAACCCGAATGTCCTTAAATGGTTTGAGGAAATGAAGACCCTTGTAAAGCCCGACAATATAGTGTGGATCGACGGCAGCGAGGAACAGCTAAAGGACCTTAAGGCGCAGGCGCTGGCCTCTGGCGAACTCATGGAGCTAAACCAGGAAAAGCTTCCCGGCTGTACGCTGCACCGCACCGCGCTAAACGACGTTGCCCGCGTGGAGCACCGCACGTTCATCTGCTCCCGCAGCAAGGAAGACGCCGGCCCCACCAACAACTGGGAAGACCCCAAGGTCATGTACGAAAAGCTGGGCAAGCTGTTCGACGGCGTTATGAAAGGCCGCACGATGTACGTTATCCCGTACTCCATGGGCCCGATTGGCTCGCCCTACTCCAAGGTGGGCGTTGAGATTACAGATTCCATCTATGTTGTCCTGAATATGGACATAATGACCCGCATAGGCGATCCTGCGTGGAAGCAGCTGGGCGACGAGTCCAACGACTTTGTGCGCGGCCTGCACTCAAAGGCCGACATAGACGAAGAAAACCGCTATATCTGCCACTTCCCCGAGGACAACGCCATCTGGAGCATAAACTCCGGATACGGTGGAAACGTGCTGCTGGGTAAGAAATGCTTCGCGCTTCGCATAGCGTCGTATCAGGGCTGGAAAGAGGGCTGGATGGCCGAACACATGCTGATACTCGGCATAGAAAATCCCGAGGGAGAAATCACCTACGTGGCGGCGGCGTTCCCCTCCGCCTGCGGCAAGACAAACCTCGCCATGCTGATTCCGCCCGAGGTTTACGCCAAGAAAGGCTATAAGGTCTGGACTGTGGGCGACGATATCGCCTGGATGAATATCGGCGAAGACGGCAGGCTCTGGGCTATCAACCCCGAGGCCGGGTTCTTCGGCGTGGCCCCCGGCACGAACGTGAAGTCCAATCCCAACGCACTGCACTCCACTACGAAAAACGCTATCTTCACCAATGTGGTGCTTAATAAAGACACCGGGACCGTCTGGTGGGAGGGTATGGACAAAAACCCGCCGGAAAACGGCGTGGACTGGAAAGGCAACCCCTGGAACGGCAAGACCTCCACAGAAAAGGGCGCGCACCCCAACAGCCGCTTCACGGCGCCTGCGATAAACTGCCCGTGCATAAGCCAGGAGTTCGCCAACCCGCAGGGTGTACCGATCTCCGCGCTCATCTTCGGCGGCCGCCGCGCCAAAACCGCCCCGCTGGTGTATCAATCCATGGGCTGGCAGCACGGCGTGTTCGTGGGTTCGATCATGGCCAGCGAAGTCACCGCCGCCGCGCAGGGCCTAAAGGCCGGTGTGCGCCGCGACCCGATGGCGATGCTGCCCTTCTGCGGCTACCACATGGGCGACTATTTCAGGCACTGGCTCGAGATGGGCAAAAAGCTGGGCGACAAAGCCCCGCAGATATTTAACGTCAACTGGTTCCGTACAGACGACGAAGGCCATTTCATCTGGCCCGGCTTCGGCGACAACCTGCGCGTGCTCATGTGGATAGTCGACCGCTGCAAAGGCAAGGCCGACGCGGTGGAGACTCCTATCGGTTACGAGCCCAAGCCTGGGGATATCAACATCGAGGGGCTCGATCTTAACCTGGACACAATCAAGGGTCTGCTTGACGTTGACCGTGAGCTCTGGAAAGAGGATGTTGAGAACATCAAGGAGTTCTACGCGAAGTTTGGCGAAAGGCTCCCGGATGAGCTAAAAGATGAGCTCAAGGGACTGGAAGAGCGCCTGAGCTGACAGGTAACAATTAAGAAAAACAGACCGACGGGCAAGGATTTGTGAATCCTTCGTGCGTCGGTCTCTTTATGTCATCTGCCCTACAGACGCAACATGAGCAATAAAAACCTTGTTGCATTTTTTCTTCCATTGTGCTACACTGAATACACAATTAAACAATCGGGGTGCCGAACCATGGCTGAGACGGCTTATTACAAGCCGAACCCTTGAACCTGATGCGGATAATGCCGCCGTAGGAATAGTTTTGTTTGCGTTTACCGCTTTTCCGTCAGGCTTCACGGCCCCGAACGGAAAGGTGTTTTTTTATGCCGGAGTACAAGACGCAGCTCGAGGCCGCGCGAAAAGGGATACTCACGCCTGAAATTAAGCTTGTTGCCGCAGACGAAAAAATCAACGCAGAAGTCCTGATGCGGCTTATAGCCAGGGGCGAGGTCGCCTTGCCGCGCAATCGACTGCACAGCGCGCTCGCGCCAAAAGGTATAGGCCACGCATTAAAAACCAAAATAAACGTGAACCTCGGCGCGTCGGGTGATTTAAAAGACGTGGAACTTGAGATGCAAAAGGTGCGTATGGCCGAGGAGATGGGCGCCGACGCAATTATGGATCTTTCAACTTTTGGGGATACGCGGGCTTTTCGCCGTGAGCTTTCTGCCCGGTGCTCCGCCGTGCTGGGCACGGTGCCCATCTACGACGCGCTGGTGTACTACGATAAGGCGCTAAAGGATATTACAGCCAAAGAATGGCTGGACGTCGCCAGAATGCACTGCGAGGACGGCATAGACTTTTTGACTATTCACGCGGGGTTAAACCGCGCCGTTGCCTCGCGCTTTAAGGCGACGCGGGGAAGGCTCACGAATATCGTTTCGCGCGGAGGGTCGCTCATGTTTGCGTGGATGGAGATGACGGGGGAAGAAAACCCGTTCTTTGAGCATTACGACGAGCTTTTGGACATTTGCTCGGACTACGACGTCACCCTGAGTCTGGGCGACGCATGCCGGCCGGGTAGCCTGCACGACGCCACCGACAGTACTCAGATAGAGGAACTTATAATGCTGGGCGAACTGACCAAGCGGGCGTGGGCTAAAAACGTGCAGGTCATAATCGAGGGGCCGGGCCACATGCCGCTAGATCAGATAGAGGCCAATATGCGGCTGCAAAGGACGCTGTGCCACGGCGCGCCATTCTACGTGCTGGGACCGTTGGTAACGGACGTCGCCCCGGGCTACGACCACATAACCGCCGCTATCGGCGGGGCGGTGGCGGCCACATACGGCGCGTCTTTCCTATGTTACGTGACGCCTGCGGAGCACCTTAAGCTGCCAAGCCTTGACGACGTGAAGGAAGGCATTGTTGCCGCTAAGATCGCGGCTCACGCCGCAGACGTCGCGAAAGGACTGCCCGGCGCCAGGAACTGGGACGACGAGATGAGCCGCGCACGGCAGGCGCTTGACTGGAACAGGATGTTCGAGCTTGCAATAGAGCCTGAAAAAGCCCGGAGATACCGCGCAGAAGCCCCGCCCGAGAAAGAGGACACCTGCTCCATGTGCGGAAGCTTTTGCGCTATGCGCAACATGAACCGCATACTTAACGGCGAGGAAGTCGTAGTTAGAGAATAGTGAATGGCGAATAGAGAATAGTAGAAAGAAAAGCCGGAGGATGTAATTTTGAAACATGTACTGACAATTGCGGGGTCTGACCCTAGCGGCGGCGCGGGGATTCAGGCGGACCTTAAAACAATGTGCGCCTTTGGAGTTTACGGCATGAGCGTCATCACGGCGGTGACGGTGCAGAACACCCAAAAGGTGTACGACGTGCAGGAGATTACCCCGGAGATCGTGGCGGGGCAGATCGACGCCGTGTTTGAGGACATAGACGTCCACGCAGTGAAGATCGGCATGGTGTCGGACGCGGGGATTATAAGGGTGATACTAGAGCGTCTTAAGAAGCACGGCGCGAAAAATATCGTCGTAGACCCGGTGATGGTCTCTAAAAGCGGGTACAGGCTTTTGCGGTCTGAGGCCGAGAGCGCCGTGCTGGAACTCGCGGCCATTGCCGACGTCGTAACGCCCAACATCCCCGAGGCGGAGATTATGACCGGCGTGAAGATAACGGACGAAGCGGGCATGGAAAAGGCGGCCGGGATCATACTTTCCGCGGGGGCGAAGGCCGCGCTCGTCAAGGGCGGGCACCTTGCCTCGGGCAGCGCCGACGACCTGCTCATGACGCAGACCGGGCGCGTATTCTACCGAGCTCAGCGCATAGACACGAAGAACACCCACGGTACGGGCTGCACGCTGTCCTCCGCGATTGCCTGTATGCTGGCGGAGGGCGAGTCTGTTAAGACCGCCGTGGAAAAGGCCAAGGAGTATGTGACCGGCGCGATAAAAAACGCGCTTGACATAGGCAGCGGCTGCGGGCCATTGAATCACGCGTGGAGATGAATTCCCCTCCTGCGGAGGGGTGGCGCGTGAGCGCCGGGGTAGTCACATGCGAAGTCTGAATGAAACTGGAGGATTACTGTGAATAAGGTTGATTTAACACTGTACCTCGTGACGAACAGCGACGGTCTTACCGAGGAGCAGTTCTTAAAAAAGACCGAAGAAGCGCTTAAGGCCGGCGTGACCCTCTTGCAGCTGCGGGAAAAGGAGCGCGAGGGCAGGGAACTGTTTGAGCTGGCGGTCAAGGTAAACCGTGTCGCCCAAAAATACGGCGTGCCGCTGTTGATAGACGACCGCGCGGATATAGCTCTCGCGTCCGGAGCCGCGGGTGTGCATGTTGGCCTGAGCGATTTGCCGGTGAAAGAAGCGCGTAAGCTCATGGGCCCCCATAAGATAGTTGGCTCCACAGCAAAAACTGTGGAGCAGGCGCTGGCGGCACAGGCGCAAGGGGCCGACTATGTGGGCGTGGGGGCTATTTACCCCACCACTACAAAGGTTAAAACCATTCTCACAAGTGTGGACACATTAAAGGATATTTGCAGGGCGGTAAATATTCCGGCAGTGGCGATCGGCGGGTTAAACGCCGGTAATCTAGAGATACTTCGCGGCGCGGGGATGGCCGGAGTTGCCGCGGTGACGGCTATAATGAATGCGCCGGATATTACCAAAGCAGTGAAAGAACTGCTCTTGGCGGTGGAGGAGGTACGCGCATGATAACGGTAAACGGCAAAGCGTTGGAGTTTGACGGCACTGTGGCGGCTCTGCTTGAGAGGGAGGGCTTTGACCCCGCCCGCGTGGTGGTTGAGCTAAACCGTGAGATACTGCCGAAAGGTGAGTACGGCTGGAGAATTCTAGCGATTGGAGACGTCGTGGAAATCCTTGAGTTTGTGGGCGGTGGTTGAGCGTGACCGCGCAGGAAAAAATCTCAAAAGCCAGGGTGGCGGTCGCTGGGCTGGGCGGGCTTGGCTCGAACATAGCGGTCAGCCTGGCGCGGGCGGGCGTGGGTTCGCTGTATCTTGTGGATTTTGACAGGGTGGAGCGGAGCAACCTTAACCGTCAGTATTACGGTATGCGGCATTTGGGGCGCTACAAGACCGAGGCGCTGCGTGAGGTGATCGCGGAGATAAACCCGGACGTTAAGGTCACAGTGGGGCAAGTCAGGGTAACGGCCGAAAACGTACTGACGCTCTTTGGCGGAGAAAAAATTGTCTGCGAGGCGTTCGACGCGCCGGAAAGCAAGGCAATGCTGGTGAACGCCCTGCTCACAGGCCGGGACGACTGCATTGTGATAGCGGGCTCGGGCATGGCCGGGCTTGGAAGCGCCAACAAGATGCTCACCAAACGCGTGAACCCGCGCCTGTATGTCTGCGGCGACGGCGCCAGCGGGATTGGGGAAGGCGTATTTCTCGCCGCGCCCCGCGTGGCAATTTGCGCGAACCACATGGCGCACATGGCGCTTAGATTGATCATAGAGGAGGTCGACCCATGAACAAAGACGTCTTGAAGCTTGGCGGACGCGAGTTTACTTCGCGCTTTATACTTGGCTCGGGCAAGTTTTCGCTGCCGCTTATCCGGGCGGCGGTGGAGCAGGCGGGCGCGCAGATAGTCACGCTGGCGCTGCGCCGCGCAAGCTCAGGCCGCGACAATATACTCGGCCACATACCGCAGGGTGTGACGCTTTTGCCAAACACATCAGGCGCGCGAAACGCAGGGGAGGCCGTGAGGATAGCAAGGCTTTCACGCGAGATGGGCTGCGGCGATTTTGTAAAGGTAGAGGTGATTCGCGACACGAAATATCTTTTTCCTGACAATTACGAGACTATAAAGGCAACAGAGATACTTGCGAAGGAAGGCTTTGTCGTAATGCCATACATGCACGCCGACTTAAACGCGGCGCGGGATTTAGCCGCCGCGGGCGCGGCCTGCGTCATGCCGCTGGCGGCGCCGATAGGCTCCAACCGCGGCCTTTGCGCAAAGGATTTTATAAAGATTCTTATAGATGAAATGGACCTGCCGGTGATTGTGGACGCCGGAATCGGCAGACCGTCCCAGGCCTGTGAGGTCATGGAGATGGGCGCCGCCGCCGTCATGGCTAACACGGCTGTCGCCACCGCCGCAGATATTCCCGCGATGGCGCTTGCTTTCGGCAAAGCGATAGAAGCGGGCAGGCTCGCGTATCTTGCAGGGCCGGGCCGGGTGCTGGAAACCGGTGGAGAGGCCTCGTCGCCCCTGACCGGTTTTTTGGAGGATGAAGCTTGATGAGCCACATGCAGTATCAACCTGATATGGAGATATTGGACTCCGACATGATGGAGCGCGTGCTAAGCGCCCGAGAGAATTATGCTCCGGAGGAATACACCGAAAAAGACGTACGCCGCGCTTTGACGAACGCCGGGAACGTCTCTAAACAGGATTTTGCCGCGCTGCTTTCGCCCGCGGCCCGGCCGCTGCTCGAGGAATTGGCGGCGGCGGCACAAAGAGAGACGCGCTCCCGCTTCGGGAACTCGGTGAACCTGTTTACGCCGCTCTACATGGCTAACTACTGCGAAAACCGCTGCGTCTATTGCGGCTTTAACAAAAACAACGCCATATCCCGCGCGCGGCTTTCACCGGAAGAAATAGAACGCGAAATGGCAGCGATCGCTTCATCCGGGCTTGAGGAGATTTTGCTGCTAACGGGCGAAAGCCCGGAAATGTCGCCCGTGAGCTATATCCACAAGGCTTGCGGCATAGCCCGGAAGTACTTTCGCGTGGTGGGGCTTGAGATTTACCCTGTGGATACAGGCGACTACGCAATACTTAAAAGCGGCGGCGCGGATTTTGTCACTGTGTTTCAGGAGACCTACGACCCTGAGGTCTACGGCAGGATGCATCCCGGCGGCAGAAAAGCCGTGTTCCCGTACCGCTTTTATGCGCAGGAGCGCGCGGTACTCGGGGGGATGCGCGGAGTGGGATTTGCGGCGCTGCTGGGCCTTGCAGACTTTCACCGGGACGCGTTCGCCACCGGAATGCACGCGCATCTCATACAGAAGAAATACCCCCACGCCGAAATCGCGCTTTCGTGCCCGCGCCTGCGCCCGATACACGGAGACGGACTTGACGGTATGCCGTCCCCTGTGGGAGAGGCCGAGCTTTTGCAGATAATCTGCGCGTACCGGCTGTTCCTGCCGCACGCCGCGATCACGATTTCTAGCCGCGAAAGCGCCAAATTCCGCGACAACGCCGTAAAGATAGCCGCGACTAAGATTTCGGCGGGCGTGGACGTGGGGATAGGCGGCCACGCCGGAAGCGGGCAGGGCTCGCACGGCGACGGCCAGTTTGAGATAGACGACGGCCGCACCGTTAAAGAGATACATGAAATGCTGATGCGCGGTGGAATGCAGCCCGTGATGAGTGAATACCTGTATCTTTAAAACAATTTGCGAAAACAAAAGAATCAGGCGCCGCCGCTCCTCAGAAATGGTGGGCGGCGGTCTTTTTTGCGCTGACTTTATGTAAAAACCTCATTGCAACCATATCCCATGTGTGATATAATATGGAATAAAAATTCCCTGATATTGACTTAATTTGTTGAAAAAAGAGGAGAACGTAAAATGTGTAATTTCCGGATGCTGCGGCGGCCGCTTGGATTGTTACTCGTCCTTGTGCTGGTTTTGGGCTCGTTTTCGACAGCAGAGTTCTTTGACATAAATGCTTCAGGCGCGGAATTATTTGTGGCTACGGGCGGGAACCAGCCCGCGACGGGTGGGAATGGGCCAGCGACGGGTGGGAATGGACCCGACCCCGGCGAAGATGGCGTTACGGTGACAACGACCGTGACGCTCAACGGTAATCCTGCTTCGAACATCAGAGTGTATCTGTTCGAAAAAGACGAGGACGGAGCAGCCGGGAGTATTGATAGTGAGTATTCCGATATAAACGGAAAGGTCGTGTTCAATAACATAGGGCCTCCGCAGGCAGGTAGTGTATATTATTTCTGGGTAAGAAAAGACGCCGGATATGTAGAGTATGACGGTTGGGCAAAAGGCAAGACGTTTGACCTCACAGGAGCGATTCCAGCAATCGAGCTTGACGCGGGAGTCAGCGTCACGGCAACCGTCACAGTTAACGGCGTGCCCACGGCGGGAATTGAGGTGCTTCTGTTCGACGATGGTTCGCTTTTTCCGATAGATGCTGCCATTTCTGGTTCCGACGGAAAAGTAACGTTCCATAATCTGGCCGCAGGGGTGGAACACCACTATAGCGTGGAGAGAACCGACAGCTACGTGGGTTACAACGACAGGGGGACTTTGCAATCAACTGTTTTCAAGCCAGACATAAACCCGCCCGCGACAATTGCGTTAATTTCAGGATATTCGGTGTCAACGAGGGTTACTTATCAAGGCAACCCGGTCACCGGGTTAGAAGTTAGTTTAAGGCAAGGAATAAGTGTTAGCGGTTCCTTGTATTCGACCGCAACCACAGACGCTAACGGCGTAGCGGTATTTTACTCTCTTGGGAGAGCGAACTCATATTATTTTACCGTAACAGCGAATCAAGGCGAAGAATACGCGGATTACAACGGAAAGATGCTGGGCAAAACATTTAATGTATTGGCTAATGGCCCGGCTGGCGTAATTCCAAGTGTGGAACTTGAACCCGCAAATGCAATTACCGTTAATGTGTCTTTGGAAACCGGCGGCGAATTGGCCAGGGTAGATCTTGCTTTAGTTTATGCGGACGCTAATGGACGAGAGGTTTATTCAAGAACAGTCAGCCGGTATAATCTTGATTCAAACTTGTCTCTGACGTTTAATAATCTTCCAGCGTGGGAGCGCTGTTATTTCGAGATAGAACGGCAAGTGGGAAGATACGCCCCGTATAACGGTCTGCTGCTTGGGGAAATCTTTGCAGTCCCCGGACCGGAGCAAAACATCGTACTTTCGGTGGGACACGACGTCACCACGACCGTGACGCTTAACGGCGTACCCAAGCAGGGCGCACGTGTCCAGTTAGAAGGCGAGTCTATTCCATTTATATCTGGAGAAAATGCAGACACAGACGGCAAAGTAACGTTTCGCAATGTACCGGATTCTCAAAATAGTTATTTTAGAGTAAATAGAAAAGAAGGGGAATATGCTTTTTATAATGGTGCAATAAAGAATAAAATATTTACGATTCCCGATTCGGCATATCCAGCAGTAGAGCTTGAGGTTGGCCAGCCGGCGTCTGTTTATGTTACATACCGAGGGCAGCCTGTCGCTGCAGAAATAGAACTTCTAAAAGATGATAGCTTCGGTCATGTCAATTCAGCGTGGGATGGAATGTCAGGCTCAAATGGCAGAGCGCTGATGACCAATATCCCCAATGACGGCAATTATTATTTCTACATTTGGGTGGATGACGCGCAATATAATTACGCAGATTATGACGGCCGCGACTATAACGAATACTTCACTTTCCCCGGACCCGAGCCGCATATAGAGCTTGACCCGAATTGGAACCAAGGCGCTGGCAACAGCAATAATGACAACGACGATGACGATGACGACGACAGCTATTCCGGCAGCGCAGCCTTCGGCGGCGCGTATTCTTCCACGCCGACGGCGGCCGAGACATGGATGTCAGCCTCCAACATAAAGAGCGCCGGTAAGTCCTACGGCAAATACGGCGTCCGCGCGGCGGCGTGGGCAAGGCTTACGGGCAAATATTACCACGACACGATGCTTGGCGCCGCAGTAGGTGTGCGGCTGTACATTGACGAGCCCGGACTTTTCACAAAGGACGCCTATGTCTCCGGCTACGTTTCCGGACCGGAGACGGAAAGAATACGCGGGATATTTGAAAGATGGTATAAAAATCAGATCCGCGTCATCCATTTCGACCAGCCCGGAAAATGGGAGCGGCCCGTCGGCGTCGCCGCGAAGCTTGACCTTGCCGGAATGGACACGGCCAATCTTTATTTCTACTACTACGACCCTGTAACCAACAGCTATATCCGCATTGAAAACCCCGAATATAGGATTGACGCTAACGGATATCTGCATTTTAAAACGGAATACGCGGGCGAGATCATCATAAGCGACGGTGTGCTGGAGAAGCTATAGGGAATAACTGTTAATGTAGCAACCGGCCCCCCGCATCTTCACGCGGGGGGCCGGTTAAGTAGTTCTTAAGCCCTTTTACTGCGGGCTGATGGCTCCTGTGGGGCAGACGTCGGCGCAGGCGCCGCAGTCGATGCAGGTGGCGGCGTCTATCACAAATTTGCCGTCGCCTTCAGAGATGGCGTTGCTGGGGCACTCACCCTCGCACGCGCCGCAGCTGATGCATTCGTCGCTGATCAAATATGCCATGAAAAAACCCTCCTTAATTTTTGCCTATATTGTAGCACACAAAACAAAATAAATGCAAGACTTGTACGATATTTTTAAGTGTCAGCCGTTTTGCTGCGGCGCGGCCGCTTCCTGCGCCTGTGCTTGCTGCTTGGGGCGAGATTCGCCCCTTAGGGGCTTTACGTCGTCGCGGTGGAATATCTGCGGCGGCGTGGGCGTTCCCGCGTTTTTGTCAAGGTTGACTTTTAGGTTACCGGTTAAAAGGCTTACTTCAGAGACCGTGCCCTTTCCCTCGGAAGTCATGACTGCCGAACCCTGGCGCGGGGTTATCCGCAGAAGATCCTCGTATGCGTTTTGCTCGTATTTAAGGCAGCACATAAGCCTGCCGCAGGTGCCGGAAATTTTTGTTGGGTTGAGCGAGAGCCCCTGCTCTTTCGCCATTTTAATTGAAACAGGCTGAAACTCACCCAAAAACGTGGAGCAGCAAAACTCGCGCCCGCATATCCCCAGGCCGCCCAGCATCTTGGCTTCGTCTCTCACTCCTATCTGCCGCAGCTCTATACGGGTCTTAAGCACGGAGGCGAGGTCCTTTACAAGCTCGCGGAAGTCAACGCGGCCGTCGGCCGTAAAATAAAATAATATCTTGCTGTTGTCAAAGGTGTACTCCACGTCGATAAGCTTCATCTCAAGACCGTGCTGGCGCACCTTTTCGGCGCAGACCTCAAAGGCCTGAGCTTCTTTTTCGCGGTTTTTGCGCACCTGCTCAAGGTCCGTCTTGGTGGCTATGCGCAACACCGGCCTGAGAGGCTGGCCCCATCCCGCCTCGTCTATTTCGGCGCCGCACAGGGCGACCTCGCCGCACTCGGTGCCGCGCACGGTCTCTACGATGACGTTGTCGCCTTTTTTAATATTGATCCCGTTCGGCGCAAAGTAATATACCTTACCCGCGTTCTTGAACCGGACCCCGATGATCTCAGTCATAGATAGTAGTTCCTTCGGATAGTAGTTAGAGAATAGTGAATAGTAGACACGGTTTGATGTTATACCATTAGTCCGGGCATAAAAGCTGTTTTGCGTCAGCACAAAGGGTGTTTTGTGTCCGTCTTCAAGACGGGTAATAATGCCGTAAGAAGCAGACCGCCGACATTTTGGCCAAGCGCCAACTCAAGCTCTTCGGCGGCGGCGGAAATCCTGAAAAGCCTGTCCCGCTCGTCCCTGCCGAGCGCGCCGTTTTTTGTTCCGGCGGCAAGCTGCGCAGCGCACGCGTCCTTAAGCGCCGCGAGCAACGCCGCAAATCCCACGCGGTCGCGCTCATAGGGGGCAAAGCGAGCAAGAGCGTCGAGTTCTTTGCCCTGCATCAAAACGTCAAGGGTTTCACGCGCTTTTTGCCGCACTTCCGTATCAGTTGCGCCGCCGTCGTCCAGGCTGATAACCGAGACCCGCGAAAGCAGCGTGGGCAAAAGCGTGGCCTTGTTCTCGCAGGTCATCACAAAATATACGGTTCCGGGCGGCTCTTCGACAATTTTTAAAAGCGCGTTTTGCGCCTGCGCCGTCATATTCTGCACATTGTGCAGCAAAAACACGCGGCTTTCGGACTCCGAGGGCTTGACATACGCCTCCTGCCGGACGGCGCGGACAGAGTCGATATGAAACGAGCGCGCCTTATCCCCGCCTAACACAACGGTGAGATCCGGATGAACGCCGCGCGCCGTCTTCATACAGTCGCGGCATTCGCCGCAGGGCCATGCGTCTTTGGAAGAACACAGCGCCACCGCCGCGACCTTTTTGGCAAATTCCAGAGCGCTTTCTGCCGGCCGGCCCTCGATTAACACAGCGTGCGGCAGTCGCCGGCCGGCCCCATAGGCTGCAAGTATTTTTTCGGCTCTGTTTTCAGGTTTCATGCCAATACTCCATTCGGGAACTGTACAAATCGGCAGCACAAAGCCAAGGGCGTAAAATGTGCAGCTTTAAGCTGCCTGCTTATAATTTTATGAATTTTTCAACGTCCAGGATGAACACGGTAGCGCCGCCCACCTGAACCTCTATTGGCATGGAGGAAAACATCCCCACGCCGTAAGAAGCCGAGGTAGGAACCATTTGCTTGCGGGTCTTGCTGTTTTTAGCGAGCAAATCCAGCACCTCGTCCACTTTGTCATCGTCGGTGCCGACTATAAACGTGGTGTTGCCCGTCATGAGAAAACCGCCCGTAGTCGCAAGCTTCGTGACCGAAAAGTTTGCCTTGGTCAGCGCGCGGGAGACCTTTGAGCTGTCGTCCCCGGAAACGATTGCCATAACCAGCTTCACTTGTCACTCACTTCCTTTTGCTTGTAGTAAATTTTATTTTAACACAAACAAACGTGAAATTCCATACCTTTCAAGCAGCCTGCCTAAATTTTCATCCACAAGCTCGCCGGGTACGGCGACAGGAATACCGGGAGGGCACGGCGACAGGCACGCCGCCGCTACGCGGTTTAGCGCCTTTTTAAGCGGAACTTCCTCAGCTACGGCAAAGACCGCCTCCCGCAGCTCCAGAATCTTTTTTGGCCTGTAAGCAAGGCTTTTTGGCGCCGGAACAGGCGGTTTTTTGGGCAGAGACATTATAAAATTTTCCAGCAGCGCAAAATCCCCGGAAGAATTAAACGGGCTTGCCATCAGCACGCAATAAGCCGTGTCGCACATCTCGGGCTCAATATCACTTTGCCTCAGGGCAGCGAGGAATTCCCCGCGCCCGTAACCCATCGTGAAAAACCCCAGCGAAAGCCGGAGCGGCTCAATGTTGCCCGCGGACACACAAAAACCGCGTTCACGGGCAAGAGCCGCGAGTCTGCCCAATGTCGCGGCAGTTACCGAAATGCGTTCCGAGAAATCCTCGTTCAATAATTGCAAGGCCCGGTCTATCGACGCCATTATCAGATAGCTTGGGCTGGTAGAGCCGAAAAGAGCCATACAGCGCTTGAGATTCCGCGCGTATTTTTCTTCGGCCGCGTGTAAGGCCGCGCCGCCTGTCAGCACCGGCAGGGTCTTGTGCAGCGAGTCGCAGCACATGCTTGCCCCCAGCGCGATTGGATGAAGCGAGGGCCGCGTGAAGGCGAGGTGCGCGCCGTGAGCGTTGTCAACTAACAATGGCAGACCGTGCTCACGGCAAACCGCGGCGATAGCCGTGATATCGCACATGGCGCCATAGTAGTCGGGCGTTGTGATATATACGGCCTTTACATCAGGATTTTTTGCTATGGCGCGCGATATTTCACATGCCGTTACCGCTTTGGCAAGGCCAGTGCCGTCTTCTTCTTCGGGGAACACCCAGACAGGCTCAAGCTCCAGCAACGCCATGGCGTTTACCGCCGCGGCATGACAGCCGCGCGCAGAGACAAGCCTGTCTCCGGGAGTGAGCGCCGCCGCCAGCATTGCCTGTATACAGAGCGTTGCTCCGCCCGTGCTTATGGCGGAAGCCCTGCTTCCGAATATTTTTGCAAGCTTTGTCTCAACGGCTTGTATGCAGCCGTTTGGGGTATACAGGGCGTCGAGACCGTCAAGCTCCGTAAGATCGTATTTGGCCGCGTCAGCAAAATATTCAAGCCGACCCTTGTGGCCCGGCATATGAAAGCGGGCCGTTTCCCGCCTAACATAGCTTTCCATGGCGGAAAAGAGGCTCAGTTCATCCTCCACCGCGCAGCCTCCGTTTCAGGGCGCGCGACCGTTCCGCCAGATCCACCATTAAATCGGCCAGTTTGGCGGCAAAGGGCATATAGACGTAGTCGAACTCGCCGCAAAGCTCGTCCAGCGTGCCGTTAAAGCCTTTTTTAAAGCGGTACAGGCCGTACAGGTGGTCGTCCTCCTCGGTGATATTGCCCGAGACTCCCTGAAAGTCGTATACCTTGCAGCCGGTCTCCATGGCCCATTTGATCATCTCCCACTGGACCAGATAGTTCGGCATTGCGTTGCGGTGCACGTTGTCGGAAGCGCCGTATATATAGCATGTCCGCCCGGCGTAGTTGGTCGTGACGGCCCCTGCCACAGGCATGCCCTCGTAAAAGGCCATGTAGAGCCGGCAGTGTTCGCCCAGCGCCGCGAGCATACCTTCGAAATAGCTTTTTGGACGGGTGGAAAATCCGTCGCGCTCGCCGGTAGTTTTCATGATTCTTATAAATTCATCTAAGTATTCCGGCCCCACGGCGCGGACCTCCACTCCGCGCTTCTTTGCCACACGGATATTATACCGCGTCTTTTGGCTAATACCCATGAGGACTTCGTCCTCGGTCCCGCCTTCTAAGTAAAGGCGGTAGTTGAATCTTGCCTGAATGGTTTCGAAGCCGTCGCCGCCCGTGAAGCGCGTAAAGCCCCGCGCAGCCATGAGCGCGAGGAGCTTTTCGTTTCCGGCTTCTGTTTTGTCCGGGTCAAGCTTAAGGACGTGCGCGCGGTGCTTTTTGGCGAGCTGTGCCGCGCCGGCCATGAGATCGTCAAACACGTTGTTGTCGTAAAGATCGCAAACGGGACCGCGGGGCGCGTACATCATGCTGGTACCGGTGGGGAATCTTCGTATCAGCAGGCTCATGCCGCCGACAATTTTGCCGTTTTCGTCCCGCGAGACCACGACCTCGTGTTTCCACCCGCGCTTGACCCCGTGCCAGCGCACCGACTGGGTTATCTGGCCCTCTGGGTGGCTTTTCACAAATTCCTCATACTCGCCGTATTTTTCGGGGGATAGTATCTCCATTCGCTGGTGTTCACTCCATCTTAAGCTCGCTTAGTTTTCGTCCCTTTCGTTGCCGTCAGGCTTCTCGACCGCAGGCCAATCCCAGGAGTTTTGCGGTTTTTCATCGTCCGGCACGTCCTCGGACGTTTCGGACGGGCTTTCTTCTATATCTACGACAGGCTCGTCCTCAGCGGGTACACCATTGTTCTCCTCTTGCTCCTCTTGGGGCTCGTCCGGCTCCGGTTTGGCCTGAGAGTCGGCGGCATCCTCGGCGGCGCGGTCGTAGAGCAGGTTTTCAAGCGGGTCCGGCTCCGGCGTTTTGGGCGGCGCGGCTTCCTCCGGCGCCGTAAACTCCAGCGTAGTCTGCGCTTCGGCGCTCTTTTTTTCTATTATGAACCGCGCGTACATGGCAAGTCCCGCCGAGTAATAGGGCCAGTAGTAGAGCATGGCGAACACCGCCAGCGCAAACAGCATGACGCCCGCCGAGACCTGCATGATCGGGGCGACTCCGCCGGGGTATGGCATCACGGCGACGGCGCTGAAGAATATGACAGCCAGAATGACCCACCAAATATACGAAAGCCCGAACCACATAAGGCTAAAGCGGTAGCCTCTGGTGTACCTGACCGACTGCTTTATCGCCTTTCGCGCGGAAAGATTGTCGTCTTCGCCCAGCAGGAAAGCCGCCAGCGCGTACCGCATGACGCATACCGAATAAAACAAAGACGCCAGCAGCATCAGGACGCTGGCGAGCAGTACGCCCATACCGGCGGTTGCGGTCTGCGCGCGGGTGAGTCCTTCGCCCGCGAGCCGCCACACGGAATAGGTCATGAGGCAGCCGGGCACGGCAAAGAACAAAAGACTCCACAGCAAGGTCCGCACAGTAATGCTTATCTCGTACCAGACCGCGCGGCCGTAGCGCCTGCCCGCTTCAAAGAAATAAAAAACGTCGGCGACCGGCAGCCTTTTGCCGTGTACCAGATTGTAAAACCAGCGCATGGCCCCAAGGGACACCGGCGTGACAAGCAGGGCGGTCAGCAGCACGTACAGTCCGGTTATTAGCCACTCGGCGGTGTTCACCGCGCTATAGAGATAACCGAACAGTTCGCCCGGGGCGGCGTCCGGTCCAGGCTGAGGTATTGCTGTGGGGCCGGGCGCGAATATCATAATAGCGCCCTGTTGCAGGCCCGAAAGCACCGCGCCCGCTCCAAGCATCAAAAGCAGTATAACGGTTGCGCGCCCCCAGTTTCCCTTAAGCGCCAGGCGCGAGTTGCGTTTGATCATAGAAAACAGTCTCATCGCTTTTTCCCCCGGTATATTTTAGTCGGTCTCATCATAGTCATTCATTGTACAAGCCTTCGGTATCGCGCGGTAAACCTCGACGCCGCCGCCCTGCATCCACATCTGAGGCGTGAACAGCAGAGTGTAACCGCAACCGTTTTCCACCGTCCATTCGTTCACGGGCCGCCGTGGAAGGCCTATCGCCGCAAGCAGGGTCATGATAACCCCACTGTGGGTGATGACCGCGGTTTGTGTGAGCCTCTCGTTCATCATGCGGCTGAATATGTCTGTAAAAGCGGCGGTTATCCGGTTTAAAAACGCGGGCAGGTTCTCACCGCCCGGCGGAGGGTTTTCGTAGGAATTTTGTATCCACTTTGAAAAAGCCGCGCGGTCGCGAAGCTCGTCAAAGGTCTTGCCGGAAAATTCGCCAAGGTCCATGTCGGTTAACCCGCTTAAGCTTTCCAAGGGAACCTTAGGATAAAGTATGCCCGCTGTTTCGGCGCATCTTGCAAGCGGGCTTGTAAAAACTGCAGAGGCGTCCGGATACTTCATTTCCCGCACGAGGCGCTCAAGCGCGTCTGTGCCCTGAGCGGACAATGGCGGGTCGGTTTGGCCAACGTATTTTTTTACTTCGCCGTCGCCTGTACTTCCGGTTCTTAACAGATGTATTTTATAGGTGAGCACGGCCGGACTCCTTAATCTTTGCAATATCAGGGATATATTGTAGAAAATAAACGTCAAAATTTGGAGAAAATAGCATTTACAAACAGTTTTTTAGTTGATATAATATACTTTATGTTGAAGGTGGAGGGTTATTCGTGAGCTCGGATTTTCCAAGGATATTGACCCTTTTGCGAAAAGAAAAGGGCATAAGCCAGAAGAGCGCGGCAGCGGAGCTTATGGTCTCGCAGGCGTTGCTTTCGCATTATGAAAAGGGCATCCGCGAATGCGGGCTTGAATTTTTAGTAAGATGCGCCGATTTTTACGGAGTTTCCTGCGACTATCTGCTCGGCCGCTCGCCCGACCGCAGCGGTCTTACGCTGACCTACGACGAAATACCCGACCCGGAACAGGCCAGCCGGGAAAACCGCTCTCTGGGTTCGCTTTTGCCGATGCTGAACAAGAAGCTGGTGGCAAACTCGCTGAACATATTATTCGACTTGCTTGCAAAAGCCAAAAACAAGGCGCTTACCGCCGAGGTTTCGTCGTTCCTGATGCTGGGCTGCTACCGCATGCTGCGTGTGCTGCACGCGGCTAACCCCAAAAACCAGGAGCAGATGTTTGGCGTGCCGGCGCATTTGGCCGACCCGTACGCCGCCGCCGCAATGCAGGTGGCACAAGCCAATGCCGGAGCGATAGCCCGCGGTCAGCCCGCGCAAAGCATGCAGGCGCTGGCGGACGCTTCTCCGCTAAGGATCTCCACCGAGCTTTTGCAGCAGAATTATCCGTTGTTTTCGTCGTCGCTGTTTAATCTTGTGTCGGCGTCCGAGCAGAGGATTGGACCCGAATACAGGGACGGCGAAAAAGAAAAGCCAAAAGCCAGGCAGACAACGTAAAACTATTCCGCGTTTAAAACGTGGAATAGTTTTGCGCATCTGTTTCGGTTGTCTGCGGAAAGCAGACGAGAAACAGGCGCAGCACAAGCAATAAAAACCCCGAGCAATTCATTTGCGAGGCATATGGTTTTTATTGCGGAATAAAATAATGTTACCACAAATAGGCAGAAAATACAAGCCGCCTTTTCATGGGCGGCTTTGTTGGTTGTTGCGCGTCTTTTACAGGCTTTCGGGTAATCTTACCGGACCCGGTTGCGCGGGCGGCTCCGGCGGAGTTTCTTCGTGACGGAACGCGGGGAACGCAGCCGTTATCTTTGTGCCAAGATCCTGCCTGCTGGTAATTTCCACAAAGCCGCCGTGACGGTCTACGATCCACTTGGCTATGGAAAGCCCCAGCCCTGTGCCGCCTGTGCCTCTAGCACGGGACTCGTCCGCGCGGAAGAATCTGTCGAAGATACGCGGCAGGTCGTCCGCCGGGATGCCTATTCCGGTGTCGGTGACGGAGAGCCGCGCAAAACCGCCGTTTTCTTCGGCCGAGATTGTTATCCTGCCGCCGATAGGCGTGTATTTTATTGCGTTGTCCACGAATATCCGCAGGGCCTGCTTTAACAGCTGCGCGTCGCCGCGAACGGGCAGCTCGCCTTCAAGACGAGCTGTGAAATCATGGCCCTTGTCGATCATCTGCGTTTCGCGGCAGACCTCGTCGGCCAACGCGATAATATCCACAGTCTCTACGGTCAGAGTTATGGACTGGTTATCGCTTCGCGCCAAAAACAGCAGCTGCTCAACCAGATCCTGCATTCCGGCGGCCTCGGTCTTTATGGCGTCTATAGCCTCCTGGAGCGTTTTTTCATCGTTCTTGCCCCAGCGATCCAGCAGGTTGGAGTAGCCTTGAATAACGGCGATAGGCGTACGCAGTTCGTGAGACGCGTCGGATACAAACCTCAGCTGCGAGCTGTAGGCCGCGTCCAGTCTGTCAAGCATTGCGTTTATAGCCTCCGCAAGGCCTTTGAGCTCGGCACGCTCGTCCGAGATGACAATCCTGCGGCCAAGATCATTCTCGTCGATATCGTTTAACGTGGCGATCGCGCCGGAAAGATGCAGGTCGCCCGAGGACTTGCGATCTTTCGAGCTTTGGCCAAGAGGCATCACGGCCGTCATATTCATGTTGCGCGCGGCTTCAGTGAGGTCGTAGATCGGCCGCAGCGCCTTGCGGATCGAGCGGCTGATCCCCGGCCAGTCGCACAGCAGGCCGACAAGCTCGATCAGTAAAAGTATGCCGAAGCAGTTCGTGAAAAAATAGATTGCTCTCGGATAAGACAAAATCAAAAACTTGTCTTCTATAGGAATAATGTATTGAAAGGCTTGGAGATTCTCGATCCAAGGTACTGGCACGGAGTACAGACGTTGACCTTCCCATGTGACAAAACGGCCGTTGATCCCGCCGCTTAGCCTTTCCGCGATATTATGAGGCAGATGAACGGCGATGCCGCCGTACGGGTCGAAATCGCTTGTCAGCACATGGCCGCCGACGGGCGGTTGAGAGAAGTCCATGTCAGCCGCGTAGCTCTCGCTGTACGCAATAAGCCCGCCGAAGAATATGAGCGCGATCAAAATATCGGTACCCAAGAGCAGCCAGAACCGCCGCCAGACTTCCTGAAAGGCGAGCTTGCGCGAAATAGAAAGCTGTCTTAATTCCCGTTGCTGTTTTTCTTTTCCGGCCATAGCTTATTCAGCCTCTCTCATCACATACCCCACGCCGCGCACGGTCTGTATATACTTGACGCCGTATGCGTCGTCAATTTTTCCGCGCAAAAATCGAATATATACGTCAACGGCGTTGGTCTCTCCCTGGAAGTCGTAACCCCAGACGCGCTGGAGCAAAACGTCGCGTGAGAGCACGATATCTTTGTTTTCAAGTAAGTATTGCAGCAGGTCAAACTCCCGCTTTGTCAGATCCAGCACATCCCCGTTCATGGTGGCTTTCCGGCTTGCGTGGTCGACGACGAGTCCGCCAAGCTTAAGCGCCGCGTCTCCGGCGGATGCCGGACCTTTTTTGCGCAGGGCCGTGCGAATCCGCGCGAGAAGCTCTTCTATTGCAAAGGGCTTTGTCACGTAGTCGTCGGCACCCGAATCGAGCCCGGTGACCTTGTCCATCACTGCGTCGCGAGCCGTAAGCATAATGACGGGAATACCCGAGGTCTTGCGCACGCGGCGCAGCACCTCGAGCCCGTTTATGCCGGGGAGCATGATATCAAGGAGCAACAGATCGAAGCCGCCGTTTTCCAGCAGCGCGAGTCCCGTCCGTCCGTCGCACGCTTTTTGAACCTCGTAGCCCTCGTAGGAGAGTTCCAGTTCCACGAAGCGCGCGAGCTTTTCCTCGTCCTCTATGATGAGTATTTTTTCCGCCACTGACTACCGCCTCCGGCCGCGCCATTCGCAGCGAACGCGAAGAAGCTGTTTTAAGCTTGTTCGCGTCGCTCAGGATGACGACAATATAATTATTTCTCATTGCTTTCATGCTCTTTGTACTTCTGGTTCGCCTGTTTGATCTCCTGCTTCAAACCCTCGGCGGCGTTCGCGGCGGAGTCCATTACGTCGTTAACGTTAAGGTTTTTGGACGCATTGCCCGAAAAAGCGTACCGGCAGCTGAAAAACAGGCCGGCTACAAGCAGCGGCAGCGTTATCCAGAAAGCAAAGATCAACAGAAGCACCAGCACCGTGACCGGCACAGAGATGATTTTTTCATTTTTGTGCCAGACCTCGAATTGATTTGTGTTCCCGGCGTGGAGCACCTTGCCGCACCAGCGCCAGAACCGGCGCATAATGTCAGAAAAGCTTTCGCCGCTGCTTTCGGACGTCCTGCTGCGGTTGTCGGCGCGGACCGGAGCCGGCTCGTATTTTGAAGAGAAGCTTCCCCCGCCGGCCGGCGGCGAGACCTTGCCCTGCTTTTCAAGATAAATTATCGCCTCAAGCAGGTCGTCCCCGCAGGCGTCCAGCGCCGCCCGTGCGTCCTCGTAGGAGACGTTGGCCCGCTCTCTGAGCTTTTCAACGGAATCAAAGTTTGCCATTTAAGATCACTCGCTTTCAACATGTTAAATATGTTTGGTCGCCTTGTATGTACATATACTATACCGGACATATTGAAAGCCAATGTGAGCGGCATTAAAAACACATTAAAACAGGGTATAATTAATATTACCCCAGCGCGCCGGGCTTGTCAATGCGCGGAGTAGACGGCCGAGACGACTCCGCAGGCGATCATCGCGCCGCAGTCTCCCGAGGGCTGGGTTTTTAAGTCGTCGGGGTGACCGTGCAGCACGACGGTTTTGCCCACCACGTCAGCCGGCCTGAAACGCGGCGTAAAAAAAGATATGTAGCCGTAGCCGCCGTCGCCGAGCACCGGCGGAAGGTCCCCCGCGTGCATGGGGTGCACGGCACCCACAGGGTCGTAGTGCCCGCCTGCTGAATGCCGGCTGTCTTCGCATCTGCCCTCCTCGCGGATGTGAAAGCCGAAAAACGAACCCGCGGGAAGCCCGACAAACTCAGCCGTTACGAGCGTGCCGTACGCCGCTGCGTAAAATCTTACCTCTCCGCGAACGCGTGGATTGTAATTTGTGCCCTGCAAAATGGCGGAGGCGCGGGGCGCGCTGGCAATTACAAGGCGCGAAAAGGCCGTAAGATTAGTCTTTTTCATTTATAAGCCACACTTTCTTTAGAAAAATAAACGCGCCGTGAAGGTTCGTACTATCCTTTTTTTGAATTATATGATAAAATATATTGTGTATGTGTTTGAGGTTAAACATATGAAGGGGGCGTGATGAAATGGCCCTGTTTGGAAAAAAGAATAACGCGGACGCCGGCGAAGAGGGCGAACCCGACGTTAAAAAAAACGGCGCGTTAGGGCGTATTAAAAAAAGGCTAAAGATAAGCATTTCGCTTAAAAGGCCCCCAAAGGCCCACGAGGAAGAAAAAGAGCCTGAAATAGGACTGCGAGCCGGTTTTACCGACGACGACCCGCAGGCGAAAGACGAACCGGACGGCAAGAAAAAGGCTAAAAAAGAGAAAAAGCCCAAAGAGCCGAAAGAACCTAAAGAAAAAAAGACAAAGGAAAAAAAGCAAAAAAAAGAAAAACCTCCAAAGAAAAAAGGCCCGGAGGACAGCCCTGAGGACGGTGAAAAAGAAAAACCGGAAAAGAGCCGCAAGCTTATGATGATCATCATAGGCGGGGCGGGCGTAGCGGTCGGCGCCGCAGCGTTCGCGGTCTACGCATTTTTTTTCGCGGGGCCGTCGCTGGCGGAGCAGCTTATGACAGCTCAGCTTCTGCTTGAGGAAACAAAATACGACGAGGCCGAAGCGGCGTTTACGGATATTGTCGAACAATATGACGACTCGGCCCTCGCTTATGTGGGGCTCGCGGAGGCGAAGCTCGGCAAGACCGACACCGAGGGCGCGCTCCAAACGCTTAATGACGCGCTCCCGCAGACCGGAAACGACCAGCTTATTTTAGATAAGATAGATGAGATAAATTCGGAAGGGGAATTGCCGGACGACGCCTTAGCGGACCCGGCCGAACAGGAGCCGCCGCCGCCCACCGACACTCCGATCGTCTTTGCCGACGCGGCATTTGGAGACATGCTGCGCATAGCGCTGGGCAAAGCGCCGGGAGAGCCCGTTTCTCAGGCGGAGCTTGCGGATATAACGACGCTTAAAATATTGGGCGCGACCCACGCCGCTATAAAGCGCGGAGAGCCATATATGAACTCAGGCGGAGCGGCCCGCACCACGGATATTTCCTTTGGACCGGAGGTTCCCGAAAGCGAGGCCATGCTGTTTGGCCCCGAATCCGGAGAAGCGCTTACTTTCGGCAAAGAGCCGGCAGGGGTACTGCTATACGGTCAGGAGCCCGAGGAGCCCGCGCGGGAACCCGCAGGTGAAGCGGAGCAAGAACCCGCGGGCGAAGCGCAGGACAGTCCGGCGGAAAGCTCTGGCGGAGATGTGCGCTGGACGCCCGCTCCTGTGAGTTCGCAAGCCGGGGTAGCGTCTGAAAACGTGCTGCAGGCTATAAACAGTCTGGACGGCTACACGATAGACGGCGTAAAGTATACCGGGCGCGGCGGCATAACCTCGCTTGCCGATCTTGTGAATTTCCGCAGCCTCAGAAAGCTCACAATCGGCTACAACAGCATAGACGACCTTAAAGGTATCGAGGGTCTGCGCGAGCTTGACACGCTGGGCCTTTACTGCAACAGCGTGGTTGATATTGCCCCCGTCAAAGGGCTTTATGGGCTTAAATACGTATATCTTTACAACAACGGAATTGCTGATATAAGCCCGTTAAGGGAGCTTTCCGGAATAGAGGACCTGTGGCTGAACTATAATCAGATATCCGATATCGCCCCGCTTGGCGAGCTCGCCCCTCCGGGCGCCTCCGCCGCGCTGCACACGCTGCACATAGGCAACAACAGTATATCCGACATCTCGCCTCTCGAGGGGCTCTCCAACCTCTATGTGCTGGGCGCCGCGGGAAACCGGATATCGGACGTCTCGGCGCTTGGCGGGCTGAGGAATCTTTCGAGCGTGACGCTCAGCGGAAACCCCGTGGCAGACTACTCCCCCGTGTCGGATATTTTTAATCTTGTAAGATAAAGGATGTTTTCCGTGCAGATAGAGCAAATGCCAATGGCGCGCGTGTTTTACCGGAAGACCGGGCGCGCGCGCCACACCTCGCACCTTGACGTTATGCGGATGTTTACGCGGGCTTTCCGGCGCAGCGGGCTGCCGCTGTGGCATACCCAGGGCTTTAACCCGCATGTCTATATGATGTTTGCCCTGCCACTGGCGCTGGGCTGCGAAAGCCTGTGCGAAACGCTTGACATCCGCCTCACGCGGGAGATCTCTTTCGACGAGGTCACAGGCCGTTTAAACGCTGTTTTGCCGCCTGGCTTTGAGGCCCTGCGGTCTGCGCCGCCCGTGCTTGACCCAAAAGAAATAGCTTTCGCCGACTACGAGGCCGAGCTTCTTTACGTAACCGACGCGCCGGATATTAAAAGCTTTTTGGCCCGGCCGGTGATAGAAGCGGTGAAAAAGACCAAAAAAGGCGAGAAGACAATAGACATAAAACCGCTCTGCGAATTGCTCTCGTCTGAAACCCGCGGTCTTTCGCAGGCGCTTACTCTGCGAATGGCGGCGGGAATCACGCTGAATATCAACCCCGGATTGCTGCTTGGCGAGTTTTACAAATGGGCAAATACCTCGCCCAAAAGTGTAAATATAAGGCGGACAAGGATTCTGACAGCGGAAAATCGCGATTTTGAGTGATTTTACGTCAAAAAAGGTTGCAATGTAAATATAAGTGTGCTATAATACACTTTGCCTAATCGGCAATTCACCTTGATTGCCAGCAGATTAGCGAGTACGGGGCGTTCCTCTGCCGTGCAGCGGGAATGAACGCTGAGATTTAAGGAGGAAGCTCAGAACATGGATGCGTTAAAGCTTATAGCGCAAGACAGCATGAAGGCCGAGCCGCCGGTGGTGGAGATCGGCAGTACCGTAAAGGTACATGTAAAGATCAAGGAAGGCGAGCGCGAGAGGATCCAGATTTTTGAGGGTATCGTCATCGCGAAGCAGCACGGAGGCATCTCGGAAAGCTTTACCGTGCGCAGGATGTCTTACGGCGTCGGCGTGGAAAGGGTATTCCCGCTGCATTCGCCGTCGGTGGAAAAGGTCGAGCTCGTACGGCGCGGCAAGGCCCGGCGCGGCAAGCTCTATTATCTGCGCGGCAGGCAGGGCAAGGCCGCCAAGCTTAAGGAAGTACTCAGATAAACCGCAGGGGGCTTTGATAAAAGTCCCCCTTTCTTTACATTTAAGGAGATTGCCATGAACGAGGATTATGAATTTCCCGAAAAGAACTCCGTCGTCGCCCGCGAGGCGTTTGACTGGGTGGAGTCCGCGCTGACAGCCGTTTGCTGCGTAATTTTAATCTTTACCTTTGTGGGCAGGCTCGTGGGGGTGGAGGGCGGTTCTATGCTGCCTACCCTGGAGGATCAGGACAGGCTTGTCGCCACAAGCCTGATGTACGAGCCAAAAAACGGCGATATAGTCGTGGTGACGAAGCCGACCACGCGCAACGAGCCGCTCATCAAACGGGTGATTGCAGTTGGAGGCCAGACACTGGAGATAAACTTTGAGGAAAACGCCGTGTATGTGGACGGCGAGCGCGTCTACGAGCCGTATATACGCGAGCCGATGGACCCTGACGACAACGACGGGGAGATTCTGCGTGTCGAGGTCCCCGAGGGGCATGTGTATATTATGGGCGACAACCGCAACGACTCCTGGGACAGCCGCGCCGAAGAGGTCGGAGTCGTAGACAACAGGCATATCCTGGGCAAAATACTTTATCGCGTCATGCCGTACGACAAGCTGGGAGTACCCGCATAATGCAGGGCCCGAACGAAAATGAAGCGCTTTCTATCCAGTGGTTCCCGGGACATATGGCGAAGACGAGGCGCATCATGCGGGAAAACATGCGCCTTGTGGATATTGTCGCCGAGCTTCGCGACGCGCGGATACCCTACAGCAGCGGCAACCCCGAGATACGCAAGCTCTGCGCCGGCAAGCCGCGGGTGCTTATCCTGAATAAAGCGGACATGGCGGACGACGCAGAGACGAAAAAGTGGCTGGAGTATTACTCCAAAAACGGGGTGCCGGTGCTAGCGGCGGATTCCCGCGGCGGCAGGGGCTTAAACGGTTTTGCCCCGCTGGTAAAGGAGACGCTGGCCCCGCTGCTTGAGCGCCGCGCGGCGCGCGGGATGGCGGGCCGGCCCGTTAGATTGATGATCGTCGGCATCCCGAACGTGGGGAAGTCGTCGCTGATAAACCGGCTGGCAAAGAGCCGCCGCGCCAAGGTGGAGGACAGGCCGGGAGTTACGAGGGGTAAGCAGTGGGTCAAGGTAGAGGGCGGCATGGAGCTTTTGGATATGCCGGGTGTGCTGTGGCCAAAGTTCGATGACCCGGCGGTCGCTGAAAACCTCGCATTTACCGGCGCTGTAAAGGACGACGTCCTGGACATCGAGGCTCTGGCGGAAAGGCTGCTGGAGCGCCTGCACAGGGATTACGCGGCGCTTCTGCGCTCGCGCTACAAGCTTGACGACGCGGCGGTGGAGAACACGGAGGGCCACGCTTTGCTGCGGCTTGTGGGCGAAAAGCGCGGCATGTTGCTTCCTGGAGGAGAGATAAACACCGAGCGCGCCGCGATCACGGTGCTCGACGAATTCCGCGCGTGTACCATCGGCAAGATCAGCTTGGAGAAAGCGCTGCGGAGGGTGGATAAATGACTCTCTTTGAATTTGACAATGCCATAATGGCCGAGACCGGGGCCGGTTGGCTCTGCGGCGTCGACGAGGCTGGCCGGGGTCCGCTGGCAGGCTCGGTTTACGCGGCGGCGGTAGTTCTGCCGCCCGGCTGCGTTATAGAGGGACTTGACGACTCTAAGAAGATTTCGGAAAAAAAGCGTGAACGTCTGTACGATGATATTACCGACTCGGCTACATACTGGAAAGTCGCGAGCGCGAGCGTGGAAGAGATAGAGGAGCACAACATACTTAAGGCCGCAATGCTGGCCATGCGCCGCGCTGTGATGGATATTGCCGTGTCGAAAGTAAACGGCCTTGCGCTTGTGGACGGCAACGCCGACCCTAAGCCGGGCTTTTCCTGCAGGACGGTGATAAGCGGAGACGCCAAAAGCGCCTGCATAGCGGCGGCTTCCGTGCTGGCAAAGGTCTCAAGAGACAGATACATGCTGGAGTTAGACGATTTATACCCGCAGTACGGCTTTGCCGCACACAAGGGCTACGGCACCAAGCTCCACTACGAGATGCTGGATAAATACGGACCGTGCCCCGTTCACCGCGAAAGCTTCCTCAAAAAGTGGCGGGCCGCCCAACCGGTCTTGTGAAGCCGCATCCGGGCGGCAGGGCGGGGGAGGATTTCGCCGTTAAGACCCTGCTCGCGCTTGGCTTTAAGATCGCGGAGCGGAATTTTTCCTGCCGGTTTGGCGAGATAGACGTAATCGCGGTAAAGGCCGGAATCATTGCCTTTGTGGAGGTAAAGACCCGCAGGCCCGACGGCATGGTCTCGGGAATAGAGGCCGTGACGCCGGCAAAGCAGCGCAGAATAATCGCCACCGCCATCTATTACATGAAACTCACAGGCTGCGAATTACAGCCGAGATTTGATATTTTCAGCGTCGTCGCGCAGGACGGAAAGGTTTTGTCGCACGACTACCTTGAAGGGGCTTTTGACAGTGAAGAGTATTACAAGAGACGTCATTGACCTGCACTGCGACGCGCTGTTTGAGTGTGGCAGGCGGGGTACCGGGTTCGACGACCCGGCGCTTCAGTTTTCGCTTCAAAAGCTTCCTCAGGGCTTACGGCTTTGCCAGCTGCTGGCGATTTTTGTGCCGGATTCGCTAAGGGGCGACGACGCAGAAGCGCATTTTATGCGCTTGGCGGGTGTCTTGGCAGAGCAGATGGAACGGCACGGAGACAGAATAACGCATGTGAAGCCCGGCGAAGAAATTTCCGACGCCCTTGCCCGTGCGCCGATAGCCGCCATGCTTTCAATAGAGGGCGGCGCGGCGCTCAATGGCAAAATCGAAAACGTGCGGAGCTTTTACGACATGGGCGTAAGGCTTATTACGCTTACATGGAACGGTGAAAACGAGCTTGGCGGAGGAGCGGGGACGGATTTGGGGCTAAAGCCGTTCGGCTGCGAGGTCGTGGCCGAGATGGAAACGCTCGGCGTGGCGGTGGACGCATCCCATTTAAGCGACAAAGCCTTTTGGGACTTGTGCGAAGCAGCGCAAAAACCGTTTGTCGCAAGCCACTCCAATGCGAGGGCTATATGCGGCCATCCGCGCAATCTCAATGATGAAATGTTTAAAGAGATCGCGCGGCGTGGAGGCGTGGCGGGTCTGAATTTTTGCGGGGATTTCATCCGCTCTGACGGCGTTGACGGCACGATAGACGACCTAATGCGCCACGCGCATCATTTTTTGGAGCTTGGCGGAGAGAACGCGATATGCTTCGGCAGCGACTTTGACGGCTGTAACACGCCTGATTACTTGCAAGACGGCATAAGCCGGTTTGAGTACGTTGCCGAAAGCCTTGAGCGTTCCGGAATACCCGCGGCCGTTGTTGACAAGATTATGTACGGCAACGCAAATAGATACTTTAGGCAGTTGGCAGTGAGCAATGTGCGGTAAACTGTAATCAAGCGGGCGAACACAGTTCGCCCCTACAAGGAAATGCGATTGTATCGTAGGGGCGAACTGTGTTCGCCCGAATAAGAATGAATTTGTCTTCAATTACGCAAATGTCAATTCTTCTGGAGGGAGTATATACAATGATTTACCACAGCACACGCGACATAAACCGCGAGGTCGCGGCGTCGGAGGCGATAACGCGCGGCATCTCGCCCGAAGGCGGCCTGTTCGTGCCGAAGACTCTGCCCAAAATAGATGAAAACAGGCTGGAAAGGCTCGGCCGGATGACATACACCGCGCGCGCCGCGAATATACTTACCGATTTTTTGCCGGAATTTTCAGGCGAAGAGCTTCGCACGGGAGTAGAAGCCGCGTACACGGGAAAGTTCGGCGGTGAAGCGGGCGGCTGTGTGACGCCGATCTCGCGGTTGGACAACAAAACCTATATGCTGGAGCTGTGGCACGGACCCACCTGCGCGTTTAAAGATATGGCGCTGCAGCTGCTGCCGCATTTGCTCACGCTTTCGGCTAAAAGGTACGCGGGCGGCAAGGAGATAGCTATCCTGACGGCGACGTCCGGAGACACGGGCAAGGCCGCGCTGGAAGGCTTTAAGGACGTGCCCGGAACAAGGATAATGGTCTTTTACCCCAAGGACGGCGTCAGCGAGATTCAAAGGCTGCAAATGACCACGCAGGAGGGCGCGAACGTCGCCGTATGCGGGGTGGACGGCAACTTTGACGACGCGCAGACGGCCGTGAAGCATATATTCACAGACCCGGAGCTTTCAGTGCGGCTTAAAGAGAAGAACATGATGTTTTCAAGCGCTAACTCGATAAACTGGGGCAGGCTGGTCCCGCAGATATGCTATTATATAAGCGCGTACTGCGACCTTTTGGCTAATGGCGAACTGGCCACCGGCGAAAAGATAAACATATGCGTGCCAACCGGAAATTTTGGGAATATACTGGCGGCATACTACGCAAAGCACATGGGCCTGGCGGTGAACAAGCTCATTTGCGCCTCAAACATAAACAATGTGCTGACAGATTTTATCCGCACCGGGGTCTACGACCGCCGCCGTGAATTTGCGGCGACGTCCTCGCCGTCTATGGACATACTCATTTCAAGCAACCTAGAGCGGCTGCTGTTCGAATTGCTGGATAAAGACGACTCGGCGGTGCGCGGGTTGATGGAACGCCTTGCCAAAGAGGGCGTGTACGACGTTGGCGAGGCGGCCGCTAAAAAGCTCGCCGGTGAATTTTACGCGGACTACTGCGACGAGGCCGAGACCGCCGCGACAATAAAAGCGGCTTTCGGCGAATATTCCTACCTGTGCGACACGCACACCGCGGTGGGGCTTTGCGTCGCCAAGCGCTACGCGAAAGAGACCGGCGACAAGACAAAGACGCTGGTGGCGTCTACCGCGAGCCCGTATAAGTTCCCCGCGAGCATCCTCAAAGCGATAACGGGCGAGGAGTCAAGCCTCGACGAGTTTAAGCAGGCGGAAAGGCTGGCGGAGCTTACGAACACCCGGCCGCCGGAAAGCCTGAAAGGTTTGGAGGAAAAGCCCGTGCGCTTTAGCGAATGGCGCGGCAGGGATGGACTCAGAGAGTATGTTATGGAGCAGTTGGGAGTATAGTGGGGATATGGCGCTATTCGCGATCGGCGACCTGCATCTTTCGCGGGGCGTCGCAAAACCGATGGACATCTTCAGGGGCTGGGAGCGCCACGACGAAAGACTCTGCGAAAACTGGCGCAGGCTGATTTCGCCGCAGGACACGGTGGTGCTGGCGGGGGACACCTCGTGGGGCCTGACGCTGGAGGAAGCCCTGCCTGACTTTGAGCTTATACACTCGCTTCCCGGCGAAAAAAAGCTCATCTTAAAGGGCAACCACGACTACTGGTGGAGCTCCGCCGCCAAAATGCGCGCGTTTTTTGACACGCACGGGCTTGACAGCTTGCATATCCTTCACAACAATGCGTTTGAAGCCGGGGGTTTCGCGGTATGCGGCTCGCGCGGGTGGATATTCGAAAACGGCGAGCAGCAGGACGAAAAGATAATAAACCGCGAGGCGTGCCGCATAGAGGCGAGCCTAAAGGCCGCGAATGACCTTGCGGGCGAGCGCATTTTGTTTTTGCACTACCCGCCCGTGTTCGGGGGGCAGGAACTGACGCGGTACCTTGAACTCATGCGCAGGTACGGAATAACACGCTGTTTTTACGGGCATATTCATGGAGCCGAGAACCACAGAAAAGCCGTTACGGGCAGCTTTGACGGGATGTTTTTTACTTTGATAGCGGCGGATTATCTGGAATTTTCGCCTGTGAAGATAGATACTTAAAAAAATATGGCTTTTACTTGACATTTGTGATATAATCTATTAGTTAACTTACGCTTTTCGGGCGGGATGTTTGGGAGGAAAAAATGGGTTTAGTAGCAGCCAATAAAAAAGAAAAGAATGTTGTGGAGGTAGAGGTTTCGGTCTCCGCGGAAGCGTTTAAGGAAGCGGTGGACCGCATCTACAGACAAAAGTCTAAAAACATCAACGTGCCTGGCTTCCGCAAGGGGAAAGCGCCGCGCGCGCTTGTGGAAAGACATTACGGCGAAAACATGTTCTACGAGGACGCGGTGAACGACCTCTTTCCGCAGGCGTATCTGGACGCCATGGACGAGGGCGGGCTCGAGCCTGTGGGCAGGCCCGAGGTCGAGCTTATGGAAGTTAAAAAAGAAACGGGCTTTTCCTTTAAGGCGACGGTAACAGTCAAGCCGGAGGTAAAACTCGGAAAATATAAGGGCGTAGAGGCTGAAAAGACGGTTTATCCCGTTGAAGAGGCCGACATTGACGCCGAGCTCGAGCGCCTGCGCGAGCGCAACGCGAGGATTGTTACGGCCGAAGACCGCGCCGCGAAGGAAGGCGACGAGGTCGTGATAGACTTCGAGGGCTTTGTGGACGGCGAGGCGTTCCAGGGCGGCAAGGCCGAGGGCCACAGGCTTGAGTTGGGCTCGCACTCGTTTATAGATACGTTCGAACAGCAGATAGAGGGTCACGCGGCGGGCGACGAGTTTGAAGTCAACGTCACTTTCCCCGAGCAGTACCACGCCGAGGAGCTTGCCGGAAAGCCCGCCATGTTCAAGGTGAAGCTCACTGAGATTAAATACAAGGAGATGCCGGAGCTCGACGACGAGTTCGTAAAGGACGTAAGCGAGTTCGATACCCTTGCCGAGCTTCGCGACAGCCTGAGGCAGAAGCGCGCGGATATGCTAAAGGAGCGCTCGGACAGCGAGCTTGAAACCGCGATACTCGAAAGAGTTGCCGAAAGCCTTGAGGCAGACATCCCCGAGGTTATGTTCACAAACCGCGTAGACGAACTCGCGCGCGACTTCGAGTATCAAATCTCGCGGCAGGGCATGAACATGCCCATGTACCTGCAGTATATCGGCAAGGACGAGGAAGCCTTCAAGGCGGACTTCATGGAGCAGGCCCAGCGCCAGGTGAAGATGCGTCTGGTGCTCGAAACCGTCGCCAAGCTGGAAAACCTTGAGGCCACGGAGGAAGACCTTGACGCCGAGTATAAAAAGGCCGCCGACAACTACGGAGTAACGGCTGAAAGAATGCGCGATATCCTTCCCGAAAAGGAAGTAAAGGCCGACATCCTCTCCACAAAGGCATTGAATTTTATCCGCGACAATGCGGTCGTAACAGAAAAAGCGCCGGAAGAAAAGACCGCGCCCGCGGAAAAACCGGCGAAAAAACCGGCAAAGCAGAGGGCGAAAAAGGCAAAAGCCGATGCCGAAGCGGAGCCAAAGGCTGAGTAATACACTCCTGTTGATTGACAATTGGTCGTAGGGGGCGGCTTCCCAGACGCCCCGTGGCACTGCAAAATTTGCGGAACGTCCGTGAGGCCGTTCCTTACATACCCCGATATTCTGACAAATTGGAGGTCTAGCCTATGTATAATCACATGTCCCTGGTGCCGATGGTCGTTGAGCAGACCAATCGCGGCGAGAGAAGCTACGACATTTTTTCGCGGCTCTTGAACGACAGGATTGTCATGCTGAGCGAGGAGGTCAACGACGTCACCGCCAGCCTGATAGTCGCGCAGCTTTTGTATCTTGAGGGGATAGACCCCGACAAGGACATCAACCTCTATATCAACAGCCCAGGTGGGGTAATAACCTCAGGCATGGCCATTTACGACACCATGAACTATATTAAATGCGACGTTTCCACCACATGTATCGGCATCGCGGCGTCCATGGCGGCGTTTTTACTGTGCGCCGGCGCAAAAGGCAAGCGCTTTGCCACGCCTAACGCCGAGATCATGATCCACCAGCCCTCGGGCGGCGCTAGAGGCCAGGCTACTGACGTCAAGATTCACGCGGAGCATATAATAAAGACAAAGCAGAAGATGAACCGGCTCATGGCCCTGCACACGGGCCAGCCCATCGAGGTTATTGAGCGGGACACCGAGCGCGACAACTTTTTGGACGCTGAGGACGCAAAGGTCTACGGATTGATCGACCAAGTGATAACGAAGCATCAGTAGTAGAAGGTAGGTGTAAGTATGCCTAAATCTATGGATAACCGTATTTTGCGCTGCTCTTTTTGCGGCAAAATGCAGGACGAGGTCGGCCGGATGATAGCGGGCCCCGGCGTGTGCATATGCGACGAATGCATAGAGCTATGCCAGAGTGTGCTTGACGGAGACGACCCCGCGGCGGTCAAAAACCGCCGCCAAAAGACCCAGCAAAAGCAAATCACAAGCTTTACCCCGCCCGAGCCGCGTGAAGCGGTGTACAACCACTATAAGCGCATTTTCGCGGCAGACAGCTCAGACGTCGAGCTCCAGAAGAGCAATATCCTGTTGCTGGGGCCCACGGGCGTGGGCAAGACGCTGCTGGCGCAGACGCTGGCGAGGATACTCAACGTGCCGTTCGCCATAGCCGACGCCACCACCCTGACAGAGGCGGGCTATGTGGGCGAGGACGTGGAGAACATTCTGCTGCGGCTCATTCAGGCCGCGGATTTTGACATTGAAAAGGCCGAGCGCGGTATTATCTACGTGGATGAGATCGACAAAATAGCGCGCAAATCCGAAAACCCCTCCATCACCCGCGACGTTTCGGGCGAGGGCGTGCAGCAGGCGCTTTTAAAAATACTTGAGGGCACGGTTTCGAACGTTCCGCCAAACGGCGGGCGCAAGCACCCGAACCAGGAATTCATTAAGATAGACACCACGAATATCCTGTTTATTCTGGGCGGCGCGTTCGACGGCATAGAGAGGATTATCGACAAGCGCATCAATACAACCACGCTTGGCTTCGGCGCGAAGCTCACCGACAAGCGCGACAAGGAAGCCGACAAGCTCATGCAAAAGGTAGAGCCGCACGACCTTGTAAAGTACGGACTTATCCCGGAGCTTGTGGGGCGCATGCCAATCATCACGACGCTCAGCTCGCTTGACAAGGAATCTTTGGTGAGAATTCTCACCGAGCCAAAGAATTCCGTGGTCAAGCAATACCAGCGCCTGTTGGAGATGGATGGCGTGAAGCTTTCTTTCACTGCGGAAGCGCTTGAGGCGATTGCCGCCGTGGCCGTTGAGCGCAAGACCGGCGCGAGGGGCCTGCGCAGCATTATGGAGAACGTGCTTGAGGACGTGATGTACGACACGCCCAGCGACTTTACAATAGAGTCGATAGAGATAACCGCGGACTCCGTCAATAGCCTTTCCGAGCCGAAGATTGTCCGCGACCCCGAACGCAAGCCCAGGCAGCTTAAGCTGACGGCTTCTGCGGAAAAGAAAAAGCCACGCACACGGCCGAGCGCGTGAGCAGGGGATTTATTGTAGTACTGTGTTCGTCCGCAAAATAGCAGCCTCAAATCTTTGGCAGCGGGCGAACGAAGTTCGCCCCTACATGGAATATCAAGATAATATTAGAACAGGAGAATGTTTTTTGATGCAACCCACGAAGGTAATAGTGAGCTGACCGGGAGGTTTGCGTAAACTATAACCTGCAACTCAAATCTCCCGGAAGTAATGCGAAGATCACCATTACTTTTAGGAGGAATTCCCGTGAACAGGGACAACAAGAGAAAATCATTTAAAAAGGGATACTACAAAAACCACGCCTGCGACAATGTTTTTATCTGCAAGGTCTGCGGGCGCGAAATAATACCGCAGGGCGCGGGTACAGACCACAGGAACCACTGTATTAACTGCCTGTGCAGCCTGCATGTGGACGACGAGCCGGGAGACCGCGCCTCCGACTGCGGCGGCATTATGGACCCGGTGGCCGTGTGGACGCGGCAAAACGGCGAATGGGCAATCATCCACCGTTGCCGGAGATGCGGCAAGCTGAGTTCCAACCGCGTCGCGGCCGACGACAACCCCATTAAGCTGATGTCTATCGCCATGAGGCCCATTGCCTCGCCGCCTTTCCCGCTGGAACGCCTTGAGGAAATGACGCGGCTCATGGGCGGCGACGGAAGCGTGAAATGAATCCGATTAATTAATGAAGCCACCTCTCATGATGTTGTGTGAGAGGTGGTTGTTTCTGTTTAAGGATTAGTGTTTACGCAACAATCTGGTATTTTTTTAAAGGTAAACGGTCAATCGAGATTTTCGCGAGAAATCTTACGATATCCGGTCGGCCGTAATAGCGGAGGCTGCCATTGGGATTTTTAGCTAACAAAACAATCGGAATCATTCCGAATGCTCTTTTGCCAAATACTTCAGCTTTTTCTCTTTCAACACTGTTTTGTAAAACGTAGGGTCTAACAATCAAGATACCGAAAACGACGTTTTGCTCTTTGATTTTTGAGCCGTAAAATGTCATGTTTTCACCTCCTTTTTTAACAGAATTTCATTTGACAGTCGCTCCGGCATATGATATGCTTAAGTTGAGCATTTAAGCAACCATATTCCGGAGCGAGTGCGCTGTATGACTGTTGGAGCGGTCATACAGCGCAGTTGTTTTTGCTTTCAAGCATATATACCTCCACCTACCTTTGCGTTTAAGTGACACATGTTACATTTCTATTGTATGGTAATATTTCTCAATTGTCAAGACTTTTTCTAAAAAATCGCAAATATTGTGGAAATTCTTTTTCTATACACTAACTATTGGTGTATAAATAAAAAACGGGTCTCGCTGTCAATGCAAGCCCCGAGATGTTTTTGCACTCTGAATTAAATCGGCACGCTGTTGTAGTACAAGGCTATCTAATCCAGCTAAACCGTATATTCTCTTTGCTTTCTATTTGGTCAAACTCGTGGAAAACCGCACCGCCGGAAATGGACGCCTGTGCGAGAACAACAGCGTCCGCGATAGAGATTTTGTAAGACGCTTTCAGTCGGCCTGCCTCTGAAAAAGCGGCAGGCGTTAAGCCTTGTATTGTTGTGAAAAACTCGACGCATTGCTCCGTTTTCTGCTCGGCGTATTCTTTACCACGTTCGCGATAAAAGCCATAATAAACCTCTAAAAGATTTAATTCATGCATGAGAGTTACCGCACCTCCCGTTGCGGTTCTACTAAGAACATCCCAGACAATATCCGCGCCCGGCTCCCCTTTAATAAAAGCCACAAGAGCGCAAGCGTCTAAAACGCAGATGTCATTCATGTTCCATCTCCGTTTCGTCATGGGTCATTTTCAAAAAGCTGTCTACAGTCATTTCCAAATCCGCACCGGAACCCCGCAAGTCGTTAAGGCGTTGCGCCTTATATTCCGCTTGGGTCATGGCAGACTTAACAGAGAGAAACCGGTCGGTATGGTCAAACGGTTTCGTCTGCGGAACAGGGGTTATCCGCAATTCGCCGTTTGCTTCACGCACCCGTATTTTTTCGGTGCTTATCAATTGAACGAGCGGCTCCGGCAGAATATTTGTATTCAATATCATGTCGCGCATTACACTGACAGCTCCTTTCATATATGAAGTATACCACAAAAAGGCGGCGTATACAACAAAGGGCTTTCACTCTTTATTCACACTGTTCACAAAGCCTCTATTGCAAAAAAACGGCTCATAAGGTATACTTAGCAAGATATAATAGCCGCAAACGGCTGTCATACAGGATTTGTTGGCCCGCCTTTCGGCGATGGCCGATTATATCATGTAAACATGATATAATATCACACAGTAATATGTTAAAGGGGGAAATTTCATGGCGAGAGTTAAAGCCGTGGCTAAGACCATGCCGTCCAAAAAGCTGCCCTTGCTGGCTTTGCGCGGGATGGTGCTGTTCCCCAAAATGGTGCTTCATTTTGACGTTGGCCGCGAAAAATCAGTTTATGCGCTCAACGAGGCCATGAACAACAACCGGCTGCTGTTTTTGGCGGCCCAAAGGGATATCCGGGATGAAGACCCTGACGGGGAAGACATATACGACATCGGCGTAGTCGCCGAGATAAAGCAGATAATAAAATCTAACGGCGGCCTGCGCGTCTTGGTGGAGGGCATGTACCGCGCGCGGCTTTTGGAGATGACCGACGAGGGAACATTTTTTACCACCCTTGTTGAGGAATACCCAACCAAGCCGCTGACAAACGCGCGCCGCACGATGACCGACGCGCTGATGCGAACGCTTAAGGACCTGTTTGAGGAGCACAGCACCATGACCCCGCGCATGACAAAGGAGCTCGTGTTCAACGCGTTCGCCACCGAGGACCCGCTGTTTTTGAGCGAGTATATCGCCGCCAACATCTACATACATGTTGAAGACAAGCAGGCAATACTCGAAGAATCCAGCGTCACCCGGCGCCTGCGGTTGCTTATTCAAATATTGGAAGAAGAAAACGAGATACTCTCGCTTGAAAACGAGATCCACGAAAAGGTGCGCTCGCAGATAGACGGCAACCAGCGTGAATATTACCTGCGCGAACAGATGAAGGCCATTTCCACCGAGCTCGGCGAAGGCGAAAGCGCTATCGAGGAGAGCTACGAGTACCACATGAAGATCGACGAACTTGGCCTTTTGGAGGAAAACGCGGAAAAGCTCCACAAAGAGGCCGACCGTCTCTTAAAAGTGCCGTCAAATTCCCACGAGGCCGGCGTTATAAAGACATATCTCGACAGCTGCCTTGAGCTGCCGTGGAACAAGTTCACGAAGGACAAGATAGACATAGCCAAGGCCGCAAAGCAGCTTGACCGCGACCACTACGGCATGAAGCGGGTTAAAGAGCGCATATTAGAGACTCTGGCCGTGCGTGCGCTTGCGCCGGACGTCAAGGGGCAGATACTGTGCCTCGCGGGGCCGCCCGGCGTGGGCAAGACGTCTGTGGCGAAGTCTATAGCTAAGTCTATGGGCCGCAAGTATGTGCGTATGTCGCTTGGCGGCGTGCGCGACGAAAGCGATATCCGCGGCCACCGCAAGACTTATGTGGGCGCGATGCCCGGCAGGATAATCGCCGCCATGAAGCAGGCCGGAAGCTCAAACCCGCTGATGCTGCTCGATGAAGTCGACAAGCTGGGCCACGACTTCCGAGGGGACCCGTCCTCCGCGCTGCTTGAGGTTTTGGATTCCGAACAGAACTCCTCGTTTCGCGACCACTATATAGAGCTGCCGTACGATCTTTCGCAGGTGTTTTTCATCGCCACGGCGAACGACCTTAACACCGTTCCGCGCCCGCTGCTCGACCGCATGGAGGTAATACATCTTTCAAGCTACACCCGTGAGGAAAAGTTCAATATTGCAAAAATACATCTCGTGAGCAAGCAGATGAAGAAGCACGGCCTCACGCGCGGTACGTTCAGGATAGAAGACTCCGCCGTCTACGCGCTGATAGACTACTACACCCGCGAGTCCGGCGTGAGAAGCCTTGAGCGCGCGATAGCCTCGCTGTGCCGCAAGGCAGCGAAGCAGATTGTAGCCGGGGAAAAAGAAAAGGTGCGAATTACAGGCTCTAACATCACCGCGCAGGAGTATCTTGGCGGGCACAAGTTCAAGCTGGACGCGCTTTCCGAAACCGACGAGATAGGTCTCGTAAATGGCTTGGCGTGGACCTCGGTGGGCGGCGAGATGCTTCAGGTAGAGGTCGCCGTGCTTGAGGGGACCGGAAAGACCTCGCTGACGGGCAGCCTGGGCGATGTGATGAAGGAGTCCGCCCAAGCGGCGATAAGCTATATACGCTCTTGCTGGGACAAATACGGCATTGACCGCGAGTTCCACAAGAACAAGGATATACACATCCACGTGCCGGAGGGCGCGACGCCCAAGGACGGCCCCTCCGCCGGCGTGACAATCTGCACGGCGGTGCTCTCGGCGCTTTCGGGGATACCCGTTCGCCGCGAGGTCGCCATGACGGGAGAGATTTCCCTGCGCGGGCGCGTGCTGCCTATCGGCGGCCTAAAGGAAAAAACCATGGCTGCGTACCGCTCCGGGGTAAAGACAGTTATCATTCCCGAAGACAACCTGCCGGACCTTGAGGAGATCGACGACGTGGTCAAAAACGCGCTGACTTTCGTTCCGGCAAAGCAGATAAAGACCGTGCTGGATGTTGCCCTGTCGCGAAAATACAAGCCCTCCCCGCCTGAAATACGCCTTCCGCAGAAGGCCTTGCCGGAGCTTGATTACGACAAGATGGCTGAGGAGCCCGCGACGATAATACAGTGACAAAACACCCGCCGACTGTGGTCGGCACCCTCTTTAATAAAGAGGGTAAAGTGTTCCCGGTTTCCTGTTCGGGATTATTTCAGACCTGTTGCGGTTCCTTACCCTCTTTTGTAAAGAGGGTGGCCCCGCAGGGCCGGATGTTTTGTTAGTGCGAAAGGATTCCTCATGAACTTCAACAACGTTACATTTGAATGCTCCTACGGCAAGCCGGAGCAGCTTCCGCCCTCCGATTTTCCGGAGATAGCCTTTGCGGGCCGCTCCAACGTGGGAAAATCGTCCATGCTCAACAAGATATTCAACCGCCGCCACATGGCGCGGGTGAGCGCCACCCCGGGAAAGACCGCGACAATCAACTTTTTCCGGGTGGAGAACACCCGCTTCGCAGACCTGCCCGGCTACGGCTACGCAAGGGTCTCAAAAGCCGAAAAGGCCCGCTGGGGCAAGTTGATAGAGGGCTATTTCCGGCAGGAGCGGGATCTTCGTTTGGTGTTTTTGCTCGTGGATATGAGACACCCGCCCACAAAGGACGATTTGCAGATGATAGACTTCCTTGTGGAAAGCGGGCTGCCTTTCGCGATAGCGCTGACCAAGCTGGATAAGCTGAGCAAAAAACAGCGTGAGGAACGGCTGGAAGCCCTAAAGACCGAGCTGCCGTACGCCGACCAGATAAACTGCCTGACCTTTTCCGCCGTGACAGGCGAGGGGCTTGAGAATATAACAGAGATAATAGAAGATGTGGTAAAGGACTGATGCGCGTGTTTTTATCAGACTGTCTTAACATAAACGAAAGCGGCCATCTTACAATTGGCGGCGCGGACGCCGTCGGGCTGGCGGCGCGCTTTGGCACACCGCTGTATGTGATGGACGAAAACGAAATTCGCCTTAACTGTCGCAGGTTTTTAAAATCCGTGGAAAAGCATTACGGCGGGCGCGGGACCGTGGCTTTCGCGAGCAAGGCGTTTTTATGTAAAGAGATGGCGAGGCTTATAAACAGCGAGGGCATGAGCCTTGACGTTGTGTCCCCCGGCGAGCTTCTCACAGCTGAGGAAGCGGGCTTCCCGATGGAGAGAGTCATCTACCACGGTAACAACAAGACCGCGCCGGAGATTGCCAATTTGTTGCGCGCGGGAGTCGGTCGCGTCGTTGTGGACAATATATTTGAGCTCGAGATGCTTGAGAGCATGGCGAAATCGGCAAACAGCCGCGTGCGGATACTTCTGCGCATCAAGCCCGGGGTGGAGGCGCACACGCACAAATTCACCACCACGGGCGGAATAGACTCCAAGTTCGGCTTCGCGCTGGAGACCGGAGAGGCAATGAACGCCATAAAGACCGCGGCCGGGATGCCCCATCTGGAGCTTGTGGGCATACATTGCCATATCGGTTCGCAGATATTCTCCCGCGAGCCGTTCGCCCACGCGGCAGAGATTATGCTGGGGCTCTTTGCCGAAGCGAACAAAGAGTTGGATTGCGAGCTCAGCGAGCTGAACCTTGGCGGCGGCTTTGGCGTAAAATACGTGGACGCCGACGAGCCCGTGCCGCTGGAGGATTACATGGAGACAGTCTCGCAGGCGATAAAAGAGGCCTGTGAAAAGCTGCGGATTCCCACGCCGTATGTATATATCGAGCCGGGCCGCTCAATAGTAAACTCAGCGGGCGTGATTCTGTATCAGGTGGGCGCGGTGAAAGAGATTCCGGATATACGCACGTATGTGACGGTAGACGGTGGCCTTGCCGACAACCCCAGACCGGCCATGTACGGCGCGAAGTATACGATGCTGGTCGCAAACCGCGCAAATTCCCCAAAGGATAAGCTCTACGCCGTCTCCGGCCGCTGCTGCGAAAGCGACCCATTGGGCGCGGACGTCCAATTGCAGGAGGCAAAAGTCGGCGATATTCTGGCGGTTTTGGGCGCGGGCGCGTACACGTTTTCAATGTCCGGCAACTACAACAGGCTACAGAGACCCGCGGTCGTGTTCGTAAAAGACGGCGGGGCGCGCGAGGTTGTGAGGCGCGAGAGCCTTGAGCATATTTTAGCTAACGATATTTGATCGGAAGGAGCGGTTTTATGCGCCCTGAAAAAGAGCTGGACCTTGACTATTTGTTCGACGCCGTTTTATGCCTTAAAAACCGCGAGGAGTGCCGCCGTTTTTTTGACGATCTGTGCACCGTGCCGGAGCTAAGGGCGCTGTCTCAAAGGCTCAACGTGGCGCGCATGCTGAACGAAAGCCATGTTTACAGCGATATAGTCAGCGAAACAGGCGCCAGCACCGCGACGATAAGCCGCGTTAACCGCTCGTTAAGCTACGGCAGCGACGGATACGAAATAGTTTTCGAGAGGCTGAAAGCAAAGGAAAAAACCGGGCCTGAGTTCGGGGGCGAAAACAGACCTGCTGATGATGCCCCGCCGCATGAATAAGGCAGGCTACGCCTCCCCGTTTGCGCGGTTCTACGACGCGCTGACCAAAAATATCGACTACCGCGCGCGCGCCGGGTACTTCGCGGAGCTGTTAGGGGACTTTGGAGGTCTGCGCGCCGGTGCGCTTGTGCTGGACTTCGCCTGCGGTACGGGCAGCCTTTCTTTCGAACTCGAGCGGCTGGGGTTTGACGTTATAGGCGCCGACGCCTCGGCGGATATGCTGACCTGCGCCACTGAGAAGAAATCTGCAGGCGACAGCAAAGTGCTGTTCCTGTGCCAGCTAATGGAGGAACTGGATTTATTCGGCACCGTGGACGCGGCGGTCTGCGCGCTTGACAGCATAAATCACTGCGGCGGAGAGGGACGCTGGCTTGAAGTCTTTAGGCGCGTTCACCTGTTTTTGAACCCGGGCGGCATTTTCGCGTTTGACGCTAACACGCCGCACAAGCACCGCGATATTCTGGGCGGGAACGCTTTTATATACGACACGCCCGAAGTATTCTGCTGCTGGAGGAACTCTTATGTTGAATCCGGCTGCCGGGTGGACGTCGAGCTCGACTTTTTTACGCCGGAAATGGACGGCCGCTACAGCCGCGCAAGCGAACGGTTTTCGGAGTGGGCGCTGCCGGAGGACGCTGTGCGCGAGTTGCTTTTTAGGGCGGGTTTCGAGTTTTTGGCGGCATTTGACGACGACAGCCGGGAGCCTCCGGATGTTCTCTCGGAGAGAATCGTGTATGTGGCGAGGAAACAACCTGAAAGGAAATTTTAATTTTGATATTTGTCCGTGACAGAAGTTTTTACCGGCAGCTAGCCGCGATAACGATACCGATAGCGCTGCAAAACCTTATAAACGTGGGCGTTTCGGTGGCAGACACAATGATGATCGGCGCACTGGGAGAGATTCAGCTTTCCTCGGTCTCCATAGCAAACCAGTTGGGCTTTGTGCTGATGCTGCTTTCCTTTGGGATGGGCGGCGGCGCTGGTGTGCTGATAGCGCAATATTGGGGCAAGCGCGACGTAGAAGCTATCCACAGGGTCTTTACCGTGGCGTACCGCGTGATGTTCTTTGTTTCGCTCGTGTTTTTTACTCTGGCGGTGTTTTTCCCGGCCCGAGTGATGGGCGTGTTCACCACGGACGCCGCGGTAATAAATGAGGGCGCGGTTTTTTTGCGGATAATCGGGCTGCTGTTCCCGGTATGGAGTCTTACGACGATTACCGTAAACATGCTGCGGGCTGTGCGCGCCGTGAATGTTTCGGTGGCGGTGTCGCTTTCGGCGTTCGTCGTAAATATCTTTTTAAATTGGGTGCTTATTTTCGGCAATTTGGGCGCGCCTGCCCTGGGAGTTGTGGGCGGGGCGCTGGCCACGGCTGTCTCACGCGTGGTCGAGCTTGCGGTGGCCTGCGTATATCTGTTCCGTCTTGAGAAAAACGTGCGCTACAGGCCCAAAATGCTCTTTGCGAAGAGACTTGGAGAGGGCGCGCTGATAAGCTTTGCCGAGACCGCGCTGCCGGTTGCCGCCAACGAGCTTTTCTGGAGCATGGGAAGCGCCGCTATCGCCGTGGTGGTGGGCCGCATGGGCCGTGAGGTCACGGCCGCGCAGGCAATTTCCAGCGTGTTGTTCCAGTTCGTGACGATAGTTTTGTTCGCAATGGCTAACTCCAGCGCCGTCATGACCGGTAATACGATTGGGGAGGGCAATTACGCCCGCGTAAAGCAATACGCCGTGACCTTTCTCGCGCTGAGCGGCGTCTTGGGGGTAGTTTCAGGCGGGGTGGTGCTGCTATTGCGAGACTTCATGCTTGCCAGATATAATATCTCGGAGCTTGCGCAGCTCTACGGTACGCAGGTAATCAACATGACCGCGCTGCTCGTGCCCTTTCAGGCGTTGGCCTGTACGATAATCGTCGGGGTCCTTCGCGGCGGGGGAGACACCCGTTACGCCGCCGTAATGGACGTCATATTCATGTGGACGGTGAGCATTCCGCTGGGCTTTTTTACGGGGCTGTATCTTAAATGGCCGGTATGGGCAGTGTTTTTGGTCCTGAGAAGCGATGAGATAATAAAGGTTTTAGTGACGCTTCCAAGGGTTTTTAAAGGAAACTGGATAACAGATTTGACAATAAAGCAGTAAAAAGTGAAAATTTCAGCAAATTGCCGAAAAAACTATTGACATTTTGAAAATTATAGATTACTATGGAAAAGCACATGGAAAAGACTATCAATAACGTTGACAAGGAGCTCGTTCAAAAAGCGAGGGCTGGTTTGGTCACCGCGTTTGACGAGCTTTTAGAGTGTTACATGCCCACAATAAAAAGCCGCGCAAACCGTTACGCGGGCGTTGTGGGGCGTGACGTCGAGGATTTTATCCAGGAGGGCATGCTGGCGCTGTTCAGGGCCGTAAAGGGCTTTGATGAAAACAGCGGCTTTAAATTCAAGACTTATGCCGTCACCTGCATAAACAACTCGATGGCCAGCGCTATCAAAAAGCGCATGAAGAATTTAGGCTCCGAGCTTCCGCTTGCGGAAGACGAAAGCCAGGGTTCCGCGCAAACGGAAGACCTTGTGTTGGAACAGGAAAACGAGGCGCAGCTGCTGTCTCACATTCGCCTGCTGTTATCGGGCTTTGAGCTAAAGGTGCTTAAGCTTTATCTCATGGGCAACTCTTACCGCGAAATTGCGGCGAGCTTAAACGCCGGGCACAAGGCGGTGGACAACGCGCTTCAAAGAATAAGGCGCAAGCTGAGGCCGGAGCTTTAGCCGGTCACAAAACCATTTCCCTATGTTAATCAGCCTTAGGTGGCTGATATATGCCCAACGGCGGCAGAGCCCGGATATCCAAGCCAGTCTCAGCAAAGTCCACGGGTAAACTATTAAAAGCGAGGTAGAAAAATGTACGCTGACAAAACACTCACATGCAAGGAATGTGGAAATGAATTTGTGTTCACCGCTGGTGAGCAGGAATTCTACGCTGAGCGCGGCTTCGTAAACGAGCCCCAGAGGTGCAAGGCCTGCCGGGACGCCCGTAAGAGCAGCGGAAGGCCCGACCGTGAAATGTTCACGGCCATCTGCGCGTCCTGCGGCGCCGAGGCGAAAGTGCCTTTCCGCCCCAGAGAAGACAGGCCCGTATACTGCAGCGAATGCTATGCCAAGATGAAGGAAGAGCAGCAGTAAGCAAATTTTCAACAAAAAAACCGGCTCCCTTTTGCGGGAGCCGGTTTTTTGACATGTATATTGTCAAAGGTACTGCTGAGTGTAAACGTCGAGAACGTCGCTGATCATGGTCTGATAACGTCCGCCGTTTTTACTGGCCGCCTGTTTGAATTTTTCTATGGTCTCAACAGAAAGATAAATACTAACCGGCTTTTTAGCTCTTTTGGCGGCAAATTCTTCAACGCTTTCCGGGGTGATCTCAAAACTCGGGACGACGGTCGCACGCTTAAGGCTTTGTTCGATCTCCGCCGGCGCGGCAGTGTAATCACGGTCTTTCTTCATATCTCTTCTTTCCCTCCCGCCAGTATCCGGCTCCAATGATTCTGATAATTCCATTTCTGATAACAAATCTAACAGTTAAGATGCCATCGCTTGTTTTTCCAATACAAAAAAACCTGTCCTCCGTCTGCGAGTGGCTGCTGTCGTGAAGGGTCAGTCGCATAGGGTCTGAAAAGGCTTGTTTGGCGTATTCAAAAGACACGCTATGCTTTTCGATATTTGTTTGATTTTTTGCTTCGTCCCACTCAAACATATAT
>QMCE01000245.1_pt1 | contig 66246 bp, 47 predicted proteins | sample 1821851 | NCBI WGS metagenome assembly QMCE01 (sample SAMN09453174, study PRJNA476694) | Termite gut metagenome, whole genome shotgun sequencing project. | isolation source: worker | host: Odontotermes sp. | place: South Africa:Pretoria | collected 2016-01-28
AAACAAATGCCTGAAGTCTATGACAACAGGGTAAATGTTAAAACAAAACCGGATTGGCTAAAGACTAAACTTCAATTTCAAAGCGACAAGGCTTACGCATCCGTCGCACACATCGTCGAACAACACGGACTGCACACTATTTGTAGTAGTGGGCACTGCCCGAATAAAGTCGAATGTTGGAGCAGAAGAACCGCAACCTTCATGGTGCTTGGGGATATCTGTACGAGAGCGTGCAAGTTCTGCGCCACTACCACCGGTAAACCTTTACCTCCCGACGCCCGCGAGCCACATAACGTGGCGCGTTCCGTTGCGTTAATGGGTCTCCGACACGCGGTTATAACCTCCGTCACCCGCGACGACCTCCCCGACGGAGGGGCGGCGCACTGGGCACAGGTCGTTTCGGCCGTCCGCGCGGAAAATCCGAATACGACCGTCGAAGTACTGATCCCCGATTTCGGAGGAGACCCCTCGCTTCTGGAGATCGTTCTTGCATCCAGGCCCGACATAGTGGGACACAATATCGAAACAGTTGCGCGGCTTACACCTTCGGTGCGGTCGCGCGCTCGTTATGGGGTGAGCCTCGGGGTTTTGAGGGAGACGGCCTCGCGGGGCCACGTCGCAAAAAGCGGCCTTATGGTCGGTCTGGGCGAAACGATCGACGAAGTTCTGGGCGCTCTCGACGACCTTCGCGAGGCGGGGGTTTCGATAGTGACCCTCGGACAGTATCTGCGCCCGACGATGGGGCATCTGCCCGTGGCCGAATACGTCACACCCGAAATGTTCGAGTTTTACAGGCAGGAGGCGCTCGCCCGCGGATTTTCGCACGTGGCGAGCGGCCCTCTGGTACGTTCTTCATATATGGCCGAGAAGGCCCTGAACCATTTGGATCGCACTGCGGTATGAGACCCGGCGTGGAACTTCTCGACTGGGGTACGGTCGATTACGCCGAGGCGCTGGAGCGGCAACGCGAACTTTTCGATGAGTTGGTTGCCGCGAAAAGTAATTGCGAATTACAAATTACGAACCACGATGTTGCAGGATGGTTGGTGTTGTGTGAACATCCCCACGTTTACACTCTGGGACGGAGCGGAAAGGAGGGCAACCTGCTGGTGAGCGAGGAGTTTTTGCGCTCGAGGGGCGCGTCGCTCCACCGCACGGAACGGGGCGGCGACATAACATACCACGGGCCGGGACAGATAGTGGGTTATCCCATTCTGGATTTGGAGCGGGTGGGGCTTGGCCTCAGAGAGTACATCGGGGCGCTCGAACAGAGTGTGATCGAAACCGTGGCGGCGTTCGGTATCGAGGCCGGACGGGTCGTGGGGAAGACGGGGGTTTGGGTAAAGGAGAAGAACCACCCCGGCACTTCGTGCCACCCCTCCACAGGAGGGGAATTACCCGCCTGCACCTACGCCAAAATATGTGCGATCGGAGTGCGGGCGTCCAGGGGCGTGGTGATGCACGGGTTCGCTCTCAACGTGTCGACCGATCTCGGTTGGTTCGATCGTATAAACCCCTGCGGATTCGTGGGAGGAGCGGTGACTTCGATGGAACGCGAAACGGGCCGCAGGGTCGAAATGGATGAGGTGAAAAACCTTCTGTTCGAACGGCTGACGGGTAATTTGATGATTTGATAATGGGCTACGCAGAAATAATTATCAAATTACCAAATCACCAAATTATCAAATAGAAACGATGAAATTGCAAATAATAAATATGAACAGTTATGCCAATAGAAAAACAATGGGTTATCCTTCCACAGGGTGATCCGGCGAAGGTGGAGACGCTCTCCGCCGCGCTCGGTCTGTCTCCTGTGCTGGCCGACCTGCTTGTTCAGCGCGGCATAGAGACACCCCAGGCGGCCGAAGGGTTCTTCAACCCCTCGCTCGACGACCTTCACGACCCGTTCCTGCTCCGGGACATGGACAAAGCCATCGACCGCATCACGCGGGCGGTGGAAACGGGCGAAACGGTTATGATATGGGGCGATTACGATGTCGACGGCACAAGCGCCGTTGCGCTCGTGTACAGCTTCCTGAGGCGTCTCGGACACGAAAACCTGATGTTCTACATCCCCGACCGCTACACGGAGGGGTACGGCATTTCGATCCGCGGGATCGACTATGCCGCAGCACACGGGGTTTCGCTCGTCATAACGCTGGACTGCGGGATCAAGGCGGTCGAAAAGGTCGACTACGCCGCGGGTCTGGGGATAGATTTCATCGTCACCGACCACCATCTGGCCGGGGCCGAACTGCCGCGCGCCGTCGCCGTGCTCGATCCCAAACGCCCCGACTGCAACTATCCTTTCGAGGAGCTGTCGGGATGCGGCGTGGGCTTCAAGATCGCGCAGGCCTACTGCCAGCGCCACGGGATCCCCTTCTCTGAGATCGAACGCCTGCTCGACCTTGTGGTCATCTCGATCGCGAGCGACATAGTTCCCGTGACGGGCGAGAACCGCATTCTGGCCTACTATGGCCTCGAACGCCTCAACACCCGGCCCAACAAGGGACTCGCGTCGATAATCAAGATCTGCGGCCTCGACAAACACCGCATAACGATCGACGACGTGGTATTCAAGATCGGCCCCCGCATCAACGCCGCGGGCAGGATGCGCAAGGGCGAGGGCGACGAGTTCTCGGGCGGCCACTCGGCCGTGAACCTGATGATCGAGCGCGACGAGGATGCCGCGGGGTTGTTCGGCGCCCAGATCGACGAGGCGAACAGCGACCGCAAGACGATCGACCGCACCGTCACCCAGGAGGCCCACGACCTGATCGAAAGCGATCCCGCGTTGAAGCGGATGAAGTGTACGGTGATCTACAACCCGAAATGGATGAAGGGGATCGTCGGTATCGTGGCCTCGCGCCTGATCGAGACATACTACCGTCCGACGGTGGTGATGACCCTCTCGAACGGTTTTGCGACGGGTTCGGCACGCAGCGTTCCGGGGTTCGACCTCTACGGAGCGGTCGAGTCGTGCGCCGACATTCTGGAGAACTTCGGAGGCCACATGTACGCGGCCGGGCTGACGATGAAGCCCGAGAACGTGGCCGAATTCACGCGCCGGTTCAACGCCTATGTCGAGGAGAATATCTCCGACAACCTGTTGCGCCCCACGGTCGAGATCGACTCGCAGCTTCTGTTCAGCGACATAACGCCTGATTTCCGGCGCGATCTGCTGCGTTTCCAGCCTTTCGGCCCCGGCAACACGGCGCCGGTGTTCGTCACTTACGGCGCTTCGAACCGGGGCGACGCCAAGTTGGTGGGCGCCGAGCACGAACACCTCAAGATGGATCTGGTGCAACGAGAAAAGCCCAACACCTCGATACCCGCTATCGCCTTCCAGCAACCCGGCCACTTCGAGTGGGTGCGTAGCGGACGGCAGGTCGACGTTTGCTACACCGTGGTGGAGAACCACTTCCGCGGAACCGTCACACCACAGCTTCGTGTCAAGGACATAAAACCGGTGATGTGATTTTTTTCGTAATTCGCAATTAAGCCGCTCCGCGTCTTTTTTCCTTCGCGTCTCGGCAATTAAATTAATTTAATTGCTCTCGACTTGTCGTCAATTCGCGATTATTTACTATCTTTGTGGCGTGAATGAGAGGATTTAGGGGACGCGAGTCCCCTAAACTGTTAAATATTTTGAGGTTAAATGATTGATCCACAGGATATTATATCGGCGGCGGAAGAGGCTTTGGGCGACGGGGAACTGTTCCTTGTCGAGGTGAAGGTGCGGGGCGACGAGGTGGAGGTGTTCATCGACAGCGACGGCCGCGTGACGGTGGATGACTGCGTGGCGCTGACAAAAGCCATCGAGAGCCGCTTCGACAGAGAGGAAGAGGATTTTTCGCTCACCGTCTCGTCGGCGGGCATCGGGCAACCCCTCAAAACTATGCGCCAGTACCGCAAACTTAGGGGCAAAAGCGTCGAGGTGGTTTTGGCCTCCGGAGTGAAGTTCACGGCGACCCTCGAAGATGTCGGCCAGGACGATATAACCCTCTCCTACCCCGAAAAGCAGAAGATCGAGGGGCAGAAAAGGCCGCAGATCGTGACGGTGACGAAAACTTTCCCGCTCACGGAGGTGAAGACGACGAAAGAGCATATTGACTTTAAATAATGTTGGGCTGAAGCCCGGGGTTGTTGCTCCTGTTATCCGTTGGCAGAACCACCCCGCCCCTGCGGGGCACCCCTCCACGGGAGGGGAACCACCGACGGCAAACGAGCATCGGAGATGCGAGGCTCAGCGACCGAGCGCCGACTATCAGCCGAAGGCTGGTGGAGGCATCTCGCGAGGGAGATAATATATAAGGATTTTTCTTTTCACGGAGGCTTAAAAGCCTCCGGATCATCGGTTAAAACCGACAGCAATGAAACACAAAAAACGTAATTCCTAATTCGTAATTGGCATAATGGATACACTGAATCTGATCAGCAACTTCGCTGAGTTCAAAGAACTTAAGAATATCGACAAAAGCACCATGATCGGTGTTTTGGAAGATGTTTTCCGCCACCTGTTGCAAAAAACCTACGAGGACGACTCGAACTTCGACATAATCATCAACGCCGACAAGGGCGACCTCGAGATATGGCGCAACCGCGTGATCGTTCCCGACGGAGAGGTGGAGAACGAACAGCAGCAGATCGCGCTCTCGGACGCCCACAAGATCGACGACAGCTACGAGGTGGGCGAAGAGATCGCCGACGAAATAAAACTCTCGTCGTTCGGCCGCCGTTCGGTACTTTCGCTCCGCCAGAACCTCGCCTCGCGCATACTCGACCTCGAAAAGGCGAGCCTGTACGAAAAATACAAGGAGAAGGTGGGCGATATAATCACCGGCGAGGTGTATCAGGTGTGGAAAAAGGAGACCGTGGTGTTCGACGACGACGACAACGAGGTCGTGTTGCCGAAGAACGAGCAGATACCCGGCGACTTCTTCCGCAAGGGCGAGACCATACGCGCGATAGTGTCGAAGGTGGAGATGATAAATAACTCGCCGCGTATCGTGCTGAGCCGCACGGCCAACGAATTCCTCGAAAGGCTCTTCGAATTGGAGGTGCCCGAGATTTTCGACGGTCTTATCACCATCAAGAAGATCGCCCGAATACCGGGCGAGAGGGCCAAGGTGGCGGTCGAATCTTACGACGACCGCATCGACCCCGTGGGTGCGTGCGTCGGCATGAAGGGCTCGCGCATCTACTCCATCGTCAAGGAGCTTCGCAACGAGAACATAGACGTGGTGAACTACACCACCAACACGCAGCTCTTCATACAGAGGGCCCTGAACCCGGCGAAGATATCCAACATCGTTCTGGACGAGGAGAAAAAGACCGCGGCAGTGTATCTCAAACCCTCGGAGGTGTCGCTCGCCATCGGCAAGGGCGGGCTCAACATCCGTCTGGCAAGTATGCTCACCGGATACGACATCGACGTCTATCGCGAAGTGGAGGAAGAGGATGTGAAGCTCGACGAATTCTCCGACGAGATCGATCAGTGGATCATCGACACCCTCAAGAGCGTCGGATGCGACACGGCGAAACGGGTTCTCGAACACTCGGTCGAAGAGCTCGCGGCCCGTACCGACCTCGAAGAGGAGACGATCAAGGAGGTGATGGACATACTCAAATCGGAATTTGAGTAATTTAATTACGAATTACGAATTACGAATTACGGCTACGCAGATCACCAAAATTCGTAATTCTGTATCGCGTAGCAAATTCGTAATTCGTAACTCGTAATTCGTAATTTGAAAGTGAATATGATTGAAAAAAAGATAAGATTATTACAGGCGGCCCGGGAGTTCGGCGTGGGGCTGGCGACGATAACCGATTTCCTTTCGAAAAAGGGGATCGCTATCGAGAATTCGCCCAACACACCCATCAGCCCGGCGGTTTACGAGGTGATCGAACGCGAATTCGGCGGAGGTCGCCCCACCGGGTCGTCGCAGAACATTCGCGAAAGGCTGGGCGGCCTGCGGGGTGATACGGTATCGCTGCGGGACCGGAAGGAGGCTCAACGGAAAGACGATTTCAAGGAGGAGGTGGTCATCAAGTCGACCACCGTCAGCGCTCCCGCTCAAAGTTCCGCTGCGCAGGAACCGGCTCACGTGGGGCCTAAGGTGTTGGGAAAGATCGACCTGTCGCCCAAGCCGAAACCCGCTCCGCAACCGGCGTCGCAGCCCGCACCACAACCCACGGCAAAACCGGAGCCGAAACCGGAGCCGCAGCCTTCGAAACCGGCCCCTGCACCGGCTTCCGTGTCCGCTCCGGCCCCCGCTCCGGCCCCCGCTCCCGAGCGTAAACCCGAGCCCGCGAAGCCTGCCGTCGAGCCGCAGAAACCGGTACAAAAGCCTGCACCGGCGGCCCCCGCGGCTCCCGTTGCTTCCGCGCCGCGCGTGGAAACTCCCGCGCCCGCGCCTGCGCCTGCCGCTAAATCAGAGCAAAAGCCGGCTCCGGCCCCGATAGTAGTACAGACCAAAACCTACGACGAAAGGGTTGCCGAAAGCACCACCAACGTCTTCCGCGCAGAGGACGAGGGCAAACTCAACGGCCCGAAAGTGCTCGGCAAGATCGACGTTTCGACCCTGCCGTCCGATCCCTCGCGGGGAGGCCGCCGCGAGAAACGCAAACGCATAACCAAAGACAAGGTCGACGTCACCAAACCGGTGGCTCCGGCAGGCGGCTCCGGAGGCAAAGGCTCTTCGGGCGGCGGCCAGTTCGGGAAAGGCCCCGGAAAAGGCGGCTCGCAATTCGGCGGCCCGGGCGGCCAACGCGGCGGCGCTCCGGCCCGCAACGAAGGCGGCAAAGGCAAGAAGAAGGGCCCGAAACCCATCGTCCGTCCCGAAGTGAACGACGAGGAGGTACAAAAACAGGTCAAGGAGACCCTCGCCCGCCTCACCTCGAAAGGTGCGAAAGGCAAGGGTGCGAAATACCGCAAGGACAAACGCGACGCCGGGGCCGCACGTGCCGCCGAGGAGATGGAACGCAACGAAATGGAACGTTCGACCCTTCAGGTGACCGAATTCGTGACCGTGTCGGAACTCGCCACCATGATGGATGTGCCGGTTACCGACGTCATCATGGCCTGTATGAATCTGGGCCTCATGGTGTCGATCAACCAGCGTCTGGACGCGGAAGCTCTCGTGATCGTCGCCGAGGAGTTCGGCTACAAGGTCGAATTCGTGAGCGCCGAGATTCAGGAGTCGATAGGCGAGGTGGAAGATGCCGACCGCCCCGAAGACCTCTCGCCCCGTCCGCCGATCGTGACCGTGATGGGACACGTCGACCACGGTAAGACATCTCTGTTGGACAACATTCGCAAGACCAACGTCATAGAGGGCGAAGCGGGAGGTATCACCCAGCACATCGGGGCGTACAGCGTGGAGCTCAACGGCCAGAAGATCACGTTCCTCGACACTCCGGGCCACGAGGCGTTCACCGCAATGCGTGCGCGCGGAGCCAAGATCACCGACGTTGCGATCATCATTGTGGCGGCCGACGACAGCGTGATGCCGCAGACCATCGAGGCTATCAACCACGCCGTTGCCGCGGGTGTACCGATGGTATTCGCCATCAACAAGATCGACAAGCCGGGCGCCGATCCCGAACGCATCAAGGAACAGCTCGCCGGGATGAACTATCTCGTCGAGGACTGGGGAGGGAAATACCAGTCGCAGGATGTGTCGGCCAAGCAGGGCCTCAATCTCGACAAACTTCTGGAAAAGGTGCTTCTGGAGGCCGAACTGCTCGAATTGAAGGCCAATCCGAATCGTAAAGCGAGCGGCGCCGTCATAGAATCGACCCTCGACAAGGGGCGCGGTTACGTCTCCACCGTGCTCGTGGAAAACGGAACGCTCAGGGTGGGCGACGTGATGCTTGCCGGAACCAACACCGGCCGCGTGAAGGCTATGTACAACGAACATGGCCAGAGGGTGGAGGAGGCTCCCCCCGCGACACCCGTACTCGTGCTGGGCCTCAACGGCGCACCACAGGCGGGCGACACCTTCAACGTGATGGACGACGACAAGAGCGCGCGACAGATCGCGGGCAAACGCGAACAGTTGCAACGGGCCCAGGGTCTGCGGACTCAGAAGCACGTCACACTCGACGAGATCGGCCGCCGCATAGCGATAGGGTCGTTCAAGGAGTTGAACATCATCGTCAAGGGCGACGTCGACGGCTCGATCGAGGCTATGACCGACTCGCTGGTGAAACTATCCAAAGAGGAAGTTCAGGTGAACGTGATCCACAAAGCCGTGGGACAGATATCCGAGAGCGACGTGCTGTTGGCGGCCGCCTCGAACGCCATTATCGTCGGCTTCCAGGTGCGTCCCTCGATGGCCGCACGCAAACTCGCCGAGAAGGAGGAGATCGAAATCCGTCTCTACTCGATCATCTACGACGCCATCAACGACATCAAGGACGCAATCGAGGGTATGCTCGAACCGATCACCAAAGAGGAGATCGTCTGCTCGGTGGAAGTTCTCGAAACGTTCAAGATATCGAAAGTGGGCACCATCGCTGGCTGTATCGTCCGCGAGGGCAAGATATCGCGCAACACTCCGATCCGCGTGATCCGCGACGGTATCGTTGTCCACACCGGCCGCCTCGGTTCACTGAAGCGCTTCAAGGACGATGTGAAGGAGGTCGGCCCGGGACTCGAGTGCGGTCTCAATATCGACGGATACAACGACATCCATGTCGGGGATATCGTGGAAGGGTATGAGACCGTCGAGGTGAAAAGATAGGTGGCAACGGCCACAGCGATTATGTAGCTACGCATAACAGAAGGCGCTCCATTCCCGGAGCGCCTTCTGTTGTTGCTACCGGCACAAGTTTCTCAACTTGTGTCCTCGAAACACTCAAAGGCGCAACCACAGAACGGTTGTGCCTCTTTTTTTGTGTTTTGTGGATAAATCCCTATATTCGCGGTAACAAACACACAAGGATATGGAACCGGCAAGTTTATTAAACCAAATCTATCATTTGCCCGTCAGCGAGCGGATGTTGATAGTGGAACGCACGATTCATTCCATTCGCAGAGAGAGGAGCCGGATGGCGAAAGCCGTGGCTCTTATGGCCGACGAATACCGCAACGATACGGAATTAACCGCTTTCTCAGCGCTTGACCTTAGGAGAGATTGATAAAAAACACCGGACGGATAACGCTCGACGAATTGGAAACGATAAAAGGCAAGATCGCCGCCGTTGTCGGCTACGAGTTGTAGACACCGTACATCTATGTCGGCGATATCGTCGAGGGGTATGAGACCGTCGAGGTGAAACAATAGTCGGCCTTTCGGCTGTAAAAGACAGAAGGCGCTCCGCAGAGGGGCGCCTTCTGATTTGTACGGCAAACCCCACCCCCGAAACAATAGCAAGGCGGGATAAGTGCGGGGCGGAACATCGCTCTATCTTTGCATCGACAAAACGTATGGAAAATATGACAAAACCCGAAACCATAGATATCTATCGGCAGCGCATAGCGGCGGCGGTCGAATACATAAACCTTCATCTCGACGAGGAGTTGGAGCTCGCCGATATTGCCTCCGTGGCCCATTTCTCGCCGTTCCATTTTCATCGCATCTTTAAGGCGTTCAGGGGCGAGCCTTTGGGCAGTTATATCACGCGGCTGAGAGTGGAAACCGCCGCCCAACTGCTTCGGCACAGCGACCTGCCGATAGAAACCATTGCATATAATGTGGGTTTCGAGGTTCCGGCATCGCTCAACAAGGCGTTTCGCCAACTCTATGACACAACCCCGGGCGAATATCGCTCGACTAAAAATATCAATATTATGAAAATCAACCGATCAAATCCATCCATCAAACTCAAAGCTCCGAGGATAGAGGAACTCGAGCCGAAAAGTGTGATCTGCATATCGCTGTATGGCGAATACGGCAGTCTCGATTTCCCGGGTTCGTTCGAGAAACTATGGGAACAGGTCAAAGCGCAGAAGCTCTTTACGGCCGGAATAGAACATCTTGCCGTCTACTATGACGACCCGAAATCGACCGACCCGGCGCGTTTGCGTACCGACGTGTGTCTGGAGATCCACAAGCCCGCCGTACCCTCGGGCGGGGTGGAGGTAAAGAGTATTGCCGGAGGCCGCTATGCCGTTTTCACCCACATCGGCCCATACGACGGTTTAGGAGCTGTCTACGATGCGATCTACGGCGAGTGGGTACCCGCCAATTGTACCTGTGGGGACGATTGCGAGTGCGGCGATGAGTGTAAATGTATCCTGCGCGACGAGCCGCCGTTCGAGAAATACTGCAACGACCCGGCCAAGACGCCTTCCGAAAAACTTAGAACGGAAATATATATCCCTGTTAAATAACAAAAAAAACGAACCCGCCTCTGAATCATTTAGGGCGGGTTCATTTTGTTATTTCCGGGTATTTCCCTCTTTGAGCAGGTCGCGGATCTCGGTGAGCAGAGCCTGATCCTTGGTCGGGGCGGCGGGAGCTTCGGCGTGTTTGCGCTTCAGAAGGTTGATCGCTTTTACGAGCAGGAACACGCACAGCGCGAGGATGAAAAAATCGAGGCAGGTCTGGATGAACGAACCGTATTTCCACAGCACGGGTTCGGCGCCTTCGGCCACTTTGGCCGGATTGAGCGTCACGGCGAGCTTCGAAAAATCGGTCTTGCCGAGCAACATCCCGGCGGGTGGCATGATAATGTCGTTCACCACCGAGGAGATGATCTTTTGGAACGCGCCGCCGATGATAACACCCACGGCCATGTCCATCACGTTGCCCTTGAGGGCGAATGCTTTGAATTCGTCGTTCGTCAGATCAAAGTTACAAAAAACGTGCGACAAAGAGTGGTTTTTGAAAAAAGTTTGTTACTTTTGTCTCCGCTTTGCCTCCCTCGGAGGCCAAGGAGGAAAGATGGGTGAGTGGCTTAAACCAACAGTTTGCTAAACTGTCGTACGGGATTACTGTACCGGGGGTTCGAATCCCCCTCTTTCCGCAAAGATGAAAAGATGCCGCCAGGCATCGCGCGAAAACAAAACACACCCACTGCAAATTTATTTGTAAGTGGGTGTGTTTTGTTTTCGTGTGTTAGTCCCGCAGGGACAAACTTTTCATCTTTGTAAGGACGCCCGTGGCAAGGAGGGGAAAAACGAGGTTTACAACGGCAAACCGAAGTTAATTCCCCCTGGCAAGGAGGGGTATCACGGAGCGAGAGAAACGAGCGATGTAATCCCTCTTCCTGCAAGTGATCTCCTGTCGTCCGCTATGGATCGGGGTCTCGTTTTGCGGCGGACGACGAGAAGGTTTATGCGCTTACCAAAGCCCTCTTCGTCCGTGACCTTCATCACCGGCCGCTTCGCAGGGCGATGCCCATTCATGGTCGGGAGATTTCCAATTCAAATGAATTCAGCATAGTACGTTCTACACCAACGGTCGATTTTGTCATCCCGACAGAGCCGAATTCGAAAAGTTTCCGATACGTATGATACTTCTATTCGGCGACGAGGGATCTTCCTTATAATCTATTCGGTAGATTCCTCGTCGGTGCGGGGTAAACACATTGTTTGGCTTATCCTCCTTAGCCCGCACCTCGCTCGGAATGACATGGTTACAATCTTCCGACCAGGAATGGGCTTCGCCCTGCGGTATGTTGGGCTGAAGCCCCTCGGGGGGGGTGCAGGGCTTATTATCCGTTGGCAGAACCACCCCGCCCCTACGGGGCACCCCTCCACAGGAGGGGAATCACCGACGGCAATATTTCATTAGGATTTTTCTTTTCACGGAGGCTTAAAAGTCTCCGATTGGTGGCTGAAGCCCTAATGAGGTGGAAGGCTCTTTTCGCATTGGTTTCAAAACCAAGTAGAGTGGCATAATTCCATATGGAATTATGCCACTCTACTTGGTTTTACATTGAGTCTTCGCAGGCCTTAGAAACTCAGTCCGTCGTCATATCCGGGATTTTGGGTGAGGGCGCCGCCGGTTATCACACGCTGGTCGGAGGGGATGGGCCACAGATAGTCGCGGTTCTCGTCCCAGGTGTAGTCGTATCCTCTGAAACGAACCACATAGCCGCTGGTCTCCCCGGTCAGCTGCATCTCCTTTCCTTCGCCCACCTCTATCGAGATAACGCCCTCTTTTTCGGCGGGTTTAGTTCCGCTCCACAGGCAGATGTCGGGTTGGTTGTCGCCGTTCATATCGTGCTCGCCGAGGGCGGAGAAATAGCAACCGTAAAATCCGTCGAGGCCGTTCGACGAGGGTGCGAGCTGCGCCCCCTCTCTCCACCGCAACATATCCCACTGGCGGAATCCCTCGCAGACGAGTTCGACGGTGCGTTCGCGACGGATCTCGAGGATCACACCCTTGTTCGTCCCCTCCTCAACATTGGGATAGAAGCTGTCCATCAGTGGATCGGGAGCGGCGTTGGCGGCGGCCATATCGAGGGCAGGCATACCGACGCGGTCACGAATGAGGTCGATGGTTTTGGCCACGTCCTCGGCCGTCAGCTCTCCCAACTCGGCCTTCGCTTCGGCGTAGTTGAGCAGCACCTCGGGATAGCGGAACACCGACCAGTCGGTGGTGGAGGTGGTCGCTCCGTCGTGGGTGTTGTCGCTTATGTGTTTAATGAAGCGGTAACCGGTAATGTCGTAGGTTTTGAAGTCCTCGATCACCTCCGACCGGCCGCCGAGTTCGACGTATCCCGGCCCCATGAGGGTTTGCGACATGCGCGGGTCGCGGTTCTGGAACTGCTCGAAATAGGACATCGTTTCGTAACCGGCCTGATCCTGGATCTTGCCGCCGTCGGCCATCAGATAGTGGTCGACGAGGCGACGGGTGCCGCTGTGGCGCATGTTGCGGTAGTTGAACTGTACTCCGTGGCGCACGAGCACCTCGGCGGCCCCGTTGAAACAGATCGAGAAGATGGTCTCGTCGGCGTTGGCGTCCTCCAGTATGAAGAACTCGCGATAGGGAGCGTTCAGATTGAAGGTGTTTCCCTTGTAGAGTTTGTACTTGGCGCGATCCATCACCTCTTTCGCCGCCTCGGCGGCCTGGGTGAGGAACCAGTCGGCAGATACGTTCACCTCGTCCACCGTTTCGTCGGGGATGGCGTGATATTTACGGAAAGTTCCTTCGAACAGCGCCGCTCTCGATTTCATAGCCCTCGCGGCATCCTTGCTCAGGCGGAACAGGGGATCGCTCGGCCACGCTTCGGGAAGAAACTCTATGGCCTTGTCGAGGTCGTCCATCACCTTTTTCATAACGTAGCCCCGGCTGTCGCGCGGACGTTTGAGAGAGGCTTCGTCGAGGTCGGATATCACGTAGTCGTAGTAGGGCATATCGCCGTACCTGCGCACCTTCTCGAAGTAGAACAGGCCGCGGAAGAAGTAGGCCACGCCGTCGTAACGGGCCCTCGTGTTTTCGTCCGGACAGTTGTCCGAGTGTTCGAGATAGAAATTGATGTATCGAAGGTCGTCCCAAGCGCCGATGCCCCAGGTTTCGGTGAAGGGCGAGCGGGTTCCCTGCTGAATGGCGCCCAGTAGTGAAGAGTTCCAACTCCTTCTCGGTGGAGAGGAAGGTCGCCGCCGGAAGTTCCGTTTCCGGCGATCGGGTCAGAAAATCTTCGCAGCTCCACAGCAACGCGCCCAATGCGGCGAGGATCAGTATTTTGCTTATGTTTTTCATAACTTATCGAATTGACGTTCGGGATTTGTCAGAATGTGATGTCTATGCCCGCCGAGAAACTTCTCGAATAGGGGTAGAGGTTGTCGCCCGCGGCATTGGTGACGGCGACCTCGGGATCCACATATTTGCTGTGTTTTTTCAGCGGCGACCAATAGGCGAGGTTTTCGGCCGAAACGTAAACGCGCAGCTTTTCCATGATACGCTTGTTAACGGGGATGGTGTAACCCAGCGTGATGTTTTTCAGGCGCAGATAACGGGCGTTTTGCAGATAGCGGTCGGTGACGACCGAAAGTGAGCCCGCGCTCGAGGTCTGGTATGAGCGCCTGCGCGGGAAGTAGGTGTTGCGGTTATCCTCGCTCCACGTTTTGCTTTCGAAGTCGGCGGGCAGGAACGAGGTAGTGGGGAAAGCGTAAGAACCCCAGAAATAGAGGCTGTTGGCATGGGGCATCCAGTCTATCTGCCCCACCCCCTGGAAGAATATCGCGAAGTCGATGCCGTTCCAGTTCAGGTTGCCACGCAGGGAGTAGTTGTACCTTGGACGGTCGTTGCCCATTACACGCCGGTCGCCCGGATTGGCAAGAGTTCCGTCGCCCGCGTTGATAACATTGTTGCCGTCGAGATCGACAAAACGGACGTCCCCGGCCATCAGGTGGGCCTGAGTAGCGTCGGAACTCGAATAGACGCGGTTGTTGACCGCCTTGTCGTCGATCAGAGCCTGATACTCGGCCGCCTCGCGATCGGTTTTGAAGAGGCCCGCGGTGGTGTATCCCCAAAGGTCGCCGAGCCTTTTGCCGACATAGTGGTCGGAGAGGAGTTTGTCGGGGTTGTCGAATTTGGTGATGGTGGTGACATTATCCCCGAGCGAGACGGAAACGCCGTAAGAGAAAGGCTTGCCGGCCACTATCCTGCTCTCGCGCCAATCCACGGAGATCTCGTAGCCTTTTGTCCGCAGGTCGGCGGCATTGATCAGGGGCTCGTTGGCGCCGAAGACGTTGGGAAGGGTTTTGGAAGCCGTGAGCATATCTTTCGTGTCGCGAATGTAGAAGTCGGCATAGACGTTCAGTCGGCCCTTAAGGAACGAAAGGTCCAAGCCCGCGTTATACGACACCACCGTTTCCCAGGTGAGTCCGTCGGTAATGGGTTGATTGGGGATTCTCGCGTAACCGGCCTTGTCGGTGTTGTTGAAAGTGTAGTTGATCGAACCGATGGTCATTCTCTCGAAATAGGAGTAGTTGGGTACCTGTTGGTTGCCGAGTGAACCGTACGAAAGGCGTATCTTCGCGTCGTTCCACCAACCGCGCAGCGGAGCCCAGAAATTCTCCTCGGAGATGCGCCATCCCAGCGAACCGGAGGGATAGACCGCCCAGCGATTGCGGGGTGCGAAGCGGGAAGACCCGTCGCTGCGTGCAGATATCTCGAACAGATATTTACCCTTGTAGTCGTAGTTGAGGCGGCCGAAGAAGCCGAGTGTGCGGTAAGCGGTGTTGGATTGAACGGCGCGGTCGATAGTCCCCTGCTCCATATTTATAAAATCGAGGTCTTCGCTCATCGAACCCGTCTGGCGGACACTCATCGTAGATTGATGGTGGTCGTCCAAATTGGCTCCCGCCACAGCCGAGAAGTTGTGGTCGCCCCACGAGTGGGTGTAGTCGAGATAGGCGTTGGCCGTGTGTCCGTTGGAATACATCCTGTCCTCGCGGTAGAAGTCGAGGATCGAGCCGTTGGTGAAGTCCACCACGGCTGTTTGCGTCGCGTTCCAGGTGTTGCCCGTCGGGAACGAACGGTAGGTTCCGAGGTTGTCGCCGCGGCGGTATGTGTAATCGAGATTCAGTTTCAGGTCTTTGTTCGGCGTGATGTCGTAGGTCAGTTTGTTGGTTATCAAAAAGAAGTTCTTGCGCCGGGCGTTGCGGTTCCTTCCGTCGGCGAACACCCCGCCGCGGCCGCTGCCTATCGGCGAATTGGCGAACTGGATGCCGTTGGAGTACATGAATGTCGTTCCGTCGGGATTGACCGGTACGAACGTCGGAGAGATGTTGTTGGCCATGCTGTATATGATACCGTCGGCCATAAATCCTTCCGAACCGTCCTGCTCCCAGAACCCGCCGTATCCGTACTTCGACACCTCGGCGCTGACGTTATTGGAGTAACGGAGCCGGGGAGTTATTTCGGCTTCGATCTTGGTGCGAAACGAATAACCGTTGTAGATATCCTCGGCGGAGTTGTTGAACAGACCCTCGCGATAGAGGTAACGTCCGCTGGCATAATAGTTTATCTTGTCGTTCCCGCCGGTGAGCGAGACATTGTGTTCTGTTTCGGGCCTCTGGCGTTTGAAGAGATAGCCGTACCAGTCGAAATTACCCAGCCAACGGTATTTGCCACCAGCGTCGGTGACGACCCACGGGCGGTCGGGATGCTCGGTCGCATCGCCCCGGCGGTCGAGCAGCATCTGCATCTCATCGTCGGTGTAGTACCACCCCGGATGGTTGCGGAAAGCCTGTGTGAACTCGTTGGTGAGTTTCACATAATCGTAACCCGTGGTGAGGAAATCGGTGGAGGTGGTGTTCCACGAGAAGCCGTAGCGTGCGTTGTAATTGATCTTGGCATCTCCCGCCTGGCCGTTCTTGGTCGTGATGAGTACCACACCGGCAGACGCTTTTGCACCGTAAATAGCGGTGGACGAAGCGTCTTTCAGAACCGACACCGACTCTATGTCGTTGGGGTTTATCTGGGTCAGCCCGGTCTCGATACCGTCGACAAGTATCAGGGGTGCGCCGGTGTTGAGCGAAACCGCCCCGCGGATCTGGACATCGAAGTTCTTACCCTCCACGGATCCATTGCCGAAAGTGATCGACAGCGACGGGTCGGCCCCCTGAAGGGCGGCGGCGGTGTTGGTCACGGGGCGGTTGTTAAGGTCTTTTCCGCTGATGGTCCCGATGGCGCCGGTAACGTTCACCCTCTTCTGGCGGCCGTACCCCACCACGACCACCTCGTCGATGGCGGTGGTACTCGACCCCAACACTATCTCGACGAGGGCGCCGGTCGTCACGGAAACAATTTTAGGCTCATAGCCGAGGAGCGAAACGGTCAGTTCGACGGGAAGTTCGACGTTATTCAGCGTAAATTCTCCGCCGGGCCCGCTGATCGCGGCGAGCGTGGTTCCGGAGACAATGATCGTCGCTCCGGCAACGCCGCCGCCCGCCTCGTCCCTGACGACACCCCTGACAGCTACCTTCTGTTGGGGGGCGGAGGGGGTTTTCGGGGCGGCTTTTGTGACGGAGATGATGTTGCCGGAGATCGTGTACGATATATCCTGGCCGGCAAATATCTGACCGATCACATCGCCGATGGTGGCGCCGGTTGCCGAAACGTTCACACGGCGCGACATGTCGATACCGTCGGAACGGATCGCGATCGAGTAATTTTCCCTCTGGTTCAGGGTTGCGATAGCTTCTTTGACCGTTACATTGGTTAGACGAAGGTCGATCGTCTGCGCTGCCGCCCGAAGCGGAAGGGCCAACAGGCAGAACAACAGCAAACCCACGGTCGCACTCGCACGGAAAACGGTGGTGCTCTTCATAAGTTTTGGGGTATTTGGGTTAATTTTGAGGATTATCTCTTGTTTCGGGACGTTATGTACACGACGCCGTCCCTGTCTTGTATATCCATCGACCGGTCGGCATTGAGCGTCTCCAGAATGTCGGGCAGAGATTCGTCGTTGGTGAACAGGGCGTAGAAATTTGCCTGAGCCAATTTGCCGTCGGCGATCACGATCCTGCGGTTGAAACTGCGGGAGAGTTGGGCCGCGATGTCTTCCAGAGATTCGTTGAAGAAGTAAAATCCGCCTCCCGCGGCACGGGGCCTGTAATCGACACTCTGGAAAGTGGTCATTTCGAGTTTTCCGGTCAGACGATCGTATGATGCCATGTCGTTGCGGAGCATCACGACCTGTTCGTTGCATTTGTCGCTGTCGACTTCGAAACGCACACTCCCTTCGATGAGCGCCAACTCGACCGAAGAATCTGTGCCGTAGGCCCTCATGTTGAAGGTCGTGCCGAGAACTTCGACCCGCACCTCTCCCGACGAAACGACGAAAGGCTTCGATTCGTCGCGCGCGACCTCGGCGTAGATCTCGCCGTCGACGAATATCTTGCGCTGTTTTCCGTTAAACTCCACCGGATAGGTCACGCGGGTACCGGAATTGAGCCGCAACAGCGTGCCGTCGGAAAGGAGCAGTTCGCCGCGCTCTCCCATCGGAATCATGCGCTCCTCCCATTCGGGGGCGCCGCTGGATCTGCTGTGGAAATACATGACGGAGAGGGCTACTATAAGCGGAATGGTAAGTATGGCGGCGATGCGCCGGGTCCATCGGACGAATCTTTCGGAACGGCGCGCCGATCTCTGCGCGGGAGCCGTGTAACCGATCCGCCGACAGAACTCCTCGAACGCCTCCTGCGCCATTTCCGGATCGTGCACGCGGGCCTCGTCCAGAAGGGGCCGGAGAATTGCGTCGGTCTCTTCCGAATCGGGGTCTTCGATGAGCCACTCCCTGATCCAGGCCTGGTCGTCCGCTCCGCAGACGCCGTAAAAATAGTCCCTCAGTTTATCGTATGTCGGTATCTTTGCCATTGCCACTTAATATTAATGCAGGTCGCACGACGCGGCCTGTCAATTTATAGAACAAGTCAAAGCCCGGAATTACGTAACGGGATGGAAATATTTTAAAAAGGATTGGATGTAAAGAAGAAATCGGCGACTGCCAAGAGCGCCGCGTTGGCGGAAAGGTGTGTGCGAAGCTCCCGGATCGCAAGTTCGAGATGCTTTTCCACGGTGCGCACCGACAGATTCAGTTCGTCGGCTATCTCCCTGTTGGGGATCTGTTTGAAACGCGACATCCGGAAAACGTTCTGCCGTTGCGGAGGCATCCGGTTCACTATATCCTCGACTATATCTATGGTATCCTTCAACGCTATCGTCTCGTAGGTCTCGTTCGGCTGGGACGCTTTGAGCTCCAGGCTACCGTCGAGGGGAACGACGAGGCGGCTTTTGCTGCGGAAATAGTTGTAGACTTCGTATTTGGCCAGCACGAACAGATAGTTGCGGATAGATTTTTCAGCATCCAGCTTTTCGCGGTTTATCCACACCTTCATAAAGATGTTTTGTGTGATATCCTCGGCGAGCGCGCTCTCCTTTGTCATCCCCTTTATAAAAGTGAAGAACGTCGGATAATATCTGTGGAACAGCGCTTCGTAGCCCGCAACGTCGCCCCGGATCAGACGCTCCAGCAATTTATGCTCTTCCAGATTATTCACGGAGTTTTTCATTTATTTATTAACGGGCTATAGCTTCTTCTGTACTTCCGCTTTCCTGCATGACTTTCGGGCAATAGCATGAAAAGACGACACAAAGATTGAAACATATTTTTTAAAAATCAAATCCCTTCTTTAAAATTTAACCGTAATGTAATCGGCGGAAATATTTTTTTTGCCGGTTACGTATACGCGAATCCGAATGTGTTCTTAAAGTGATAGCGCATCTCGATTTTAAACATGGAACTCTAAAAAATAAAACCTAAACCCAAATGAAAAAACACTTTCACATCCTGTTCTTTATTGCGTTGCCTTTGGTGGCTTGCAATAACGAATACGACGATTCGTCCCTGTGGAAGGACATCGACGGTATCTACAAGAGCTTGGATGAACTTCACGCCCAAACCTCCTCAATGCAACAGCAATTGGACGCACTTTCGGCGATAGTCGGCTCGGGCGCCGTCACCGGCATCGAGCGATCCTCCGACGGTCACTATGTTCTGAGTTACAAGGACGCGGACAATGTGGAGCACTCGGTCGACATCGCAACGATGGACGAGGCGAACCTGCAACCGATAATCGGTCTCGCGGCCGAAGGGGACGCCTGGTACTGGACCGTCACCACGAAGGGCAACACCACATGGCTGCTCGATGTCGACGGCGCCCGCATCCCGCACACCGGACGCACCCCCGAGATCGGCATCGACGGCGAGGGCTATTGGACGGTTTTCGGCAAACGGATCACCGACGCGGACGGGGCCTCGGTAAAGGCCGAAGGTAAAAGCGCCTCTGTGATCGCCGGTGTGGAAATATCGGAGGACGGCGGCACCGTGACATTTACGCTGGGCGGCGGAGAGAAACTTACCGCGCAGATACAGAACGGTTTCAACGTTCTGTTCGACGTCGAGACCCGCACCACGGTCACCGACCCTTCCGTTCCGATGACTATCAACTATACGCTCGTCGGCGCCACCGCCTCCACCATCATTTCGATCGAAAAGGCGGAAGGGCTCTCGGCGACGCTCGACGAGGCGGCTAAAACCATCACCGTTATGTTCCCCGAAGGGTTCGAGGACGGAACCCTTATGGTGATGCTATACGACGGGAGCGACAACACCATAATCAAACCTTTGGTTTTCACCACGATGGAAGGCGATCCTACCGGCATCACATCGGCGGATGATCTCAAAGCGTTCGCCATCGCCGTAAACAGCGGCGGGAGCATCGCAAAATATATGCTCGAAGGCGAAGTCCGCCTCACGGCAGATATAGACATGACGGGTGTGGAGTGGAGCGACTACATCATAGGCGGCGAGGTTACTCCGAGCACTACCTCGCCGAATACCGGAGTAAACTACACCATGAGCGAATTCGCCTTCGACGGGATCTTCAACGGGGGTGGTTACTCGCTCAAGAACGTGGATTGGACCTTCGACGTTTCGACGGGCAACATCGCCGCCGGGCTATTCTCGGCGCTGGCTCCCGAAGGCGAGATCAAAAACCTCACCATCGAGGGTAAAATTACCCTGACGGGCGCCGCAAGACAGGGTTCGACCATCGGCGCGTTCGCCGGTTACGCCGAAGGCAAACTGACCGGTTGCACCAACAAGGCCTCCATATCTTTCGAGGGGAGCGACGCCAGCAATGTCACGGTCCTTACGGGCGGCATCGCCGGTTATGTTCGCGGTGCGACGCTCACGGGCTGCACGAATGACGGAGAGATGACCTGCGGAACGATCGCCAATAAGGGCAACGGCGCCAACGGCGGCTTCCAGCAGGGAGGCATCGCCGGATACATGCACACCTCGACCCTCACCGGTTGCACGAATAACGGCTCTCTGTCGGCTCCCTCGGGACGCGGCGGCGGGATCGTGGCCGTGGCGACGAGCGGCGACATCGTCGAGTGCGTCAACAACGGCACCGTTCAGGACGATGTGAACGGCATCTTCGGAGGCCCCGATCCCGCTCCGAAACGTATGGGCGGACTGGCCGGGGGCGCGACGGCCAACGTGAACATCACCGACTGCACCAACAACGGCAACGTGTTCTCGCAGTTGGGTTGCCGCACCGGCGGTTTCGTGGGCCACAACCAGGCGATCATAACGGGCAGCACCAACAACGGAACGATCCTTTCCGACCTCACGCAGGATGGAAATAACATCCACGGCGCGGGCTGGGCCGCGGGCTACAACGACAAGGCGGCGAACATCACCGGCTGCACGATAGGCGGCCGCGTGGGCGACTGGACGGCGTATAAAGATGCGCCCGAAACCGCCCCCGCCGCGACCTTCTCCAGGGCGGTCGCCCACGGGCAGTTCGACCCCCAACTCAACGGTCTGAACGACCAGTTCGAGGAGTATTACGACTGGGAAGAGATCAAGGCCTCGACCCTCGCTCCCGGCGTGAAATATTACCACTATTCGATGACCAACATCAAGCAGAACGTCTATGTCGTCGAGATCGACCGGACGAACCCCGGTGTGGTGTTCGAAACGGTCATGGCCGACGAACTCTGCCTCAACCCGAACGCCAACGACAACGGCAACAACGGAAAGAACCTGCGTGAAACCCTCTCCGAGACCGTCGAACGCCGCCGCACCGAAGGACGCAACATCGTTGCCGGGATAAACACGGGATTCTTCAACTCCGACGAGGGATTTCCGCGCGGAATGCACATCGAGTACGGCGAACCGGTGTTCGTCAACAATCCCACGGTGCGCGCCAGTCTCACCAACCATCGTCCGGGCTTCACATTCTTCGAAGACAGGACGGTAAGTCTCGAGAACCGCAACTTCTCGGGCCATCTCAAAGTCGGGGCCGCCGAGTATGAATACTTCTCGGTGAACGACACCATCGTCGCCCTGCGTGGAAATGTCCTGCACGACGCCAATCTCTACACCTCGCGTTTCGTACATGAACCCCACCCCGGGATATTCAACGCCGTCGGTTCCGACGCCCTCTTTATCGTGGGGCGTTGCACGGCCCCGCTGAGCGTTAACACCGGATACATCGAAGCGACCGTAACCTCGATCGTCGACGGACGCGGCGGCGCATCCGTCACTGTTCCGTTCGTTACCGAGCGCACCGACTGGGTGTTGCAGGTCACGGGAGAGAAAGCCGACGCTCTCAAAGCGGCCCTCACGGTGGGCGCCGCCGTGCAGATAGGCGCCGATGTGCCTATCGGGAACGTGACGAAGCCGATCATTATGCACAATTCGAGCATGTACCGCTTTCTGAACAACGGCGGTTTCGGACAGCACAACGTCAACGAAGGGCCCATGCCCGCGACGTGTGTCGGTGTGGACGAGACGGGAAATACCGTGAAACTCGTCTGCGTGGACGGACGGACGACGGGCGACGTGGGTCTGGACTATTGGCAGCTCTTTATGGTGATGTCGAAGCTCGACCTGCACGATGCCATACGTTTCGACGGCGGCGGCTCGACCACCCTGTGGACTTACGACGGCGGAACGGGAGGAGTGGTCAACCATCCGAGCGATTCGCGCGGCGAACGCAGTTGCCTGAACTACATGCACATCAGGGTCAATGAATAATAAAACGATAATAACGAACGGAACGATGAAAAAAATATTGAACACCGTTTTTCTTGCCACGCTTCTGCTCGCCTCGGGGTGTAGCGGATATGACGATACCCGTATCAGGCAGGATCTCGACGATATAGACAAGGAACTCGGGGAACTCGAAGCGAGCGTCGCCGAAATGCAAACCCAGATGGATGCCCTCACGGCGCTGGTGAACTCCTCGTTCGTGTCGCTGCTCTCGACCGACGCCGACGGATATGGATCGCGGCGGGGAGAGCCACACCATCACCCTGGCCACCCAAAAGGAAGTCGTGACGGTACCCATATTGGGCATAGCCGAATATGAGGACAACGGGTGGTATTGGCGGCAGACCGCCGACAACGGCGAAAGCTGGGAGTGGCTCACGGTCGACGGCGAGATGGTTCCGGCGGGCGGCCGCACACCCCGGGTGGGTATCGACGCCGACGGCTATTGGACTATCGACGGCGAGGCGGCCACCGACTCGAAAGGCGAAAAAATATTGGCGAACGATGTGAGCAACATCCTTTTTCAGGACGCCTACATCGACGAAGAGACCGGCGAGGCGGTCTTCGTGCTGGCGGGCGGCGAGGAGCTTCGCTTGGCAATGTTCGAGGCCCTCTCGATAGCCTTCGACAAACCGACCTATGTCGCCGTCGCTGATTACACCTCGACGGTGAGGATAAAATACACGGTCGGCGGTTCGCAATCCGACGGCGCGATAGTCGACATCTTCACCGCGTACAACGTCGACGCGGAGTTGGAAGCCGCCACTTCGACCATCACCGTCTCTTTGGAAGAGGGCGCCGTGGAGGGCAATATCCTCGTGATGGCCCACGCCGGGGGCAACACCATACTGCGCCCGTTGTTCTTTACTTACGGCGAGGCGGTGATCGAAGACCCCGTTTACAACTCATCTACTGCCGACATCATGCTGGAAGGCGATCTGACGCAGTTCGACGTGACGGTTTCGGCCAGCATCGACTATGAGATATCGATAGACGAGTCGGCGGCCGGATGGCTTATCCACAATCCGGGCACAAGGGCTCTGACGGCACGCACGTACAGTTTCACGGCCGACTACTATGAAAACGCGAGCGGCGCCATACGTTCGGGCGAGATACGTTTCTCGAACTCGCTCTACGACATTTCGGCCTCGATAACGGTGAGGCAGTCGCCCAAAGTGCCCGAAAGCACCGAAAAGGGCATCGCTTCGGCGGCCGACCTCGTGGCCTTCGCCCAAGCCGTGAACGCGGGAGCGAGCACCGAAAGGTGGCAGAACGAGGCGGGAGACGTGATCCTGCTCGGCGATATAGACATGTCGGCGGTCGAGGATTGGACGCCCATAGGCGCCATCGACGCGAGCGCCTACAACACCACGACCCCTTACACGACGGTGAATCCCTTCACGGGTACTTTCGACGGACAGGGTTTCGCGATCAAAAATATGACATACACGGCCGATATGTCTACCGGTAAATGGGGTTACGCCCTGTTCGGCGCACTCGACGGGGCGACGGTACGCAACCTTGTCTTGGGAGATGCCGAAACCCATATCGCATGGACATTCTCCGGTATGTCGATCGCCGCCACGAGCGTCGCCTCGCTTGCGGCATACGCAGTGAACTCGACCATCGAGGGGTGTACCAATTACTATAACATCGACTTTACGGGCGACAGCGCCGAGGGTCAGGTGTGTATGATATCGGGATTGGTGGGCGTGATGAAGAATTCGACCATCGGCGGCCCCGACCGTGCGCTGGCTTGCCGCAACTACGGTTTCGTGCGCACGGGCAAGATATCGAACAACGGCAACGGCGGCGCGGGCGTGCAGATCGGAGGTATCTGCGCCTTCATGGCCAAGGACGCCGGCAACCTGATACAGTATTGCGTCAACTACGGCCACATCTCCTGTCCGACGGGACGCGGCGGCGGCCTGGTGGGTTCGATGTTCAACGGCAACATCAAGAACTCCGACAACCGCGGGCTCGTCGAGGACGACATAGTCGGGAACTTCGCGGGCGCGGCGGCATCCAACTCCTACGACCGCAAACGTATGGGCGGCCTTGTGGGCGGAACGGACGATCTTCGGACGGTCCTGGCGGCGACCATCGAAAGCTGCACCAACTATGGCAACGTGTTCACCCATCTGGGTTGCCGCACGGGAGGTTTCGCGGGCCACTCCAACGTTCAGATCATCGGCTGCTCGAACCAGGGCGCCATTCTGGGCAACAAATTCAACGCCGATCACGGGCCCGCGTGGGCGTGCGGATATTCGAGCAACTCGACCGACACCTGGACCAATATCACGGGATGCTCGATGGGCGGATATGTGGGTTCTCTGGAATTCAAGGACAATCCCACCTCGGCGCCCCCCGCAACCGTCGACAACGCGCTCTCCTATCGGAACGCCGAATACTTCAATCCCGCCATCAACAACTAACGGCTGTAATCGACAAAACGAACGATAATGAAAAAGATATTTAATTTCATCACACTGATCGCGACCGTGGCTTTGTGCGGTTGCAACAAATTCGACGACGGGCCCCTGCGCCAGCGCATCGACGAATATAAAGAGCGGCTCGAAGCGATCGCCGAAAAGATAGAGGCCCTCAATTCGGATCTCTCGGCGCTGGGATATCTGACAGGCGGAAATGTCATTACCTCGGTGTCGCAGGATTCCGACGGTAAATATGTGGTCACCTACCGCGACAACGACGATGTGGAAAAGACCCTAGTTCTGGCAACCATGGACGACATCGTCGACGTTCCGATCGTCGGGGTGGAGCTCTACGACGACGGGGCGTACTATTGGACTAAAACAGTGGACGGCGAAACGACATGGCTCACCACCGGCGAGGGCGACGAGATGCTTCCGGTGGCGGGTTACACCCCCACGATCTCGGTCGACGGGGAAGGGTTCTGGACTGTCGACGGGACAAGGATACTCGACTCGAACGACAATCCCATCGAAGCCACGACCGACGCCACCTCGGTGTTCCGCTCGGCGGAGGTGGACGGAGAAGGGAATTTCTCCCTCACGCTGGGCGACGGAAGCGTTCTCACGCTACCGGTATTCAACTCGCTCAATCTGATATTGAACTCCGTACCCGTTACGACGGTCGCACAAAACTCTGCGGATATAGTGGTCTCATACGAACTTACGGGGTCGGCAAAGGATAACGCCATCGTCGCTCTGGCGAAAGTCGAGGGTGTGGAGGCTGTTCTCGACCGTGCGGAAAAGACCGTCACCGTTTCGTTCGACGCGTCGTTCGAGGGAGGCAAGGTGATAGTTATGGCCTACGACCCGGCCGGAGGCGTGATAGTGAAGCCGCTTTTCTACCGGGCCCCGACGGGCGGAGTGATCTCCATCTCCTCGGCCGCCCAGCTCTCGGCTTTCGCCGCGGCGGTAAACGCGGGAGGCGAAGAGTCGGTTGCCGACGTCGTCCTCACTCAGGATATCGACATGAACGGCATCGCATGGACGCCCATCGGCAACGGAACCTGCACGACGGGGAACGTACTCGCCGGAGCGAGCTTCCGCGGCACGTTCGACGGACAGGGACACAAAATAACCAATCTTAGCATCATAGTTCCGGCCGACGCTCCCGTGAACTCCACCTGGGGCCTGTTCGGAGTGCTCGACGGAGCCACGGTTCGCAACGTCGTCTTGGGCGAGGGCTCGATGGTCGTATCCACCGCCGCCGCGTTCACCACCGTGGGAGGCATCGCCGGTACTGCCGCCGACTCCACCGTCGAAGGGTGCGAAAACCACGCCTCGTTCTCGATCGGGGGCGGAGCGGATAATATTCGCGAGGTGAGCGGCGGCATCGTGGCCAATCTCGCGGCCATCGATGCCGACAGCTACGTCGCGGGATGTACGAATTACGGCCTCTTCACGTCGGAGAACACCTCCAACACCAGAAACGGCGCGACCGGATTCCAGATCGGCGGCGTGGTGGGATACGCCAACAACGCAGTCGCGTCGAGCCCGTTCTTCGCCCACGTCGTGGACTGCGTCAACGAAGGCGACATGAGGGTGGAGGCCACCCGCACGGCGGGCATCATCGCCACCATGAACCAAAGTGTGAAGGTCGAGAGGTGCGTCAACAACGCCACTGTTTCGTGCACCGACCTTGTCGCGTCGAACAGCCGCGTGGGGGGTATCGCCTCGGCCGCGGGAGGGAATACCTTCATCACCTCGTGTGTCAACAACGGCACGGTGCAGTTCGCCGTGGAGGGAAACACCACCCGGGGGTATGCCGCCGGTATCATAGGCCAGACCAACAACGACGGCACCGTGATCGACGGCTGCGAAAACCACGGAGCCATACTTTCCGACATTATCAACGGCACGAACAAGTACATAGCCACGATAGTCGCCAATACCAACCGAAAGGCGATCATTATCAGCAATAACAAGATCGGCGGCAAGATCGGCCCGTACACGGGCGGCGAAGCGGCGGCGACGGAGATCACGGCGCAGAATTTCGAAGAGTACATCTATTCGAAACTCGCAACGGCCGTCGAGGTGCCGACCCTTGAGAACAACACCTTCGCGGGATCGGAACTGCCCGCCGCGGGTATCGCCACCCTGGCCGACCTTTTGGCCTTCCGCGACGCGGTGAACGCCGGAGGGAGTACGGCCGAATGGGAAAACGAAGGGGTCGTCACGCTTCTGGGCGATATCGACATGAGCTCGGTCACGGAGTGGACGCCGATCGGCAACGCCTCGTGCGTCGGCGCCAGCGCCTACACTCTCTCGCAACTCACCGGCAACGCTTTCACGGGAATTTTCGACGGAGCCGGGCACAGCCTCAAAAACTTTACAATGAGCTATTCGGGCGGCGAGGCCAACTCCATGTACGGACTGTTCGGTGCGATAGACGGCGGAACGGTGCGCAACCTTACCATAGGCGCTCCCAGCGGCGACAACAGTTCTTTCACTGTAACGGCCTCCGGAGGCGTTGCCGAAACGGGAGTGATAGCGGGCGGCGTGAGGAACGGAACCGTCAGCAATTGCACCAATTACGCAAAGATCATCTACAACGGTACGAGCGCTCAACGCATAGATATTGCGATGATCGGCATGTTGTACAGCAACGGCGGGGTATCGAAACTCGAAGAGCTGGAAAACCGCGGCGACATCACCATCGAAACCAACGGCAACAGCACTAACGGCGCCGGCACCGCGATCCACGCGGCGGGGATATGCGGTTTTGCCAACGGGACATCCGGTTTTGTGAATTCGATAGCCTATTGCAGCAACTACGGAGACATCACCTCCAACGCGGCGCGAACCGCCGGTATCGTTGCGGCGGCCAACTCTTACACGGCTCTCAATTCGTGTGTCAACAACGGCGACCACACGAACTCCTGCGGCGATACGGGACGATCGGGCAACATCACCTGTATTTTGGGAGCGGGAGGTTCGATGGTCGACTGCATCAATAACGGCGATCTCATATCGACATCGACCGCCGGAGCGCGCGTCGGGGGATTGTTGAGCCTTGTGAACTCTCCGACCAACACTTTCAGCGGTTGCGCGAACTACGGCGAGATCATCTCCAACAGCGCCAACCGCGGCGCGTTCTTCGGATACAGTTCCCAGGCCGCCAGCGGCGACAACCACGTCAGGTGGGAGAACTGCGTCGTGGGAGGCAAGGTGGGCGTCTACAATGGTGGCACATACCTCTACGACGAGTACGGGGAGGATCAAAAACAGAAATATATAGGCCCGAGGAGCGGTACCGACGCCAGCACGTTCGACGGCATCACCTATATGATAGGTACGGGCGGCGGCGACGAAGAAGACCCCGCGACACTGCGCATACTTTTCATCGGCAACAGCTTTACAAAGGACGCCGTCGAACACCTCCCCGGAATGGTCAAGGCCGCCGGTATCGAAACCCTGAAAATGACCCATCTCTACTTCGGCGGACGCACTATTCCGGAATACAGGGCCGGATACGCCTCGGCGTCGGACTACACCTGCTACAAATACGCTCCCGGTTCGTCGCAGTGGTTGAGCTACACGGGATACAATATAAAGCAGACGGTCGAGTCGGACAAGTGGGACATAGTGTGTATTCAGGAGCACACCGGAAATAAAGCCGCCTGGGTGTGGGACGCAACCGAAAAGCAGGCCATAGAGGGTCTCATATCGAGTATTAAGGCCGATCAGGACGGCCACACTCCCCGCTTCGTCTACATCATGTCGCAGGCCTACTTCGACATGGGCAAGATAGGCTCCGGATCGAAACCCGCGATGACCTTCACCACTCAGGACGAAATGTTCGGGGTGATAACGACGCAGGCTCAAAAGGTGCTTGCCGAAACCGATGTCGAGATGATAATCCCCACCGGAACGGCGCTCCAGAACCTGCGTACCTCGTCGCTTAACACCGACCTCGATCTGACGCGCGACGGCTACCACATGGATTACGGTCTGGCGCGTTACGCCGCGGCCTGCGTCGTGTTCGAGTCGCTCGTCTCGCCCTCGTTCGGAGGGGTGACGCTCGACGGCAACACATGGCGCTACAACACCACGGGCGAAGGTACCACCCCCGTAACCGACGCTAACCAGCCCGTGGCTCTCAGCGCGGCACGCTATGCGCTCCAAACCCCCTTCGCCGTGACCGACATGTCGGTCGAGACCGATACTCCCGACAACGGTGTCGAAGATATCGACTATGAAGAAGACCCCAACAAAGAATAAACCGTTCGCCACACTCCTCGCTCTCGGAGGTTGTGCGAAGGCCCCGGAAACAGCCGCGAACAACTCCGGCGGTATCGCCGATGCCAACGGACTCGTTATAACCGCCTCGCACGAAGGCGCAGCGACCCGTACCGACATCGTCGCCGGAAAAACAAGCTGGGAGGCGGGCGACCGCATCACCGTGGTATACGACGGCGCGGCTTACGAATATGTCGCCGCTTCGGCGGGCGCTACGACCGACTTCACGAGCGAGGCGGGTATCGCCGCCTACGATCCCGCGAAAGAGTTGGTCGCCTACTATCCGCCGACCACTCCCGAAGGAGTGGTTTCCGTCGCGGCGCAGCGTACCATCACTCTCGGAGGTGAAGAGCAAACGAACCCCGCGCAGGCTCCTTTGGTAGGAACTCCGACCGAAGGCGAATTCACCGACGGCGCGTTGCACGTGAAATTCCGCAACATATTTTCGGTTGTAGAACTGCGCATCGACGCCGGAGAGATGGCGAGTCCCGCACGTTCGCTCACGATAACTCCCGCCGACGAGGCGGCGTTCGAAGGTTTCCTGTCGTTCGAAGGCACGGTCGACGCCGAAACTCTGGCCCTCACCCCGGCTTCCGACGGAACGGGCAGTAGCCTGACATTCGATTTCGGAGAGGATATCGATCTGACAAAACCCCAGACGATCAAATTCCCGGTCGGACGGTTCTCCTCGGAAGCGGGGCTGAAACTCACCCTCGCCACCGCCGACGGTGAAACATACTCGCGCAACATCTACAAAACGGGGATAACCTCGTTTACCGAGAAAGAGGGCGTGTTCCGCGCCAAACACCTTGCAAAAGCGCTCTACGCATTCGCCCCCTACGGCGGTATCGCCACGGCCGACGATCTCGTGGAATTCGCGGCGGCTGTGAACGCGGGCCAAAGCACCTCCCCCTGGCAGGACGAAAGAGGAGTGGTGGTGCTGTTGGACGACATCGACATGAGCGGCATCACCGAGTGGAGGCCCATCGGCGAGGCCGTTTCGACCGACGCGATAAACAATATCGTGATAAATTCCGGAAGACCGTTCACGGGATGGTTCGACGGACAGGGTCACGTCGTCAGCAATCTGGATATGGTGTGCCGCAACGCCACTGAGAACGCGGCGTGGGGATTTTTCGGCGCCGTGGCAAGCGGCGGAACGGTCGAAAACCTCGTATTCGACGAAAGCTGTTCGCTGCTGAACCTCGCCTCGGTCGCAACGAATTGCGGCGTGGCGGCCGGGCTGGTACACGACGCCACGGTGCGCAATATCGAGAATAACGCCGCGATACATCTCGACGGCACGGCTCCCGATGCCAAGCGCGTCACGAGCGGTGTGATCGGGTTTGCCTTCTCCTCCGCCAACGGGGTTCTGCTCGAAGATATCGTCAACTACGGGAAACTCACCGCGAATCAGGGCAACAGCAAGGTGAACGGTGCGACGGGTCTCCACGTGGGCGGCATAGTCGGGTTCAGTTCCAACAACTCCTCCTCGACGGTGCCGGTGGTGATAAGGAATTGTGTGAATTACGGCGACCTCGACACCGCGGCAGGCCGGGCTTCGGGGATCGCGGCGGCGGCTAACCGCTACACGGTGTTCGAGGGTTGCGTCAACGAAGGCGACAACATCAGCCGGTTCCCCGAATCGGGAGCGTCGCGCATCGGCAACATAACGGTTATCGCAGGCCAGGGGTGCAGGTTCACAGATTGCGTGAACCGGGGCGACATCATCTGCACGGCCAACGGATGCGCGGGCGGCATAGTGTGCCTTGTGAACCACGCCGACGTCGTTTTAACGCGATGCGAAAATTACGGCACCATAGTGACCGACCGGCCCGGATATCGCGGGACACTGTTCGGACAGTGTAATCAGGGCGCCGGGTTCACCGACTGCATCGCGCAGGGCGATCTGGGCACTTACAACGGCGGCTCGTATGTTCTGGTCGGAGTGAATCCCGACAACTATTTCTCCTACATCGGCGACCACAATGCTAACGGCGTCAACGTCACTCCGCAAAATATCCTCTACTTCCGCAACGGCGCGGAGCTTCCGGCCGAGGCTGAATTCGGTGTGAACACCGCCTCTTTCTCGCTGAACACGCAAGGGTCAAACAGCGCCGTCGTGCAGCTCTCGTCGGTGGATCACGACTGGACCGTGGGTTCCGACGCCCCGTGGCTACATATCACAGACCTCGACGGCGCCCCGGTCGTCTCGGGCCCGCGCAGCGCCAATGTGCAGTATGTGAAATTCTCGGCCGCGCCCAACCGCACCACCTCGACGCGCACGGCCAACGTGACCTTCGAATCGGTCGACAAAACCGCCAGCGCGGCGGTGAGCATCTCTCAGGCCGCAATGGGAGAGGCGTTCCCCAGCCGGTGGATATTCAGCTCCACCACCAACGCCACATACAGCACGGCGTGGACGAGCGACGGCATACTTCCGGCAACCAACTCCGGAGCCGGTACGATCTCCGTGGTCAGAGGCGGCGGCTCGCAGACACCGTTCACAAGAACCATATCGTCGTACAGGCCCCATATATCGACCCTCACGGAGGGCGACTATTGGCTCTACACATTCCCCGTGGCTTCGCTCCCTGCGGGAACGGCCATAGATTTCAACGCCACGATGGGCGGCCAGAAAGATTCTCCCAAATACTTCATCGTCGAGTATCTCGACGGCGGCGAGTGGAAAAGCGTCGAGGAAGACCTCCTCACGGCGAGCGAAGACCCCGGGTTGAAATATTCGTACAAACTGTCGGGATTGGGTACCGCCTCCTCGTACCAGCACACGACCGTTATGCAGACAGTGCGCTTCGAGAACGCCATCACCGACGGCGACGTGAAGATCAGGTGCCGCGCCGTAGGCCCCTACACTTGCGGCAACGGACAGGCGGGCTCTATGAATTTCATTCCGCCGTCGGGGTTCACGGGCAGTTATGTGCAGAATTTCGGCACCGCGGAGCCCGAAGATGTCAAAAAAGTGCTGCTGATCGGCAACTCGTTCTCATATTACAGCAACCCCGCGTGGATGCTCAAAGAGATCGCCTGGCGCGAAGGGCACGCCATGAAAATGACGGCCCACTTCAAGGGTTCCCAAACGTTCACCCAGCACATGTCGCTGGCGACGTCGCTCGAGGCGATCGACCGCGGAGGGTACGATGTGGCTTTCCTGCAGGACAACAGCGCCTATGCCGCCCAATATGGACGCGGCGATGTGAACATGCCCGAAATATTGGCCGGGACGAACGCCATCGTGGGAAGGGTGCGCAGCTCGTCGCCCTCGTGCAAGATAGTTCTCGAACAGACATGGGCGTTCTCGGCGGCGGGTTACGGCGGTTTCGGCAGTTACGCGGCTTTCGACGATTACAGCGACACGGGCGCGAAAGCTCTGGCGCAGGCTATCGACAGTTGGGTGTCGCCCATCGCTCCGGCCTTCGAAGAGGCGCGCGGCAACGGCTCCATCAACCTTTACACAAGCGACAACAAGCACCAGTCGGAATATGGCGCCTACCTGAAAGCGTGCGTCAACTATCTGGTGCTTTACGGCGAAGAGTTCGGTGAAAATCCCGCTGATTGCGGATTGGATCCGGTGAAAACCGCCTATCTGCGCCGGGTGGCCGAAGACGCTGTGCTCGGCCACGAGGGGGAATATTTTATAGAACGATAAAACGATCGAAATGAAAATCAAACAACTTCTGATATGCGTCTCGGCCATCCCCGCTCTGGTGTGGGGATGCGCCGGGGGCGGCAAAGAGAGCCGCCGTCCCGCCTCGGCGGCGGAGATAGTGGCCGAAATGCACGATCCCGCGTCGGACTACGTGATGGTGATATCCCACCGCGGGGACTGGCGCAACTATCCCGAAAATTCGATCGCCGCCATTGAATCGGTTATCCGCATGGGGGTCGATATTATGGAACTCGACCTCAAACTTACGCGCGACAGCGTACTCGTGCTCTGCCACGACGGCACCATCGACCGGACGACCACAGGACGCGGACGGGTGAGCGACATCACTTACGACTCTATAAGCCGCTGCTTCCTGCGCACGGCGCACGGCGTTACCACCACTCACAAAATGCCTACCCTCAAAGAGGCTCTCGAGTGTTGCAAAGACCGCATCGTGGTGAACGTCGATCACGGGTATCAATACTACGACCTCGTGCTGGCTATCACCGAGGAGTTGGGCGTGACCGACCAGATACTCATCAAGGGTAAATACCCTACGGCGAAGGTCGCCGAAGATTTCGCCCGCCACGAGCACAATATGATGTATATGCCCGTCATCGACATCCTCAAACCGCAGGGGCAGGCTCTGTTCGCCGAATACACCGAAGGCGGCATCGTTCCGCTGGCTTTCGAGGTGTGCTGGGACAAGTATACCCCCCAGGTCGAAGCGTGTATGCGTTCGGTCGTGGAGGGAGGCTCCAAACTGTGGGTCAACTCGCTGTGGGCGTCGCTTTGCGGCGGACTGGAAGACGACGCGGCGTGGGAAGGCGATCCCGGCGAGGTGTACGGGAAACTTCTCGACATGGGCGCGACGATGATCCAGACCGACCGTCCCGAATTACTGATCGACTACCTGCGTTCCACCGGGCACAGATGAAAAATATCATACGATTCTTCGGGATGAGCGCTCCCGTTCCCGAGCTCGACATGGGCGAAAAGGAGCGGCAGCGCTATTACAAAAAACTCAGATACCAGACCTTTTGGGCCGCCACGCTCGGCTACAGCCTCTATTATGTCTGCCGGACGGGGCTGAACGTGGTCAAAAAACCAATCATCGACAGCGGCGAGATGGATGCCACACAGTTGGGGGTGATCGGTTCGGCATTGTTGTTCGCCTACGCCATAGGCAAGTTCGTGAACGGCTTTCTGGCCGACTATTCCAACATCAAAAGGTTCATGGCGACGGGGCTCCTCGTCTCGGCCCTGGCGAATCTGGCTTTCGGACTGTTGGGCTTCATTAGCGGGGTGATACCCGCCACGGTCGTCACGGTAGTCTTCGCGGTGTTGTGGGGGGGTCAACGGATGGGGGCAGTCGGTCGGATCGCCCGCCTCGGTGATCGGCCTGTCGAGATGGTTCTCTCTCAAAAATCGCGGCACATATTACGGATTTTTCAGCGCAAGCCACAATATCGGGGAGTTTCTCTCATTCCTGTTCGTCGGACTGATAGTGACGGCCGCGGGATGGCAATGGGGATTTTTCGGGTCGGCCATAGCGGGCGGCATCGGATTTTTCCTCATCATCGCCCTGATGCACGACACTCCCCAAAGCAAGGGTTTGCCGCCCGTCGAAACGCTCACGGGCGAACAGACCCCGGATGCGAAACCCGCTGAAAGCAGCGCATCGACCCGGCAGTTCCAGCGGCAGGCGTTGCGGACTCCGGGAGTGTGGATACTTGCCGCGGCAAGCGCCTTCATGTACATCAGCCGCTACGCGGTAAACGGATGGGGAGTGTTGTATCTGCAGGAACAGAAAGGGTTCGAGTTGGCGAGCGCAACCCAGATCATCTCCATCAACGCCCTGCTGGGTATCTTCGGGACGATACTGTCGGGATGGTTCTCGGACAAGCTGTTCAACAGCAACCGCAACATCCCCGCCTTTATTTTCGGGGCCTTGAACTCCGTCGCCCTCGTGCTTTTCATATACGGAGGGAACGCCCTCTGGGTGAACATCCTGAGCATGGTGCTTTTCGGTATCGCCATCGGAGTGCTGATCTGTTTTTTGGGCGGACTTATGGCCGTGGACATCGTTCCGCGTGCGGCAACGGGTGCGGCCATGGGTGTCGTCGGGGTTGCAAGCTACATCGCCGCGGGTATTCAGGATGTGGTGAGCGGCCGTATGATAGATGCGGGCAAGAGTGTCGTGGAGGGAGTGACCACCTACGATTTCAGTTCGGTGGCGCTGTTCTGGATTGCCGCTTCAGTGATATCGTTCCTGCTCCCGGTGCTGAACTGGCGGCGGACGAAAAAGGTTTAGAGCTTGTGGAACGTATTTGAAGGGGCGTCGGTTGGCGCCCCTATTCCTTTTCCCGGAACAGCCCGACTTTTTCGATCCAAATTCGGGCCATGCGTTGGTGACCGGCGGGAGTGGGATGGATGCCGTCCCAAAGCCAGTGTGCGGCGGGTACGGCGGGATATTCGGTTCGCAGGTTCTCGAACATTTCATCATACGGAAGACAGATCGCGCCGTAATCGGCCGCGACGTGCCGGACCGCCGCGGCGTATCCCGCCACGCCTTCGGAATAATCCGGGCGGGAGGTGAACGGAGTGCCCAGAACGATGAGCAGGCGGGGATTTTGTTCTCGGGCGCGGTCGAGCAGATCGCGGAAGGCCCTCTCCCACCCCTCGAAATCGAAAGCCCCATCCCCTATATGGCGGCCCGTGTCGTTTATACCCACCAACACCGAAAGAACGTCGGGCCGGAGCGCGAGAACATCCTCGTCCCACCGCGCGGCGAGATCGCCGAGGGTGTTCCCGCTGATGCCGCGGTTGAAGAAAACGAACTCAGCTTCCGGAAATTCACTCGTATAGTACGCCGCACACAGGTACATGTAGCCGCTTCCGAAGAGGTGGTTCCGGTCCCAATGGTTGCGCTCGGCCGAGGGTTTCGCGCCACCGCCGTCGCCCCAGTTGCCGTCGGTTATCGAATCCCCGATGAACACCACCCTTCCGCGTGGTTGCGCCGACACGTTTCCGGCCCAGCAAAGTCCCGCGACGGCGAGACAGACGATCAATTTTAGCATTATCCCATCTTTTTTAGAGCTTGTTTGGATTTTTCCATCGAAGCTATTTTGTAGTTATTTTTGTCTCATTTTTTGCCCGAAACGAGGCGCATAGGGGTTCCTATGTAACGAGTTGCGGGTGAAAAATGAGGCAAAAAGAGCAAAAAAGAGCGAGAATGGGAAATTCCAAACAAGCTCTTAGACATAATGTTGCAAATATAACTCCTTTTCGGGAAATAAACCGTACTTTTGGGGTTATGAAACTATTGTTGCTCCAAACAGATATTCGCTGGCTCGCACCCGGCGAAAACCGCCGCCGCGCCGGGGAGATGATAGACGCCGCACTGCCCGGTGGCTCCGAAGCGGTCGACCTCGTCGTCCTGCCCGAGATGTTTACCACCGGATTTGCGGTGGAGCCCGCAGGTGTCGCCGAAGCGGACGCGGGGGCCGAAACCCTCGCGTGGATGCGCTCGGTAGCCGCACGCCTGAACGCCGCCGTGGCCGGGAGCGTCGCCGTCGAGGAGAATGGGAGATACTTCAACCGCCTCTTTTTCGTGAAGCCCGACGGAGAGGTCGCAAGATACGACAAACGCCATCTCTTCTCGTTCGCGGGAGAGGACAAGCGCTATACGGCGGGCGCGAAGAGGGTCGTGGTCGAATGGCGCGGCTGGAGGATACTTCTTCAGGTGTGCTACGATCTGCGTTTCCCCGTTTTCGCCCGGAACAGGGGCGACTACGACATGGTGATTTACACCGCCAACTGGCCGACTGTTCGAATACACCCCTGGAACACTCTGCTGAGAGCCCGCGCCATCGAGAATGTCTGCTATGCCGCCGGAGTGAACCGCACGGGCGAAGACCCGTTCGCGGCCTACAGCGGCGGCACGGCTCTGGCGCCGAACAGCGAAGGGGCCGTTTTATGCGAAGTCGACATGGATGCCCTGAAGGCTTTCCGCGCGAAATTCCCCGCCCTCGACGACGCAGATGATTTTATAATTACGAATTAGTGTTGGAAGATAAATTATTGTTGCTGGGCGACGAGGCGATCGCGCTGGGTGCGCTCCACGCCGGAATTTCGGGAGTGTACGCCTATCCCGGCACGCCGTCGACCGAGATCACGGAGTATATTCAAAGATCGGCGGCGGCTCGCGACCGGGGGGTTCACTCCGGTTGGTGTACCAACGAAAAAACGGCTATGGAGGTTGCTCTGGGCGTGTCTTACGTCGGACAGAGGGCGCTGGTGTGCATGAAACACGTGGGGATGAACGTCGCCGCCGACGCTTTCATAAACTCGGCGATGACCGGAACCCACGGCGGATTGGTGGTTGTGGCGGCCGACGACCCGTCGATGCACTCGTCGCAGAACGAACAGGACTCGCGCTTTTACGGCGCGTTCGCCCTCGTGCCCATCTTCGAACCGTCGTCGCAACAGGAGGCTTACGATATGGTGCGGGCGGCTTTCGAACTCTCGGAAGAGGTGCGGCTACCGGTTCTTGTGCGCATCACGACGCGCATGGCACACTCGCGCGCCGTGGTTTCGGTTGCTCCTGCGCGGGAGCGTAACCCGGTCTCGTTTCCCGAAGACCGGGCGCGCTGGGTGTTGCTACCGGTGAATGCCCGCAGACGGTACGGCGAACTTCTGGCCGCGCAGGGCGACCTGCAGCGGCGCGCGGAAACCTCGTCTTTCAACAGTTACTCTCCCGGCTCCCGCAAAGGAGTGATAGCCTGCGGAATAGGATACAACTATCTGATGGAGGCGTTCGATGGAAAGCCCGGTGTCTCCGTGCTCAAAATATCGCAATATCCCCTGCCGCGCGCGCTGGTGAAGCAGCTCGTGGACGAGTGCGACGAGGTGTTGGTGTTGGAAGACGGCCAGCCGTTCGTCGAGGAGCGGTTGCGCGGATTGTTGGACGAGAGCGGGAAGATTCGCGGACGGCTCTCGGGCGAGGTTCCGCGCACGGGCGAGCTCACCCCCGACAATGTTCGCGCGGCGTTGGGTCTGGGCTACGGGAGCCATTTCGAACCCTGCGACAAGGTGGCGCCCCGTCCGCCTGCGTTGTGTGCGGGTTGCGGCCACCGCGACGTGTACGAGATACTCAACGAGGTTCTGCAAGAATACCCCGACAGCAAGGTATTCAGCGACATCGGCTGCTACACCCTCGGGGCGTTGCCGCCCTTCCGTGCGATCGACAGTTGCGTCGACATGGGCGCCTCGATAACGATGGCTAAAGGGGCGGCCGACGCGGGACTGCGGCCTTCGGTGGCGGTGATCGGAGATTCGACCTTCACCCACTCGGGCATAACGGGGCTTCTGGACGCCGTGAACTCGCGCTCGAACGTCACGATCGTGATATCTGACAACCTCACAACGGCGATGACCGGCGGGCAGGATTCGGCTGGCACGGGACGTATCGAAGCTATCTGCCTCGGGGTGGGTGTAGCTCCCCAGCATGTTCGCACCGTGGTTCCGCTCCCGAAAAACCACGAGGAGATCCGCCGGATCATCCGCGAAGAGATCGAATATAAAGGAGTATCGGTGATAATTCCCCGCCGTGAATGCATTCAGACCCTCAAACGCAAAACGAAATGAAAAAAGATATAATACTTTCGGGGGTCGGGGGCCAGGGCATCCTTTCGATCGCGGCGGTGATCGGCGAGGCGGCTCTGGCGGCGGGACTGCACATAAAGCAGGCCGAGGTTCACGGTATGAGCCAGAGGGGCGGCGATGTTCACTCGAACCTGCGCATATCGTCGGCGCCGATCCATTCCGACCTTATCGCGCGCGGAGGGGCCGACCTTATCCTGTCGCTCGAACCTATGGAGGCTTTGCGCTATCTGCCGTGGCTCGCAAAGGATGGGTGGGTGGTGGCCAACTCGGCGCCACTGGTCAACATTCCGAACTATCCCGACCATGCGGAACTGCTGGCGGAACTTTCGGCCCTGCCTCGCGCGATAGTTTTCGATGTCGATGCCGCCGCGCGCGATGCGGGAGTGGCACGGGCCGCGAACATCGTGCTGTTGGGCGCGGCGTCGAGCGTACTCGGCCTCGACTACTCGGCTTTGCAGGCCGCGATACGGCGGGTTTTCGGGCGCAAGGGCGACACCGTGGTCGAAATGAATCTGCGCGCGCTCGAAGCGGGCCGCGGATTCGCTACAAGACAGATATGAAACATACAATATATAGCGAAGAATTGGTGGCCCGGGTGGTCGGGGAGTTGGGTATTCCGAACCTCGAAAGGGCGACCATAGGTGAGGTGGTGCTCCTTGCGCGGCGGCTGGAGGAGTTGACGGGCATTCCCTTTATCCGCATGGATCAGGGGGTTCCGGGACTGGAGCCTTGCCGCGTGGGTACCGAGGCCGAGAAAGCCGCGCTCGACACCTGGGCTCCGGCCGTCTACCCGGCGGCGGAAGGGGTGCCGGAACTCAAAGCCGAGGCGTCGCGTTTCGTGAAGGCGTTCCTCGACGTCGACGTCTCGCCTGCCGGATGCGTTCCGGTGACGGGATCGGTGGCGGGATCGTTCGGCGGGTTCATCGCCTGCTTGCAACGCGACCCGGCGAGAGACACCGTGCTTTTCATCGACCCCGGATTTCCGATCCAGAAGTCGCAGCTGCGCGTGTTGGGTTACCGTTGGGAGCAGTTCGACATACACGACCACCGCGGCGGGGGACTGCGTTCTAAAATGGAGGAGTATATGGCTTCGGGGCGTATAGCCGCCATAATCTACTCCAACCCCAACAATCCGGCGTGGATATCGCTCACCGAAGGCGAATTGCAGGTGGTGGGCGAACTGGCAACGCGGTATGACGCCGTGGTTCTCGAAGACCTCGCCTATTTCGGCATGGATTTCCGCACAGACTTCGGCCGTCCGTTCGCTCCGCCGTTCGTACCGACAGTGGCGCGATATACCGACAACTATATCCTGATGCTCACCTCGTCGAAGATATTTTCGTACGCGGGACAGCGGGCGGCCCTCATCGCGATATCCGACACTCTTTTCTCGCGGCGGTTCGACGCTTTGGCCGAACGCTATTCGGGTTCGGGGGTTTTCGGGCCCACGCTTATCGCTTCCATTCTCTACATGATAACCTCGGGTGTGACCCACTCGACGCAGTATGGCTACGCGGCGATGCTACGGGCTACTTCCGACGGAGAGCTCGATTTCATTGCCGATACGCGCGAGTACGCACGACGCTCCCGACGGATGAAGGAGATATTCGAGCGTCATGGCTTCCACGTCGTTTACGACCGCGACATCGACCGCCCTATATCCGACGGATTTTTCTTCACGATCGGTTACGGCGACATGCCCGGCGGCGAGTTGATGTCGGAATTACTCCTTTATGGGATAAGTTCGATAGCGCTTTCGACCACCGGCAGCGAGCAGCAGGGCGTGAGGGCGTGCTCGTCGCGCATGACGGACGATCTTTTCGACACGCTTGACAAGCGTCTGGCCGCCTTTCGTAGCGACCAATTACGAATTACGAGTTACGAGTTACGAGTTGGCTAACGCGGTAAAAACAAGAAACATAGACTACATCTTATATCTTTTAACTCGTAATTCGTAACTCGTAATTGAATATGATTTGGAACACACATAAAGAATGTATGTCCGCGGAGGACAAACGAAAAATGCAGGGCGAGCGGCTTCACAAGCTCGTCGAGAGGGTCTATCACAGCGTGCCGTTCTACCGCCGCAGGATGCAGGAGATGGATATCACTCCACGCGACATCACCTCGATAGACGACATCGTGCGCCTGCCCTTTACCACCAAACAGGATCTGCGCGATAACTATCCCTACGACCTCTTCGCGGTGCCCATGTCTGAGATAGTGCGCCTTCACGCGTCGAGCGGCACGACGGGTAAACCCACCGTCGTGGGTTACACGCGGGGCGACCTTTCGGTGTGGAGCGAGATGACGGCGCGCGCCCTGACCGCTTTCGGCGCCGACCGCCACGACATAGTCTCGGTGGGCTACGGCTACGGCCTGTTCACGGGAGGGCTGGGGCTTCACTATGGCGTCGAACATCTGGGCGGCACGGTGATCCCCACCTCGAGCGGCAACACCGCCAAGCATATCCAACTGATGCACGACTTCGGGGCGACGGCTCTGGCCTGTACCCCCTCTTACGCTCTCTATCTTGCCGACGCCCTGCGGGACAGCGGTATGCCCAGGGGCGAGTTCCGCCTGCGCATCGGCATCTTCGGCGCCGAGCCGTGGACGGAGAACATGCGCTGCGAGATCGAGGCAAAACTCGGCATCGACGCCTACAACATCTACGGCCTGAGCGAGATCATGGGTCCCGGGGTGTCGTATGAATGCGCCCACAAGAACGGATCCCACATCGGCGACGACCACTTCTACCCCGAGATCGTCTCGCCCGACACTCTGGAGCCGCTCCCCTTCGGCGAGCAGGGCGAACTCGTCTTCACGACCCTCACCAAGGAGGGGATTCCGTTGCTGAGGTACCGCACCAAAGACCTCTGTACGCTCGACCCCACCCCGTGCGAGTGCGGACGGACCGCCGTTCGCATGAGCCGCATCGTGGGCCGCTCGGACGACATGCTCATCATTCGCGGCGTGAACCTCTTCCCGTCGCAGGTCGAGAGCGTGATCCTCGAAATGGAGGAGTTCGAGCCGCACTATCTTCTCGTGGTCGACCGTGTGAACAACCTCGACACGCTGGAGGTTCAGGTCGAGGTGAGGGACGGATTCTACTCCGACGAGATCAACCGCATGATGGAGTTGCGCAAAAAGATAGCCTCGCGCCTTCAGAGTGTGCTGGGTCTCGCAGCCGACATTCGCCTCGTCGAACCCGGTACCATTGCCCGCAGCGAGGGGAAAGCGAAACGAGTCGTCGACAAGCGACAACTCGTTTAATTACGAATTACGAATTACGAGTTAGGAATTATGACTACGATAAAACAACTTTCGGTTTTCATAGAGAACCGCACGGGGCGTATCAACGAGGTGACGCGTATTCTGGAGGCGGAGGGAATAAACATGTCGGCGTTCAGTCTCGCCGAAAGCGCCGATTTCGGCATCCTGCGAATGATAGTCTCCGACGTCGAGGGAGCGCAGAAGGCTTTGAAAGAGGCGCACTTCGGGGTGAGCACGACCGATGTGCTGCACATCGCGTGTCCCAACGTTCCGGGCGCCATGCACCGTGTACTGGAGGTGCTGGCGCGCGAAAACGTCTTTATCGAGTATATGTATGCCTTCTCGGAGGGAGATGTGGCCAACGTGGTGATCCGCCCGACGGACGTTCAGCGGGCGGCGGAACTCCTTGCTAATGGATAATTGATAATCGGGCTAACGCGCATTTTTTTCTGCGTAGCTAATTATCAATTATCCATTATCAATTATCCATTAAAACGTGGTCTGCAACCCGATGCCCAGCACCTCCTTAATTTGGAGTTTAGAGCCGCCCAGGGTGCCGTCGGCACGCGGGAACTTCACATCGTCGTCGTAGAGCATGTTGAGCGACACGTTGGCCGATATCCACTTGTTGACCTTCGCGGTCACGAGCACATACCACCTCACGTCGACGTTCTGCGGTTTGTGCAGATAGTTCGAATATAGGTCGAGACGCGAGTAGAGATGTACGCCCGTCATTATGTCGCGGTTCACCTCGAAGCGCACGTTCGCGCCGAACTCGTTGTAGAGGTGTTTGCCCGGTTTCACTCCGTAAGCCTTATTGACCATGTTGCCGTTCGCATCCTCGAACAGCCGGTCGTCGTACACGAAGGTACCTCTCCACGACGCGGGGGAGAAGTAGGCGTTGAACCACGTGTTGGGTTTCCATGTGAAGCCGACCCCGAGTCCGAGATATCCCGGCGCCATGAAGCGCGACATGTATTTCTTGGGTGTGACGTTGTAGTTGTATCCCTTGGCGAACTGGGTGTTGAACGTCCCGAGCGCCGACAGGTACCACTCTTTCGTGAGGCGGTAGCCGTACATCGAATAGAGATAGATCTTGTCGTTGCTTTTGCGCGTTCCGCGGGAAGAGGTGTTGCTCAGACCATAGGCGAGTTCGAGGCGGTTCTGCCACATGTGCCTTCTGTTGGTGTAGAGAGCGTCGTAGTTGAACATCGCGTCGAACGCCAGCGAGCCTTCGCCCCCTGCCGCCCAATGGCTGAGAGATACCTGCGAAAGGGTTATTCCCCCTACGCCGCCCCGGGTCCATTTCGGCGGTTGCTCGTCTATCTTACTGAAATCTAAAGCGGGAGTTTCGAACTGCGAAGCGCCCGTAGTAACGTTTTGCGCGCCCGCGCCGAGGGCGAAGGCGAGCATCGAAAAGGTAAGTACAAGTTTTTTCATAGTCGAATGAGTTTTAACGATTTGCTCTTTCGACAATGCCACATGCACATATCGCGCCAAAATTATCCTTTCCCGGCTCCCCTCCCCTCGAGGTGCCGCTCGACGATCTCCGCGAGGTCGAGAACCGGTTTCGAGGTTCCGCGGGCAAGGGCTTTTTTACAGAGGGGACAGGCGGTGACAATGGTCGCGGCTCCGGTGGCTTCGAGCGCGCGGCCCACGGCGCGGCCCATCCCGAGCGCGGCGGCGTCTCCTATGGCGTTCCCGGCAATGCTCGAACCGCAACACAGGGCCATTTCGCGGGTTTCTGCGGGTTCTGTGAGAGTGCCGAGGCTACGCAATACCTCGCGCGGCTCGTCGTAAATGCCGCATCCGCGGCCCAACTCACACGGGTCGTGCCAGGTCAGATGCTGATCTCCCGTTTTCAGGGCGATGCGCCCTTCGCGCACGAGGCGGGCGAAATACTCGGAGTGGTGGAGCACCTCTATTCCCTGAAGGTCGTAATCCTCGCGGAAGACCCTCAGACATATCGGGCACGAGGTGACAAGGGTCGTGATCCCGTGGCGGGCGAACAGTTCGGTGTTCAGGCGCATCATGTCGCGGGCGGCGTCGGTCTCGCCCGACAGCTTCATCGGCCGTCCGCAGCAGACACCGCCCTCGCGGTCGGCCCACCACACATCTTCACCTGCCGCGGCGAAAACGCTGTCCATCGCCTTCATGATTCGCGGCGACAGAAGCGTCATACATCCCGCGAAATAGCCGACCCGGCCCTCTCCCGACGAGGTGTCGAGACCGCGGGCATAGGCGAAGCGGTCGTTCGACGGGGTGTTGCGCAGGGCGTGGCGGCTGTTAAGTCTCAGCGCGTCGAGTTCCAGGCCCACCGGACAGCGTTCCTGGCACCTGCCGCACATCATGCAGGTATCGGCCACGCGCCGGGTTAGCTTGTTGTAACGCCGGTCGCGAATGAAATAGACCGACTGGGCTTCGCCGAGCCCGGCGGCGTCGCGCTGCATCTGGCAGGGGTCGATGCAGATACCGCAACGGGAACACGCCTCGAGTTGGAAATGGTCGAAACTTTTCTCACACTCCTCGCTCCGGATACCCCAGCGGCGCAGAAAGATGAGCGGAACCTCGGTGAAGATGTGCATGTAGCGCGAAAACGGCATCGCGACGAAGAACACGCCGAGTGCGATGGAATAGCCCCACCACGCCGCCATCTCGAGACCCGGTGTCGCAAGACCCGCGGAGGCCAGAACGCCGCCGAGGCTCCCCGTCATAAATCCGCCCGAAGAGTGAATGCCGTTCGTCAGGCTTTCGGCCAGAAGTCGCATCGGGAATATGAACCAAAGCGACGAGAGGGCCACACGGTCGCCGAGCGTCAGTTTCGTCGTGCGGCGCATTCCGAGCGCGCGCGAACGCAGCCTTTTGAACATCGCGAGTGCGAGGCCCGACAGCACGTAAAGAAGCAACAGGTCCATCACCGCCTCGAAATCGACGCCCCACTTAGGGCCATGCTCGAGGCCCGTGGTGAAGAACTTGAAGAATATGTGTCCCTGCAACGGGACGAATCGTCCGCCGAGATAGGCCGTCGTTTCGAGCCATCCCACGACGATCAGTAAAAACCACCCGAGGGCGAAACTCGTGTGCATGTAGCCCAGTAGCGGATTCACCCGCCAGATTCGCCTGTGTAGCAGACATTCGGTGAAGCTCTCCCACACCCCTTTGAGTGTGGCGACCGAAAAGATGTTTTTGCGCACAAGGCGTTTATCGCTACGGGGCAACTTTATAAACCACCGTGCGTATTTATATAGTATGACGGCGAACAGAACGCTCGTTCCGATGATGAAGGGAACGACGAAGCCGCTGTAAAAGGTCAAGTTTTCAGTCATTGTAATTACTAATTTGATGATTTGATAATTTGATGATTTGATAATGAATTACACGCGAAACAATTATCAAATTATCAAATTACCAAATTATCTAATAATCTCCCAGTTTGCGTTTGATAAGCATCACGACGCCCCGGGTGTTGATGCCGCGCGGACAAACCAGTCGGCACTTTCCGCACAACATGCACTTGTTCATCTCGCGCCAGGCTCCGGTGTACTCGCCGCGGCGGACGAGGGTGTGCACCATGCGGAAATTGAACGAGGTGAGGTTGCCCGCGGTACAGGTGGCCGTGCAGCCCCCGCACGCTATGCAGGCGCGGAAGTCGGGCATCTCGTCCGAAATTTCGCGTGCCGTGCCCAGATCGTTGCGGTCGAGGTCGATGCCCCGCGCCGCGGAGATGCTGTATCCGAAGTTTATGGTGTTCATTTCGCGGATTTAAGATATGTCACCACTTTCTCGGCCGCCATCGCCCCTTCGGCTATGCTTTCGCCGATGGTTTTCGGGGCCGTCGCCGCACCCGCGTAGAAAACTCCCGAAGCGTCGGACGACACGCTACCCGTAAAGAGGTCGCGGGGGGCGAGGAATCCGCTGGGGGCAAGGCGCACACCCGGACACGAAGCGGCGAGGCGCTCATTCCCGGCGGCGGCCTTCATACCCACGGCCAACACCAGCATATCGACCGTCATCTTCATGGGGCGGCCCACCAGAGTGTCCTCGGCCTTGATCTGGATGCGTCCGTCGATCGTGGGTGAGGCCTCCGACACGCGGCCGCGAATGAAGTTGATGTTCGAATCCTGCTGCGCCTGCTGGTAAAGCTCCTCGTAGCCGGGGCCGAACATCCGGATATCCATGTAGAAGTTATACACGTCCGCCTCGGGAAAGAGCGCTTTCAGTTCCATCGCCTGTTTGACAGCCTCGATGCAACACACCTTCGAGCAGTGGCGCTGGGCCACCTTCTCGTCGCGCGAACCCACGCAATGGACAACTGCTATGCGGCGCGGCGCCGTGCCGTCGTGCAGGGCGACCTTCCCTTCATTCAGCATCCTCTCGACATCGACCGTCGTGAATACGTTGTCGTAGACGTGGTAGCCGTATTCCTCCTTGAGGCGCGCGTCGAAAATATCGAAGCCCGAGGCTATAATGACCGCCCCGGCATCGAGGGTTTTATTTCCGGCAAGAGTCACGCCTTTTTCGGTGATCCCCTCGACCTCGGTGTGGAGCATCACCTCGACACCCTCGGCGGCTATCCGCCCCGTCATCCCCTCCAGCACCTCGTGGGCGGGGGTCATTGAGGGGAACAGCCGGTGCCACTCCCTGAGTTTTCCGCCCAGAGCGCCGGAGCGTTCGATTATGACGGGCTTCAGACCGTCGGCAGCGAGCGAGAGCGCCGCCTGCATTCCCGCCGGGCCACCACCGATAATTACAACTTTATGTTTCATCTCTTCAATTATTTGATAATTTGATGATTTGGTAATTTGGTAATTATTTCGCGTAGCCCATTATCTAATTATCAAATTACCAAATTATCTAATAATTATTGCTTAATCCGGTAAATGCGGTCTCCTGAGAACGAGTTTACCGCCGCTTTGTCGGGCGCGCCTATGTATTTCCCGGCTCGGCCCAGGAACTTGGACTCGGGGTCGTACCTCACACCCATCTTCGCCAACAACGGCTCGACGTCGACCTGGTGCATCTGCATTCCCATCTCCCACGGATCGTAGCCGAGCACCAGTCCCGCCATCTCCTCGTAGGTCAGAACGGGGATCCCGCGTCCGTCGGCGCCGTAGGTCACATTCTCCATCTCGGCTATGGCGTACTGCCATTTGTCGAGGAACATGGCGCAACCCGGACAGTTGGCCACCATGAAGTCGGGACGGTAGGGGGCCATAGATTCGAGTTTCTTGCGCGAGTTGGCGATCGAGAAGCCGCGGTTGGCCTGCACCAGATAGTTGCGGAAACCGAACCCGCAACAGTGACGCCGCTCGGGATAGTCCACAACGCGACCTCCCCACTCTTCGACCATTCCAGCCAGAACGTAAGGGAATTCGCTGCCTCCGATGCCGCTTTTGGGAAATATCTTGGCGTAGTGGCACCCTATGTGCTCGACCACGCTGAGAGGCTGGCGGGTGGCGAAGTTCTCCAGCTTCCGCACCGCCTGCGCCGCTATCCGGGCGCGGTTGTGGAAAACAAGGTCGGAGGTGTGGGCGATGTTCACCGGCTTTTTAAATTCTCGTCCCGTCGCCTTGTAGAGGTTTTCGCGCGCACGCGCCTCGGTTTCGGGGAATTCGTGCCACGTTTCGAGTATCTCGGTGTAAAGCCCGAACGAGGTGATGCACGAGATGGCCATATTTTCGTACCCCGCCTCGGTCATCAGCGCGAACTGGCGCGCCACAACGGCCATCGTGGTGTCGAGGGGCACTATGTCGGTGTGGTATCCTATGCCTGTGCACGATGTGTGGCGCGGGTCGTCGTAAACGTCCTTGCCCAGGGCGTCGCGCATGATCCTTAGGAAGGTGGTCTCGCTCCCGGGGAAGAAGTTCTGACGAATGCAACTGCGGGCGTAATAATAGTGGTCGTCCGCTATCTCCTTTTCATAATCCCGCCAACTTGTTCTCTTCATAATCTCTTTCGCGATTCGTAACTCGTAATTACTGATGACTGTTCGAGTTATGTGTGTAGGTCTGCATCATATACTCGTCGGTGGCGCCGTCGAAGCCCATTTCGCGTGCCTTGCGCTCGCTGGCAGCCTCGATCTTGTCGAAGAACGCCTTGCCGCCGCTCACCTCGAAAATGCGGTTTATTTCACCTATCGCCTCGGCGTCGATCTTGCGGATCGCTCCGGGACCCGCCTGCATGTAGTTCGGCGAGAATCGGCCCCACAGCGCGGTGTCGTTCTTCACGGCCCAATCCCACACAGGGCCCTGTTCGGGGTGCAGTCCGGGCGATACCAACCGGGGGGTTATGCAGTAGCCCTTTTCGAGGATGTGGTGGCCAATGACCCTCTTGACGGCGATCTGCTGGCGTCCCTTTTCGCTCTCGACGAAAAAGCCCAGCCTCTGGGACAATGTTCTAAGAGCCTGAATGATGTAGCCCGGTGTATTTCCACGGGGACAACGCGGGCGGCACGACATACATTCGCCGCAGTACCAGAGGGTGTCGCTCTTGAGGAGCGCCTCGATCTCGTCGTCGCCTCGTCCCTGAATGATGTTGACTATTTTCCGGGGGTCGTAGTCGTAGAACTCCGCCGAAGGACACACCCCCGTGCAGACCCCGCAATTCATGCACGCCTTCAGGCCCTCCCGAAGCCGTACATCCTCCATGAGCATATCGAAATATTTTCCCATCCCGCAAAGTTACGGGAGCGTGTTCAGAAATACAGTGGTATAAATACCTATTTGCCGTCACGCTTTTCTACGATTGGCGCAATTTATGTATGGGTGGCCGAATTATGGTTTTACTATAAACCTCCGAACATGAACGCGAATATGAAAAAGAAAGGTAAAAGCGAGAGGCAGGGTAACGCGAAACAGATGCAGTTAATATCGTGGATGTTGATACTCGTTGCCTCCCTGTTTGTGATTTTCGGACTTGTTCCCATATTGATTAACCGTGGCGCGGTCGCCGATTTCCTCCACACGGTGCCGATCGGCGATACTCTGTCGGATATCATGGGCCCGCTTATCAGCGTGGCCAGCGTCTCTATGATGTTCCTGGCGTTCTATATGCAATACATCGCCAACAATCTCGTCAACAAACAGTTCGAAAGAGGCCAGTTCGAATCGCGATTTTTCGAACTTCTGAAAATGCACAAAGAGAACTCGGTCGTCATCCTCAACTCCCTGCGGGGCGGGGAAGACGAGGCGCTGGAAGGCACACGCTTCGAACTACACCAAAAAAGAAGGTTCGAATATATCATCGACCGGCTCAACTGCGCCTATGAGCAAAAGAAAGGATCATCCGAGGGTGCACACAGAGATCCAAGAGATATCTTCACCGAGGTGTGGGCGGCCAGATGGGAAGACAGTTTCGGCCACTATTTCCGGCATTTGTTCCTGCTGGTAAGGTTCGTCGTCTCGAAAGATTTTCTTACCTACGAGCAAAAGCGCAGCTACATACGCATAGTGCGGGCGTCGCTGTCGACCTATGAACAGATATTTCTTTATTACGACTGGCTGTCGGGCGACGGCCAGAAATGGGAGTGCGACGAGAGCAGGTTCTTCTCCGATTATCGGGTGATCCACAACATCAATCCGGAATTTATGATACCCGACCTCGACATCCGGGAGATGTCACCGTTCAAAGAACTCATCGCGAGCGGAGATTACATGCGGGAAGAGGGGCGCGAAAACGACAACCTGTTTGAATTCGAAAGCCGGAAGACGGGCAGACTCTGACCTCCGCAGGGTTATTTTCGTTTGTAAACCCTGAACTCGAAGGGGTGGGGAAAAGTTTCGCCGCGGGCGTGGCGTTCGCTACAGACGAGCCTCCACTCGGCTTCGTTCCACTGCGGAAAGAGCGTGTCGCCCTCGAAATCGGCATCTATCTTCGTGATGTAGAGTTGCTCGGCAAACGGCAACGCCTGACGGTAGATCTCGGCTCCGCCTATGACGAAGGCGTCGGGGTATTTCCGCTCCGCCTGGTCGAGCGAATGCACCACCTCGACGCCTTCGTGACGGAAGTCGGTTTGGCGCGTGACGACGACGTTGGTGCGGCCGGGAAGCGGACGGCCCAGCGATTCGAAGGTTTTACGGCCCATCACGACGGTGTGGCCCGTGGTGACGCGCTTGAAATATCGAAGGTCTTCGGATATGTGCCACGGCATCCCCCCGCTGGCGCCGATAACGTTGTTGTTCGCAATCGCAACGATGAGACTTATCATAGATCAGGAATCAGGAGTCAGTAAATATTTTTTCGCGTAGCCCATTCGTAACTCGTAATTCGTAACTCGTAATTAAACAGCTATCGGGGCTTTGATCGCGGGCCACGGATCGTAATCTTCGAGCGAGAAGTCCTCGTACCGGAAATCGAAGATAGAGCGTACCGCCGGGTCAAGGTGCATCACGGGAAGCGGCCGTGGAGTGCGTTTCAACTGCTCGGCGACCTGCTCCATGTGGTTGAGATATAGGTGGGTGTCGCCCGTGGTGTGGACGAAATCGCCCGGTTCGAGGCCCGTCACCCGCGCAATCATCATGGTGAGCAGCGCGTAGGAGGCTATATTGAAAGGCACGCCGAGAAAAACGTCGGCCGAGCGCTGATAGAGTTGGCACGAAAGGCGGCCGTCCGCGACGTAAAACTGGAAAAGCGCGTGGCACGGCGGCAGAGCCATATTTTCGATCTCGCCCACGTTCCATGCGCTCACTATGTGGCGCCGCGAGTCGGGATTGTTTTCGATCGACTCCACGACCTGTGCGATCTGGTCGACGTGTCGACCGTCGGGAGTGGGCCAACTGCGCCACTGGTAGCCGTAGATGTGGCCCAGGTCGCCGTCGGGTGCGGCCCATTCGTCCCAGATGGTCACTCCGTTGGCGTTCAGATATTTGACGTTGGTGTCGCCGCGCAGGAACCACAGCAGTTCGTAGATTATGGAGCGCAGGTGGAGTTTTTTGGTGGTGAGCGCCGGAAAACCCTGCGACAGGTCGAAGCGCATCTGGTGGCCGAAGATGCTCTTCGTCCCGACCCCCGTGCGGTCGCCTTTGACGACCCCTTCCGATTCTATCTTTCGGAGTAACTCGAGATATTGCGTCATAATCCAATTAGGAATTAGGAACTTTTCCGCATGGCCGATTCGTAACTCGTAACTCGTAACTCGTAATTTAGAGAAGCTCCCGGAGCTTCTCTGCAAGCGCATCCCCGTAGAGGTTTTTGCCTGCGATGTTCCCCTCGCGGTCAATGATGAAGTTGCAGGGGATGGTAGCGACGTTATATAGGCGCACGGCGGACGTCGCCTCCCCGCGGAAATCGCACACGGTTGTCCACGGCAGTTTTTGCTCCTGAACGGCGTTGACCCACAGCGGTTTCGAAGTGTCGACCGAAACCTGATATATGGCCAACCCCTCCTCGGAGTACTCTTCCCACAGCTCTTTCATCTCGGCGTTCACCAACCGGCTTTGGGTGTCGGTGGTGATCCAGAAATCGAGTACGATGACCTTTCCGGCAAGGGACGAGAGCCGCATCCGTTGGCCGTACATGTTGGGAAGGTCGATGTCGGGATAGTCCAACTCGGCGATCCCTTCGGTCGCAAGACGGTTCGCAAGGTCGCGTTCGGCCGCTCCTTTCGCGATCTCGCGTTCGAGCGCCCGCACATAGCGCGAATCGGGATAGCGACGCTGAACAGAATCGGCCACCATCTGAAAATAGACATGGTCGGTTTCGCCGTTGAACAGCACCTGGTCGCCCGGCAACCTCTGATAAAGGGCGTAGACGGCCGCCAGCGACGAGGCGTTCTCGACTATGAAACCCAATTGACGGCGCTTGATGTTAAGGTATTTATCGTACCACGTCTTTCGCAGGTTCTCCCTGCGCTCGCCCTCCGGAGCGCTGCGGTAGAGGTTCGAGATCGAGTCGAGGCTCGCCGCTCCGCCCGAAAGTATGCCGTGCAGACGCCACACGAGTTCGCTCTCGGGAGAACCGCTCACACGGTAGCCGTCGAGATCGCCGAGCGACATCACGCTCACCGTCTCGCGCGGAGAGACCAGAAGCGGCACCATGTCGCCGTCGTACCGGAGGTTGTAGATGGTGGGCTCTCCGCCGGGAAGCGTCACCCGGAAATCGAATTCGCCCTTGTCGTTGGTGACGATGGTGTCGGGAGCGGGAGCGGTCTCGCCAGGCATCACCTTCTCGAGATAGACGGGACGCGATGCCGCACCGATGAAATGTCCTCTGATCCGCGCGTCGCCGCCCTTGTCGCAACCTGTCAAAACGGCCAACCCGGCCATCCCCAAAAATAATCCCGCTTGAATATCGCGTAGCCTCATTATCTATTACAAATTATCAATTATCAATTCATTACGCCCTGCGCCTCTGTCCGCCGCGGCCGTTGTTCTTGGGGTTCTTGCCTCCGCCGTGGCCCTTCTTGTGGTGCATGGGGGAAGCGGCCGAACGGTATTCGCTCTTGAGCGATGAGAGAGCCTCCTCGTCGATGGCGATACCGCCGCGCGACATTCGTTTGATATCGCCGATGATGATCTCGTTGTTGGGATGCTCCTGGTTGTACTCGTAACTCTTTGTGCGCATGTAGCGCGCTATGTTCTCGAGGGTCTCCTCCACGGCCTCACTGTCGGGGTTGCCTTCGAGGGAGCGAATCATGTTCTCGACGTTCTTGCCGTAGTGCTTGAAAATCATGTCCTTACGCGGATATTGGAGCTTTTCGGGTTCGTAGCTCAGCTCCTGCGAGGTGGGGATGGGATAGGGCGAATCGACATCGAGCGAGAAGTCGGCCATTATGAACAGATGGTCCCACAGCTTGTGCGCGATGTCGGAGGTGTCCCTCAGCAGCGGATTTATGTTCCCCATCACGTCGATCACGATGTAGGCCTGCCGGGTGCGCTCGTCGCGGTCGTCGATCGTTTTCAGATAGTCGACCATTTCGTGGATGTGGCGTCCGTATTCGGGCAGGAACATCTTCCGTCGGGTATGATTATAGTTCTTTTCCATATTTTCGTTCGTTGTGGATGGTTAAAAAAGTCCCGTGTGTAAAACAAAACAATATTTTTGATACTGAATTAGATACATTCGGTACTAAAATTGCAGGCGGGACGGCAGTGGTTTTTTCGTCCACAAAATAATTATGCAAAAATGCACTTTTTTTTCGGAAATTATATATATCTTGCGTACAAAATGTAGAAGTACAAAGGTAAGGGTTTTTCCGAAAATCACAAAGCAACCGCCATGCCAAATATTTTGATCATCGAAACCTCCCGCGGAATTCGCAACACACTTCGCGAAAGGCTCGAGTATGAGAAATACACCGTGGAGGCCGTCGAAAACCCCGACGGAGCTTTCAAGATAATGGAAAAATTCGCTCCCGACCTGCTGTTGGCCGACCATTGTTGCGGCCGCGCAAGCGAGATAGACTGCCCTTTCATCATCATGTCGGACGACACTTCTGTCGCCAACGCCGTTCAGGCCGTGCGGGCCGGAGCTCTGGATTTCATTCCGAAACCTATCGACATGAACCACCTTTTGGACTCGATCAAAAAGGCGATAGGGACGAGTGGAGCCGCACCCGAACCTCCTCCCGTGCAACATCAGCGTTCCGTGCGCAAAGGTATGGGCGAGGGTTGGGAGATGGTGGGCGGTTCGCAGGCTATGACGCATGTCAAAGACCTTATCGCGCGAGTGGCGCCCTCCGATGCCCGGGTTCTCATAACGGGCGATAACGGAACCGGGAAAGAGCTCGTGGCCCGTATGTTGCATTTGCAGAGCAGGCGCGCGGCGGCTCCTTTTGTCGAGATAAACTGCGCGGCGATCCCCTCGGAGCTTATCGAAAGCGAGCTTTTCGGCCACGAGAAAGGGGCTTTCACATCGGCTGTCAGACAGCGCAAGGGAAAGTTCGAACAGGCTGCCGGAGGAACGCTCTTCATGGACGAAATAGGCGACATGTCGCTTTCGGCACAGGCCAAGGTGTTGCGTGCGCTTCAGGAGAGGCGCATCAGCCGCGTGGGCAGCGACAAGGATGTCGAGGTCGACGTGAGGGTGTTGGCCGCCACCAACAAGAACCTGAAGGAGGAGATCGAGAAGGGCCATTTCCGCGAAGACCTTTACCATCGTCTCAGCGTCATTATAATCCACATTCCGCCCCTGCGCGAGCGTCCGGACGATATTCCGGGTTTGGTGGAGCACTTCGCCACGAACATCTGCCGCGAGTACGGCATAGCGCGCAAAAGCATCAGTCCCGAGGGTATCGAGGAGCTTAAAACCATGCCGTGGAGAGGCAATGTGCGCGAACTTCGCAACGTGGTGGAGCGTCTGGTGATCCTCGGCGGCGACAACATCTCGGTCGAGGATGTTCATGCCTACGTCAGCGAGTTTATTTAGATCACCCTTTCCGCCTCGGTTTTAACCGGTTGTTTCCGAGGGTTTCGACACTCGATGTGAAGGAATTCCTTGAAAATAATTATCTCCCTCGCGAGATGCCTCCACCAGCCTTCGGCTGACAGTCGGCGCTCGGTCGCTGAGCCTCGCATCTCCGATGCTCGTTTGCCGTCGGTTTTAACCGGTAATCCGGAGGCTTTTAAGCCTCCGTGGGAAGAAAATTCATTATAAATTGCCGTCGGTTTTAACCGACGGAACTAAGGGCGATAAACAACAAACCGGGCTTTAGCCCAACCTCGCGCTACGATTGGGCTAAAGCCCGGGGGGAGTGGTTGACGGGCCTCCTTGTCCGTTGGCTAAAGCCAACGGCAATATGTATAAGGAATTTTCTCTTCGCGGAGGCTTAAAAGCCTCCGGGCTATCACTAAAAACAATATTCCTGCTAACAAACCGCCCGGCCTTTTTGAGGGGGCCGGGCGATTTTTTCAGTGAATCTTCAGATGCCTGTTAGTTTCCGAGGTGGGTAATTACCACATATCCGTTACGTCCCGGACGGGAATTATCGAGAGGAAGTGTATAGTCGTCGGGATTTACGGTGGGGCCGCTCAGACTGACACCGGTTCTACCGCCACCGCCAGCTACGCCGTTTCCATTACCGCCATTACCTCCTACGCCACCGGTTTGATAGCCGCCACCGCCGCCACCGCCGCCACCGGCTCCATTCTTTTCACCGGTTGTACCGGCTGTTCCGTTGTGGTTGGTTGCTCCTCCTGTGGCTGTTCCTCCGGCACCACCGGGATTTTGGCCGCCACCGCCACCGCCACCGCCACCGGCTGCAGCCAAAATAACCGCACCATCATAGAGAACACCGGAAGCGGCGCCACCGCCACCTCCCGCAGGAGATGTTCCTTGGCTTAGGCCCTGGCCACCTCCACCACCGATTCCCAAATTAGCGATGACAGGATTATTGATGACCGAATTATTCTCGCCTACCACTCTTCCTCCGGTACCGACATTAGCAACTGTACCACCATTAGTACCTGCCCCACCTATCTGAACGTAAATTACGTCATCTTTCTCGAAGTGGTACAAGCCGACCTCATAGGAACCGCTGGCTCCAGCGCCACCGCGATTTCCACCGCCGTTACCGCCATCGCCGCCCCAGGCTTCGACATAATAGTAGCCCGTTGCGGGAATTATCCACTCGCGAGAGTATTCGAATTCCTCGGGGTCGACTATCTCCACTTCGTCGTGGGAGATGGCGAAGATTATGGCGTAGGATCTGCCGGGCGCCCATGCGGCCGTCGGGAGCGGGAGTCCTCTTTTGGGATCCTGGGGCACGCCGTCGATAGAGTATTCGATGTCTATCGTGATGCCTGAGAGCGGTTGCGGGATCATGAAGATCGCACCTGTAAGAACCATATTGTAAGAGAGATTCAGCAAGGTCGCGCTACCGGCATCGACGGATCCACCGTTGACATCGCCACCTCCACTCCGGTTGGTGAACTCATAACTTTGGGGATTCCCCAAATCCGTCCAATCCACCGGAGTTTCGAGTTTAGCCGAAGCGCTGGAGCTAACGCCGTTGAGCGTGACGCTGGTAACGACGACGGGCACCGTGGGGTCGGTGAAATCCTTCTTATAGGCTTTGAACGAGATTTGCGAGAGGGCGTGGTGGAAGACCACGGGAATAGTACCGTCGGCAGGTCCGGCGCCCGGAGCATAGGTATCCGACGGCACGCCGAACAGCAGGTCATGTGTTTGCCCAGGCCAGAACATGGGAAGAAGGTTGTAAGTGACCGTCGGCGCTTCACCCGCATTGGGAGTAACCACCGCCTCCCCGCGCGAAACGGCATTCGCGGGAGCAATGGCAAAACTTTTCACGTTCAACGCGGGCCAATATTTCTCGTCGCCATAGTCCCATGTGTCGCCGCCGTCGGCGCTCGTGACGGTAACTCCGGTGGCGGGGTCGCCGATGTAGATGTCGCCAGTAGCCCAAGTGGCACCCTCGTAGGCGTAAGTCCATGCGACGAAACCGCCCTGATCCGCCACTTTCCCGATGGCGGAGCCGTTACCGTCGTCTGCGATGACAGAGCCGCGGGTGGTGGGGCCGTTTTGCGACGGGGAGGTGGTTTGGTGGGCGGTGAAGCCTATGGTGCGGGAGGAGTCGCCGCGCGGGGTCTCGATCACCTCGGGGCCGCAAGAGCAAGCCAGAGCGACGAGAATTGTCGGTATAATGAACTTTGCTTTCATATTCGTTTTTCGCGTAGTTGTGACCGGGAGGGCGATCAAACCCGCCCGGTCTGTTTAGATATGTGCTTATTAGATGTTTACCTGGCCGGAACCGCCTTCTTCCCAAAGTTCGACAGTCGGCTCATAGCTGAGTACTACGGGGTCTTGGAAGTTAATGGTGTAGTTGTATTTCTTACCCATTTCCCATTCTGCTTTCGCATCATCTCCGGTACCGAAAGTAAGATCGCTGAGTTTCACGCTAACTTTGGTGGCGCCATTGGTACGGACAACAACGTTATTTTCATCCTTTACGGTGTAGTTAAAGGAGAAAGTAGCAGTCTCTCCGACAAATTCCTGAGGCATCAGCATCAGGCTTTCAGTTGCATTGACTTCGCAATCATAGGAGGCCGTACCCTGCACTAAGCTCCAAGCACCGAAACCGTCAGCATCAGCTTCTATCGCGTTTATCGTAAACAGTCCATTGTTATTGACCGCGTTTATCGACAAGTCTGTAACTTCGGCCGTAAGATTCGTATCGGTCGGCTGTGCGAGAGTGAATTTCACCTGCGACAACAAGTGTTTGAAAACCAAGTTTGCCGTTGCAGCTGTAGCAGAAGTGTTCTGCGTTTTATCCGATGCTGCGATCAGGTCAACCTGATCGTTAATACCCCCAACAGAATAAAAGAAGGAGGCGCTACTTCCGTCCACCAAACCATCACTGTAAGTCTGATTCGGGACAACTGCATAGTGGACAAGTTCTCTCACGGGATGGTAAACGACGTCGGCTTCGAATACATTATTTTCTACTTTTCCATATACCCAGCCTGCACCTTCATTCTTCACCGTAAAAACGTCATAGGCGGCACCATCGTCGGTATAACGAACAGTGGCGGTAAAACCACCAACCAAGTCATCCACGTCAACTTCGGCTGCACGGCTCAAAACTTGTTTGCCGGTGGCTACGCCATAGGTGAGAACGTTGTCGCCGCCTTTGGTTTCGACGGTTTCCTGCGCGCAGCTTGTTGCCAGCAATGCCAGCATGGGTATTGCTGCAAGACCCAAAAAGTTTTTCTTCATAATTGAATTTTGTAATGTTGTGATTAATTGTTTGTTGTTATTTTTTTTGTGAGGATTAAATCCATACGATTATGATCTCGTCGTCGGGCCACGGCTCCACGTCGATCGGCAGACCGTCGCCACCGGCGATAGGCGGCAGGAACACCTCTTCGTCGATCACGATGACGAAAGAGTTCTCGGTGTGGGAGATGTGCCTTCCGTCGTGGTGGTCGAGCACACGTTCGATCGTGGCGTTCACCTGTTCGGTGATGTCGATCGGGCCCGGACGGTACTCGGTGCCGTCGTAGAGTGCAAAGACGGGGTCGAAGAAATATTCGCCCTCACGAGGGAGATCTTTTCCTTCGGGGGGCAGGGGCGGGCCGAACGAGACGAACTGCGGAGAGACCAGAGTTCCCACATCCTCGCCGTCGGCTCTCGTGCGAATGCGATTGACCGGAGGCGCCGCAAGCGGCAGGTGGTGGGTGGCCTGCACACCCGGACGCGGACGCGCACCCGTGGCGGGCACGAACACCGAGCCCATGAAGCCTTTGAGCGCTCCCGCGGCACTGCGCGCACCGACCGGGTTGACGACGTTGGTCAACACCACCTGATAGCGGAACGACAACGCGCTCGGCGTGCTGGAGATGGTTTCGGCGACGTGCTGGTCGACATGCGCGTTGACCCTTTCGCCGTTTTCGTACCTTTTATAAATAGCGTCGTCGCCGTCGACCGACACGCGATGGTGGGCGAAGGTGAAGAGTTCCATGTTGTTGGAGGCGATGATCTCGTCCCCGGCACGGGAAAGGCGCATCATCGGCTCGGTCTCGACCGAGTAGACCTCGAAGGTGCCGTGGCGATCGGTGCCGCGGAAACGGACATGGTCGAGATTGGTGCGGTCTTCCGACTCCATGACGCCGTTGAACACCATCACGTCGTAGTTGCCGTGGCGAACGGTGGCGGTGACGCCGTTGGGGCGCGACAAGTGGGCTTTGCTTTGTTCTCCGTCCTCGTGGTGGAGCAACACGGTGGCGTTTCGCATATCGGCGTGGCCCAACGAGTGGGACCACGAACCCTCGACGTCGAGCACGAGGTCGGTGCGGTCGGAGATGTCCCTCAGTTCGGTGCAGGCGACCGCCAGAGGCGCCAATGCAACCAGTAAATATTTCGTTTTCATTTTCATTTCTACTTTCTTCCAAAATGCCAGACCAGATTGACCTGGGCTTTAGTCAGCGAAAAACGATGTACGTTGCCGCGCGACTGCAGCCACATCATGTGTCCGCCCTCGATGCGGTATTGACGCGCCTCGGGGGTGTGGAACCAACCGGCGGCGAGCAGGAATTCGAGGTTCCACCTCTTTGCGATCGGCAGCGAGTAGCCTCCCTGCAAGCCGGCCGAAACGAAGCTGTCGCCCTGCCATCCGGTTTTCCACTGGACGTCCCACGGAGCGCCGGAAACCACGTAAGCGCCCGCGTTCCAGCCGGTCAGGGTGCGGCCCCCGCCCGGAGTGAACCAGTATTTAACGTCCAACCCGCCCTGCAGGGTCTGTATGGCGTAGGTTTTTTTTATGGATACCTTGGTAAAGGCGCTCGTCGCGGTCACCGAAAAGCGGTCGCCTATCGGGAACTCCAGGGCGACGTTGGGACTGCCTGCCGCCCAGAACAGCAGATTGGTTTTGATCGCCACCTGCATTTTGTACGGCCGGTTGTCGGTCGCGGCGGGAGCGTTTTCGGATACGGGGGAAGCTGTCTCGTGAGCAATCGGGGGTTGCCCTTCGGGCGAGAGCGTTCGGGCGGTTGCGGTAAGCGGCGTCAGGCAAATAATGCACAGAACCACCCGAAAACAGACCCGGCTGAGTGTAGACGAAAGACTTATCATTATTTAAGTGTAGGTAGTAACGTAAAACTGGTACAAAAATATATATTCGAGGGGAATAAACAAATATTTCGGGGCGGAAAATGTGAAAATTTCATCGTGCCGCCGTGAATTTTCAATAAGGTTTCCGTCGCACGTGTCTCGTTTTTAAGTATCTTTGCCGTATTATGGAAAAAGCAAAGGTCTTGATAATAGGCAGCGGGCCCGCGGGTTACACCGCTGCGATCTACACCGCCCGCGCGGGCTTGGCGCCCATAGTATACGCCGGGCTAACCCCGGGCGGACAGTTGACCACCACCAGCGAGGTCGAAAATTTCCCTGGCTATCCCGACGGGGTGGCGGGTACCGTGATGATGGACGATCTGAGGCGTCAGGCCGAGCGATTCGGAGCCGATGTCCGTTCGGGAGAGGTCACCGCCGTGTCGCTCGCCTCGCGTCCCTTCACGGCCGAGATCGATGGGGGCGTACACTCACTGGAAGCCGAGACGATCATCGTTGCGACCGGAGCCACAGCGCGCTATCTGGGATTGCCCTCGGAGAAGCGGTTTTTCGGGATGGGGGTGAGCGCGTGCGCCGTGTGCGACGGATTTTTCTACCGCGGCCGCGACGTCGCGGTGGTCGGAGGCGGAGATTCGGCCTGCGAGGAGGCTTTGTACCTTGCGGGTATCTGCCGACAGGTCTATCTGGTGGTGCGCAAACCCTATCTGCGCGCCTCGAAACATATGCAGAAGCGGGTTTTCGACGCTTCGAATATCCAAGTGCTGTTCGAGCACACCACGGAAGAGGTACTGGGCGACGAGGGCGGAGTAACGGGAGCCCGTCTGCGCCGCGAGGACGGCGGTGAGAGTACGCTCGCAATCGACGGTTTTTTTCTCGGCATCGGCCACACTCCGCGCACCGAGATTTTCCGCGGGCAGTTGGAGCTCGACGACGACGGATACATCATCACCCACTCCTCGGGCGCGATCTCGACCGCGACCAGCGTGGCGGGCGTATTCGCGGCGGGCGATGTCGCCGACAACATCTACCAGCAGGCGGTCACGGCCGCCGCCGCCGGTTGCCGCGCCGCGCTCGACTGCGAGAGGTTCCTCAATGAATAGTTACGAGTTACGAATTACGAATTGGCTACGCGGCACATTTGACTATTGACGACATATTGAGCATCGGCTCCGGGGAGGAGTTCGACCGGGCGGCGATGGAGGTTTTTCGCACTCAGGCGGCCGGGTGTGCGCCCTATCGCCAATATCTGGAGCTCGTCGGTGTCAGGGCCGCGGATGTCGGGTGTGTGGACGATATTCCGTTCCTGCCGATCGAGATATTCAAGACCCACCGGGTTTGGTGCGGCGAGGGTGAACCGGAAGCGGTTTTCACAAGCAGTGCGACGGGAGGCGAAGGAGCCTCGCGGCACCATGTCGCTTCGCTGGAGGAGTACGACAGGGTTTACACGCGCGGCTTCGAGACGTTTTACGGCCCGGCCCGGCGGTGGAGCATCTTTGCGCTGTTGCCATCGTATCTCGAAAGGGAGGGTTCGTCGCTGGTGCGCATGGCCGACGGGCTCATCCGGCAAGGGCGCGGCGGCGGGTTCTATCTGTACGACCACGCTCGATTGTTGGCCGACATGGCGGCGGACGGCGGGCCGAAAATACTGTTGGGAGTGAGTTACGCGCTGCTCGATCTGGCCGAGGAGATGGCGGCGCGCGGCGAGAAACTATCCGCCGGAGTGACGGTGATGGAGACGGGCGGCATGAAGGGCCGCAGGGAGGAGATCTCCAAAGCGCGAATGCACGACATATTGCGGGAGGCGTTCGGTGTCGGGGAGATACACTCCGAATACGGCATGGCCGAGTTGATGTCGCAGGCGTACTCCGCGGGCGGCGGTGTTTTCAGCGCTCCGCCGTGGATGAGGGTGGCGGCGAGAGATCTTGCCGATCCATTCGACATTAGGCGGGAAGGACGCGGCGGCATCAATATCGTCGATCTCGCGAACATCCACTCGTGTGCGTTCATCCAGACGCAGGATGTGGGCAGAGTTTTCCCGGACGGCGGTTTCACCATCGACGGCCGCGCGGCCCGAAGCGATATTCGGGGCTGTAATTTATTGGTTCAATGAACGATATCGATATTGTAATTCCCTGGGTGGACGGTAGCGATCCCGAGTGGCGGAAGGCTTTCGAAGCGGCGCGCTCCGAGGCCGGTGGCGCTGTCGTTGCGACCGGAGGGGACGAGAACGCCTCGGAGATACGCTACCGCGACTGGGGCACGCTTCCGTACCTGCTACGCGGTATCGAACGGTTCGCGCCGTGGGTGTGCCGTGTCCATCTCGTCACGTGGGGACATTTGCCGCCGTGGCTCGACACGTCGAATCCGCGTCTTAATATCGTCCGCCACTCCGATTTCATTCCCGCCGAGTATCTGCCCACGTTCGCTTCGCGCCCCATCGAGTTGAACGTTCACCGCATCGAGGGCCTTGCCCCGAGGTTCATACTTTTCAACGACGACATGTTCCTCGGACGCCCTGTGCCAAAGGAGCGCTTTTTCCGCGGCGGGCTGCCTTGCGACATGGCGCGGCTGTCGCTTATCGCGCCCTCGACCATCAGCCACACCGTGCTGAATATGACCGAAGTGCTCTCCCGCAGGCACGACCGGCGAGATGTGATGCGGCGGAGTCCCGGCAAATGGTTCTCGCCGCGGTACGGTGCGGCGGCTCTGCTGAAAACTTTAGACTTGTCGCTGTGGCGGGGTTGGTCGGGCCTTTCGGACACCCACATGCCGCAACCCTATCTGCGCGAAACTTTCCAGCGGATGTGGGTCGAGGAGGGTACGATACTCGACGCCACGTGCCGCCAGAGGTTCCGTTCGCCTTTCGGGGTGAACCACTGGCTAATGCGCTATGAACAGCTCGCGACGGGACGGTTCGCTCCGGTGGGCTTCAGGGACGCGCGGCTCGACACCCTCGACGATGGGCGTATCGGCGATATCGAAGGCTATATCCGCGCCGGACGTTATGCGATGATCTGCCTGAACGACAGCCCCTCGCTACGCGATTTCGAGGGGGTGCGCTCAAGGCTTCAGGCGGCACTCGACGATATTCTCCCTGAGAAAAGCTCTTTCGAGTTATGAATCGCATCTCGTAATTCGTAATTCGTAACTCGTAATTTATGTTTTCAGTAATCATACCTTTATACAATAAAGAACGGGAAGTGGAGCGGGCTATCCGGTCGGTATTGGCGCAAACCGTGTCTCCGTTCGAGATCATAGTCGTGGACGACGGTTCGACCGACGGCAGCGCGGCGGTGGTCGAAAAGATCGCATCACCGTTGGTTAAGCTGATCCGTCAACCGAACGCTGGCGAAACCGCGGCGCGGAATCGCGGAATGGCCGAGGCCGCAGGCGATTGGTTCGCGTTGCTTGACGCCGACGACGAGTGGCGGCCCGGGTTTCTGGAGGCCATAGCCGCGCTCAAGGAGGAGTTTCCCGGCGCGGGCCTCTACTGCACGGGGTTCGACATCGCGAAAGGCGGTACTCTGACTCCGGGACGCACTCCCGCGTCACGAGGCGTCGTGGAGGATTATTTCGAAGAAGCAATGGGACGGTTCGTGGCGACTGCCTCGTCGTCGGTTCTGTCGAGGGAGGTAGTCGAACGGGTGGGCGGTTTTCCCGAGGGGATGCGTTTGGGCGGCGACCAGTACATGTGGACGAAAGTCGCTCTCGCGGCCCCGGTGGTATTCACTCCCGAGCGTCTGGCTATAGTTCACGCCTCGGCTTCGAACCGTTCGGCGGCGATCTACACACCCGAAAACACCTCTTATTCTTTTGTCGACCTTTACGATCCGGAAAATCCCGCCCTCAACGAATATATCGCCCGCGTGGCGCTGGGCAAGGCGATAACGGCGACGGTGAAGGGCGGCACCGACGAAGGACGGCGTGCAGAGGGCGACTGGGCCTGGAATCGCCGCAGCAGAAGGCTTTGGTGGCGGCTGTGGATATTGAATCGGCTTCCTCACTCATGGCGGCCCGGCCTGAACGGACTGTACAACCGCCTTGCCTGGCGGTTCGTGAGGAAGGGGTTTTGACAGTTCGATCCGAAAGCAAGCTCTTAGAGCTTGTTTGGAATTTCCCACTCTCGCTCTTTCCTGCCCTTTTTGCCCCGTTTTTCACCCGCTCCGCGCCACATAGGAGCCACTATGCGGCTATAGCTTCGGCGGAAAAATCCAAACAAGCTCTTAATCTCCGGAAAGGAGACCGATCGTGATCTCGCGGCGCATAATAATAAGGTATCGGGCTTTCGACGGGCGAAAGGTCAGGGTGAACCACGCCGCGAGCACGAGCGTCGCGCCCCATTTCACCGCCTCGGCCGTGAGTGCGCGTGCGTAAGCGACCCGCCCGTGTGAAATAGTACGCGCCGTGACGCCCACCATGCGGCTCAGTTTTCGGAAATGTGCCTCGGTCACCCTCGAGGGCGGGATCAGATGCTGGACGACGGCGCCCGGTACCCACCATATCTCTCCGCCGGAGGCCGTCACCCGGGCGAAAAACTCTTTCTCCTCCCCGCCCAACAGGTTTTGCCCGGTGCGGCCGAGCGCGGTGTCGAACGCGCCGACGCGCTCGATGACTTCGCGCCGGAAGGCCATGTTGCCGCCTATGGGATAGCGTCCGCGCGGAAAACGCCTCACGCGGGGGCCCAGGTCTATCGTGCTGGCGGCCAGCGCTTCGGTGTAGTGTGACATCCAACGGGGCCGCCTATCCTCATAGCAGGCGACCATCGGCCCTCCCGCCGCAACCGCCGCGGGATGCTCCGTGAAAAAATCGAGATAGGCCGCCAGAAAACCGGGATTCACCTCCTCGTCGTCGTCGATCATAACTATAATCTCTCCCCGCGCTTCGGCAAGACCCCGGTTTCGCGCCCACGACAGACCCTGCCGCGTCTCCTCCACCATGCGGATATTCAGATCGCGCCCCTCCGCGCCGGTGAACCGGGCGAACACCCCGGGCGTATCGTCGGTCGAGTTGTTGTTCACGACGACGGCCTCCCACTCCCCGGCGGGAAGGGTTTGCGCGGCGAGCGAACGCAGAGTTCGCGCCAACTTTTCGCCGCGGTTATAGGTGGCGATTATAATCGATAACCGTTTTTCATTATCCATTATCAATTATCCATTATCAATTAATTCAACCCCCAATCGGCAGGATTGAGAGTTTCCTTGACCCTTTCGCCATCGTCGGAAAGCATCGGAAAGAATTCGAGGTCCACCCTCTTTTCGATATCGGAAACCTTCATCACGGCATCTTCGAACCGGGCGTTTTCAGGATGGGCTTTATTCTCGAACCAGAAACCTATGCAACGAAGCTCCGAAGCCGGAAGTTCACTTATGGGGGTTGTCGTGGTCTTATCCCTTCGCTGAAGCAAAACTTTGTAGAAGTGCGAAGGCACCTTTACTTCCATTCGCGGCGTTCGCTTGTCATAGGTCACCCTCTCCTTCCCGTTCACAGGTTCATAAGCCAGACCCGTGACGCAATAGAGAGTGTCGATCGAGGAGCCGCTCCAGTCCCTCACTGCAAATTCGAGGTCGGCCCACACGCTGCCGTTGAAATTGTCGTTCACCTGCGGCGCGAGGTTGGTGACGTAGAAGGTCTGGGTGTTCATCGGCACCGAGCGCAGACGGTCGGCCGAGGCGAGCATATGGCCGCGCGCGAAAGGGCCGTCGGGGGCTTGCTGCCAGTACGATCCTTTGGTGACAATGTCGGGTTGGACACTGCGCGGCAGGGTGGGATCCCAGTCCCATGTGTCGGTGCGGCCCGTGGTTCGGGGAGTCCAGTACCATGTGTGCATCGGATAGGCGACCCAGAGAGGAGCGTGGCGCTTCGTGTCGAAGGCCATGGTCATGTTGCGCTTCCTTCCCGCGGCGTCGGGATCGGCCATTCGCATTCCGTCGGCCGAAACGTAATAGGTGAGATACTCCACCCCGTCGATCTCCTCCATCACCGGAAGTTCGGCCCAATCCGCCCGGGTCGGGACAGGATCTTCGCCGGGGTCTCCACCAGGATTTTTGCCCGGGTCTTCGGCGGGATCGGGAATTCTATACGGGCTGCACGAGGGAGAGGCGATAAAGGAGGCCGCCAGAAACAGGATCGCGAGATATCTCGAAAGAGTTTTCATCATGGTTGCAAAATTAGCTATTTTTCCGTTACTTTGTGGGCGGCATCCGGCCGTAACTCGGATCAAAACGATTTTACCGATGAAAAAATTGCGCAATTTTTATCTCGTCGCGGGTCTTGCGGCCCTTGCATTCGCCCTGCTCACCAAACATATTCCGGGGATCACCGTCACCGATTTCGTTCAGGGGTTCTGCCACGGATTTGCCATAACCATGCTGCTCGCGGGGCTCGTCACCTCGACCATTCCCTATTTCTATCGCAACGAAAAGAGGAAGAAAAAGGGAGTCGGCGCCGATATTTCCCCCGAAGCGGCGAACTCCGTTCCCACCGAACAGGAGCCCTGAGAAGAGTGCTCCGCGACTTTCATTCCCCTCCCCCCTCTCCCGGAAAAATTCCGGAATAAACAAAAAAGGCAGCTACTCGTCGTAACTGCCTGATGGGTCGGCGCCTAACTTCCCGATCCTGTGGTACCACTCGGAATCGAACCAAGGACACAAGGATTTTCAGTCCTTTGCTCTACCAACTGAGCTATGGTACCATTTGGTTTTGGTGGGTGCAAAGATAGGGATAAATTTTTACCCCGCAATAGGGGCGGTGGGTTTTTTTGTTTTAGATAGGCTACGGTTCGGCAATTGCAAATAAATTTGGCATTCCCGAGGCTTGCACTATCTTTAACTGCGCTACGCTTGTTTTAGATAGGCT
>QMCE01000051.1_pt1 | contig 65816 bp, 57 predicted proteins | sample 1821851 | NCBI WGS metagenome assembly QMCE01 (sample SAMN09453174, study PRJNA476694) | Termite gut metagenome, whole genome shotgun sequencing project. | isolation source: worker | host: Odontotermes sp. | place: South Africa:Pretoria | collected 2016-01-28
GAAGAAGAAGTCGAAGAATTTTTAAAACTTTTATTCAAGGATGAAGAATCAAATCGGGCACTAAAAATTGTAATGAAAAAGCTATATTCAACGGAGGAGCAATATAAATTATTACAAGCTGCCATCTCCATCGCGGCAAAAAAAGTAGCAAAAAGGCGACCTATGCTGACTAAATCCGACGAACCCAGTGAGGATGAATTATCTGATGCATTAGCGAAGGTTGTAGAGAAAGTTGAAGTGAAGGAGGACGAAGAGTGAAAGAATCAATACATTGTGAATGTTGCGGAAAAAAAGAGGGATTTAGAAAAAGCCACGAACGTATCACTCATGAGAATGACACATTTTATCTTTGTGTTGATTGTTCTCAAATTGTTTATAAAATTAAAGATAAGGTAATAGAGAAGAATCAATCCCTTGCAGATGAATTGGCAACTAAGTTTCTTTCTCTTGCGAAATCGCCGAGCGAAGCATTATTAAGCTGGTTTGACAACTATAAAACAAAGATTGGGTTTATAGTACATTCAACTGAGGATAAATCTGACTAGGTTGTGCGAGCGATCACATTATGGCGAACAAATCCATTGACGACATTGCAGCACACTTCACTTAGTCAAAGGAGGAGCAAGGCCATATCCATCTGATGAGGGATATTCTGCGTACGTCGGTGCCAGCACTTGGTATTACACAAGTGCGGCATCCGTTACGTGCGCAGTTAAGCGCAAGCGGTCCCGAAGCAGATGGATAGTGGCTTCTTGCTCCTTTATCAACTAACGATTGCAGTCAATGTCGTTATAATTCAGTAACCTAACGCTTCCCCCCGCCCTGTCGTTCCAGTGCGGCCCCGACGAGTCCCTTAAAAAGCGGATGGGGGCGGTTCGGCCTGGACTTAAATTCCGGATGGGCCTGCGTTGCGAGGAACCAAGGGTGAGTCGGCAGCTCCATCATTTCCACGATCCTGCCGTTGGGGGAGAGACCGGAGAGGAGGGCGCCGTTGTCGATTAAGTCGTTGCGGTAATTGTTGTTCACCTCGTAGCGGTGACGGTGGCGTTCATGAATCGTTTCCTCGCCATAGAGTTCAAAGGCTTTGCTGGCCTTGTCCAACACACAAGGGTAGGAACCCAAGCGAAGGGTGCCGCCCACGTCCTCGACGCCGCTTTGTTCCGGCATCAGGTGGATGACGGGGTGGGGGGTGGAGGGATTCAGCTCCGCACTGTGGGCGTCGGCGAGTCCCACCACGTTACGGCAGAATTCAACGACGGCCAACTGCATGCCCATGCACAGGCCAAGGAAGGGGACGTCGTGTTCCCTTGCATATTGGATGGCGGCAATTTTGCCTTCCATACCGCGGTTGCCGAAACCGCCGGGGACGACGATTCCGTCCACGTCGCCCAGAAGCTCGCCCACGTTGTCGGGCGTCACCATTTCAGAGGGCACCCATTTGATGTTGACTTGTGCGTTATAGGCAAAACCGCCGTGTTTCAAGCTCTCTGCCACGCTTATGTAGGCGTCGTGGAGGGCGGTGTATTTACCGACCAAGGCGACGGTTAATTCTTTGGAGAGGTTCTTGATGGAGTGTACCATGTCGACCCATTCCGTCAAATTGGGTTCGGGACAATCCAATTCTAAGCATTCGCAGGCAATGTCGGCCAAATGCTCCTTCTCCATAGCCAAAGGCGCCTCGTAGAGGGTGCCCACGTCCACGTTTTGAATCACGTTGCGACTGGGGACGTTGCAGAACAAGGCGATTTTATCCTTGATGTCAGGCTCGAGCGGATGCTCCGTACGGCATACGATGAGGTCGGGGCGAATCCCCATGCCTTGCAGCTCCTTCACGCTGGCTTGGGTCGGCTTCGTCTTAATCTCGCCGGAAGCCTTGAGGTAGGGAATCAGGGTAACGTGGATGAGGATGGAGTTCCCCCGCCCCACGTCGTGTTGGAACTGACGGATGGCCTCTAAGAAGGGCTGGCTCTCGATGTCGCCCACGGTGCCGCCCACCTCGATAATGGCGATTTGCGTCTCGTCACTCCCGTCGTTGCGGTAGAATCGGTTCTTTATCTCATTCGTAATATGGGGAATGACTTGAACGGTGCCTCCGCCGAAATCCCCTCTGCGCTCTTTGGACAAAACCGACCAGTAAATCTTGCCGGCCGTGACGTTCGACTGCTTGTCCAAACTCTCGTCAATGAAGCGCTCGTAATGCCCAAGGTCGAGGTCCGTCTCCGCCCCGTCGCTGGTCACGAACACCTCCCCGTGTTGAATGGGGTTCATCGTACCAGGGTCGATATTGATGTAAGGGTCAAATTTTTGCATGGTGACGCGATAGCCGCGCATTTTAAGCAAACGCCCAAGGGAAGCCGCCGTAATGCCCTTGCCCAATCCAGATACCACGCCTCCCGTAACAAATACATACTTTACAGCCATTGTCTTTTCTCCTCGTTTCTAGTTGGTTAGTTGGTTTATAAATAGGGACTGCCATGTCCGTCATTCCGTTTCAGGGGAGAACTTTATGATTTGTGCGGTGTTCTCCATTCCAGAATCCTCCTCCGCTCCGCCGCCTTCCTCGGAATCGTTGGACCATGAGCCTCTGGAATTCTTCATATAGACGAGGTAGATGTTCTCCCTCTCGTCCACAATCAAGTCCATAAAGGTGGAGCCGTTGAATTCAGGGTAGTCTTCCAAAGCGGCCAATTGCTTGAATTCCTTGGCCGTAAACTCTGCCCGGTACAATCCGCTGAGGTCGGCCAGATAGACGGATTGGTCGCGGCTGACGGCCTTCCAGTTGGAAGAGTTCTCCCCTTCGTGGACAAAATGGTTGATGGTGGCGATTAAGTCGCCGGTCAAAGCGTCGTTAATATAGAACTCACTGCTCATTATCGTGGTGGAAAAAATCTCGTTCTCCCCCGTGTTGGCCGATGCAAATGGACTCAGGCTGTCCAACTCGATTGTCTGGATGATTTCTCCGGATAAAGAGTCGATGATGGCGTTCATGCCGAAATACTGGACGTAGACCTCACCCGTCTGCAATACGTCAAATTGGGGAAAGACTCTGCCAAAGGAGTCGTCGTCCAACTCAGAAGCCTCCATCAGGGGGGCGAGGGGTATCTCGTGAAATTCTTCGCCCGCCGAGCCCAATGAAAAGAGACTGTACCCTGACTCTGGCAATTCGTCCCCGGTTTCCGACTCGTCTTCGAATTCCCCGCTTACCGTAAGGAATCCCGAGGCGTATAAGAGCCCGTTCTTGCCCCTTTTGACTTGAAATAACGTAAGGTCGTAGTAATGGGGGTTCTCTTCCAGAAACGTCTCGATTTTGTCGTTCAATTGCCAATTGGGGCGAACTTCCCATTCGCCATTGTCAAGAAGGATGTATTGGTGGTAATAACCCTTGTCGGGATTCGTCTCGGCCGCGGCCAGTAACTCGTCGCTGGCAAAGTCGTTCGTCGTGGAATAGTATTCAAGCGGGGTGGATTCTCCTGCTGTAACGGAAAGGTAGGACTCCATACCGCTCTGTACGTTGGGCGGCAACGAAACGGCCAAGCCCAGAAAATTCGTATTCAAAGTATTGGCGGTCTGGACTTCGGGGGTAGCGGTCGCCTCCGCGGTATCTTCGCGCGACGTCCCTTCCTCTTGGAGAGCCTTGTCGTACTCGTCCCATTTCTCCTGTGGACTCTTAGAACATCCCGCCAGTAATAGGACGATTAAGCTGATAAAAGTAAGTTGCCGTCTCATAGTCTACACCCGATTCCCCCATTTTTTTGAACACCATCTAATTATAAAACATTTGTCGGGTGATTGCAAGAATTAAGAGAAGAAATTTCGCTAATAATATGATACCACAGGGTCAAAAGGTCATGAGTTTCATGCTTGCATGAAACTCATGACCTTGGGACCCGCAAAAACATGAGAAAGTAGCCCGTAGGGCGGATTTCCGCGAAAGCAAAGTGAGCATCATCAAGCTTGCTTGAATGATGCGAGCGCGCTCGCGAACCTGCGCAGTCTCGCAAAGCGAGATGCGCAAGGTTTCGAATGTTTTTAGGGATGCGGGCATGAAATGCGAAGCAGCCCGTGGTATCATGGCCATAGTCCGTGGTATCATGGCCACAGCCCGTGGTATCCTAAGCCATAATCAAAGAACACAGAAAATTCAAATATCTTTGGTTGATTTCTAAGGGGTTTGGAAGTATAATGTACGTGATGTCAAATATATGTAGATGAGAGGTTTGAATAATGGATAACGGTAACAAAAGCAAAAATAAGAATAACGGCAACAAACCCAATCGAAATCTAATTACCATCTGCCTGCTCGTTTCATTGGCAATATTTCCCTTTATTTCCTTCTTGACCAGCCAGTATAAGAAGCTGACCAACGTGAAGATTACGTATACTGAGTTCGTGGACATGCTGGACAAGGACGAAGTCAAGTCCGTAGAGTTCTTGTCGAACCAGATTCGAATCATTCCCAAGGAGCAGGATAAGGAGAATCGATTGCAAGAATCGTACTACACCGGATACGTGCCTTACGTGACTGACTTGACGGAGCGGTTGGCCAAAGACGGAGTGGAAATGGATGGGGAGATACCGGACGCCGGGGGCAGCATCGTGGAGTTCTTCTTCGCCTACATCTTTCCCATTCTGGCCATGGGGCTGTTGCTCTGGTGGCTGTACCGCATGATGTCGAAGAGCGGTGGCATGATGGGCGTAGGGAAGAGTACGGCGAAGATGTACGTGCAGAAGGAGACGGGCGTCACGTTCCGCGACGTGGCGGGGCAGGAAGAGGCGATGGAGTCGTTGACGGAATTGGTGGATTTCCTCCACAACCCCATGAAATACACCCAGATTGGGGCAAAACTACCCAAAGGCGCGTTGCTGGTTGGCCCGCCGGGAACCGGTAAGACGTTGTTGGCGAGGGCGGTGGCAGGCGAGGCGAACGTGCCGTTCTTCTCATTGTCCGGTTCCGACTTCGTGGAAATGTTTGTCGGCGTCGGGGCTTCCCGCGTGAGGGACTTGTTCAAGCAAGCGCAGTCCATGGCGCCCTGCATCATCTTCATCGACGAGGTGGACGCCATTGGTAAGAGTAGGGATTCCCGTTATGGCGGGAACGACGAGCGGGAGCAGACGCTCAACCAACTGTTGTCCGAGATGGATGGGTTTGACGCGTCCAAGGGCATCATCATCCTCGGTGCGACCAATCGGCCGGAGGTGTTGGACAAGGCGCTGCTCAGGCCGGGACGTTTTGACCGAAGGATTATCGTGGAGAAGCCGGACCTAAAGGGGCGTATCGACATATTGCGAGTACACGCCAAAGACGTGTTGATAGACGAGTCCGTAGATTTCAGGGCCATTGCCTTGGCGACTTCGGGGGCCGTGGGTTCAGACTTGGCCAACATGATTAACGAGGCCGCCATTATGGCGGTCAAGCAGGGACGACAGGCGGTTAACCAAGAGGATCTGTTTGAATCCGTCGAGGTGGTCATTGCCGGTAAAGAGAAGAAGGACCGCATCCTGAACAAAGAGGAGAAAAAAATCGTGGCGTACCACGAGGTGGGACACGCATTGGTGTCGGCCCTACAGAAGAATACCGAACCGGTGCAGAAGATTACCATCGTGCCGCGTACCATGGGTTCCTTGGGTTACGTAATGTCGGCGCCGGAAGAAGAAAAATATCTGACGAAGAAGGAAGAAATATTGAACGACATCGTGATGTCGCTCGCAGGGCAAGCCTCCGAGGAATTGGTGTTTGGAACGGTGACGACGGGCGCACACAGCGACATACAGAAGGCGACCCGCATGGCGCGTACCATGGTGACGCAGTACGGGATGTCGGAACGCTTTGGATTGATAGAGCTGGAGACGGTGGAGAACCGTTACTTGGACGGCGCCCCCGTCATGAGTTGCGGGGAGGCCACGGCGGCCGAAGTTGACCAAGAAGTGATGAAAATCCTGAAAGAATGCCATGGCCAAGCTAAAAACCTGCTGAAGGACAATCGTGAGATAATGGATAAGATTGCGGATAAGCTCATGGTGGAGGAGTCCATTACGGGTAAAGAGTTCATGAAGATATACCGAGAGCTGAAAGGAATACCGGAGCCGGAAGAAGGGGACGAGGATGACGTATGAGATATTGGCGTGCGACATTGACGGCACCCTCACAAACTCCGACAAACAAATAAGCCCCGCCACCAAGGCCGCCCTGATACGCCTACAGGAAGAAGGATGTAAGATGGTGTTGGCTTCCGGTCGCTCAGAGTACGGGTTCGGCCGCTTTGCGGACGAACTGCGACTGGATCGTTACGGGGGCTACGCCCTTTCGTTTAACGGGGGGAAAATCATCAACTACCAAACAAAGGAAGTCATATATAACGCCCACCTCCCCCAAGACGTCATAGGGGAACTTCACTCTGCCGCAGTGGAATTTGGGGTGGGCATACTGGGCTACGACAAAGGTACTTTAATAAGTGGCAACGGCGTCAATCCCTACATCCTCATGAACGGCGAGACCAATTATATGACAATCAAGGAAATAGAAGAATTCCCCAATTATTTCGCCCGCCTCCCCCTCAACAAATGCCTGATGTGCGGGGAGCCAGGCAAGATGGGAGACGTGGAGCGCATCATGCAACAGCGGATGGGGGAACGAATCAGCGTCTATCGCTCGGAGGAATACTTCGTGGAACTAATGCCAAGGGGTGTGGACAAGGCATATTCACTCAGTCGTCTGCTCGCCCACTTGGGCCTGTCCCGCAAACAACTGGTGGCTTGCGGGGACGGCTATAACGACGTGTCCATGATACAATACGCCGGCATGGGAGTGGCCATGGCCAATGCGAACGGGACGGCAAAGGCGGCCGCCAACTACATAACTACCCACTCCAACGACGAGGACGGCATAGTGGAGGTGGTTGGGCGGTTCTTCCCGGCCACTTGATACCCTGATACCCGTTAGGTAACGGATGACGCCAGATGCAGGGGTGGGTGTGCGTGACATGGGATTCCTGTTCCAACGGCGACACGCTCGCGCTCGACTGCACCTCGTAGCGGCACGTAAGGCCGGACAATACCCGGCCTAAGTGCCGACGGGTGCAGACGGTCTCCTTATGGAATCAGGAACCCATGCACGCACTCTCACACTCTGCAAGCATTTGTGCGTGCATCGTCAGTGTACTCCAACCAGTCCACCCCCTCCCGTTGTCGGGCAATGACCGCTTGCTCCATGGCCGCCACCAGATATGCCTAAAGCCCTTGTGGGAAGCGGCATCCCATGGTACCAGCCGCCACCAGATATGCCTAAAGCCCTTGTGGGAAGCGGCATCCCATAGGTGCCAGATGCCATCAGGTATAGACCTGCATGCCTTTGCGGGAAGATGGCAAAGCCGTGCAGGTCTATAGGAGATTGTCAGATAGGCCGCCTTCTTGTGGAAATAGCGAAGCGCAGCGGTATTGCAAGATAGATTGCTGCATTGTAGAATAACGGGTCGAGCCATACACGTCCAGTTGAGGGACGTCTGCGCTCGTCGGTGCCAGCACTTGGTATTACACAAGTGCGGCATCCGTTACGAGCGTAGCAGAGCGAAAGCGTTCCCGATACGGACGTGTACTGGTCTCGCCCGTTATATATAGAAGCAAGGAATCAGCATGCAGGGGTCTCACCCGCAATCATAGAAGCAAGGAATCAGCATGCAAGGGTCTCGCCCGCGATAGCAGGACAGAAAGGGGGTCATGATGTTCCAACTAGAGGAGGAGTTAAAGAAGCTTCCCGCCAAGCCGGGAGTTTACTTCATGTATGATAGGAATGACGTGGTCATTTACGTGGGCAAGGCGTTGAGTTTGAAGAACAGGGTGCGCCAATATTTCCAAGCCAGTCGGAACGTGGGTCCCAAGATAGAGAGGATGATTGAGCAGATGGCGTATTTCGAGTACGTCATCACGAATACGGAGGTTGAGGCGCTCGTGTTGGAGAGCAACATGATTAAGGAGCACAACCCCAAGTACAACACGAAGTTGAAGGACGGGAAGTCCTACCCGTACATTAAGGCGACGGTCCAGGAGGAATTTCCGCGTTTTTTATTTGCACGGATACAGAAGAAGGACAAGGCAAAATACTTTGGGCCATACGGCAGTGCGGAGGCGGTAAAGGACTTTCTGGACTTGGTGAGGAAGCTCTACCAAATTCGTTCGTGTAATCGGAACCTGCCAAGCGACGTGGGCAAGGGCAGGCCCTGTTTGTATTACCATATTGGGCAGTGCAAGGCCCCCTGTCAGGGGTATGTGGGAAAAGAGGAGTATGTCGAGTCGTTCAAGGAGGCGATGGATTTTTTGAACGGCAACAGTAGCAAGATTATGAAGGTGTTGGAAGGGAAGATGATGGAAGCCTCGGAGCGTTTGGCGTTCGAGGAGGCGGCGGAATGCCGCGACCTCATGCAAAGCATAGAGCGGCTGACCAAGAGGCAGCGGGTTGACACGAGGAAGTTGGGGGACAGGGACGTGGTCGCCATGGCGAGGGAGAAGGGGGAGGCCGTAGTACAGGTCTTCTTTGTCAGGGAAGGGAAATTGGTGGGAAGAGAACACCATTACTTGACGGAGGTGGAGGGGGAAGGCAACGGGGAGGCTTTGAACGCGTTTGTCAAGCAATTTTATTCCGGCACCCCGTTCATCCCCAGGGAAATCCTTTTACAGGAGGCCATACCGGACGAGGAGTTGGTCGGGCAATGGCTTTCGTCCAAATGTGGTGCGACGGTTCGCCTTCGAGTGCCCAAGAAGGGCGAGAAGGAGCAGCTAGTCGAGTTGGCGGCCAAAAACGCCGCCATGATATTGAGTCAGGATGCGGAGAAGCTCAAGAAAAAGGAGCAAAAGACGACGGGGGCTTGGCAAGAGGTTGCACAGTTGCTTGACATGCCGGAGCTTAGGAGGATGGAGTCGTTTGACATCTCCAACATGAACGGGTTCCAGACCGTGGGTTCCATGGTGGTTTATGAGATGGGCAAGCCGAAGAAGAGCGACTACCGAAAATTTAAAATACGCACCGTGAGTGGGCCGGACGACTACGCCGCCATGAAGGAGATGCTCTCGAGGCGGTTCCGACGCGGAATGAGGGAAAGGCAGGAGGGGGAAGGCCAGAGTGAGGATTGGGGAGGGTTTAGCCGTTTCCCGGACGTCATATTGATGGACGGGGGCAAGGGCCAAGTGGGCGTGGCCGAGCAAGTGTTGGAGGAGTTGGGTCTTTCCATCGCCGTATGCGGCATGGTGAAGGATGACAAGCATAGGACGAGGGGGTTGTATTTTCACAACGAGGAATTGGAAATGGACAGGCACGGCGAGGGGTTTCGATTGATTACCCGAATCCAAGACGAGACGCACCGTTTCGCCATCGAATACCACCGCTCGTTACGGGGGAAGGATCAAGTACGTTCCATCTTGGACGACGTTCCCGGAATTGGGGATGCAAGAAGAAGGGCTCTGATGAAGGGATACCCTTCACTGGAAGCCATCCGAGACGCTACGGTGGAAGAACTCGCACAACTGCCGTCCATGAACCGAAGGGCGGCGGAGCAGGTATATGACTTCTTCCACGCTAAGGAGTAATTGCGTCTTCGGGAACAGTTACATTTTCAGGATTGGTCACGTCTTCGGGCGTAATCTCAGTCTCCACGCCAGGGTTGTCCTCCTCTTTCTTCTGTCTGTTTATCTGTCTCTGATGACAGTTGCAGGTTTCTTCCGGTTCCGTTCCCGAAGCGTAGTATTCTGTCTGTAGGCAGGTGCCGCCCGTCGCCCGTCTGCAGTTGTCGGGTATCGCCTTACCGCCGCATCTTGTACAGACGTAGCCGGTGGAGATGGAGGAAGGTCTTCTGAAGTCCTTTCTTTTTAATTTCTCATCACTATGGACTTGCTCCATAATCGTTCTCCATAAATCTTTGTGGTAATTGGTGTCGGCCTGTTTCTTGTTCAGGTCGTATCCGCCCCATATGGAGGCGGTGTAGTACGGGGTGTAACCGGAGAACCATAAGTCAATGTCGTTGGTGGTGGTACCGGTTTTACCCGCCACCGGCATGTCAACCCCCGTAAACTGTATTCGCGTACCCGTGCCCTTGGTCACGACGTCCTCCATCGCACTCGTCAAGAGCCAAGCGGTAGAGTCCTTCATGACTTGTCGTTCCTCCGTCCTGCGCTCCAATAATATGGAGCCGTTTTGGTCCACGATTTTGGTGTAGAGGATGGGTTCCTGGTATACGCCCAAGTTGGCGATGGAGGCGAACGCCGCCGTCAACTCCAAGTTGGAGACGCCCTTCGTCAATCCGCCAAGGGCGGTCGGCAGTTGGATGTCGGAATATACTTTGCCGTCTTCAGCCGTCATGCTGTCCACCAAAGACGTAAATCCCATACGGAGCAGGTAGTCGTAGGCCGTCTTGGGAGTGACTTGTTCCAAGACCTTGACCGTTACAATGTTCATGGAATTGTAGATGGCTTCCCTCAGGGTGACGTTGCCCTTGTAGGATTCGCCGGACCAGTTCTTGACCGCGCGTTTCGTACCGGGATAGTTGTAGGGTTCGTCCTTCACGACGGTCGACAAGGTCATGCCGGCCGTGTCAAACGCAGGCAGGTAGGTGGACAGAATCTTGAAGGTGGAGCCCGGTTGGCGTAGCGAGTCGGAAGCGCGCTCCAGCGTAAGGCTTCCCGTCTTGGTTCCGCGCCCTCCCACCAAAGCCTTTACCTGTCCAGTGGATTGATCCATCAGGACGAAGGAGACTTGGGGTTGGAGGATGTATTGGATGCGCTCGCCGCCAATCGTGTCGTTCTCCCCCAATACGGAATTGCGGTATTGGTTGATGAAGGGCTTGGCGTCCTTCTTATCCGCAAAATAGATGTCGAAATTGGGGTTTGACTTCAAAAAGTGGGATTTCAGCGTTTGTTCGCTATAGTGCTTCTCTTCGCCATCCGGTGATTGGATGGTGAGTCGATAGGAGAGTTGCCATTCGGAGTTGGCTGGAAAGAGGGACTTGTCTTCGAGCGTTTTGTCGCAAATCCTCTGGATGCGTCGGTCCTGTGTGGAATAAATGGTTAAGCCGCCGCGGTACAGGGCGTTATAGGCTTGCGTCTCGGTATACCCGTTGTTCTTTAGGTCGTTCAGGACTTGTTTGAACAGGGCGTCCTCAAAGTAGCTCATGGCGTTGGTCGTTCCGGAAGACGCCTGCTCTTGGTCCGCCACCTGTATGCGTTCGTAGACGGCCACGTCGTCCATGGCCTCCTTGTATTCGGCGTCAGTGGCGTACCCCTGCGTCCGCATGTACTCCAGAATCGTATCCCTTCTCTCCTTGTTGGCCTCGGGATGGTTAATGGGGTTGTATGCGGAAGGGTTCTTCGTAATGCCGGCAAGAACGGCGCACTCGCACAAGGTCAACTCGGTAATCGGTTTGTTGAAATAACGGTAGGAGGCGGATTGTATGCCGAGCGTGTTCTGTCCAAGGTTAATCACGTTCAGGTATTCCTGAAGTATGGCCTCCTTACTCGTCAGGTTCTCCAACTTGATGGCCAAGTATTGTTCTTGTAACTTTCGCTCGAATTTGGAGACTTCATTCGCCTCCATGCCCCCGTCAAATATTTGGTTCTTGATTAACTGTTGCGTGATGGTGCTGGCCCCTTGGCTGAAGTCCCTGTTGTAAATGCCGACGAAGAAGGCGCGGAAAATACCCCTTACGTCAATGCCGTTGTGTTCCCAGAACCGCTCGTCCTCGATGGCGATAAAGGCGTTCTTGACATTGTCAGGAATCTCGTCTATAGTTACGTATATGCGATTGGCCTCGTCACCAATCAATTTTTGGATTTCGTTGCCCTTGCTGTCCAGAATCGTTGTATAGAAGGCGTTGGTGGTCAATTGCTCAAAGTTCTCAATGTCGGGGGCGGAATCAATGACGCCCCGCAACAGCCCCACTCCGGAGGCGACGCCGGACAGACCCAACCCGACGAACAGGATGATGAAGAGGCGGAAGGATATCACGCCGGCCTTCGCCATGAACTTGCTCGAGGAGGACCTGATTTTATGCTGCTTGCCGTGAACGGCCCGTTTGCCGTAATCCATAATGGCTCCTTTCCCTGTTTACATAGATGCACCAAGGCGCATGAAATGCACCGCGCAAGGTTATCATGATTCTAACATATTATTACCATAAAATCAATATAACATTTGCGAGGTAGCGATGGGAGTGAAAGATGGAAGGGGTATTGCGATGCAAAAAAGGGGAAAAGGCATAGTGGCTCTGGTTATGGTAATGGCGTTAATGGGCTCAGGGGTGGCGGGATGTACGGACGCTTCGCGGGGAGGCGGGGAGAAGGACGACTCAGAGGGGTCGGGAGCCATGGGGGACGCCTCGTTTTTGGACGCCGCGCCACCTTCGGAGGCTTCGGACGCAGGCGGCACGGAGACGGCGGATGTGGAAAATGAGCCGCTCATGGCCGTGGATGAATTCCCCATTACGCAGGGTTCCAATCCGACCAGGGTCATTTCGGAGAGGTTGTTTTTGCGGTATACGGGCTTGGACGACCAGAGGGGGGACTATTACAGGATCGTGCATACGGGGACGTCCGGGGCTTATGAGGAATTTTTGGACGAGGAAGTCGAGGTTGACATGATTGTGGCGCAACAACCCAGCCCCGAAGTGGAGGAGCAGTTGGAGGGTACGCCGTTCAAGCCCATAGCCAAGGACGCGTTGGTGTTCATTACGGATGTGGGAAACCCCGTTGAAAGTTTGACGTTGGACCAGATTAGGGATATTTTAAGCGGCAAGACGGTCAATTGGAAGGACGTTGGGGGAAGGGACGAGCCGATTAACTTGTTTGCAAGAAATGAGACGGGTGGCAGCAAGATTCTGTTGGACAAATATGTGCTCAGGGGCGAGACGGTGAAAAAGGTGCCGAAGAAAAACGTGGCGATTGACATGAGGCTTATGTCGGAAAACGTGGGGACGAAAACGAAGAATGGTTCTACGTTGGGATTTACGACGTATCATTTTGCGGAGTTTTCCGGCAAGAGGGATGACGTCAAAACGATTATGATAGACGGGGTAAAGGCGGATCCGGATTCGATTCGGCGGGACGAGTACCCCCTCGTCTCCCAGATATTTATGGGGGTGAGGGACGAGGATTCGCCCGCAGGGGAGATATACCGATGGATCACGACGACGGAAGGGCAGGAACTGGTTGGGGAAACGGGGTACGTGCCGTTATGAAAATATGTCACAAGGCCGTCAAAACGGTTATGACGAAGTCCAAGTTGCCTGCTTCGGACTATGCCGTCAACCCTTACGTGGGTTGTCCGCACAAATGTGCGTACTGTTACGCCAGTTTCATGAAGCGGTTTACCGGCCATGAAGAGCCGTGGGGTGATTTCATCGACGTCAAGGAGTTTCCACCGATTAAAAAGCCGGAAAGGTATGTTGGCAAGAGGTTGTTTGTGGGGTCGGTAACGGATGGGTACAACCCGTACGAAAAGCAGTTTGAGAAGACGAAGGAGATTCTGCAACAGTTCGTCGGACTTGACGTCGACATTACGATTTCGACCAAGTCAGGGTTGGTGGTGCGGGACGTTGCGTTGTTGAAGCAGTTGGAGCACGTGCTAGTGGCGTTTTCCATCAATACCTTGGATGAAGGCTTCCGAGCCGACATGGATCATGCGTCCCCCATTGCGGACCGTATTGCCGCCATGAGGGTTTTGCATGAGAACGGTATAGACACGGCCACGTTTATATCGCCCATATTTCCCGAAATCACCGTGGTGGAGGACATCGTGCGGGCGACCAAGGATGTTTGCGGCGCATTCTGGCTCGAGAACCTCAACCTTCGCGGGGGTTACAAGCGGCGCATTCTGGATTACGTGGAGGAGCGGTACCCGCAGCACCTCCCGCTTTACCAAGACATTTACCAGAAAGGCGACAGGAGTTACTGGGTGACGTTGTCCAAGCGCCTTGCGGATTACGCCAAGGACAATGGCGTGAACATGGTCAACTATTTCTACCATGAGGAAATCCGCAGTGACTGAGTTCAAGCCTTATGCGATGACAATCCGCGCGTCCGCACTATTCCCGTTGCCTCCAAGTGCCGTACAGTCCGGCGATGACTTGCTCGATAGGGGCCTTGCCGATTTCCACGTCCTTGATTCCGTCGAGGTGGGAAAGCTCCCCGAGGAGTGCGTGGATGGGCGTCCGCGCCACGTCCACCTCGAACTCGTACACGCCATTTTCCGCTTGGACGGGTGCAATGCCGGCAATCCTAGGCAGAAGGGCGTCGGCGGTTGCCGCCAAGGGGTTCTCCCCTAGCGTGACCGTGACCTTCGTGAGATTGCCCGTGATGTCGCGCAAGCCGTCAAAGTCGCCGTCATAGACGATTTTTCCGTGTGCGACCATCAGGATGCGCCGCGCCATTTCCTCCAGATCATCCATGTCGTGGCTGGTAACGAGGATGGTGACGCCGTCCTTGCGGTTGATGGTTTTGAGGAAGGCGATCATTTGCCTCTTGGCGACCACGTCCAGTCCAAGGGTCGGTTCGTCCAAGAGGATGAGGGACGGCCCGTGCAACAACATCATGGCGAGGTCCGCCCGCATGCGCTGTCCAAGTGACAATTCGCGGGCGAAGGTTTTCAGTAGGTTGCCCAGGTCGAGCAATTCGACGACTTGCTCAAGGTTGCGTCGATAGACGTCTTCGGGAATGTCCCAAACTACTTTTTTCCACTCAAAACTCTGGATGACGGGATGGTCCCACCACAATTCCGAGCGGTTGCCGAATAGGACGCCCAGACGCCGCATAATCGTGCGGCGGTGTTGGTGGGGCGACAAGGACAGGACGGAAATGTTGCCGGAGGTGGGCAACAACATGCCGGACAGGAGCTTCATCGTGGTGCTCTTGCCTGCGCCGTTGGGTCCGGCGTAGGCGACGAATTCGCCTTGGCCAATGTCGAAGCTGACGTCGTCCAACGCCGCGACTATGCGCTTTTCGGGTTTGACGAGGTTCTTGAGGAAGCCTTTGCCCGTGTTGTCGCGCTGCCATTGCGTATAAGTTTTGGTCACGTTTTGTACGTTAACTGCGGAATCCGAAGGGCAGGTAGCGGTTCGAGCCTTTTTCTGCATAATGTCGTAATCCTTTCTTGAATACATGGGTTGCCAATAATGAGAGCAACAACGCAAAAGCCATCGGGTAACATTCGCCAAACGAGAAGGGGGGCCTGCCCAACAGGCACAGGGAGGGGAACCAGGCCAATAGCCCCTCTGGCAGTATGGTCAGAAGAGGAACCTTGACGAACGTCGGCATGCCGGACAAGGGAAACGTGCCAATCAACCTCGTATCGTCTATTATCGTTGTGGAGATTTCCTCGGCGGCGACGGGTGCGTAGAACGCCATGCTTGACGCGAGGTAGGCGCGTGCGACGACAATCGCCAAGGTGGTCAATTGATAGGCCGCCACTGCGAGGAGCCACCAGACGGTGACGCGCAGATGCAGCCTCCCAATCGCCATGGCCATTAGGATGACGCCAATGACGAAGCCGCTTCCTCCCGTAAATGGGGCGAACCCCCCCGTGGCCAACTGTACGCCGAGGGGCAGGGGTTGGATGAATGTGTGGTCTAGTTGCCCCCGCCCAATAATTCGACTGACGTGTATGTTGTTGCCTGAGCCAAACAGGATGGAGAGGCCCGTGGACAAGGTGGAAAACGCCATCATAAACAGTACCTCGTCGGCGCTCATTCCGCCAATTCCGCCGAAGCGGGTGGCGATTAAGAATGCGCCGGAGACGGTGGACAAGCTGGATACAATGTCGGCGGCGATTCCCGCCAAGGCGTACTTGGTGTCGCGCAAGAACCAGAACAGGTCCATCTTGGCGGATATGGCCAATAGCCTTAGTGTGCGTCTAATCGTAACCCTATCCTCCATAGCTCACCACCCCTTCCTGAGAATGGTGGAACGCCAATAAGGCCAGGGGCCACAGAACCACGTTCCAAAAGACTTGTAGCGCAAGGACCCCGTAAGCGTCCGCCGAGCCGACGAACAGGGACAATGGCGCACCTCCCAGGCAGGCAAACGGTTGGTACTTCATGACTTCTGCAAGGCCGAACGGCAGGAGCTTAATGGGGATTACGGTGCCGGAGAATATGGCGACGACTGCCATTCGAAGCCCGTCAATCGTCCAATCCATGTTCCGCAGTCGGATGGCCAGACAGGCGAACAGGCAGTCCACGGCGAAACCCAATGAGACGCACAGCGCAAGACTGGGAAGGAATAGGGGGGATTGTGGTATGAGGTTGACGCCGAATGCGGGTGCAAGCGCCGCCATGGGGAGGGAGAACAATACCAGCGTGGGTATCCATCTCCCCACCGTTTCAGCGGCGAGTTGACCGAGTATCGGGGAGGGGCGGCCGTACAGTTTGAGCAACGCCCCGATGGCGCCAAACTCCGAAGCAGCCGTCCGTACTACGAGCAGGTCTGCAAGTAGTGCGCTGATATACGTGTAAGACAACATCTGACAGGGACTCATGCCTACTTCAACGCCGGAGGACATGACGACCCTCCAGAGGAAGATGAGAGGGATGAGCGTACACGCCTTGATGACGACGCCGGGCAACAGATGTACGACGCCGCCATTGATCTTTTGTATGGCCGACAACTGGACGGTTTTCATGTATTTGTTCATGTGGACTCCTTTCCATTATAGGATGGAACGCATTCTGCCTTTGCGCAACCTTGCGCGTCTCGCTTTGCGAGCCTGCATACGTCTTGCGCCTTCTGCAAGACGTTGTCGCTGGGCGCGCTCGCATCATTCAAGCAAGCTTGGTGATGCTCACTTTGCCTTCGCGCAAAAAAACGGGTACCCTATGGATACCCGGCATAGCCAACACATGAATATTCCCGTCAATCAGGTCGGGAGGCTGTGAGGCAAGAGGCGTTCCATGCGGTAAACGCTAGTGTAATTACTATCACACATAGGCCAAAAACCAATGCGGATAACCGATAAAAGGGCGCACTTCGCCCATACCACGGCAATTATAAATGCGTTGTCATGGATGCACTCACAGTTGACGTACACGTCGCCGGCACTTGCAAATACCGAGATGTTCATACCCCTCACCACCTTTCGTGTTCAGATGGCCTTATCATAGCGCAAAATGAGGCGGTTGTCAATCCTGTTTTTGGGTGTGAACCCATTGATTAATATCGTTATAATTGTTTGACAAAGCACGATTATTGTACTAAAATGTAGCAGTAATTTATGGTTAACTCAAAAGGGGAGGCGGCGATTTTGCCGCTTCCGGAAGATTTAGTTGGCAATTCTCCATATGTTTTTCAGAAATGACATTAATCCTGATTTTAGTTCAATAAACAGTTCGACAAACAAACCCTAAAAGTGCCAATTTTTACTTGAAAAACAAACCATAGTGTGTTACACTACAAAAAAATACCAAATTATAAAGGAGGCATTTATTTATGAAAGCAGATTACTACAGGACAAACATTCTAAAGGTGTTGTTTTCTTTAACGGTGCTAACATTTTTTATTCTCTTGTGTCTACCAGTATCCGTTCATGCAGCAATAAGTGGTGATTATGAGTATACCGTTGCGGGGAACAATGCGACAATAACAAGGTACAATGGTAATGCAGAAGAATGGATAGTACCCGAGGCATTAAACGGATATAGGGTTAGCGCCATTGGAAATGGAAGCTTGGGGAATAGCATCATAGCTAATCACCAATTAGTAAAGAAGGTTGTCATTCCCGATAGTGTTACGTCAATTGGTGAGTGGGCATTCAATTCATGCGGTAATTTGGAAGAGGTGAGATTGTCAGATCATATAACCGAAATAAAAAGGGAAACATTTTTTGAGTGCAAAAAGCTGAAAGGAATAAATGTTCCAGAGGGCGTGACTTCGATTGGTATCGCAGCCTTTTATGGATGTAATAGTATGCGAAAAATTGCGATTCCTGACAGTGTTACAAGAATTGGGCATATGGCATTCTACAATAATGCGATTACGAGCGTCACCCTCCCACCAAATCTTACAGTTGTAGATGGGGTTTTTATTGAATGCAAAAATCTAAAGAATATCATTATTCCGGCTAGTGTTACTGAAATTAAGAATTGGACTTTTGCAGGTTGTGTGAATTTGAAAGTGTTAACGTTTGCATCTAGCGTTCCGCCAAGCATTGGTGCGCAAACATTTGATAGATGTGAACGGATAAGATTTGTATACGTGCCTATCGGTGCTAGTTCGAGATACCAAAGCGTGTTGTCGTTGCTGCCTCAAAATGTACCCAATGCTCTCCAAGAAAGGGAAACGCCATTTGTTAGTGGTGATTGTGAGTATATAGTTTCGGGGGGCAGTGCAACGATAACAAGATATAACGGGGAGGCAGAAGAATGGCTTGTACCTGATTCGCTAGATGGGTATAGTGTGAGTGCCATTGTGGACAGCAACTATGAAGCGACTTTTATGACAAACCCCCAAATGGTGAAAAAGGTAGTCATTCCAAATAATGTTACTTCGGTGGGTTCTAATGCGTTCTTCGAATGCAGAAATTTGGAAGAGATTACGTTATCAGACAACTTAACGAAAATAAATCATGGGACGTTTGCCTTTTGCGAAAAACTAACGGAAATAAGTATTCCAGTCGGAGTGACGACGATTGAGCATAGTGCGTTTCTTTGTTGTTCAGATTTGAGCAAAATCAATATTCCCGAGAGTGTTGCCTGTATAAAAGCTAGTGCATTTGGGCAAACCGCCATAGAGAGCATTGTCATTCCAAGTAGTGTTACAGAAATCCAGGGTTCTGCCTTTCAAGGTTGTGCGAACTTGCTAAGCGTAACCTTTGCGTCAAGTACTCCACCATCCATTAGTGCAAGTGTGTTTTCGGATTGCAATCAGCTAGCGAATATATACGTACCCTATGGTGCAAAGGCGGCATATCAGAATTTGCAACAGTTATCGGGACTTGTTATAGGGGAAAGGGCGGTGAGTGGTGATTACGAGTATACTCTTTCATTAAGCAACGCCGTAATAGTCAGATACAACGGAGGAGACGAGACAGTACAAATCCCCAATATATTGGACGGTAGAAGGGTTACTACGATAGGAGGAAATTCATCTGGCACAAGCATATTTAGCACGCCACAAACGGTAAGAGAAGTTGTTATTCCAAACAACATTACTAAAATTGCCGCCAACGCGTTTTTGAATTGTACCAACCTAGAACGCCTAACCTTTTCGGGAAAAAGGGTAGCCCCTCCGAATATTGAAGCTAGTGCATTTAATGGGTGCAACAATTTGGAAGATATCATAGTACCACCAGGAATTCAAGATGATTTTAGGGAAGTTAGTGCGTTTGCCTCCAAAGTAGTGAAGGGAAAAAAACATGATACAAAGGAAACGGCATACAACTATGCGCAATTGCTATCGCTGGACACAGACTATGATATGCAAGATATGTATACGGGAGGCTTTAGAAAGGATCAACTTGAGCTGGGTGAAGGAGAGAATTATTACTCCATTAATCTGACGGCGGGGACGCAATACTTTGTTGACATGAGGCATACCAACGAATATTGTGATATAGAAGTAAGGAGATATAACAGCAACAATACGTATACTAAATGGAGTTACAGTCCAAATACGTTTGGGAATTGTGACGAAAAGTATTTCTATATGACGCCAACCACTTCTGGGACGCATTATATTGTCGTTTCTGACCGTCAAAATCGCAACACGCAAACGGCATACTACATTTTAAGAGTTGACCCGGCGTTACGGACAGAGACTGCGACAAGGACAATAACCTTTTCATGTATTCCTGAAGATGTAGTAGGGCACATAGGGTTATGGGGTTCAGGAATGGGTAGTGTGGAGTATTTTCCGAGTGCTGACACGAGTCCTTATCAGGATCGATTTCCAACCTATGCAATTGCAGAGAGAATCTTACTGAGTGATGGCAATACAGGTTGTCCAAAATTGGACAAACACATGACTTCTGGGTTGTCTGGAAGAAGATATAGTAATGGGGCAAATACGGGAGGTGATGAACTTGCAGGGATTGGTGCGGCAAATGAGAGAATTCATCAAAGGTGGACAATAAGTGGACAATGCCGATGTGCTACACCTCGCCCCCATAACTATGAAATCATTTGGGTGCCCAAAGTCACGGCAACCTATACCTATCTTGCAGGTCCGCTACCACATGGTAGTTATCCCGTTGAAATGTTGATAAATAGTGTGACGCCAGCGACGGTGTCATATTAATGACAAGCATGTATTCCATGGTCCATATAAGCTAAGCCTTTGAGAACGGCTCAAACAGTTTGACGACGAAATGGCTGGGACGTATCGTAGTTTCAGGATTGTGCTTAAGGTATAACGTGGAATGAGAAATTTGGAAGGAGAGGCGGCGATTTTGCCGCTTCTCCTTGCATTCTCCCCGCAAGTACAGTATAATGGGTTTGCAAATTCTTGACGTTGAAATGTGAGAGGGAATGGCGTATGTATCGTTTTTATGCGGATAAGGGGCAAATCAGCGAGTCCGCCGTCCGTTTGACGGGAACCGACGTGAACCACATCGGGAACGTGTTGCGGATGGGCAAAGGGGACGAGTTGATTATTTGTGATGGACAAGGGATGGATTACCATTGTATAATAGAGGACGTGACGGCGGGCGAGGTTGCGTTGAGCGTGAAGGAGAAGCGGGAGACCGATGCGGAGTTGCCGTGCAAGGTGACGTTGTTCCAAGCCGTACCCAAGAGGGACAAGATGGAATTCTTGATACAGAAGGCGGTTGAGTTGGGCGTACACGCAATCGTGCCCGTATTTACCAAGCGTTGCGTCGTTCGATGGGACGATGCGAAGGGCAAGAGGAAGACGGAGCGGTGGCAGGCGATAGCCGAGGCGGCCGCCAAGCAGTCTGCGCGCGGCGTCGTACCCCGCGTGGAGGAACCTGTTCGTTTGGAGGAGGCGCTTGGCCGCGTCAAGGAATTTGACATGGGCTTGATACCGTATGAAATGGCGGGAGACGCAGGGGTGGGCATGGAGGATTCTAGAAACGTGTTCGAGCGCGCGTGCCGTACCCGGTCCGTCTGCGTGTTTATCGGCCCGGAGGGTGGCTTTGAGGAGGGCGAGGTAGAAGGTGCGTTAGCCCACGGCTTGACCATGGTTTCGTTGGGCAAGAGGATACTCAGGACGGAGACGGCGGGCATGGTGGTTTTGGCCTACATGATGATGAGGATGGACGGCTGAAACGTGTTTGTGTTGAATGGGGCGTGCGGTTCATGGCCGCACCCAACATATAAAGGAGTGGGAAGTTGGAAGCGTATCTGGACAATGCGGCGACGACGAAGCCGTTTGACTCAGTGGTAGAGGCCATGGTGGAGGCATTAAGGGAGGATTACGCCAATCCGTCCTCCCTGCATAAGAAGGGTTGGGAGGCGGAGCAACGCATTAGCGCGGTTAGGAAGCGCATTGCGGACGGTTTGAAATGTGACGCGAAGGAGATTGTCTTCACTTCGGGCGGTACCGAGGCCAACAATCTCGCGTTGCTTGGAACCGCTTACGCAAGGCGGAGGGAGGGGACGCACGTCGTTACGACGCGTATTGAACACCCTTCCGTGTTGGTGCCGATTAGGCGTTTGGAGGAGGACGGTTACGAGGTTACGTACCTTGGCGTGGATGAAAATGGGCGGGTGGATGAGCAGGAGTGTCGTGACGCCGTTCGGGAGGACACCGTCCTCGTGTCCGTTATGATGGTTAACAACGAGATGGGGGCCGTGCAGGACGTACGGAGGTTGTCGGAGGCGGCCAAGGGTCGGAACCCCAACCTCGTCTTCCATGTGGACGCCATCCAAGCGTATGGGAAGTATCCGATTCTCCCGAAATATTGGGGAATTGACTTGATGTCCGCAAGCGGCCACAAGATTCACGGCCCCAAAGGCGTGGGTTTCCTATACAAGGCGGACAAGGTGAAGATGAACCCCATCCTGTTCGGCGGGGGACAAGAGAGGGACTGGCGTTCCGGAACGGAGAACGTCCCGGGCGTCGCAGGCTTGGGACGGGCGGTCGAAGAGACGGAACGGGACGTGGAGGGACGAACGGAGCGGTTGTATGGGTTGAAGGAACAATGGATACGGGGGCTTGAAGCAATACCGGGCGTGGAGGTGAATGGAGTCGCCAACCTATCGATAAGGGAGACGGCCCCGCACATCGTCAGCGCTTCCTTTGACGGGATAAGGAGCGAGGTATTGCTGCACGCACTGGAGGAAAAGGGCGTGTACGTATCCTCCGGCTCCGCCTGTGCCTCCAACCACCCCGCCATAAGCGCCACGTTGCAGGCAATCGGGGTGAAGGGGGAAAGGTTGTCCAACACCCTGCGGTTTAGCCACTCCATTTTCACGACGGAAGAAGAAGTGGAGTACGCGTTGGGTGCGTTGCGGGAGTTGGTTCCCGTCCTGTCGAGGTATCGCAGAAGGTGACGGATACCGAATGTTTTGGGATTACGACGCGTGGAGCGTTCAAATAGTAGGTGAGGTTCGAAAGCGGGAGGGGACAAATGTATCAAGCGTTTTTAATTAAATATTCGGAGATAGGCATTAAGGGAAAGAATCGAAACTATTTCATCAATGCGTTAGTCAACCAGATCAAACGCGCCCTCTCGCGTTGCGAGGGGGAGTTTCACGTACAGAAGGAGCAGGGCAGAATCTACGTCGAGGCGCAAGGAACCTACCAGTACGATGAGGCGGTGGATGCCCTTGGCCGCGTGTTCGGCATAGCGGCCATCTGCCCGGTCGTCCTAATCGAAGACAAGGGATGGGACAACTTGTGTGAAGGAGTGTTGGCGTTCATGGGGGAACAGTACCCCGATGCGAACGTCACGTTTAAGGTGGAGGCAAAGAGGAGCGACAAGTCTTACCCGCTTACCTCCCCGGAGATTGGGAGCCGGATGGGGGCGGCGTTGCTTGCGCGCTTTCCCGATTTGAAGGTGGACGTCAAGAATCCAGAGGTGTACGTCTATATAGAGGTCAGGGGGAAGGCTTACGTGTATTCCAAGGTCATCAAGGGTTTGGGCGGCATGCCGGTGGGAACCAGCGGCAGGGCGATGTTGCTCTTGTCCGGCGGCATCGACAGTCCGGTCGCCGGATACATGCTCGCCAAGAGGGGGGTGGAGTTGGAGGCGGTTTATTTCCACGCGCCCCCGTACACGAGCGAGAGGGCCAAACAGAAGGTGGTGGATTTGGCAAGGCTGGTGTCCGCCTATGCGGGGGAGGTCAAGCTCCACGTCATCAATTTTACGGAAATCCAGATGTATATATACGACAGGTGTCCCCATGACGAGTTGACCATCATCATGCGCCGCTACATGATGAGGATGGCGGAGAAGTTGGCGGCAAGGGGGGGTTGCTTGGGATTGGTGACGGGCGAGAGCGTCGGCCAGGTGGCGAGCCAGACCATGCACGGACTCCTTGCCACGAACGACGCGTGCACCCTGCCGGTTTACCGTCCGCTCATTGCTTTTGACAAACAGGACATCGTGACGGTCGCACAGACGATTGGAACGTTTGAGACTTCCATCCTGCCGTATGAGGATTGCTGCACGATATTTGTGGCCAAGCATCCGGTCATCAAGCCGAACGTCAAGACGATTCAGCGGTCGGAGAAGAATCTGGAGGAGATTGAGGACATGCTCGCAAGAGCGTATGAGACGATGGAGACAATAGTGGTTACGGCGTAGCGGCGCACCTACAGTGAGAAGGCGGCCTTGTGCGATTCCAAAAGCGGCAAAAAGGAAGGAGATACTGCGTATCCCCCCAATGAAGCAGCCGCCGTCCCTATGAACTTACTCAATGATAAATGCTTTGAGGCGTTCCAAGATTTCATCAACATTATCTTCGTGATGGATGTTGAGGTCGATAGGCTTAGACAAGTCCAGACTGAAAATGCCCATGATGGATTTCGCGTCAATGACGTAGCGTCCGGAAACTAGGTCGAAGTCCGAATCGAATTTGGTTACCTCGTTGACAAACGCCTTGACCTTGTCAATGGAGTTGAGTGAGATTTTTACCGTCTTCATCATTATTGTTCCCCCTTTCGTTAGGATTGTAGGACGGTAAACCGTCTACACTACTATACTAACCGATTTGCGGTGGGAATGTCAATAGCCAAAATGGATAAAAATAGCGACGAACTTCGTGATTATTAAGGAAATAGGATGGGGAAGTGGAGAGGGGGGAGTGAAACCGTTGTGCAAAATGACCATCGCCTTCATGACTTTGGGCTGCAAGGTGAATTATTATGAGACGGAAAAAATGAAGGGGCGGTTTGTGGAAGCGGGTTGGGGAATCGTGGAGTTTGGCGACGCGGCGGACGTTTACGTCGTGCATACGTGTACCGTGACGAACGTGGCGGACCGTAAGTCGAGGAAGGCGCTCCACCGTGCGCGGAGCGTGAATCCGAAAGCCATCGTTGCCGCCGTCGGCTGTTACGCCGAGTCGGCGGGGGAGCGGCTTATGGCGGAGGACGGCGTCGACCTCGTGGTGGGAAACGAGGGGAAGGGGCGCGTTCTGGAGATTGTGGAGGAGGCCGTACGCAAGCGGAAAGGGGAGCCGCGCCCCGAAGGGTGCGGGGCTGGGAAGAGTGAGGCCAAGGGACGCGAAGCCAAGGAACCTGAAGCCGAGGAATGTGAAGCCAAGGAATGTGAAGCCAAGGAACCTGAAGCCTTGGAGAGCGATGTCTTGGAGCCGCGGGAGGTGAAGGGGGAACCAAAACCGGAAGACGGCGGAAGGACGCGGGCGTACGTGAAGATACAGGAAGGGTGCAACCAGTTTTGTTCATACTGTATAATCCCATACGTGAGGGGAAGACTCACAAGCAAACCGATTCAGGACGTGATGGGGGAAGTGGGGAGGTTGGTGGAGAAGGGGTACAAGGAAGTGGTGTTGTCGGGCATCCATCTGTCCTCATACGGGGTAGACCTTGTCGGAAGCACGGATTCTGCGCAAGGGTTTGTGGCGTTGGAGGGAAGGTACTTACTGGATTTGGTGGAGGAGATGGCTCGGCTTGACGGACTGGAACGCATTCGCCTTAGCTCGTTGGAGCCGCGCGTGGTGACGGAGGGGTTTGCGAAACGTTGTAGCGGCGTCGCCAAGTTGTGCCCACATTTTCACTTGTCGTTGCAGAGCGGATGCGATGGGACGTTACGTAGGATGAACCGCAAATACACGGCGAAGGAGTATGAGGAGGCGTGTATGCGGCTACGGGAACATATGGACAATCCGGCCATTACCACGGACGTCATCGTGGGATTCCCCGGGGAGACGGAGGAGGAGTTTGCCGAGACGGTGCGTTTGGTACGGAGGGTTGGGTTTGCCAAGATACACGTATTCCCTTATTCCGTCCGCACGGGGACGGCGGCGGAATCCATGCCCGACCAAGTGCCCGCCGCAGTGAAGAAGGAAAGGGCCCGCCTGATGGGCGAATGGGGGCGGTCGCTCAGGCGTACGTATATGGAGGCGTTCTTGGGTGGGGAACAGCGGGTGTTGTTGGAGGAAAAATGTCTGGTAAAGGGGGAATGGTATTGCTTTGGACACAATGAGAGATATGTGAGGTTCGCCGTCAGGGAGGGTGGGGTCAACGAGGTGGTAGGGACGGTGCCGACGCGTTTTTTTGACGCCGATACATTATTGTGAACAGAAATATGAAAAAAAGGTTGCCATTTTATTGCAATTGGATTAATATATATGTAACATATCATGGAACGGACGTTTACAAGATGAAGGCAAAGGACGTGTGAATATGCAGGAAATCAACAATACGCAGTACTTCAAGGTGCAGAAGGAACAGGAATTGGAAGTGAGGGAAGTGATTGCTTCCGTCTATGACGCGTTGAAGGAGAAGGGGTACAATCCCGTCAATCAGGTTGTGGGGTACGTGATGTCCGGCGACCCGACCTATATAACGAGTCACAAGGGGGCGCGCAGCATGATTGTGCGCGTGGAGCGTGACGAGATTATCGAGGTGCTGTTGGAGGACTACATTCGCAACAATCTGGACAACTAATGGGGGCGCGGAGGAGAAGAGTTTGAGGGTAATGGGTTTGGATTATGGGTCGAAGACAGTCGGCGTCGCCGTTTCGGATGAGAACGGGGTGGTGGCGCTACCAAAGGAGACCATAAAAAGGGATAGGGAGAACAAGGTGCGGCGCACGTTGGCCAAAATCGAGGAGCTTGTCGAGGAGTACGGGGTGGGTGCGTTCGTCGTGGGTTACCCCAAGCATATGGATGACTCCATAGGGGAACGCGTGCAAAAGGTTGAGTGGTTTGCGGAGGAATTGCGAAGGCGGACGAAGATCGAGGTGGAGTTTTGGGACGAAAGGCTTACGACGAGGTCGGCAAACGAGATTTTGAAGGAGACGGGCGTAAGGCGGGAAGACCGAAAGGCTTATCTGGATCCGATGGCGGCCGCCATTCTTTTGCAGGGATATTTGGATTATCGGAATAAGGAGAGTGTGGATGGAGGAGAACATGGAACAGATCGTCATAACGAATGACGAGGGAGAGGAAGAGGCGCTGTACGTATTGAACCAAACCACCTTGCATGGGAGCAACTATCTATTGGTGGCTGATTCGGTGGAGGATGAGGCGGAAGCGTGGATTTTTAAGGAGATTAGGGAAGAAACGGACGACTTCATATACGAACCGGTGGAAGATGAGACGGAGTTTGAAGCAATCTGCGGGGTCTTCAAGGAGTTGGAGGAAGACGTGGAATTTGAAATGGAGTGATTGACCGAATTACGTGGCGCAGGATTCTTTTGCGCCTTGGCAATACATTGTTACAACCACGGATACAACATGGGTTTTCCCCTTTCGGCTTTATGCAGAAAGCCAACGGGAGGGGGACGCCGTCATGTGCCGACGAAACGTTCGGCGCCCGTGGCGGTAGGGGCGTGCGGCCAAGGTGCGTGGGATACATAAAACACATAACCAAGGGTTTTGACAGGTTCAAAACCCTCTAGGAACGCATGGCGTTCTACGCATGATATGGAGGTGCGAGATTGAAAAAGAACAAAACGAATAATGGGGCGAGCGTGAAGATCATCCCGCTGGGCGGACTGGAGCAGATAGGGATGAACATCACTGCCTTCGAGTATGAGGATGGCATCATCGTCGTGGATTGTGGCTTGTCCTTTCCGGATGACGCGATGTTGGGCATAGACCTTGTCATTCCCGACGTGGCTTACTTAAAGGAGAATGCGGACAAGGTCAAGGGTTTCATCATTACGCACGGACACGAGGACCATATTGGAAGTTTGCCTTACGTGTTGAAGGAGATTAACGCGCCCGTGTACGCGACGAAGCTTACCATGGGCATCATTGAGAACAAGTTTAAGGAATTTGGGTTGATGAAGACGGTGAAGCGCAAGGTGGTCAAGTATGGGCAATCCATTAACTTGGGGAAGTTTCGGATAGAGTTCATACGGATCAACCACAGTATTGCGGACGCCGCGGCCTTGGCCATATTCACCCCCGCCGGCATTCTCGTCCACACAGGGGACTTCAAGGTGGACTACACGCCGGTATTTGGGGAGACCATTGACTTGCAGCGGTTTGCGGAGATTGGGAAGAAGGGCGTGTTAGCCCTGTTGTGCGACAGTACGAACGTGATGAAGCCCGGATTCACCATGTCGGAGAGGACGGTGGGCAAGGCTTTTGACAATATTTTTGCGGAGAACGTCAAGCACCGCATCATTGTGGCGACTTTTGCGTCGAACGTGGATCGGGTGCAACAGATTATCAACTCCGCCCGTAAGTACGGTCGGAAGGTGGTGGTGGAAGGCCGCAGCATGGTCAACATCATTGCGACGGCAAATGAGTTGGGTTACCTGTCCATACCGGACAATTTGATGATTGACGTGGAGCAGATGAAGAATTATACGGACGACCAACTGGTGTTGATTACGACCGGGAGCCAAGGCGAGGAGATGGCCGCCTTGTCGAGGATGGCTGCTTCCATCCACCGCAAGATCAGCATCGTACCGGGCGATACCGTAATATTCAGCTCCACCCCGATACCGGGCAATGAAAAGTCCGTATCCAAAGTAATCAACGACCTCTCCATGCAGGGCGCCAACGTCATCTTCCAAGACGCACACGTGTCGGGACATGCGTGCCAAGAGGAGATTAAGCTGATATACGCATTGACGAAGCCCCAGTATGCGGTTCCCGTCCACGGGGAATACAGGCACCTCAAGGCCCACTCGGCGTTGGCGGAACAGATGGGAGTGCCCAAGAAGAACATCTTCGTCTTATCTTCGGGGACGGTTCTGGAGCTGTCGGAGGAGAGGGGCAGGATTGCGGGGAGCGTGCCGGCGCAAGGCATCTTGGTGGACGGCCTCGGCGTGGGCGACGTCGGCAACATCGTGCTGCGGGACAGGCAGCACTTGTCGGAAAACGGCCTCATCACCATTGTGTTGACGCTGGAAAAGAAAACCAACCAAGTGTTGTCCGGACCCGATATTGTGTCCAGGGGCTTCGTGTACGTCAGGGAGGCGGAAGACTTGATGGAGGAGTCGAGGGACGTGGTAATCAACGTCCTCGAACGCTGCCAGCAACGCGGCGTCACGGACTGGGGCAAGATTAAGGGCGAAATTAAGGACGCGCTGAGTGAATACATCTGGAAAAGTACCAAGAGGAACCCCATGATAATGCCCATCATTATGGAAGTGTGAGCCATGCCGTGGGAATCTGCAAGCGTTAGCTGCAATGGGCGGGAGTAACGTTGACTAATATTGGCGCGCGAGTGGAATTTGAAGTTCATTCGCGCGCCATTTACTATGCAGCAACTTTTTAATGCTTTTTTGACGTCCTATAGGACTCTATAGCGTTTTTAGCCTTGATTTTTTCTTCTAATGCGGTTTCTCCATGAGATAACCTTCAAAATTTTTCAAGCGTCTCACTTGTAGCACTTTTCTATTTGTAGTATAATGGGCATTGGCAACAAAACAATGGATGCAGAGTGGGGTTATTCGAACCCCGGAAGAAATGGCGGACGTTGTCTGTAAAATTATTTACGTCATGTCAGAATGTGGGTTACCTATTCTTGAATCGCTTGTCCGATAATTGGGGGTGAAAAATAATGATTCAACATTCAGAACTAATAATTTATATGTCAGAGGATGGATCTACTAAGGTGGATGTAACTTTTGATAATGACACTGTATGGTTATCAATGGCACAAATGTCAGAGCTTTTTCAGAGAGATAGAAGTGTAATATCGAAACATATCAAAAATGTTTTTGAGGAACGTGAACTTATAGAAGAAAGCAATGTGCAAAATTTGCACATTGCAAATTCTGACAAGTCGGTGAAATACTATAGTCTTGATGTTATTATTTCAGTTGGTTATCGTGTAAAATCTCAAAGAGGAGTCCAATTTAGAATATGGGCCACCGATATTCTTAAAGAATATATGAAAAAAGGATTTGCGATGGATGACGAGAGACTTAGAGAAATAGGAGGAGGAGGTTATTTTAAGGAGCTTATTGAGAGAATTCGTGATATCCGCACTTCTGAAAAAGCATTTTGCAGGCAGGTGTTGGAAATCTATGCTACAAGTATTGATTATAACCCAAAGGCCGAAATGTCAATTAGCTTTTTTAAAAAAGTTCAAAATAAAATTCATTATGCAATACATGGAGAAACTGCAGCAGAGGTTGTCTTCCATAGAGCAGATGCCGAAAAAGACTTTATGGGATTGCTGACTTTCTCGGGTAATCAACCAACCCTAAAGGAAGCTAAAATTGCAAAAAATTATCTTGAGGAAAAAGAGCTTCGATCAATGGGACGTATCAGTACCCAGAAATAATTGTTTGAAAAACCGCTGCATAGCGAACAAGCGTCAACGTGAAAGGAGGACTTGACATGTCCAGACCAACAACGAAGCCGGACTTGATAAAAGCCGCAAACGAGCAATTTGAAAAACTGTGGAAGCTGATTGACTCCATGCCGGAGGGAGAGCAAAACGCCCCGTTCCATTTTGGCGAGGACCCCAAGAAAAAGGAGGCACATTGGAAACGCGATAAAAATTTGCGCGACGTGCTTGTCCATTTGTACGAATGGCACCAGTTATTGTTGAACTGGGCGAAGGCCAACCAAGGTGGAGAGGAAAAACCATTTATACCGAAACCGTATAACTGGAAGACATACGGCGACATGAATGTGGAGCTTTGGGCGAAGCACCAAGACACGCCTTACGACGCGGCAAGAGAAATCCTAAAAGAAAGCCACGCACAAGTGATGGCGCTAATCGACTCCTTTTCAGATGACGAGCTCTTTACGAAACATGTGTTTTCATGGACGGGCGGCTCCACGTTGGGAAGCTATTGCGTTTCTGCGACTGCGAGCCATTACGATTGGGCCATGAAAAAGGTTAAGGCGCATATAAAGACAAGTTCCTGAGCGTGGCGTTGCGGGGAGGAATTATGATTACCAATGTGCATGTGAATCGGGCGATTGATTATGTCTTGGACAATGTGGATGGGGAGTTGTCGGTTGACGGGGTGGCTTCGCATTGCAATTTTTCGCGGCATTATTTCTCGCGGTTGTTTAAGAGGGAGACGGGGGAAAGCGTAGGAGGCTTTATCCGGCGGATGAAAATGGAACGAAGTGCGTTTCGTCTGAAGGTTGACAGGGGCAGGAGCGTTACGGACATTGGTTGCGACTATGGCTACAGTTCGTCGAACTACAGTTCCGCCTTCAAGCGGCACCATGATATGTCTCCGGTTGTGTTTCGGAGGGGCGCTATACAGAGGTCTCTGGTGAATCCGTTCTTTGGGGACGCCGACGTTCGGTTGGAGGGTTTTGAGGCGTGCGATGGGAAGATTACGATTGAGGAGTTGGAGGATTTTACGGTGCTTTATCATCGGCACAAGGGGAGCTACGGGGAGTTGTCGCATCATTGGGACGTGTTTCATGAGATGTACGGGGGATATGTTACGGATCAAACGTTGTTTCTGGAGCGGACGTATGACGACCCCTCCATTACGGATTCGGGCGAGTGCTTATATGACATTTACATGACGGTTCCGAAGGATTGTGACTTGGAAAATGTTTGCGTGTTAAAGGGTGGCAAGTTTGCGGTGTACCATTTTAGGGGTCCCGTGAGGTGGATTTATAACGCTTACCAGAGCGTTTTCAACGTGTGGCTTCCGAAGTCCGGGCATATGGTTGACGGGCGCTACGGGTTCGACATTTACAGGGAGGTGGATTGTGACTCGATGAACATGGTGATTGACATCTGCATCCCAATCAAATAGGGCACAAATTCAGAAGTATTTCTTATTCCATTCGTTTATCCTAATATGGCGTAGGGCGTGGTTATGCCGTTGACAAAGGTTGGGAGGGAATGGACATGGATTTGGAAGGCATTCGGAGTAACAGGGTCAAGGCTATTTTAAGGTTTTCGATTCCGTCGATTATCGCTATGGTTCTTACATCGCTGATTACGGTCGTGGACGGGTTGTTTATCGGCAACTATGTGGGAAAGGAGGGCGTGGCCGCGGTCAACTTGGGGTTGCCGATTGTTTACTTGTTCCTTGCGGTGGGTTTGGTGGCGTCGGTGGGCGGCGCGGCGATTGCGGGCATTGCGTTCGGTGCAGGGGACGTGAGTAAATGCAGAGGGGTCTTTAACCAGACGATGGCTACGGTGATGGTCGCAAGCCTCCTCCTTGGCGTCGTCGTTTGGTTTTGCCTTAACCCAATGCTCGGGTTCTTGCGGGCTGACGCAAGAGTGTCGGGACATTTCAAGGACTATTACGGGGTCATGTTGACATGTCTTCCATTCACAGTGGTAAATGCGTCTTTTGGCATGTTTATACGCGGCGAGGGCAAGCCACAGTATTTTATGCAGGTCAATGTCCTTAACGTCCTGCTCAACATTCTGCTTGATTATGTGTTTGTTCGTTGGGTTGGCTGGGGAATAAAGGGTGTTGCCATCGCCTCGTTGTTGTCGGCCGTCGTGACGTTCGCATGTATTCTGGATTTTTTCATTAGGCGGGCCAAAGTGTACAGGTTTGGGGCGTTCGCCTTCTCTGCCGATGTGATGCGCCAGTCGCTATTGAATGGTGGTTCGGAGTTTGTCGGGGAAATGTCGTTGTGCATCTCTATGTTTGCCTATAATTTTGTGATTCTACGCCATATCGGCGTGGACGGGGTGACGGCGTTCACGATTGTGGGCTATATATCCTATATTTTCAGCATGGTGTTGATTGGGTTTGGACAAGGAGTATTTCCCCTTGTCAGTTTTGCGTATGGGGCGGGGGAACGTCCACTCGCAATGGGATTGCGCAGAATTACGAATGGAATGGTGGTGGCTGCGGGCGTTGCCGTTTTTCTGCTTGTGTTGGTTGGCTCTGGGTGGTACGGCGGTCTTTTTGTCAAGAGTGAAGCCGTAGAGGGACTGGTGCGTTCCGGCGTCGTTATTTTCTCTTTTTCATTTCTCTTCTCGGGCATGAATGTGATTTCCTCTTTTTACTTTACCTCTATTGGCAAGGCGATGGAATCCGCCGCCATATCGTTGGCGCGCGGCTTGGTCGTCCTGCTGACGTGTATCTTTACCTTCCCACCACTCCTTGGCATGACGGGCGTGTGGCTCGTCGCTCCCGTTACGGAAGGGATTACGCTGCTGTTGAGCTTGGCCCTTCTATACAGGGATAAGGCAATCCTTACCGCCCTTCGGTAAGTTGCCCTTTTCAACGACCCCCAAGTATGCTATAATGGCCTCGACGGCGTATGGGACAAAAGCGATGGGAGGCGGCGTATGGAGCGGGCGGGTTACTATGACGAAGGGAAGATAAGCGGAACGAACCTCAAGTGGGTAGCGATTATCACCATGTTGGTAGACCATACCGCCGTAATATTCAGGGATGGTTTGGATGTGAACTTGTTTTTTGGGATGAGGCTGGTGGGACGGATTGCGTTCCCCATCTTTTGTTTTTTATTGGTACAGGGGTTGATACATACGAGGGACGTTAAGCGATATGCGTTGCGGCTGTTCCTGTTTGCACTGGCGTCGGAGCCGGTTTTTGATTGGGCGATATTCGGAAGGATGACGGCGGGCGCCCAGAACGTGTTCTTCACCCTTCTTATTGGGTTGTTGGTGATATGGGGTATGCGGCAATGGGAGGGCAATGCGGCGTTGCAGTTGTTGGCCATCATAACGGGGTGTTGCTTGGCGTACGCGTGTAGGACCGATTATGGGTATTTGGGCGTAATGCAGATTGCGCTCTTTTACAACTACCGCTATTTCAAGGGGTGGCGTATCGCCTCCATCCTGCTAATCAATATGTTGATATACGAGGTGATTCCCACGGAGGCCATCCTCAACGTGGCGAACCTGATGAATGCAACGAGTGACGCTTCTGGAGTGGACTATGCGTACGGGTTTTGGATGCAGGGGTTGCTGCAAGCCTCGTTTGCCTGTCTGTCCCTCGTATGGATTGAGAATTATAATGGACGGAGGGGCAAGGGCCTGAAATACCTATTCTATACATTTTATCCCGCACATTTATTGGTGCTGGTTCTCGTTCGATTCTTGATGGGATAGTCGTTACGTTTGGGCAGTTCTGGACGGTAACGGACTGACCCCCTGTTGGGAGGAATATTGATACATGAGAAAAGTGTTTCACTATCTGGCTCCATACAAATGGAGGTTGATATCCGGATTGACGATTAAGATCACGGGTACGCTCTTGGATTTGGGTTTGCCCTACATACTGGCCTTCATCATTGACGACGTGATTCCCATGGGCCAATGGAGCTACATAGCCGCATGGGGCGTCGTGATGCTTGCGATGTCCTTTTTGTCGAGGTTTTTGAACGTGTCCGCGAACCGTCGGGCGTCGAGGGTGTCCAGGGACGTCATCGAGGAAATGCGCCGCGACCTGTTCCACAAAGTCCAGCATTTGTCGGGTACGGGGGTTGACGTGTTTACCATCCCCTCCCTGATTTCCCGCCTGACGAGCGATACCTACAACATCCACTCCATGATTTCCATGATGCAGCGGATGGGGGTTCGCGCACCCATCCTCATGTTGGGCGGCATTGCGATGACGTTTACGTTGGAGCCCGTGTTGACGTTGGTGTTGGTGGGTTCGTTGCCGCTCCTCGTGTTGATCGTCGTACGCGTCTCCAAGGTGGGAATCCCGCTGTTCCGCAAGGTACAGCGCTCCCAAGACCGCATGGTTCGAGTGGTCAGGGAGAACATTGGCGGAATCCGCGTCATCAAGGCGTTGTCCAAGACGAGGTACGAGAAGGGTCGGTTTGGCGGGGCGAACCACGAACTGGTGGAGATGGAGGTCAAGGCGGGCATGACGATGGCGGCGACCGGGCCGTTGATTAGCTTCCTCTTGAACGTGGGGTTGACGCTGGTCATCATCGTCGGGGCGTATCGCGTGAATGCGGGACAGTCGGAACCGGGGAAGATTGTCGCCTTCTTAAACTACTTCCTCATGATGTTGCACGCGGTAATGGCGGTGAACCGCATGTTCGTGATGTATTCGAGGGCGAGCGCCTCGGCCGCGCGTATTGAGGAAGTGTTGGACAGCGAGGAAGACTTGGTGGTACGGAAGGAAGAAGATGGTGACGGCGGGAGCGCGGACGATGCCCACATCGTGTTTGAGGACGTCACCTTTTCCTACCCCGTCAATCTTACGGATGGGAAAATGGGCGGCGAGGCAAAGGACGTCCCGAACGGGGAGATGAGAGACAAGGGGAAGGACGCCCCGAACGAGGCAATGGGAGACAAGGGGAAGGACGCCCCGGACGAGAAGGAGAGCTTGACGGACATTTCCCTATCGATTAAGAAGGGGGAGTCGTTGGGGGTGATTGGCTCCACGGGCAGTGGGAAGACGACGCTCGTCAGTCTGCTGATGAGGTTTTACGACGTGACCAAGGGTAGCGTGCGGATTGACGGCAGGGACGTGCGCACCATTCCGATGGAGGAGTTGAGGGGGCGGTTCGGCGTCGTATTTCAGAATGACGTGATTTTTGCGGACACCTTATATGAGAACGTCAGTTTTGGAAGGCGTTTGGATGAAAAATGGGTGGAGGAAGCCGGCCGACATGCGCAAGCGGACGAATTCATCCGTGGCAAGGAAGGCGGCTATGGCTTTCAGGCGTCGATTAAGGGAGCGAACTTAAGCGGTGGGCAGAAGCAGCGGCTACTGGTCGCAAGGGCGCTGGCGGGGAAGCCCGAGATTTTGATACTGGATGATTCTTCCAGCGCACTTGATTATAAGACGGATGCAGAATTAAGAAAAGCCATTCGGGAAAACTATAAGGAGACGACGACGATTTGGATTGCGCAACGCGTCAGCTCCGTCCACCAATGCGACCACATCTTGGTGTTGGAGGACGGCAGGACGATTGGCTATGGAAAACACGACGACTTGCTGGAGAATTGCAGTGTGTACCAAGAGATTTATCAATCGCAAATGAAGGAATAAATGTAAAATGTGGAAGGGGAGGAAGCATGAGGCAGGGCGGAGGACGGTTTGGACTTTCGGATGCGGCGGTGAACCACTACGACGACAAAAAGGGGTGGGAACGCTCGAAATATGTGTTGCCTCGTTTGTGGGCTTACCTTTATAAATATAAAGTCCGATTAATCTTGGCGTTTTTGCTTTCGGTCGCGGGCAACTTGTTTGCCTTGGTGACCCCCACGTTGTCGGGCAGGGCGATTGACGCCATACAGTTTGGCGCGGGGAAGGTACAGTTTGGCAAGGTGTTCTACTATGCGGGGTTGATGGTCGCATTCTACCTGATATCCGCCATATTTGCCTACGCCTTGTCCGTCCTGATGCTGCACGTCAGTCAAAATTTGGTGGAGCGGTTGCGGCAGGACGTCTTTGACAAATTGTTGGAATTGCCGGTCGGGTATTTTGACCGCAACCAGTCGGGCGACATCATCAGCCGGATATCCTATGACATCGACGTCATACAGACTTCGGTCACGAATGACTTGATTCAAATTCTTGCCAGTTTTATTACCGTTTTTGGGGCGTTGGCGATGATGTTCGCCATTTCTCCCATTTTAGTACTAGCGACTTTTGTCATGATTCCCATGTCCGTTGGGTATACTAAATACCTGACGGGGAAAACAAGGCCATTGTTCCGCAAGCGTTCAGAAGCTTTGGGCGTATTGAACGGATTTGTGGAGGAGATGGTGACGGGCCAAAAGACCATTCGGGCGTATGCGAGGGAAGAAGTGATTCAGGGACGTTTTGACGAAAAAAACGTTGAGGCTTTGGACGCCTACTACAATGCGGACTATTACGGCAGCATACTGGGTCCGTCCATCGCCTTCATCAACAACGTCTCGGTGTCGCTGGTCGCCACGTTTGGCGCCCTTCTCTACCTTTATGGAAGGATGACCTTGGGAAACATTTCCGCGTTTGTGTTGTACTCTAGAAAATTCTCCGGCCCCATCAACGAGGTGGCAAATTTTGTAGGGGAGCTGCAAGCCACGTTGGCGGCTGCGGAGAGGATATTTAAAGTGATGGATGAGGATGAAGAACCGGCGGACGTTTACGAAGCCGTGGAATTAAAGGACGTGGATGGGGCGGTCAAGATGGAAGGCGTCGATTTTGGTTACGAGGAGGGGAAGACGATTCTGCGGAACCTCAACCTTGACGCCGAGCCGGGCAGTTTGACGGCCATCGTGGGGCCGACGGGAGCGGGTAAGACGACCATCATCAACCTCTTGATGCGTTTTTACGACGTGCAGGAAGGGAGGATAACGGTGGACGGCTTGCCCATTATGGAAGCTACGAGACTCAGTTTACGAAGTGCGTACGCCATGGTGTTGCAGGACACGTGGTTGTTCGAAGGGACGGTGTTTGACAACATTGCGTACGGTAAGGAGGGGGCGACGAAGGAAGAGGTGGTGGCGGCGGCCCAAGCGGCCAACATCCATTCCTACATCAAAAGGTTGCCCCTAGGTTACGATACCATACTGAAGGAAGACGGCCTGAATATATCCAAGGGACAGAAGCAGCTTATGACGATAGCCAGGGCGATGTTGCTCGACGGCGTCAAAATGCTGATTCTGGACGAGGCGACGTCCAACGTGGACACGAGGACGGAGATTCAGATAGGGAAGGCCATGCGTAAATTGATGAGGGACAAAACGTGCTTTGTAATCGCACACAGGCTCTCGACGATAAGGAACGCAGACCGGATTTTGGTGGTGGATCGAGGAAACGTGGTGGAGCAAGGAAGTCACGAGGAATTGATTGGGCAAAAAGGATTCTACTATAAACTGTATTCGTCGCAATTTTCTTGAGTATGTGACGCCACGGTTCAACAAAAAAATATTTCCCTTTCCATTTTCCGATATGCATGATATAATTTATATGGAGTTATATCGGGAAAACGGCCTGCTTTTACTGGAAGTCGCAACAGAAGGGGGGGTAGCGTATGGCTCTTTTTGACAAAGAGATGACGCTTCATGAAATGGAGGCGTTGTTGGCGAGGAAACTCAAGGAGGAACAAGGAGGAGTACGTGAACATCGGATTATAGGCGATTTGGAGTTGACGTGCGAGGATTACAAGATACTGTCGGAGAACCTGAGGGAGATACAGCAGTTTCGGTACGACATCATTGTGTTGGAGCACTACAAACTGTGTAAGTTGACGGCCTGGATTTTTGCCCTGCGTTACGAGAGGGAGGAAGACTTCATCTATGAGGAGATAAAAAGCACGATATTGGAACTGCCCCAGCACGTACAGAGGATGTTCATCGAGCTGTGTGAATCGGCCTTCATGGAATACGGCATCCAGCAATTTGGCGTGGACGTGAAGGACGTGGAGGGCCTGCTGTCGAATTTGGCGATACATGCGGGCGTCCCTTCGCAACTGATTTCGGCGTTTGTGGCGATACTGGAGGACTCCCTCCAATATGAGGATAGAGAGAAATTGAGGCAGAGCATGCTTACGAACATGTCAGCCCATATGAGGGAGGTTTACCGTTATATCGACGAACGGAGCTTGCTGGAGTTGTTCGAGGCGGCTAGGAAGGTCTATGTGGATTGTAAGGAGGGTGAGACGGACAGGAAGGTTCTGCTGAGCAAACACCCTTACATGTCCAAGCAGATTGTTGAGGCGTGCATGAGCAGTGATTGGGTCGTGGGGGCGTAAGTTCCACGATGCAGGCTGCGGGTGCGTCGCGCAGGGTTAACGGCCCCATGGCTTTGTGAGCAAGCTCACAGTCATGGGGCTGAACCCCCTCCATGTTCAGATGCGTCCAAACATGTGACTTCAGTGCAAGACAACGCAAGAGGGCTGTTGCCGATGGATGAATCGTCATCCATTCTGCAACAGCCCTTGTTCGCCTCGTTACAACCACTTTACTTACATCTTAACTTTTAAAGAATAGAAAACCCTATTATATAAAAATTAGAATGATTCATGCGATGATTATAACTTTTGCTTACATCTTGACTACGTTTGCCGCTTGGGGTCCCTTTTCTCCGTTGATTACCTCAAAATCCACTTCGTCGCCCTCGTCCAACACCTTGAAGCCGTCCATGTTCAAAGCTGAAAAATGAACAAATACATCGTTGCCATCCTCGTCGGAGATAAATCCGAAACCCTTCTTCGCATTAAACCATTTTACTGTCCCTTTCATACTTCCTTTGCCTCCTAAAGCTAAAATTATTGTACCCGACCGCATAAAACGACCGCGTTAGCACTAATGTAGCATAGATTCCGTGAAATGTCAAATGGTATTTAGAAAAATTTTCAGAAAATTTTTTTGGAGTTTGACATCCAAGTGGATATGTGCTAACGTGGAGTGGAATACGAGGCGCCTATTCATAGGCAGCCAGGTTATGGGGAATACTGTATATTGCGACGATGCCAATCATCTGAGAAAGGAATCAAGAGTATGGGACGAGAGATTCAGGGCTATGAATTGCAGAAAGTGGAAGATTTGAAGGACGTGAAGAGCGAGGGCCTCCTGTACCGCCACCGTAAGAGTGGGGCCAGGGTGATGGTGATAAGCAACGATGACGACAACAAGGTCTTCTCCATCGGGTTCCGCACCCCGCCGACGGACAACACGGGAATCCCCCACATCATTGAGCATTCCGTACTATGCGGCTCCCGGTCGTTTCCGGCCAAGGACCCCTTCGTGGAATTGGCCAAAGGTTCGCTCAACACGTTTTTGAACGCCATGACGTTTTCAGACAAGACCATGTATCCGGTTGCCAGTTGCAACGACAAGGACTTTCAGAATTTGATGCACATATATTTGGACGCCGTTTTCTATCCCAACATATACAATAGGGAGGAAATATTCTTGCAGGAGGGTTGGCATTACGAGCTTTCCGACCCGGAAGGCGAGATTGCCTACAACGGCGTAGTGTACAACGAGATGAAGGGCGTGTTTTCCTCCCCGGAGGAGCAGTTGGGACGGATGGTGCAACAGTCGCTGTTCCCCGATACCGCATATGGGACGGAGTCGGGCGGCGATCCCGACTACATCCCGGATTTGACGTATGAGCAGTTTTTGGATTACCACAAGACGTATTACCACCCTTCCAACAGTTACATTTACCTATATGGGGACATGGACGTGGAGGAGAAGTTGCGATTCCTCGACGAGAACTACCTTGGTCAGTTTGAGTACGAGTCGGTGGACTCCGCCATTCGGTTGCAGGAACCGTTCGGAGAGATGAAGGAGGTATGGGGTGAGTACGCCTTGGCGGAAGGGGAGGACCAAGAAGGCAAGACGTATTTTAACTACAACGTGGTGGTGGACACCAGTTTGAACGAGGACTTGTATTGGGCTTTTCAGGTGTTGCATTACGCTTTGGCGTCGGCACCGGGTGCACCGTTGAAGCAGGCGTTGATTGACGCGGGCGTGGGCGAGGAGGTAAGCGGCTCCTATGACGGCGGCATATTGCAGCCCGTATTTGACGTCGTCGTTAAGAATGCGCGCTCCGACCAGAGGGACGAGTGTCTGCGCATCATTAAGGGCGTGTTGCGTGACGTGGCGGAGAAGGGGATTGACTCCAAATCCCTCCTTGCAGGAATCAACGTCTATGAATTCCGATATAGGGAAGCGGATTATGGACGCTATCCCAAGGGTTTGATGTACGGCATCCAGATAATGGACAGTTGGCTTTATGATGACGAGAAGCCTTTCCGACACATCTTGGCCAACGCCAAGTTCGAGGCGCTCAAGAAGAAGGTGAGCAGTGACTATTATAAGAAATTAATCAAGGAATACCTCCTAGACAACCCGCACTCCTCCTTCATCACCCTGGAACCCAAGAAGGGGTTGACGGGGCGGAAGGAGGCGGAGGTAAGGCAAAGGTTGGACGCCTATAAGAATTCCCTGTCCGGAGAGGAGCTCGAGGGTCTGGTACGGCGCACCGAGGAGTTGCGCGCCTACCAAGACGAGCCTTCCACCAAGGAGGAGTTGGAGACGATTCCACTGCTGGAGAGGGAGGACATAGGGAAGGAGGCCCAGCCCATCCACAACGAGTGGAAGAAGATTAGCGAGGTGCCCATCCTGTTCCATGAGGAGTCCACGAACGGCATCGCCTACATTGGCTTGGCCTTCGACGTCACGTCGTTAAGGGATTGGACGCCCTATATGGGGTTGTTGGCCATCGTGTTGGGCTATATCGACACGGAGCATTACAGCTTCCTCGAATTGTCCAACGAAATCAACATCCATACGGGTGGCATCTCCACCTCCGTTGAGACGTACGCCAAGAGGGGGGATACGGACGATTATTCCATGAAATTCGAGATAAACGTGAAGGTGCTGTATGGTTCCTTCAGCAAGTCGTTTGAATATATTGAGGAGATTCTACAGAACAGTAAGCTGGATGACGAGAAGCGGTTGAGGGAGATTTTGGCGGAGACGAAGGCCCGCCTACAGGGCGTACTCACGTCCAGAGGCCATACTACTGCCGTAGCAAGAGGGTTGGCCTACTCGTCGGACTCCGCATATGTGGGGGATCAAACCAAGGGAATTGGCTTCTATCGGTTCATTGAACGGTTGTACGGACGGTTTGAGGAGGAAAAGGAATCCTTGGTCGCCATCTTCAAGGAGTTGATGCAGGCCATCTTTTGTAAGAAGAATATGATGGTGGACTTTACGGCGGACAGGGAGGGCTATGAGTTGCTGGAGCGTTCATTGGACGGTTTTTCTTACGCGCTCCATAAGAAGGCGTCCGTCATGTCGATACCGCCCGCCATCCCGTTGGGCGCCAAGAAAGCTTTGAACGAGGGGTTCAAGACGCCCGGCAAGGTGCAGTACGTGGCGAGGACGGGCAACTTCATCAAGGGGGGCGTGCCGTTTACCGGGGCGTTGCGGGTGGTCAAGACCATCCTGAGTTATGACTACCTATGGCTGGGGATTCGCGTAAAGGGGGGCGCTTACGGCGCCATGTGCGGATTTTCGTACGACGGGGGAGGGTACTTCACTTCCTACCGCGACCCTGGCTTGTCGAGTACGATTCAAATATACGAAGGCATAGCGGAATTTCTGGAGACGTTTGAATCAGATGAAAGGGACATGACGAAATACATCATAGGCACGATTAGCGGCATGGACACTCCGTTGAGCCCCCACGCAAAAGGAAAGCGCGCCTACCACGCCCAGATGATGGGGATTACGTGGGGGGATTTGCAAAAGGAGAGGGAAGAAGTCCTTACTACGACTGTAGAAGATGTGAGGGGGGCCGCCAAGGCCGCCAAAGCCATCATGGCTTCGGGCGACGTCTGCGTAATCGGCAGTGAACAGAAGGTGGAAGAGGATAAGGGGTTGTTTGGCACAATCGAGCATTTGAGCTAGAAGGTACGAAGGAAAGGGGAAGGCATGGAGCATAGTGTGAAGTCGGGGTTCGTCGCCATCATCGGCAGGCCCAACGTGGGGAAGTCCACGTTGATGAATCGATTGGTCGGGCAGAAGTTGGCAATCACCTCGAATAAGCCACAGACGACGAGGAATCGAATCCAGACGGTGTATACGGACGAGAGGGGACAAATCATCTTTATCGACACGCCGGGCATCCACAAGGCCAAGAACAAGTTGGGGGAATACATGGTGTCCGTTGCCGAACGAACGTTGCACGAAGTGGACCTCATATTGTGGTTGGTGGAGTCCTCGGATTACATCGGGGCGGGGGAGCGGGAGATTGCCGCCAAGCTGAACAAGGCGAAGACCCCCGTCATCCTCGTCATGAACAAGATTGACACGGTGAAGAAGCCTGAGATACTGGGGTTCATCGACCGATACAAGGACGTATGCGAGTTGGCGGAGATTATTCCGATATCGGCACTCACGGGGGAGAACACGGAATCCCTGCTTGACGTGTTCTTTCGGTATTTGGAGAAGGGGCCGCTGTATTTTGACGAGGATACGGTTACGGACCAGCCGGAGCGACAGATTGTGGCGGAACTCATCCGCGAGCAGGCTCTGAGGAAGCTGAGCGACGAGATACCGCACGGCATCGCCGTATCCATCGAGGAGATGAAGGAACGAAAAGGGGGAGGCATGGTGGACGTCCACGCCACGATTGTCTGCGAGAAGGACAGCCACAAGGGCATCGTCATAGGCAAGAACGGGCAGATGTTGAAGGCGATTGGTTCGGAGGCGAGAAGGGGAGTGGAAGGGTTGTTGGGCAGTCGGGTCAACCTGCAGTTGTGGGTCAAGGTGAAGAAGGACTGGAGGGACAGCGACTTTTTGTTGAAGAACTTTGGCTATCGTGAGAACTAGTCGCCCGTCGTAACGGTCAAGCAGGATTTGGCAGCAATTATTTGAGGGTGAATCGTATATCGGTACGTAGAATGGCAATTCTAATAATAAGGGTCAAGTAATGGGATAAGGCATCCAAAACGTGTGTGGAAAGGTAACGTGCAAGGTTACTTGGTGGAGGAGAATATGAATCATTATTATTGGAAGTTGTTTGAGAAGTCGGGGAAAATCCACGATTATCTCCATTATGCATGTACGAGTGAAGATGATTTGAAAGAAGGCAGAGAAGAAGGTAACAGTACGAATGGGGCAAGAGACTGTTTTGGGAATGACGTTGGCAATGTCGCCCATAGGGGAGTCCGATAGGAGACTAGTGTTGCTGACGAGGGAAAAGGGAAAGATTTCGGCATTCGCGAGGGGGGCGAGCAAACCCAACAGCCCCCTTCTTGGATGCTCCCAAACGTTTGCCTTTGGGGAATATACATTGTACGCGGGTAGGGATTCCTACTCGGTGCGGTCGGCCCGCATCCACCATTATTTTTCTGAACTGCGGGAGGACTTGGAACGGTTGTATTATGGGATCTACTTCTGCGAGGTGGCCGATTATTATGCAAGGGAGAACTTGGACGCCGAAGAAATGTTGAGGTTGTTGTACCAAAGCCTGCGAGCGTTGGCGAAGGGGGCGGTGCCCGGCGAGTTGGTGAGGTACATATACGAATGGAGGCAGATGGTAATCAATGGAGAGGCCCCCAACGTCCTTTCCTGCCAAACGTGTAAAAGGACGGATTCGCTGACGACGTTCAGCAAACGGCGCCATGGGTTGTTGTGCGACGGGTGCGCGTCGCTTGGCCGTCATGGCGGCGACGCGGACGTTCTGGCCGCCACGGCCTACACCCTGCAATTCATGACCAGAACCCCCGTCAAGGAGCTGTTCTCCTTTACGGTCACGGACAGGGTGCTGAGGGAATTGAAACGCTGCGTCTCCGATTATCTGGCGGAACAAGTAGGCCGCCCCTTCCACGCCCTTGAACAACTCCGGCAGCTGTAACCGGGCTTGTGCGTTACTGTTCAGTCGTTATCTCCCGCAAGCATGTTTGTGAGTTGTTTCACAAACATGCGGGGTACGAAGGTGCGCCGCAACAACCGTTCTTGTTGTGCATGTCGTTACGTTCGGACGCACGTCTGAACAGTAACACTTGTGCGGCGTTAGCCTTCAGCGGTAACTGGTTTCCCCTTGGGTAACGGCCGAGACCGGTACGCGTCTGCCTCGGGACCGCTTGCGCTCAACTGCGCCATGTTCGCACGAAGTGCGTACATGTGTGACGGTTGCCGCACTTGTGTGATACCAAGTGCTGGCACCGACGCACGCAGACGTCCCTACGTCAGACGCGTATGGCTCGCCCGTTATCTGCAAGGGCAGAGCCGGCTAAGGTTGGCCTATAATGCCGCAGAAGGTCGGCTTGCTGGAGTTGTACGTCGTATGTAGAGCCGACGGGCAGGCTTCAGAAACTTTGCAAGTTATTGGTGCTCGCACACTTGTTATATAAGCGAACGTGGTGAATAAGGTGAGCATGGTAAAATAAAGTAGGCGTAGTATGGGATGATGCTGTAGTATGAGATAATATGCGGGCGATTTTGTATGGACGATTGCAGTTTGACAGATAACGGGCGAGACATACACGTCTTTCGGAGGGGCATATGCGCGAAGGCAAAGTGAGCATTATCAAGCTTGCTTGAATAATGCGAGCGCGCCCGCGAACCCGAGCGGTTTACGAAGTCGCTCGGGTGGGACACGTCGGCATCCGAGCTTGGTATTATACAAGCTCGATGTCCGCTACGTGTCCAACTAAGCGAAAGCGGCCCCGAGAAAGACGTGTACTGCCTCGGCCGTATTAGCCAAAGCAACACCGCATACTATAAACTGTCGCATTAGCCAGAGCAGCATCGCGTACAATACACGGTCGCATTGGCCAAGATAAAGTATGCAGTAGTCAACGGCAGTCAGCGGTTTTTCACGAAAATGCTTGCCATTTAGGCGTGTGGATAGTAGAATGGAATAAAACATGTGTGCGTATGGTAATTTTGCGCAAGGTTACAGGGGTGTATGTGCAGCAGATAAGTAGGCGGTGGGGGGAGGGTCCTCCGCGCGGATGGGAGATTGGATGAAGAAGATTGCGGTTGTGGTAAGCGTTTGTATTGTGGCTATATTGTCGTTGGTGGGTTGCAAAGACAAAAAGGTCACGATCAATGTGAATAATTTCAAGGTGAACACGATGGCCATTCAGAAGGATGGCGCAGTACAAGCGGCGATATTAGAGGAGTTTGACAAGAATTATTACACGGAGGAGGAGTTGGAATCCTTCGTCAAGCAGGAAGTGGAGAACTACAACGAGACGAATGCGGTGGAAGACGAAGAAGGGGAAAAGGAGGAGTTGGTTTCCCTGGTGTCTTTGGAGGTTGCGAGCGGGCAAGCCAGATTGGTACTGAATTATGCGGGCATGGAAGATTATGCGACGTTCAACGGGCTTCAGGCAACTTACATGAAGTTGGCGGAGGCGAAGGAGGCGGGAATCTTGCCGGATCAGATGGTGGAGTCGTCGTCGGGTGGTTCGGTAGGGGTCGAGGCCATTAAGGCTTCGGACGATGCGTCCGTCGTGGTCGTGAACGAGGAATTCGAGTTGATGATTCGGGGCAAGGTGTCGTATTACCACAATGGGGTCTTATTGGACGACGGCAAGATTCAAACGTCGGGGCAGGGCGAACCGACGGTAATCGTTTACGAGTAGGCAAAGTGAGAATTGTCAAGCTTTATGACTGTGAGTGAGAATGGTATAGGAGGATGAAGATGGTTGAATCGATGGACAAAATTGTTGCGTTGGCGAAGGCGAGGGGGTTTGTATACCCCGGCTCGGACATATACGGGGGTTTGGCCAATACGTGGGATTACGGGAACCTTGGCGTGGAGCTCAAGAACAACGTCAAGAGTGCTTGGTGGGCGCGTTTCATTCGTGAGAGTCCCTACAATGTGGGAATGGATTCAGCCATATTCATGAATCCGCAGGTTTGGGTCACGTCCGGCCATGTGGGAGGGTTTTCCGACCCGTTGATGGACTGCAAGGATTGCCGCGAGCGTTTTCGCGCCGACCAGTTGATAGAGGATTATGTGAAGAAGGCGGGCGTAGACGTAGAGGGTTCGGTAGACTCGTGGTCGAACGAGGAAGTTATGGCTTACATAAGGGAGAATCAAATCCCGTGTCCTTCTTGTGGCAAGTGTAATTTTACGGACGTACGTCAGTTTAACTTGATGTTCAAGACGTTCCAGGGGGTGACGGAGGACGCCAAAAGCGAGGTATATCTACGTCCTGAGACTGCGCAAGGCATTTTCGTCAACTTCAAGAACATACAGCGCACGTCCCGCAAGAAGATTCCGTTTGGCATTGGGCAGATTGGCAAGGCTTTCCGCAATGAGATTACGCCGCGTAATTTCACGTTCCGCATGCGTGAGTTTGAGCAGATGGAGTTGGAATTCTTCTGTGAGCCGGGTACGGACTTGCAATGGTTTGAATATTGGAAGAATCACGCCGTCGAGTGGTTGAAGGATTTGGGGCTGAAGGACGAGGAGCTTAGGGTGCGCGACCATGACAAGGAGGAGTTGTCCTTCTACAGCAACGCGACGTCCGACATAGAGTTCCTTTATCCATTTGGTTGGGGCGAGTTGTGGGGGATTGCCGACCGAACGGATTACGACTTGAAGAGGCACCAAGAGGCGTCGAAAGAGGATTTGACTTATTTTGATGATGAGAAGAAGGAGAAGTACGTTCCTTATGTAATTGAGCCGTCCCTGGGCGTGGACCGTTTGGCGTTGGCGTTATTGTGCAGTGCGTACGAGGAGGAGACGATAGGGGAAGGCGACGTGCGCAACGTGTTGCACTTCCACCCGGTAATCGCCCCGGTGAAGGTGGGCGTCCTACCGCTCTCGAAGAAGCTGGGTGAAGGAGCAGAGGCGATTTACCGCGCGTTGAGCGGGCATTTTAACTGCGAGTACGACGACAGGGGCAACATTGGGCGACGCTACCGCAGGCAGGACGAAATTGGAACGCCCTATTGCGTGACGTATGATTTTGACTCGGAGACGGATGCGTCCGTTACCGTCAGGGACAGGGACACGATGGAACAGGAGAGGGTTCGCATCGATGAATTGGTCGAATATTTCAGGAAGAAGATTGTGATATAAATACGGAATGAAGTGTGGGGATAAGGGTGCCTTCGGCATTTAACGGCCAAGTGAAGATGGAGGGAATCAGATGGTGGACCAATGGGTCAATCGTCGGGCTGCTTGCAGCAGTAGATGAAATTGTGCGTATCTGCGGGATGATGGAGAGTTGTTCCGTAGGTACGCACCTTTTAACGTAGTGGAACTGTGGAGCGTTGCGCTTCTCAGTCAACGCTTTTTAACGTAGTGGAAAATTCTCACTTGCAGAGCAAGTTCCACGAAGTGGAACTGTGGAGCGTTATGGTCCTCAATAACGCTTGTTGCAGGCTTCTCAGTCAACGCTTTTTAACGTAGTGGAAGGTTCTAAGGGGGTATGTATGGATACCAAGAAGGCGTCCAGCCAAATAACCATTGCTTTACGCGTATCATGGAACACCATTGTCTTAAACGTGGCGCTATCGGCTTTCAAGCTATTGGCGGGAGTGTTTGCACACTCGGCGGCCATGCTTTCGGACGCCGTACATTCACTTTCTGACGTGCTGAGCACCATCATCGTCATGATAGGGGTCAAGTTGGCCAACAAGCAGTCCGACAAGGAACATCCCTATGGGCATGAGAGGATGGAATGCGTGGCCGCCATCATTTTGGCGGTCATCCTTGCGGCAACGGGAGCCATGATTGGATGGGACGGCGTTGGGAAGGTCATGGCCGGCGGCCAAGGGGGGCTCGCCATACCTGGGCGCTTGGCGTTGGTCGCCGCCGTCGTTTCCATCTTGACTAAGGAGGCGATGTATTGGTACACTCGGGCGGCGGCTAAGGAGACGGGTTCCGGCGCACTGATGGCGGACGCTTGGCACCATCGTTCCGACGCACTTTCCTCCATCGGAAGTTTTATTGGCGTATTGGGGGCGCGGTTGGGGATGCCGATTCTGGATCCCGTTGCCTGCATCCTCATTTGTCTGTTCATTTTAAAGGCGGCATACGACATCTTTATGGACGCCGTTGGCAAAATGACGGATAGGGCTTGTGACGACGCCACGATTGCGGAAATCCACAAGGCCATTCTGTCGGAAAAATCCGTTGTTCGGATTGACAACGTCAAGACTCGATTATTTGGCGACCGATGTTATGTGGACGTGGAAATTGCCTTGGATGGCGGAGCCACGTTGGCCGAGGCCCACCATACGGCTCAACGGGTTCACGACGAGATAGAGGGGCGGATTCCCAAAGTCAAGCATTGCATGGTGCATGTGAATCCGGTGGGTGCGAGAGGGGCGGAGTAACCGTCAAACTGAGATGGATGTGCGACGAAGTAAAGGTGACGCCGACCTAAAAGCCGATGTTGCTTTATATTTCTCGATTGTTAGTCATCCTATTGTTGATTTATGGAGGAAAACAAATGGAACCTACCGCGCTTTTGAAGAAGATTGATGAGTACAAGGCGGTGATGAACATTACCAAGCCCACGGCCTTGTGGGCAAACTCACGGCCATAGGCTTGATAAGGGTTTTCATTGTGCCTTTGCGTATGATGTGTCACGCCATACAAATGCGTGTAGCTTAATCCGTAAAAAGTTGGACCCAGTTGTACTGGTAGAAGCCTACTCCCAGTTTGTTCACGTCGGTTTTCAGGATGTTCTCACGATGGCCTTGGGAGTTCATCCATGCTTCCACTACTTGTTTCGGCGACCTTTGTCCCGAGGCGATGTTTTCGCCGGCGCGCATATACGTAATCCCATACTCGCCGAGAATCGTAAAGCAGGTCTGGCCATTTGGACGCGTATGCGAGAAGTACACGGCTACTTCCCTTGCCCGCGCGCGTGAGGCTTCCCGCAATACGTCCGGCATGGTCAGCGCGTTCAGTCCCCTTGTGGTACGTTCTTGATTGACCAACTGTAATACCTCGTCCTCAAAAGCCGTGCCCTCGTCAGTGGCGGGAGGCGCCGCGGTAACGGAAGGAGTCCCGGTAACGGAAGGAGTCCTGGTAACGGAAGGAGTCCTAGTGACGGAAGGAGTCCTGGTGGCAGAAGGAGTCCTAGTAACAAAAGGAGTCCTGGTAACGGAAGGCCATCTGGTGATGGAAGGCGCTCTAGTAACGGAAGGCGCCTTGGCGTCAGCAGGAGGTTCAGTCGCAGGCGGCGTTCCGGTCACAACAGGCGCTTCGACAACGGGAGGCGTCTGGATGACGGGTGCCATCTCCGAAACGGACGGCTTTACAGTTGCGGAAGACGGCTTTGAAAATTTGCTTTTTTTCCTCCCCTTCGACAAAGAAACCTTATAAAAATATTTTGTACTTGGCTCTACATTTCCATCGACAAACCGTTTGTTCTTGGTTTTGCCCAGCAACCGATAACCCGTTGCCTTCTTGGTAGAACGGTAAATGCGAAACGTAGGCTTCTTATAACGACTACCTAGCTTTAGTGTTACGGAGGAGTTGGTCGTAGCAACCTTTTTTATCGTTGGTTTTTGAAGCTTGGATGCTCCGACGGCGGATTCCCCCAATAAAGATACCGACATGATGACGGCTAAGGTGAAGGATAGAATCGAATGAACCACCCGTCGCCCGTTATTCATTTTGCCAAACCATTTATACATGTGCCTCACCCTTTCAAGATAGAAGATCAATCCTACATTTTTTAACAAAACCCATTCTAACACATTTTTTTAAAAAAGCATAATGCAAATAATGGGCATACAACCATTTCGTGGGGACGCTCGGATAGTCAAGCGTCATGACTTTGTGAGCAAGCTCACAGTCATGAGAGTCAGACCATCCTCACTTTTCCTTCGCGGGGATGCTGGTGATTTTGTTCAGACACTTGCAGTTAGCTGGATAACGGGCGAGCCATACGCGTCTTACGAGGGGTATAAGGACGCGTCGGCATCCGAGCTTGGTACCCACACAAGCTCGATGTCCGCAACGCGTCCTGTTAAGCGCGAGCGGCCCCGAGAAAGACGCGTACTGGTCTCGCCCGTTAAATAGCAGCCCAAGCAAGTCTCGCCCGTTAAATAGCAGCCCAAGCAAGTCTCGCCCGTTAAATAGCAGCCAAGCAAGTCTCGCCAGCCAAAAACCAAGCCTCCCGAATGGTAATGCGTTCACTCAAAAGGCTTGGTCATCTAAGTAAGAGAATTATTGGTATGGGCGGGACTGGCGCAATTACTTCCCGTCCGACACGAAATAAGTGAAGCCTATGCTCCCGGGACCGATATGCGTCCCCACGATGGGTCCCATCTCGTCTTGAACGATGAGTTCCGGACGTACGATGTGGTCCGAGAAATACTCGATACACTCCGTCATCCGTTGGGGTGCGTTCGCATGGGCGAAAGCGGTAGGTGCGTCGTCATCATGCGCCTCCAAGTATTGTGCAAGGAAGAATTGGAAACAAGCCTTCTTGCCCCTCGCCTTGCCGGCGGGTACGACCTTGCCGTCCGTGACGCTGACGATGGGGTTGATGCCTAACAGGCTGCCCACGAATGCGGAAGCGGAAGATATTCTGCCCCCCATCTTGAGGTAATCCAAGGTGTCTGCGGCGGCGAAGAACCGTGAGAGGGGAATCAGACGTTTGATCTCCGCAATGACGTCCGTCGCCGTAGCGCCCGCATCCCTCATCTGTACGGCTTTCTCAACCAACAGGCTCATGGCGATGGTCGTCGTCATGGAGTCGACGACGTGGATGCGGTCGGAGCCGATGGCGTCTTTGGCAATTGTGGCGGATTGGAACGTGCCGCTCAAAAAATGCGAGATAAAAATGCCGATGACGTCGTCGCCCGCCTCGACGTACCGCCTGAAAACCTTTTCAAACTCAAATGGGTTGACCTGTGACGTACGCGGCAATTCCTTCGTGGTGGCCAACTTCTCGTAGAATTGCTTCGTACTCATCGTCTCGTTCTGTATATAGTCCTCCTTACCGAAATGTATCGTCAACGGCATAATGTCAATGCCTAGCTTGTTGGCTTTCTCTACGTTCATGTCGCAGGTGCCGTCCGTAATGATTCGAATCATATCCTCCTCCATTTCTTGAACCATGGGTTCCTGTCTGCCGCCATGCCAAACGATGTCGGGCCTTGTTAGCGAGTGGTTAAGTACTTGTTGTGAAAAAAGCTGCTAATCTTACCTAGCACGTCCACTAAAACGTCAATTTCTTTTTTTGACAATATGCTCAAAATGCATTCCACCATCTCTTCATGAAACCGTCGATGATAGTCGTGTGCCTTTCTTCCTAATTCAGTAGGGAAGATTTGAACCATTCGCTTATCCTTTTCCGTCTTCTTACGGATGAGGTATCCCTTTTTCTCCAAGAGTGACACAGTGGTGGTCAACGTTCCGGCAGTAATTCGCAGAATGGCGGCAATGGCGGTGGAATGATTCTCCGTGCGATCGTCTTCGGCGTTGCAAACCGCCTCAATGACGTGAATTTCCCGCAAGGAGAGGTTGGGAAACTCATTTGCGCCGGCCAATAGCACCTCCTCCGTCTTCAATATCTCATTAAAGGCATTTACCAAAAAATGGTTAAGCTCCTTCTTCACCTGCTCCATAGTGTCTCCTAACATAACTATTCGCGTGCCCGCATCGTGGTGCAAGGGCAATATTTCGGGGACGTGCCTTGCGCATGGCGCTGAATGAACTCATTATATAGCAACGACACATGGTTGTCAAGATTCTTTGACAATCAAACCTCCTTAAAAATTTTGTTGTTACTGTTCAGACGATACCTCCCGCAAGCATGTTTGCGAGGTGTTTCACAAACATGCGGGGGGTAAAGGGCGTCCTACGTCAGGGTTGCCTTCTGCCCTTTTGCGCCGCGTTTGCGGTTGCGCACTTTCTTGGGGTTCCACGTCTTGCCATTATATTGAAAGGATTCGTCGGCGGGTTCCACCGTCGTGGCGAACGCCACTGCGTCCCCGTTGTCCAAGGTGATGGCCTTCACTCCGCGACTTCCCTTCTTGAATTCGTTTACCTCGCCAAGGGGGAAGCCAAGCGACAAGCCTTTATCCGTCAGAAGCACGACCTTACGGTCGGATTCGAAGGCGGCACCGGCGCTCAACGCCTCAATGCCGACCAATGCGTCGCCCGGCGCCAACTTGGTGGCGGCGACGACGGAACGGTTGGTGTCGAACTCGGCACCCGACACTAATTTGATGTACCCGCCCTTCGTGGTAAACAACAGGAGGGATTCGAACAGGTTTGCAAACGAGGAGTAGGTCAAGACATCCTCCTTGCCTATTTTGCACAGGGTGTGGATGAGTACCCCCTTGTCCTTGATTTTACATTTGGGGATGGCGTCGGCCTTGACTTGGTACAGGTTCCCCTCCGCCGTGAACAGGCAAAGCTTGTCCGTGTTCTCCATTTGGACGACGTGGGGGTATTCACCCGCCGTATCCTCGGAGAGACGCCCAAAACTGGCCGTGTCGAGGGATTTGGCATAGCCGAAACGGTCGATGAGGATGTAGACGTCCTCCACCTTTTTTTCCGCCTTGTAGTCCACGCCAGCCAGGTTGGCCAGCTCCGTCCGCCTGGGCTTGGCAAACGCCTTGCGGTATTCTCGCAGGCGGTTCTTCATTACCTTGAACAATTCTTTTTCATCGCCCAACGTCTTGCGGTACTCGTCCATGCTCTCCATGAGGGAGGACTTTTCCTCGCGCAGCTTCAATATCTCCAATCCGATAAGGCGGCTGAGCGGCATGGACAGGATGGCGTCGGCTTGGCGCTCCGTAAAACGGAGCGTGGCGGCCTCTAATGCGGAATGGGGCGTGCGGAAGCGGATGTCCGCCACTTCCCCGTCAATCAGGCACGCCTTTGCCTGCGTGACGGATTGGCTGCCGCGCAGAATCTCGATGATGAGGTCGATTACGTCGGTCGCCCGTATCAGGCCGTCCACGACCTCGTGCCTCGCCTCGGCCTTTTGCAACAAATGCTCGTACTCCCTTGTGTACAATTCCACTTGGAAGTCGATGAACTCCTGCAACATGGATTTGAGGTTGAATACGATGGGTTGCTTGTCCTTCACGGCAAGGAAGTTGACGCTGAGGGTGTCCTCCATGGACGTCTTGCGGTATAGGCCGTTCAACAGGTTCTCCGGGTCGCGGTCCTTCTTCACCTCGATGACGATGCGGACGCCTTCTTTGGAAGACTCGTCCCGCACGTCGTGCATTTCCTCAAACGTCTTGTCCCTCATCAGATTCACCAACGAGTCCACCAATTTGGTCTTGTTGCCGGCAATCGTATAGGGAACCTCCGTGACCACGATGTTCAACCGACCATTGTCGCCCTTCTCAATGGTGGTCTTCGCGCGTATCCGTATCTTGCCCTCCCCCTTGGAGTAGACGTCCCGTAATTCGGCGGCGTTCGTGACGATGCCGCCCGTGGGGAAGTCAGGGCCGGGGACGTACTCCATCAATTTGTCTATGGAAATGCTGGGATTGTTAATCATGGCGATGGTGCCGTCGATGGTTTCCACGGGATTGTGCGGGGGGACGCTGGTCGCCATCCCGACTGCGATGCCCATGGTGCCGTTCAGCAGCAGGTTGGGCAGGGTGGAGGGAAGGACGGACGGTTCCATCTCGCTCTCGTCATAGTTGGGCTGGAAGTTGACCAAGCCCTTCTCCAGATTCTCCAACATGGTGAGGGCGACCTTGGACAGGCGCGCCTCCGTGTAACGCATGGCGGCCGCACCGTCCCCGTCAATCGAGCCGAAGTTCCCGTGTCCGTCCACAAGGGGCACGGAGAGGGAATAGTCCTCCGTCAAATGGACGAGGGCGTCGTAAATGGCCCGGTCGCCGTGGGGGTGGTACTTACCCATGGCGTCGCCGACGATGCGGGCGCTTTTTTTGTGGGGCTTGTCCGGTGCCAGCCCCAATTCCTTCATCGTATATAGGATTCGTCGCTGGACTGGTTTCAAGCCGTCCCGTACGTCGGGCAAGGCGCGGGAAATGATGACGCTCAAGGCGTAGTCGCGGAATGAGTTCCTCATCTCCTCGGCATAATCGAGTTGTATCATGGATTCGGTTGGTTTGGCCATTTTAATTCCCTCGTTTCTTGTTTGGCTTACTTAATGAATGCGCATTGGTTGGAAAAGCGCATCGGCGGATGGTCGTCGGCATGGAAGGCGTTATACGTCAAGCGTGGCGTAGCGGGCTTCCTCCATTATAAATTCCCTTCGGGGCGGCACCTCGCTGCTCATCAGGAGGGAGGTGACCTCGTCCGCCTCCAACGTGTCGTTGACGGTGACTTGCGCCAGAATCCTCGTCTCGGGGTTCAGCGTCGTTTCCCATAGTTGTTCCGCGTCCATTTCACCCAAACCCTTGTAGCGTTGGACGCCCACAATCTTGTTGCCGGGAAGCTTCTTGAACTTCTCCAGCTCGAAGTCGTTGAAAATGTATCGGGACTCCTTCTTCTTCGACTTCTTGGCCCCGCTCGCCGTCGATTCGTACTCCACCCGGTAGAGTGGGGGCATGCCAAGGTATATCTTGCCCTCGTATACCAAATCCGACATGAAGCGGTAGAAGAAGGTCAGGAGCAGGGTGCTGATGTGCGCCCCGTCCACGTCCGCGTCGGTCAGGATGATGATGCGGTCGTACCGCAATTTGCCGATGTCGAAGTCGTCGCCTATCCCACAGCCGAAGGAGGCGATCATGGACTTGATCTCGTTGTTGGTCAATATCTTCTCAAGGGCGGCCTTCTCCACGTTCAATATCTTGCCCCGCAAGGGCAGTACGGCTTGGGTCTTGCGGTTGCGGGCGGTCTTGACCGTGCCGCCCGCGGAATCACCTTCGACGATGTACAGTTCACACTCCTCTGGCTTTTTGGAGGAGCAGGAAGCCAGTTTGCTGCGGGCGTCCACGTCGTTCAGCTGCTTCAACACGGCCGTCCTGGCCTTGTCGCCCGCCCGTCTGGCTTGGAAGGACTTCATGGAGTTGTCGAGAATCTTGCGGAGGACTTCCACGTTTTTGTCAAAATACCGCTGCACTTCCGCATTCATCACCTCGTCCACGGCTCCCTTGGCGTCCGTATTGCCCAGTTTGGTTTTGGTCTGTCCCTCGAACTGGGGGTCGGGGTGCTTGATGGAGACGATGGCCACGAGGCCGTTTCGTACGTCCTTGCCGTCAAAATTGTCGTCCTTCTCTTTGAGGACGCCCAATTCACGCGCATATTGGTTGACAATCCTCGTCAGGGCCGTCTTGAACCCCGTAACCAAGGTGCCTCCTTCCGCCACGTTGATGCAGTTGCAGTAGGAGTTGATTTGCTCCATGTAGGCGCTTGTATATTGAAAGGCGACCTCCACTTCAATCTCGCCGCTTTTTCCCTCTATATAGATGGGTTCCTCGTGCAAGGTCGCGGCCTCTCGGTTCAAATAGGCGACAAAGCTCTGTATGCCGAGGTCTTCCTTGTAACTCCTGGCTTGTCCCGTATTTTCGTCCAAGAATTCCAGTGACAGGCCGCGGTTGAGGAACGCGATTTCCTTTAACTTTTTTTTGATGGTTTCGGGCTTGAATTCCACCGACTCGAAAATGGTGGGGTCGGGGAAGAACGTCACCTTCGTACCCGTGTCGGACTTGTTGCATTTGGTGGCGACGGGAAGCAGTCCCTTCTCCAACGGGGTGACGGGGCGGCCGCCCTCGACGTACTCGTCACGGTACACGTTCCCGTCCCTGCGTACTTCCACGCTCATTTTGGTGGAGAGTGCGTTGACGACGGAAGCGCCCACGCCGTGCAGGCCGCCGGAAACTTTATAGACGGAACCGTCGAATTTACCGCCGGCGTGCAGCAACGTGTACACCACGCGAACGGTCGGAATCTTTTTGACGGGGTGCAAATCCACGGGGACGCCGCGCCCGTCGTCCCGTATGGTGACGCTGCCGTTGCGGTGGAGGGTGACGGAGATTGTGGAGCAGAAGCCGGCCAGATGCTCGTCAATCCCATTGTCAAGAATCTCCCATATTAAGTGGTGCAGCCCCCTCGAGCCGGTGGTGCCAATGTACATGCCCGGCCGCTTTCTAACGGCCTCCAATCCCTCCAAAACCACGATTTGACTGCCAGTATAGGCTTCCATAAAAAGTCTCCCTTCCAAACGCGCATTACAGGTTATGAAAGCCATCCACCCTACATTTGACGGGACTTTCATAGTAAACTACTTGATTATAGAATAAATAAAACAGCGAGTCAATAGCTAAATGGACTAAAGAATGAACGCGTCGTACCGATATATATTACAACATCAACAAGGAGTCAGTAAACCGCCCACCTGAGGGAATGGGTGGATGGAGGCGGAGACAAGGAGGTCGAGGGTTATGGGTAACGTGATTAAGGGTTATTGGTTCAATACGCAGGGGAATAGTGAGGCAACCATTGCTCAGAACCCCGTCATCGTCGGATACATGCCGATATATGCCGCGGCGGCGCCGTCGAATGGCGAGGTACGCACAAGGACGCAAACGGGAATGCGAAAGGTGGGTTCGCCCCCATCCGCAAGTGATTTGGCGGCGGTTCCCGAAAAGGTGGGGGCGGCAAGGTAGTGAGGGACATAGGTAACCCTCCACAATGGAAGGTTATTCATATATTGAGAGAAGGAGCGCCGTTTGTGCGCTCCTTCTCTCATCTTATGGGAAAGTTCTCGATTGCGTCGCCCGGTATCATTTCAGCACGAGGAAAAAATATGCGGCGGCTACGAGGAGTCCGGGCAGCTGGTTGGCCACCTTGATTTGCCTGTCCAAGGCCAAATTAAAGCCAAGGCCAAGTATCATTACGCCTCCCGCCGCAGATACTTGGAGGATGAGTTCGTTGGTCAAAAAGGGTTGCAAATAGCCGGAGAGCAATGCGATTCCGCCTTGATACCCGAGGACTGCCAGACTGGAGAGCAGTACCCCGAAACCTAAAGTGGAAGCCAGAACGATGGCCGCGGTTCCGTCCAATAGGGATTTGGTGAAAAGGATTTCATGGTTGCCGCGAAGCCCGCCGTCAATGGCGCCAACGATGGACATGGCCCCCACGCAGAATAGGAGGGTGGCGGTGACGAAACCTTGGGCGACGTTTACGTCCTTCCCGGGTTTGCGGAATCGCTCCTCCATCCATTGTGCCAGTTGGTTCAAGCGTCTGTCTATGTCGACGACTTCACCCAGTAGGGTGCCCAAACCCAAAGAAACGACCAGAAGCATGGCGTCGCCCTGAATTGCGGACGAGACGCCGATGATGCATACGCATAATCCAACGGCCTTTGTCAAGTTGTCCGTAATCCTTGTAGCAAGCCTGCCCTTGCAGAGCAGCCCGACGGTGCCGCCCAATATGACGGCAATTGCGTTTACCAGTGTCCCCAGCATGGCCTTGTCCCATCCTTTTGTCGCTCTGATACCACGGACTGCTCCGCATTTGCGCGAAGGCAAAGTGAGCATCATCAAGCATGCTTGAATGATGCGAGCGCGCCCGCGAACCTGAGCAGACACGCATAGCGTGTCGCGCAAGGTCATGCTCTCGCAGTCCCCAAACATTCGAAATCCGCCCTATCGGGCTACGTTCTCATGTTTTTGCGGGTCCCAAAGTCATGTGTTTTCATGCAAGCATGAAACACATGACCTTTTGACCCTAGTATCATTCTATCATATGGATGGAGAAATGACAAATCATTTCGTGTCCGGAGTGGTAAGAGCTGCTTGAGAGCGTCATGTCTCCTCCTTCATCAGCGGGTTGGCCAAAGAAGCCACTCCCAGCAGCGCCGCCGCCATACCGGAGAATAGGAACCATCGGGCGATGCCGATGCGTTCGGCGAATATCCCCGCGCATATCAAGCCTATCGGGGTGGTAAACGTGGTCAGGCTAATGGTTAGTGCGAATATGCGCCCCAAGTATTCCGATTCGAACTTCGTCTGTATAATGGACGTCCTGACGCTGGAATAGAAGGGGATGGAAGCACCGGTAACGGCCGAGGCGGCCACGAAGACGTAGAACAGGCGGGGAGGCATTGCGCCGGTTATGGCCACGCAAACGCCGTAGGTCAGTATGGATAATGCGAACGCGCGCATTTTGTTGATTCGCTTGCCCACCAAACCCAACGTGAAGGCGCCGACCATCGTTCCTAGGGACAACACGGTTTCCACCAGTGCGGAATCCTTTATCTCGCCGCCAAAATGCGTTATGGTGATGAGTGGGTAATAGGTGCCTATGGGTGAATAGATGATGGAGTACATGCAGCTTATTCCCAAGATGAAGACGATGGCGGGCTGGGTTCTGACAATGGCGAATCCCTCCTTAAACTCCGTAAAATAGCCGGAGCGCCTCGACTTGTCACGCACCGCTTCTTCCGGTACGCGTACGAAGCCCAGCATGAGCACGGCGAACAGCGCTCCGAAAACGTCCAACAGCATAAGCAGGTTCAGGCTTAGCCTACTAAACAGTATGGCGGCCAAAGCGGGGCTGATTAGGTGGGACGTGGATTCAAAGCCATGGGCGAATCCCGCATACGCAGTCAAATGTTCCTTGGGGACGATGGTCGGCGTTACGGCTTGCAGAGCGGGCGTATGGAAGGCGTTGCCAAGCGAGCGGCAGAACAGGGTACACATGATGACCCAAATGGGCAATTCGGCAAAGAATCCGTAGAATACCGGCAACAGGCTGATGGATGCAATGAACAAGTCCGCCAGAATCATGACGCGTTTGCGGCTGAAGCGGTCAATAAACACCCCGGCGAACGGTCCCACTACGGCTCGGGGTATGAAGCCCATTAACGTGCCAATGGACATGATGGCGGCGGATTCGGTTCGAGACGTGAGGTACCACACCAACGACATCTGTATAACCGCACTGGTCAGCACCGATACGGACTGACCCGACCACATTGTGATAAACTGTCTCTTCCATGATGTTTTCATTTTTGGCCTTCTCTGAACGTTGTGAATTAGAATGCATTCCAAAGTAAAATGACTTACGCTTTATCGCCCTAAGATGACTAGATTATAACAGCTTGCCTGAAAAATTTCAAGGTTATCTGACGTTATGGTTCAGACGTGCGACTGAACAGGTACTATCTGACATCTATTTTCAGGAAACGGTACTGGACGGCCGGGTAATCGGACAACGGTCGATAGTCGCTGTCGTCCGTGTGGGTGGCTATCAATATTTCAGTAAGGCTGGGTCCGTCGCCGACGTCGATGACCAGCAGGGAGTGGACGAAGTGGTTCGGCACAAACGCCAGTTGGATTACGTCGCCTACCTGCATTTGGGTGACGTCGGTTTCATGGGCAAAGGGTCCGCCCCCCTTGTTGCTCAGCAAGAAATCATAGAGGAAGTTGACGCCCGTCCAAGAGGGCGTTCGGTCGCTGGCGGAATTGTAATACCATCCGAAGGTCATTTTGTAGTTCATCTTGGCGCCGCCCGCGAGAAGACATTGAGAGATGAAGTTGGTACAATCCCCGCCCATATCACTAAAGTCCATGTACCTGCGATTGCGTCCGTAAGCCCATTCGTGGGCGTATGCGACGGCCTGTTCCCGATTGTATGACATATTTGTGACTCCTATCCACATGGATGTTTATACCTTATGCATATGTTGGGGGCGTGCAAGGGGTTACTCAGTTCTCCCGTCGTCTTTTCCTTGCTTGCTCCAATATGTCGTTAACGCTTTCACCCTTCAACTCGCCAGGATACACGTGATCGAAGTCAAGCAAAATATCCTTGGACTGCATTTCGGCTTTGCGGATTTCGCCGTACGCCTGCTCGAGATTACCATTCGCAAAGGCGTCGACAAGAGTCTTTTGTGAAACGGAGGGAATCTGCACATCCTCTCCATATAAAGTGGAGACGGCCTTATCAATGGACTTGCGTAAAATGGGGGCTTCATTTTTTTGGTGTTCCCACAATATTCCTATGATGTCGGACAGGTCGTTTTTGTACTGGCGGCCACTCATTAATTTCATCGCAATCAAATATTCGGCGTTGACGGTACGGACGGTAATGATGTTGAAAAAAGTTCTGTAGTATGTGGATACGGAAAACAATCGCTCGGAAAAGGATGCGGTCTGCATGAAATCCGTATTTATCCAGTCGATTGGAAGGCCAAGCCTGTCACCAACATGATGGATGGCTTCCTTCATGACGGAGGATGAGGTAATGAGCGCGTCCACGTCATAGGTCATCTCACGAAAACCATAATTGACGAGAATGGCCGCACCACCTACCAATACAATTTCAACGGGAATTTTCGTCCCATTCAGCTTACGGAATTCTTTGCCAAGTTCTTTGAGGTAGCCGGTAAGGTTTTCCTTGGTAAACGGCGTGTCAGTGGACATTGCGCACCTCGCCCTCTATGATGTTGAAGCGCTTAAATTCAGGTATGGCGCGTTCGTAGCTGTCCCTTTTGGGCTGTTCGTCATGGGCAAGCACGCTCATTGTGACGACGCTTGACGGATAAATGGGTTCGCGAAGTCGCACTGACCGTATGTCGCCGTAATCGTTACAAATGGGCAAGTCGTTCTCGCGACTGAGGTAATCCACCATGGCAAGCAAATACAGGCTTTCGCGATACCATCCACGTTGGTATAACCTACGGATTTTGTCCGTTTCCAGCGTTTCAATGATAAATTCAAGATCACCCATGCCCTTCACCAGATGGCAAACATTGCTTTTGTAAACGTCAAAACTCTGGCGATGCTCCATACTGTCCGCAAGTAAGTCCTCAATTGTCACGTCGAGCGCCTTTGCCAACTTGTACAGGGTTTCTCCCGTGCAATTTTTTATTTTTGTCTTGCCGGTGGTAATCTCGCTCACCGTAGTAAACGGTATTCCACTGATTTTCGAAAGCTTATATTTGGTAAGTCGCTTCTGTTCCAGCAAATCGTTGATGTTCATCGTCACAACCTCCTTACTGACACTATAACGAATATTCGTTATAGTGTCAACGGTTTGTTGAAATTTTATTCTCGCTCGAGGCGTTCCAAAACGGCGTTATGCCAGACGGGGCGTGGGAGGGATTAAAACTCGTCGCCATGCGACGCAAAAAAGTCATGGTAGATGCGCGCGTTTTCCAGTTCCGTCCATCGCCTCACTCGAACGGGGGACTCGTCCAAGTCGTATATCTTGGCCCCGTTCATGGCGAGGAAGAAGGGCGAGTGTGTCGACATGATGATTTGGCACCCGAAGAAGCGCACGGAATCCTCGATAAATTGAGCCAGCTCGATTTGACGCTTGGGAGAGAGGCTGTTCTCCGGCTCGTCCAAAATATACAGTCCGTTTTCACCGATTTTTTCGGTAAAATACCGGAACGCGCTTTCTCCATTGGAATACTCCCTTACGTTGTCCATCAATTCGCTTCTGACGAACTTCGATTGCGTCTTACTTCTGGCCTTGTTCACTTTTTTGAGTTGGTCGTAGTCGGCGAGCGACTGCAACTTGAAATCAGAATATTTGGCGTCCAAGTATTCCTCAAACACTTCCCCCCTCTTCTTGTCAATCCCCTCGTTAAGGTTGCGTACGTTAAGCATGTAGTCAAATACGTCGTCACTGGTGACGATTCTGCTATTGTCAGGAATGGCGGACGATGCGTCCATCTCACACAGCTCCACATAATTGGGATAGAAATTAGACTTGTTAAAAACGGAGTCCCGCATAATCCTTGACTTTTCCGCAATCACGTTGAGTGCCGTGGATTTTCCGGAGCCATTGTTGCCATACAAAATGGTGACGGGTTCAAAGTCAATTCTTTCAAGCCCGCGTGCCGCCAACGTTCGGAATGGGTATAGGGAGTCATAGCAGTTTCTCTGTATGCCCCAGATAAAGTCCGTCTCCCTGTCGTCGCTCGGAAATGCGATGGAATGAATATACAGCATTGTTACCTACCTTCCTTTATAGGACAACCATTCCGCCGCTTGGCCCAGGGAGCGCATCGGTATGATTCTTTGAATGCGTGAAAAGAATCCGCCATATTTCCTATATAGGAAGTTGAAGAGGAAATAGGCTTTTCTTTGCTTGGGATTCTCAGGTTTGCGCGCCATAATGCAAGGGAAGGAATAGAAACGTCGGTAAATGTTCAAGTATCCGCGGTACAATTCCTCCGGTTCTATATTCAATGGTTTAAATACTACGTGGGAGGTATTGTAATGGGCCAAGTCATAATCCGTAATCCTGTTTGACGCCTTCATATTGTGGTATAAACGCGTGCCGGGGTACGGCGTCAGAATATGGGCCGTCAACGTCTCGATTCGATTCTTGACGAGCCAGTCGAGGGTATTTTCAAAAACTTCTAGGCCGTCCCCGTCAAGGCCAAACACCATGCTGGCGTTAATCATGATTCCGCGCTTGTGGAGTTCGTCTACCAACCGGCCATACGACTCAGAATCGTTGTCTTTATGTACTTCGGCGAGGGCTTGGTTGTTTACCGACTCAAATCCAATGAACAAGCTTTGGCAACCCGTCTCCACCATGAAATCGAGTAAGTCAAGATGGTCTATAATCTTGGTGGTGACGGCGGCGTTCCATGTTAGGCCAATCTTGTTCAGCTCGGTAAGCAGCTCGCGCGTGTACTGCGGATCCCCAATGAAATTGTCGTCCACAAAATAAACGTGTCTTGCGTTTAGCGCCTTAACGTCCTTGATTACGTCGGGAATCGGACGCCTTACGTACGCTCGGTTTTCACAGCTGTTGTAGCAGAAGTCACAGCGACGAGGGCATCCTCGACTGGTGGTGACGATGTTCGTATAGAGGTATTTTCTTCGGTCAATCTTGTCGTATGAGGGAGAGACGATTTCTTCCCCTTGGAAATTCGCCATATCCTTGTAGACTGTGCGAAGGTTTTTCTCCTCCGCGTCTTGAAGCATACTCGCCCAAACTCGCTCGGCCGGGCCAACGCAGACGGCGTCAAAATGTGGCGCGCATTCGTCCGGACAACAAGTGACGTGGATGCCTCCGGCCACTACGGGAACGCCGCGCAACCGAAATAAGGAAGCCAGATGCACGGCACGGGGGAAAACGTCCAGAGTCACGGTAATTCCCACTAAATCCGCAGGGTAATCCAGAGGAACGTCTTCGATGTTTTCATTGACGAGTAGGGTCTCGTGGTGAGGGGGCGTCAAGTTCAATAACGTGTAAAGTCCCAACGGTGGCGACATCTGAGTCTTGAAATCCGTGTCCATCGGTCGTTTGTTCATTTTGGGCTGAATCAACATAATCCTCATTCAGTGTGTTCACCTCCCCACAAAGTCATCTAAGTGTTTGGATTGCGAATGTTGAGAGGTTGTTTCCAAAATGGAAATGACCACTTCCCCTCTAGGAGGTCAAGAACCTCGGTCAAGTTTCGCAGGACGGGGACGTTGCAGGAACGGAGCGTCGCCCAGTCTTGGTGCCCGCGTGCAACAAGTAGGCAGTCCATCCCAAGTGCCTTTGACACTTCATAGTCGTGTACGGTGTCGCCAACCAATACGGCCCTATCCACATTTGCACCGGCGATGTATTGCTTGCCAACGTCAACCTTGCTGTTCGCATATATGTCCGATGTGCCAAGTACTTCGCTAAAGTAGCCATCTATGGGGAACATGGACAACTGTTGCGTTAAATTGTCCCTAGAAGACGCCGAAAGGATTACTTGCGTTACATTCTTTGCCCTTATATAATCCAATACCATGAGGGCGTCGTCGTGCAAGGTAAGGTTACCGCTCCCTTCGCCATGGTAAAGTGCGATGTATTCCTTGGCGAGGACGTCAAAAGGCTCGTCTACAAAGTCGAACCCCACTTTTTTATAATAATCGATAACGGGAAAGCAAAAAACGTCGTGGTATTCCGTACGGCTTCGTATGGGGTCCTTGTTCCTGACGGCCAACATTTTGTTCATTTGTTCCATACACCAGTCCACGTCGTCCAGAAGGGTGCCGTTCCAATCCCAAAATACGTGCGAATAGTTCATGATCCCGTCCCTTCTCATAAAGCGTACATAATCATTATAATCGCAAAAGCGTTATAACCCAATCCTTTTCCCTAAAGATATCATATATCGAACGCGGGTTCAAGGAAAATGTTACCCGATTGTATTGTGCTGAATGGAGCACTACATCGATTGGAGACGTGCGACGTCGTCAAACGTAACCAGTGTAACGTTGCCAAGATTGTCGGCCTTTTCTATGCAACCCTTTGTAAATCCGGTTTTGGCAAACAGGTAGAATTCTACGTTTTCATAATGAAACAGTTGGCTGCGCTCCACGAGGGAGTCAAGCACTCCTACGCCAACCCTGTCGTTCGTCCATTTGCATTCGCAGAACAAGGCCCCGCCCACTGCGTCCGCACCCATTACGTCAATCTCGACTTCACGCTTGTTCTTTGCGTCGTTGCCCCACCATCGGCCGAGATTGGTGAACGCAACGTTGACCCGACCTTGTTTCCTGAGTTCCCATAAATATTGAGTGCAGACGTCCTCAAAGACGGCACCCATGTAGTTGCTCATCTTGGGCGCCACATCATCGTACACGGTATCCGCAAGGCCGCGGCTGATGGACGCCATGTTGCTTGGAATGAATCGATACCAGAATCGAAACAGGTTGTCGTCTATTTTGTAAATGGTTTTCCGCGTGGAGCGCTCGGCAAAAGGGGTTTCTTTTTTTATGACGCCCAGTGCAATCAAATTCTTGATGTAGGCGGCGCAAGCACTGGTTTCTTCCCCGACTTTCGAGGAGATTTCGGACAATTTTGTGCCGCCCGTGGCGATTGCCGCAATAATCGCATTGTAAATGGCCGGCTCGCGCACTTCTTGTTTTAGCAGATTGCCGGGTTCCTCGAAAAGGGGACTGGAGGGATCCAGGAAACATCGTTTGATGTTTTCTTCAAGCGACAAGTCGTCATTCATTTGAAGCAGGTATTGAGGCGTTCCCCCAACGACGCCGTAGACCACCGCCATATCCATGTCTGAGAAATTTTTGAAATAACTCCTACTCTCAAAAAAGTCGAACGGAATAATTTTAAACTGGGCCGTCCTTCTGCCATACAAGGGGGCGTTATACGCCAGCACGTGATTTTCCATGAAGGACATGGACGAGCCGCACAGAACTAAAAAAAGGCGTGACGCGTCTTTGTTTTTGTCAATCAATGCTTGAAGAATGGAGGCAAGGCTTTTGGAGGCCCTTGCGACGTATGGGTACTCGTCAATCACGAGAACGATTCTTTTCTCTTCGGCTCAAGTGCCTTGTCGGTGAAGGAAAGGATGCTCTTGCTGAAGTTCTCCAGATTTTGTTTCGCATTGCTTTCAATTCCGGTAAAGAAGATGGCGTCCTTATCCTTAATAAACTCATTGATGAGCGCAGTTTTGCCTACGCGCCGCCTCCCATATATCACGGGGAATTGAAAACGATTGGAATGATAGAGTTCGTTCAGTTTGTTCAACTCGCGTTTGCGTCCTATAAACATAATGTTGCCGCCTCCTATTTGCCAAGACACCATTTACTAAGGTACGATTTACTAAAGTATATCTTACCTTTGATAAAATGTCAATGGGTGTTTGCAAAATGCGAGAAATGTTCGGCGTGGAGGCGCAGGAGCCATGTAAGGGATGCGGGCAATTTGTTAGTGGTTGCGAATTAAAGCATAAAATGATATACTATAAGATGAAATTAATAGACTGTGGGTAAAAAAGTAATGGTTCCAATAATGGTTCCATGCGGTATTAAGAAGGGCTTATACAGAATCTTCATACGTGAAGTAACGGTTTTTGGTTACTTAGGGGGTGGTGGAATTGGTGGAAATCAATTTATTGTGAAGAAATTTCTATTATCCGTTTTTGATTTGTCATGAGTACACTTTTTGTGGAGTATTTGAGCACTGAAAGTTTATATAATTAAGTAAGTAATTATTATAAAATAAAATTAAATAATAATAT
>QMCE01000107.1_pt1 | contig 65446 bp, 57 predicted proteins | sample 1821851 | NCBI WGS metagenome assembly QMCE01 (sample SAMN09453174, study PRJNA476694) | Termite gut metagenome, whole genome shotgun sequencing project. | isolation source: worker | host: Odontotermes sp. | place: South Africa:Pretoria | collected 2016-01-28
AACCTATCCAAGCAAAAAAACGGTGTAACATTTTCCGAGTGTCTCTTATTAATCACTTTGTCATCAATTGGCGACTAATAACACCCCTCAGGAAGCTTCGAACAAGGGCTGCTAAGGATGGTTGCATGCCATTTTCAACAGCACTTGCGTCGGATCAAGCGCTAGGCCGGTGACCGATGAACCGTTACATTTGCTTGGTCGGCAGGATGGTGCGGAAACGAGCCTGCTCCAGCGATACCCGCTTTTCGCATCCGAAGCTAATCCCTCGGCTCGATCGGGCTACGGCCGGTCGCTTCCCGATGGCGGTTGCGGTCGCGCAATGAATAGAGGCAACCGCAATATTCCTGCCTGTAAAAATTTTCGCGCCTGCCGATGTCGATCATGCGCGCCGAGCCACCGCTTTTGCGCCAGTTATGGTCCCAATAAACCAGGCCGGGATAACGTGCCGCCGCACGATGGCCGCAACCGTTGACCTGTTGCCTGTCCTTCCAGCGCGAAATGCCCAGGGAGCTGGTCATCACCGGATAATTGTTCTCATACGCATAGAGCGCCGTGCGCTCGAAGCGCATATCGAAACACGCGGTACAACGGCGTCCGCGCTCAGGCTCGTACTCCAGCCCCTTCACTCGCTCGAACCAGTGCTCGCAATCGTAATCGGCATCGACGAACGGGACGCCGAGTTTTTCGGCAAAGCGGATGTTCTCGCTTTTGCGCAATTCGTATTCCTTGCGCGGATGAATGTTGGGATTGTAGTAAAAAACGGCGTAGTCGATACCGGATTCCAGCAACGCTTCCATCATCGCGCAAGAGCACGACGCGCAACAGGAATGCATCAGCAATCGGCGATGCCCGTTCGGCATCAATAACGGTTGACAAAAGGAGCCGACGCCGACGTTATCGTTCATGGGTTTTTGCGCTACGGAATCAATCAATTCTTTTCTATCGCCATAAGGTCGCTCAAATCGGGATCGATTCCATCAAGCCTGAAATGTTTTTCTTAAGCACGATATCACCAACCTTGCCCCAAATACAACACAGGTCTTTACCGAAAGAAAAAATATTACGCAAAACGCGGCATCAAACGCCGCGCGCGTGCACAATTTTTCCAAAAACGCATTTGCCGTATACTCTTGCGCGTAGAGCATAAAGAAAGGAACCCATGCTTCAATCCATCCATCAGCGGTGGGCGCTGCGCTTAAGCCCGGTCTGCGTTTATTTGGTCTGCGCCGCGCTGATGTTCGTCTGCGCGGCGCTGTTTCCGAATCTGGCGCTCACCATTCCCGCGCGCGCGTTCTTCATCGCCGTTTTTCTTGTTTCAGGCGCGTCGTTGATCGTTGCCGCGCATCATCGTTTTCATCAGGCAAATACCACCGCCAACCCCCATACGCCCGAAAATTCTGCGCAGATCGTCACTTCCGGCATCTATCGTTTCAGCCGCAATCCGATGTATCTGGGCGGCGCATTGATCACGTTGGCCAGCGCCTGCTTTTTTGCCCACGCGCTCGCTTTTCTTTTCGTCGTCGCGTTTATCGCCTACATAAACGAGTTTCAGATCAAGCCGGAAGAGCGTATTTTAAGCGCGCGTTTCGGCAAAACATTCGAACTTTACCGCCAGCGCGCGCGGCGTTGGCTGTGAGCCATATGAAATTCGACGAATGAAGCCCGGCAGATAAATCACCTGCCCACATACGCGATCCAGTTTGCCGTCAGCTTCTCCTGCACGTTGTTCTGCTTCAAGCGCCGCGCCAGCCCACCAAAATCGACGCGATCCAGCGGTTGATCCTGGTTGAAACAGGTGAAAATATAGCTTACTTCCCCGGTATCGGGATCACGGTGAATCTGCAAACACTGCGCGCAAATCTCTTTCATCATGCACTGCATCGGTGAATTGATCGAACCGATCGCCTGATGGCTTGATTTTAAATGCGGGGCAAGCACACCATGCCTTGCCGCCGTGACCGCCGCCATCATCCGGTCTGACCCGATCACAATCATACGATCGGTATCGGCAAAAGGAATCGCCTGCCCGCCAAGCTTATCTTCGGCATACGCGCGCATCGCTTCGACGATATTGCCGACAAAGGTTTTATCCTGAGGGCGCGTCGGCGTGAAACCGGGCGCTTCGTCGGAACACCAGATAATCACATCCGCCGCCGCTTCGATTTCTTCGACTTTATAACGGTCTTCGATCTGGCGATAACCAGCAAAGTACAACACTTTCGACCCCGCTTCACGGAAAGCGCGACCGATTGAAAACAGCACGGCATTACCCAAGCCGCCGCCCACCAGCGTCACCGTTTCGCCCGCCTCGATTTCAGTCGGCGCGCCGGTCGGTCCCATCAGGATCACCGGCTCGCCCGGTTTCATCGCCGCGCACAAACTCGACGCCCCGCCCATTTCCAGCACGATCAACGACACCAAGCCTTTTTCACGGTCAACCCAGGCGCCAGTCAGCGCCATCCCTTCCGTCGCCATACGTGTGCCGTGTTTGACGGCGGCGCGCGCCTCAAAATTCTGCAGGCGGTAAAATTGCCCCGGCGTGAATTGCGCGGCAGCAGCCGGCGCGCGCACCACGACTTCGACGATGGTCGGCGTCAATCGCTCCACGCGCTCAATACAGGCGCGCCAATCGTGATCGAGCCGGGCGATAAACGCGCTGTTATCGCGCTGCGCGTCAACATCCGGCAAGCGCGCCAGCATGCGCGATACGATCGGATAGCCCTGCTTGGCGCTCGCCATCGCCTTGACGACATTACCGAAATACGAAGGATGCAGATCGCCCCAGAAACTGACCGCGCGCCCGTCTTGCCGAATCGACGTCAACACCGCCGGCAGCTCCGGCTTGGTCATGCCTCGCTCCAGTTGGACTCTGTTGCCTTCTTCGTCGCACAAACGGAAATATTGGCCGTCCAAATGGAAATGCGCCGCATCCTCGCGCGCCAACACCGTATTCGGCGAAGTGCCCGCGCCGGCAATGACGTTTGCGCATATTCCCGCCACTTGCCCTCGGCGTCCATCTTGCGCGCCGACACCTTCAGCGCTTTGGCGTTGCTCCGCTCATCGATTTCGACTTCGAGCGGCGTCAGCCCCTCGGCAAACCAGATGCCTTCTTCAAGCGCTTTTTCGATTTCTTCGTTGTTCAATGTGTAGGACGGGCTGTCGATCATGCGCTTGCGATAGGCAACCGTCGAGCCGCCCCAGCCTTTCAATAAACCGATGAAATCAGGCCGCCGCCCTTCCTTTTCGGCCGCCGCGCGCTCATCGCGCAACGCCCGCGCATGGCGGATAAACTCTTCGGCGGTTTCGCGCTCTTCATCCGACCAGCGCGCTTCAACCTTGTCCTGGCCTTGCGCTTCGACCAGCTTTTCATAACGCGATAAAAACTTCTCCACCTGCACCGGATAATAGGCCAACGCTTCGGTCGCCGCATCGATAGCGGTCAACCCGCCGCCGATCACGACTACCGGCAGGCGCAGCTGCATGTTCGCCAGCGTTTCCTTCTTCGCCGCGCCGGTAAGCTGCAACGCCATCAGAAAATCGGACGCCGTGCGCACACCGGTGGTCAGCCCGTTGGGAATGTCGAGCACCGTCGGCTTGCCCGCGCCCAGCGCCAGCGCAATATGGTCGAAGCCGCGGGAAAAAGCATCGTCAAATGTCACCGTACCGCCAAAACGCACACCGCCATACAACGCAAATTCGGCGCGGCGTTGCAGCAAGAGACGAATCACTTTCAGGAAATTCTTGTCCCAGCGCACCGTGATGCCGTATTCGGCAACGCCGCCAAAACCGGCCAATATACGTTCGCCCAATGGCTCGACCAAATCGGAAAAATTGCGCACCGGCGCAAACGGCACGCGCTTTCCGTCCACCGCCACACCGCCGAGATCATCGTCGAGCGGCTCGATTTTCAGCCCGTCGATACCGACAACCGTATGCCCGTCGTTGAGCAAATGATGCGCCAGCGTATAACCGGCCGGCCCCATCCCGACCACCAGCACACGTTTTTCGGTCAGCGGCAACGGCAATGGCCGCGCTAGATTCAGCGGGTTCCAGCGCGTCAACAGCGAATAAATTTCAAAGCCGTAAGGCAATGCCAACACATCTTTCAACAACCGTGTTTCCGATTGCGGAATGTTGACCGGATCCTGCTTCTGGTAAATGCATGATTTCATGCAGTCGTTGCAAATCCGGTGGCCGGTGGCCGCCACCATTGGGTTATCAATACAAATGATCGCCAATGCGCCCAGCGGCAGGCCATTGGCGCGCAGCTTCTGAAATTCGGAAATACGCTCGTCGAGCGGGCAACCGTTCAACGGCACGCCGAGCGGCGTTTTCTTGAACGGCTGCGCCAACGGCTGATCGCTTTTTTCCAGAATGCCTTTGCGGCAACTGTCGCGCCCCTGCTCGTGACACCAGATGCAATAATTTGCTTCATCCATCCCGCCGATAAAATCGGTGCCCTGGTCGGTAAGCGCAAAACCGTCACGGTAACGCAGCGCATGGTTTTCCGCCAATTTCCACATCGCGACATCGCAACGCGTTTCTTCATCAAGCGGCACCAAGTGCATGAAATCAATTTTCTGGGGCACTTTGAACAGCACATCGTCGCGATGATATGCCCTGCCTTCCGGCGTGTGCACCGCCCACGCCGCGTAACGCATTGCCAGATCCACCGCCGCTTCATCGACATTTTCCGTGCCCTGCCAACGAATGACCGACCGGGCAAAATTCAATTGTGTGAGCGATTCGCCTATCAACGCTTCCAACTGCTTGCGCAAATCCGCGCCGTCGAAAGCAGCGGCGACATCCGCCTTATAAGCGTTCGCCGCCTTGCGCTGAATGAACTGCCTTTTTACGGCAAAGAACGGCGCCAAGTCATAGTGCCTGCTTTGAAGCGCCCGCAATTCGTCGGCGATCCCGAAAAGCCCTGCGAGAAAATCTTCAAGATGCCCGGCAACTTCCATCAAAATTGCGGTTTCCTCCTTGCGCGGCAACGCGTTTTCCGTACCCGCACCTTGATCCTGATATTGCTGGCGCGCTTGCAGGTATTTTTCGGCAAGCACGGCATCGGCTTCGTTTAAGTGCTTCAAGAATTGCCGGTCAAGGCAAAGCGCGCCGTCGCGGGTATAAAGATCGGGGAAAGTCAGATTGTGAGCGAGTTTCAGCATGGTGTGGATAATATCGATAACCGCGCCGAAAGGCGCGAAAGAAGAAAGAAAAACCGTTTATAAAAACTTGGCGATTTTACTATATTCAGGCGAATATGATCAGAAAAAGAGGCGTTACAACAAAGCATCATTATCCGGCAACGGTTTCCATAGGCAAAAATGCAAGGCCAATCTTTCCTCTTGCCCCATCATTGCCCGCCCATCATCTCCCGCTGACGATAAAACTGTTGCCGGTCCGTTACGCCCGGCATACAGAAATAAAATTTATTTCCACCGTACCGTCTGATGGGTCGCCTGCGCCGAAAAATGTTGCGCAATGGCGGTGCCAAGCTGGCGCGCCAGCCGCTCGGAAAAACCGGGGTAGTAGCTGAAATCCACGACATTTTCCTCGCCGACGATATCGCGAGCAACGGAATCGGTCGTTCCGAAGCCATCCGCCAAACCGATACGCACCGCATTTTCCCCATCCCAAAATAAGCCGGAAAAAATACCCTCTTCTTCGTTAAGACGATTGCCTCGCCCTTTTCGCACCGCTTCGATAAACTGGCGATGCACGTTGTCGAGCAACCCTTGCATGTGCGCTTTTTGTTCTTCGTTCTCCGGGCTGAACGGGTCCATGAATGCTTTGTTGTTGCCGGAAGTCATCGTGCGCTGCTCAATGCCGAGCTTTTCCATCACTTCGGTAAAACCGAAGTTCATCATGATGACGCCGATGGAACCCAATATGCTGGCCTTGTCGGCATAAATCACATCGGACGCGGCGGCAATGTAATAACCGCCGGATGCCGCCATTTCGTTGACCACGGTATAAAGCGGAATATCGGGATGCAGCGCCCGCAACCGTTTAATTTCGTCGTAAATCTGCCCGGCCTGCACCGGGCTGCCGCCCGGGCTGTTGATTTCGAGAATAACGCCACGCACATGCGACGCGGCAAAAGCATCACGCAACGCGCCATTAACATTTTCAGCGCTGGCATCGGTATCGCTGCCGATTTCGCCTTCGAGCCGCACCAGTGCCGTGCAGGGGCCGGTGCATACCGGCGTTGCAATGTTCGGCGCAAAAAAGCCAACCAGAAGCAGCGGCACAATGATCAGCAGGAACACAAGACGAAAAAAGATTTTCCAACGCCGTTGGCTTTTCTGTTCGGCAAGAAAATCGCGCGCCAATCTATCGAGAACCAACACCCCGGTGGTTGTCGCGGCCGAAGCGGCGGGCGTTTGCGCGCGGGCTTCGGGCTGCGCGCCAAAAGCGTCCGAATTCAAAATCGAGTTTTCATCATGTTCGCTCATCGTTTTTTCCTGTTTCATCAAGTGGGATCGCTGACATTGTTTTTTAACCATTCGTGCAATTGGGCAACTGAATGAACCATTGCCAACGGCGCGCTGTCACGCAAAATTGTCGCGTCATGCGCGCCGTAAGCAACCGCCAACGCCGCAGTTCTCGCATTATGCGCCATCAAGACATCGTGTGTGGTATCGCCAATCATCAATGTTTGTTCGGCGGTCACGCCCAACCGGTCCATTAAATCATACAGCATCGTCGGATTGGGCTTGGAAAAACTCTCGTCCGCCGTGCGCGTCGCGTGAAAATCGTGCAGCAGATGATAATGACGCAACATGCGATCCAATCCCTTACGCGATTTTCCGGTCGCCACAGCAAGCCAAAAGCCGCGCGTTTTTAGCTCATCGAGCAATTCGCGGATTCCGGAAAACAATGGGATTTCAGAGTCGCTTTGCAGATAATGGAACAGATAGCGTTGCACAATCTGCGCTATTTTATCGTCGGGCAATGTCGGAGACAGCGTGCGAAACGCGATGTCGAGCTTCAAGCCGATAATATAACGAGCGGCGTTGTCATCGGGAGGCGGCAAGGCCATATCGCGGTAAGCCGCCTGTACCGCGTTGACAATATGATGCGCTGAATCGGCAATAGTGCCGTCCCAATCAAAGGCAAGCAGGGTGAAAGAATAAGGCGCTTTCATCGTAAAGCCGTTGTTTCCTGAGCGTCAAGATGCGCAAGATAGGAAACCAGCAATTCCGGAAGCGGCGCCTCGATCATCAATGCCTCGCCGGACTGCGGATGAATAAAAGAAAGATCGCGCGCATGCAAAAACATGCGCGGCAACCCTTGTGCCGCCAATGCGCGATTCCAGGCAAAATCGCCGTATTTGTCGTCGCCGGCAAGCGGAAACCCCAAGTGCGTTAGATGGACGCGAATTTGATGCGTTCGCCCAGTCAAGAGTTCGGCGCGCAGCAGCGATTGCGGCGGCACGGTGGACTTCCAGACTTTCTGCCGATAAAAAACGGTGTGCGCAGCTTGCCCTTCATCGCTGACGCGTACGCGCCGTTCGCCGCGATGGTCCAGATAACGCAAAAGCGGCGCAACGACCTTTCGCTTTTCGTCGCGCCAAACGCCCTTGACCAAAACGTCGTAATGTTTGGCCACCTTGCCGTCGCGCCAGATGCCGTGCAACGCAGTCAACACGGAACGCTTTTTTGCCAACAGCAATACGCCGGAAGTATCGCGATCCAGCCGATGCACCAATTCAATGAAACGCAATTCCGGCCTTTGCGCGCGCAATTGCTCGATCACGCCGAAGGAAACACCGCTGCCGCCGTGTACCGCCAAACCGGACGGCTTGTTGATCGCGATCAGAAAATCGTCTTCAAAAAGGATGTGGGGTACATCCGCGCGAAGCAATGCCGATCGCATTAATGGGGACGGCACGCGTTTTTCCGCCAGCCGCGCCGGTAGGCGTAACGGCGGAATACGCACAATATCGCCAAGCGCCAGATGATCGTCCGGCTTCGTTCTGCCGCCATTGACGCGCACTTCGCCGGAGCGCATGATCCGATAAAGATGACTGATGGGTACGCCTTTGAGCTGCTTGCGTAAGAAATTATCGACACGCTGCCCAACAGAGGCGTCGTCGATAGTGATATGGCGCACAAAGTCCTTGCTTAAGTCCTTCATTTCCTTATAATTACAGCCTGACTCGGTGAAGCTTGCGGGCACAGGCCAAAATATGACTCTTCGGCAAAATGCCGATATGCCTGGACTCCGGCGCTTACCTAAAAGTCGCGGCCATCGCCGCCGTCGTGTTCTTCCAAGTGGAAAGCCGTGAAAAGAGCGATATTAATGGAAGCTTTGCCAGTCTGCTACCTGGTTATTTACTTTCTTTGCGTATTGTTGCCCGCGAATGCCGGTATGCCACGTGAGACGGGAAACTGTCGTCATACCTGAAGCAGCGCCGCCGCCGCAAAGCCTTGGTACACAGGCAGCTTCCCCGGATAAACGAATTAAAACACGCGCATATTTGCCGACTTTGGAAAACTGTTCGCGTGGCAAGAGAACACAACACAATGGTTTTTTAAGGCCATTGCGTTTTTGAAATAGCGTTAACGCGCTTTTTGAATAAGGTTGAATGATTGAGTTTGAAGTAGTATCACTGAATACGTGACAATGAAAAACCATTATGCGCTTTCACAGACCTTACCAACTGACGGGCCAACCGCCCGGTATTTTTTACGCTGTTCTCTACCGCCGGGTTAACGCCTGCGCGTGCCATGCCTGAACGTATTGCTCTTTTAATACGTTGAGTTTCCCGATGTCTGGTGTTTGATGCGCCAGAGGAATATTCATGAAACGAATGTTGTTTAATGCCACGCAGGCGGAAGAATTGCGCGTGGCGATTGTCGATGGCCAGAAACTGGTTGACCTTGACATTGAATCCGCTACCAAAGAACAACGCAAATCCAATATTTATAAAGGCGTTGTCACCCGTATCGAACCATCTCTGGAAGCTTGCTTTGTCGATTACGGCGCGGAACGCCACGGTTTTCTGCCGTTCAAGGAAATTTCGCGTCAAGCCGTCGGCATTAACGAGGGCAAAATCCAGGATCATCTCAAAGAAGGTCAGGAGCTGATCGTTCAAGTCGATAAAGACGAGCGCGGCAATAAAGGCGCCGCGTTGACCTCATACATTTCGCTTGCCGGACGTTATCTGGTGCTGATGCCGAACAATCCGCGCGGCGGCGGCGTTTCCCGTCGCATTGAAGGCGAAGAACGCAACGAATTGCGCGATCTCTTGGGTAAACTTGATGTGCCCAAAGGCATGAGTATCATCGCCCGCACCGCCGGCATCGGACGCAACGAAGAAGAATTGCAGTGGGACTTGAATTATCTGCTGCAACTGTGGAAAGCGATTGAAGATGCCGCGCAATTGCAAAAAGGCGCTTATCTCATTTATCAGGAGTCCTCGCTCGTGATCCGCGCCATCCGCGATTATTACAAGCCGGACATCGGCGAAATCCTGATCGATACCGAAAGCATCTTTGAACAGGCACAACAGTTCGTCAGTCATGTGTTGCCGAACAATATCAAGAACGTCAAGCTTTATCGCGACAATGTCCCGCTTTTCTCGCGTTTCCAGATCGAACACCAAATCGAATCGGCCTATAACCGCGAAGTTCCTTTGCCGTCTGGCGGCGCGATTGTCATCGATCACACCGAAGCGCTGACCGCCATCGACGTCAATTCGGCCCGGGCGACGCGCGGTTTCGATATTGAGGCCACCGCGTTGCAAACCAATCTTGAGGCCGCCGAGGAAGTGGCGCGCCAGTTGCGCCTGCGCGATTTAGGCGGTCTGGTGGTGATTGACTTTATCGACATGGAAAGCAGTAAAAACCAGCGTGCTGTTGAAGAATGTTTGCAAGACGCATTGCGCGACGATCGCGCCCGCGTGCAGATCAGCCGCATTTCCCGCTTTGGCTTGCTGGAACTTTCACGCCAACGCCTGCGCCCCGCTTTGGCGGAATCCGCACACATTACCTGCCCGCGCTGCCATGGGCTTGGCCACATCCGCGGCACGGAATCCACGGCATTGCATATCCTGCGCCTTCTTCAAGAGGAGGCGATGAAAGAAAACACGGCGCAAGTCGTTGCGCAGGTGCCGGTGGAGGTCGCTACGTTCCTGCTTAACGAAAAACGCAATGATGTTTTTGCCATTGAATCGCGTTTTAAAGTCAATATTTTACTGGTGCCGAATCGCCACCTCGAAACGCCGTCGTTCTCGGTTGAGCGCCTGCGTTACGAAGACCTTAACAGCAGTAACGAAAGCATGCTTTCATTTGAACGCGCCGAGCCGCCCAAAGAGCCGGATATCGTCAAAGAGAAGAAAGAAGAAGCCAAAGAGGTTCGCCAAGAGGCGAAAGTCAAAGGAATTACGCACGATATTCGTCCGCAAACGGAGAAACCTTCACTGTGGTCGCGCTTTGCGGCATGGTTCCGTCAAGATATCGCCGAACCCTCGAAAGAAAGCGCCCGGAAGAACGACCGGAGAAATAGCCGCAACCGTCAGGATGAACGCAAGGGACGCAACAGCAATCGCAACCGGGAAGACAATCGCCGTATTGAAAACTCCGAACGACGCTCCGAGAAAAAATCGCCACGCGACAACAATGAACGTAAACGTACGGATGCGCCGTCGCCACGCAATGAGGACCGTCGCCGTAATGAACGCGATAACGCCCCGCGTCATGGCAAACAGCCTTCCTCCGATAGAAAAGAGAATGCCCGCCGGCATCATGATGATCATGCCGAAGCTTTGGCAAACGATAATACTCAATCGCTTGCGGTCGAAGAAGCAACCGTCACCGTTTCGGAAGCGCCGATACTCGAAACCACGGCGGCGGCTGGTGTCGAAACCGAAGAGCGCTCCCGTCGTCGTCGCGGCCCGCGCGGCAATCGGATGGGACGCAGCCGCCGCTCTTCCACGGAAAAAGCCGAAGCGACAAACGAAGAAAACGACGCCCTTATTGACGCCAGACATCTGCCCGCAATTCCGACGACCGGTACGGCCATGAAACCGGTCAGCGAAGTTCGTATTGAAAGCGGCACACAAGAAATTGCACCTGAAAAAACGGTCGAACCGCCGCAACCATCAACACCATCGACGTATAAACAGAAAGCGGACAAGGTTGAAGTAAACAACGATGCGACCGCCTCTGTGGCGCCGGTCACTAAAACCCGTGAAAAGGATACCGCTTCTGCCGCTCGGGCAAAACCGCCGGCGCCATTAACACCGCCCGATCTTGAGAAAAGCGGCTTGCAATTAGTAGAAACCAAAGCCGCGGCATTGATACCGCAAGAAGAAGAATCAACACGCCCCCATCCAAAACGGACGCGCCCGCCGCGTGCCGTGATCCAGGAGGAACCGTTGCAGATGGTGGAAACCAAACACGATTGATCTCGATGGGTTCTTTATTCTTTTCCGAACAAAAAGCCGCAAACGCGGCTTTTTGTTTTCCGTAAATTGTTTCCTGTTTATTCTTCAGGCGAGCTGATAAAACCAATCCTCGTCAACCCGGCGGAAGAAGCGTCCGCCATCGTCTGCGCAACAAATTTATAGGCAACGCTTTCGTCGACGCGCATATGAATTTCCGGCTGCGGCTCACGCCGGCTTTCAACGTCAAAACGGTGCCTCGCTTCTTCACGGTCAATGCTTTCGCCGTTCCAGTAAAGCGCGCCTTCAGCATCAATGGCAAATTCGATTTTATCTACCTTTGACTCATTTATCGAGGCGCTTGCTTTGGGAAGATCGAGTTTTACCGCGTGCGTCAGCAACGGCGCGGTGACGATAAAAATCACCAGCAATACCAACATCACGTCAATCAGCGGCACCATATTGATTTCCGCCATCGGCGCTTGCGCTGTTTTTTCAAATTGCCCGAAAGCCATCATTGTTCCCGATCATGCTGCCGACGATTTCTGCAACGACTGCAACGGTTTCACGTTTGACGATTTTGCCGTTAACGCATGACCTGTTGTTAAAACGGTAAACAAATCATAAGCAAAAGAATCCAACTGTGCCAGAAACACGCGATTGCTGCGTGTGAGCCAGTTATAACCGATTACCGCCGGAATCGCGACCGCCAAACCAAGCCCGGTCATGATCAGCGCCTCTCCGACCGGTCCGGCGACTTTATCGAGCGTACCGGCACCGCTCATGCCAATATTGACCAGAGCGTGGTACACCCCCCATACCGTGCCAAAAAGTCCGACAAACGGCGCCGTCGAACCGATCGTCGCCAATATCGTCAAGCCGCTTTCACATCGCGTTGTGTCCTCATCAAGGACTTTGCGCATGGTACGCGTCAAAAAATCCTGCGGACCACCCGCTTCTTCGAGCTTTGCCCCGACCCGTGCGTGATGGCGCTGCGCCTGGATCGCGTGCGCGGTCAAATGAGAAAAAGGACAACGCACGCCGTGCGCGCTGATCTCATCCGAAACCACATCGATTGAAGACGCGTTCCAGAAGAAGTTCAAAAAGCGTTTGCTGCGGCTGTTGCGCAAAAAACCGGATAATCCCTTGATAAAAATCAATCCCCAGGAGATGACCGACATCAACAGCAAAATGATCAATATGGTTTTACCCACACCGTCTGTTTGCACAATAAAATGGGTAAAACCCAACGCAGATTCAGCTTCGCTCATGCTCGCCTCCTTTAACGAAACAGCATTTCAGTGATCATCTCAGATTAAAAGAAATCGGTATCACCACCCATGCCGAAAGCGGCGTATCGTTTTCCGTATAAGGGTAAAAAGAAGCTTCCCTGATCGACGCAACCGCCGCCTCGTCCAGCCGCTCATATCCCGAAGACTGTTCAATAACCCAACGCTGCGCCACACCTTCCTGATCAATCAATACGCGCACCAGCGTTTCCCCCGTTTCCCCCAGACGCTTTGACGCCATGGGATATGTCGGTATCGGCGCTTTACGGTAACGCACCGCTGATATCAAAATTGTTTTCGGTGGAGCAAGTGGCTCCGGCGCAACCGCCGACGCAGCCGTTACCGATGATAACAATGGTGCGGGTTTAATAAATATCGGCAATACCTCGGCAGGATTCTCCCGAATTGCCGGCTTCTCAGCTACAGGCGGCAATTTCTCCTTTGGCCTGTTTTTTTCGATAACCGGCAAAGTCGGCTTAATGGCCGCCGGCAATCGCGGCTCCGGCTGCGGTATTGCCGGTTTGACCATATACACAAAAACCGGCACCGACTCCGCCAGTGCTGCGCGTACCGCCGGCATCCGCAACAGCATCCACCCCAGCCCCCCGTGCGCCACAATCACCAGCAGAACAAGAAAAAAACGCGCCCGATTCGACAGACAGCTCATGCCCCGAAAAGAATCAACGTCAAAGTTTCCTGATGGCAAACGAAGCGCTGTCATTTTTGGGTGACACAAATATCAACCGTACTTTTTCTCAAACAATCGCATGAACTCGATCAATTTATCCACGCCCGCCATCGGCATCGCGTTATAAATTGATGCGCGAATGCCGCCCGCGATTTTATGCCCTTTCAGATTCAACAAGCCATACGCTTTGGCTTCTTCGGCAAAACGGTCGTCCAATTCCTCGTTCGGCAGGAAGAACGTCGCGTTCATTCGCGAGCGATCTTCTTTGCGCACTTTGTTCGTATAAAAATCCGTACGGTCGATTTCTGCATAAAGTTTTTCAGCCTTGGCGATATTGGTTTTCTCAATCGCCTCCACGCCCCCTTGCTCCAATAGCCATGTAAAGACCAAGCCGGAAACATACACAGGGAAAGTCGGTGGCGTGTTGTACATCCATTCAAATTTTTCTTCGAGCGTATAGTCAATCACGGACGGGCAGGCTTTTTTTACTTTGCCCAAAAGATCTTCACGCACAATCACTACCGTAACGCCCGTCGGCCCGATATTTTTCTGCGCGCCCGCATAAATCACACCGAAGCGGCTGACATCAACCGGCCGCGACAAAATATTGGACGACATATCCGCCACCAATGGAATATCGCCGGTATCGGGGGTGAACTGATATTCGACGCCGCTGATGGTTTCATTGGCGCAAATATGCACATACGCCGGATCGGCGGACAACCGCCATTCGCTCTGTGCCGGCACGTGCCAAAAACCGGAGCTTTCGCCCGATGCGGCAATATTGACTTTGCAATATTTTTCCGCCTCCGAAATCGAGCGGCTCGACCAGTGCCCGGTATGAATATAATCCACCGTGGTTTTCTCACCTATAAGATTAAGCGGCACGGCAGCATTTTGCCCGGTAGCGCCGCCTTGCAAAAAGAGAATTTTATAATGATCGGGAATGCCCATCAGCTTGCGCAAATCCGCATCGGCTTTCCGGGCAACACCTAAAAAGTCTTCGCCGCGGTGCGACATTTCCATAATCGACAGCCCGCGCCCTTTCCAATCCAGAAGATCGGCCTGCGCCTCTTGTAAGACGCTTTCCGGCAACATGGCCGGGCCGGGGCTGAAATTAAATAAGCGCATGATATCCGTTCCTTTCGCTGCAATCGAACCCGTTATTCGTCATCATCTTGCTCTTCAACTTTTTCAATACTGGCAAGTTTTTCGTTCTCGCCAAGATTGATCAACGTAACACCTTGCGTGGATCTTCCCATTTCACGGATTGAGGAAACTTTGGTGCGAATCAACACGCCACCGGTCGAAATCAGCATTACCTCATCGTACGCATGCACCAACGCCGTCGCGACAACCTGCCCGTTACGTTCGGATTGCTGAATCGCAATCATGCCCTTGCTGCCGCGCCCGTGACGCGTATATTCGACAATCGGCGTACGTTTACCGTAACCGTTTTCGGTAGCCGTCAATACCGATTGCTCCTCGTCTTCGGCAACCAACAGCGCGATGACTTTCTGATCTTTCCCCAGGCTCATACCGCGCACGCCTTTGGCGGAACGCCCCATCGAACGAACATCGTTTTCGTCAAAGCGCACGGCTTTACCGCCGGAGCTAAACAACATTATGTCGTGCTTGCCGTCTGTCAACGCCGCGCCTACCAGATAGTCGCCCGGCGCAAGGTCAACGGCAATGATGCCCGACGAGCGCGGGCGCGAGAAATCGGAAAGCCTTGTTTTCTTTACCGTGCCTTTCGCCGTTGCCATAAAGACATAGCGGTTTTCGGAAAATTCCGGCACCGGCAAAATTGCAGTGATTTTTTCGCGATCGGCAAGCGGCACCAGATTCACGATCGGCTTGCCCCGTGACGAACGGCCGCCCTGCGGCACGTTGTACACCTTCAGCCAATAAACACGGCCCCTATTGGAAAAGCAGAGAATATAGTGATGTGTATTGGCGACGAACATGCGTTCGATGAAATCATTTTCTTTGGTCGCCATCGCCTGCTTGCCGCGTCCGCCGCGTTTTTGCGCACGGTATTCACTGGCTGGCTGCGCTTTCAGGTATCCGCTGTGCGATAAAGTCACTACCACATCTTCCGGAGTAATCAGGTCTTCGAGCGAAATATCCTCGCCCTGCATTACGATTTCCGAGCGGCGTGGAATACTGTATTGTTTTTTGATTTCATTCAGCTCATCGACAATGATTGCCGTCACCCGCTCGGGACGCGCCAAGATATCGAGCAGATCGACAATTTGCCCCATCACTTCGTGATATTCGGTGGTGATTTTGTCTTGTTCCAGACCGGTCAAGCGTTGCAGACGCAGCTCCAGAATTGCCTGCGCCTGAACATCGGACAAGCGATAACCGCCGTCCTGCCAGCCAAATTCCGGCAGCAATCCATCCGGACGTGACGCGTCGACATCAGCGCGCTTTAGCATCTCCTCCACTACCGGCGAACGCCATACTTTTGCCATCAGCTTGGCTTTGGCCTCCGGAGGCGTCGGCGACGATTTGATCATCGCAATAATTTCATCAACATTCGACAATGCGACCGCCAGACCTTCCAAAACATGACCGCGATCTTTGGCCTTGGTTAACTCAAAACGGGTACGGCGAGAAACAACTTCACGGCGGTGGTGCAAGAAGTGCTCTAAAAACTGTTTCAAGTTCAACAACCGCGGCTGGCCGTTGACCAGCGCCACCATATTCATTCCGAAGCTGTCCTGCAGCTGCGTCATCTTGTAGAGATTATTCAGGACAATTTCAGGAATCTCGCCGCGCTTGAGTTCAATAACGATACGCATACCGGAACGATCCGATTCGTCACGCAGTTCCGAAATGCCTTCCAGTTTTTTCTCACGCACCAGCTCGCCGATCCGTGTTAATAGATTGGCTTTGTTAACCTGATAAGGAATTTCATCGACGATAACGGCTTGGCGGTTGCCCTTTTCCAGATCCTCAACATGCGTACGGGCGCGAATCACGACACGTCCACGCCCGGTACGGTATCCCTCTCTGACACCGTCAATCCCATAGATAATGCCGGCTGTCGGGAAATCCGGTGCCGGAATGTATTTCATCAACTCGTCAACCGTAATGCTCGGGTCTTTCAACTGCGCCAAGCAGCCATCGATGATTTCGCCGAGATTGTGCGTCGGAATATTGGTTGCCATACCCACCGCAATACCGGCGCTACCGTTTAACAACAGGTTAGGCACGCGCGTCGGCAACACGGCTGGCTCCATGGTGGAGTTGTCGAAATTCGAGGAGAAATCAACCGTGTTTTTCTGGATATCGGCAAGCAGCGTTTCGGCAAAAGCCGTCAACCGCGCTTCGGTATATCGATAAGCCGCCGCCGGGTCACCGTCGATGGAGCCGAAGTTACCCTGACCGTCCACCAGCGGATGCGCCATATTCCAGCCTTGCGCCAAACGCACCAACGCATCATAAACAGACGAATCACCATGCGGGTGATATTTTTTCAATACCTCGCCGACAACACCGGCACACTTTGAATACTTTTTGTTATGCAAAAGCCCTTCGTCAAACATTGCGTACATAATGCGACGATGTACCGGTTTCAAACCATCCCGAACATCAGGCAACGCCCGCCCCACAATCACGCTCATTGCGTAATCGAGATAAGAATGCCTCATTTCAGACTCTAAACTGACGGGCAAAGTTTCTTTAGCAAAAGTTTCCATGGAATTTCTACAAGTAAGCGCCGAACAAGGCCGCTATCAAAAACCAACCCAACATCAGGCGGCATAATATTGACACATCCGAGAATGACTAAAACCGCCAACCCGGCGGTTTCAATATCCCCTTCGCGAAATCATATTATTTTACCATCAACGTCCCGGCAAAAGTGTTGCAAACCATCCTACAAAAAACATTATTGAAGCTTTCTTACGAAATATGCTTGCCAACCGGGAAAGTGAGTATGGTATAGTTCTTGATAAGCGTCGCTGGGCACTTTTGAAGTCACTTTTGAAGTGCTCGTTCGACCGGTATTTTAGGATCTGGATTTATTCTCTTAACCATCAAACAACGAAAAGGGTAATTACAATGAAACCTCAGATTTTCTTGAAAGCTCTGGTTTTTGCGGGTGCCACATTGGTCGCTTCGACGCTAATGGCGCAGGCTGACCCCAAAAACAGCGGCTACACCATGTTTGGCTACGGTAGCGCCGATGCTAATGTCTGGCGTAGCGGTCATTATGGTGGCAAAGTTGGTATTCAGGATACGCTGTGCTGGCGTACTGGTTTCTGGACGCCCGCTATGGCGGTTGCCGGATGTGACCCTGATCTCGTAAAAGCTTCGGAACCGGCTGCGGCCACGCCTCCTTCGCCGCCGCCACCGCCGCCAGCGGCCGCTCCTGCCGTACGTAAAATCTCGCTGGCTTCGAGAGCGCTGTTTGATTTTGATAAAGCCGAGTTGAAACCGGCCGGCAAGTCTGCCATTGACAATGAAATTATTGCCAAACTGCCGGAAATTTCGACGATTGAGCTTGTACTTGTCACAGGCCATACCGATCGTCTTGGCTCTGACGCCTATAACCAAAAACTTTCTGAGCGTCGTGCCGAAACCATTCGCGCCTATCTGGTTTCCAAAGGCGTGCCAAAAGACAAGATTGAAAGTCTTGGCGTTGGTGAAAAACAGCCTGTTACCGGCAACAAATGCACGCAGAAGAACCGTAAACAACTGATTTCCTGCTTGGCTCCGGATCGCCGTGTTGAAGTTGAAATCAAAGGCGAAGCGAAATAAGCTTTTTTGATTCCGAGCAAAACCCCGCGAATTGCGGGGTTTTGTTTTTTTACCTCCGTTTGTTTACTTATGATTTCTACCCTGCTTTTCGATTTTGACGGCACGCTTGCCGATACCGCGCCCAGTCTTGCCGCAGCGGTTAACCACGTCCGCCAGCAACATTCGTTAGCCCCTCTACCCATCAGCACCTACCGTGACCGCGCGTCAGGCGGCGCGCCTGCTTTGCTTGAAGTCGGCCTATCCATTATGCCGAATACCCCCGGATATGAAGAAGCGTGCCGAAGCTTCCTCGCTTTTTATGAGAAACATTTAACGGAGAATGTCGTACTTTTCCCGGGGGTTGCCGAACTTTTGGACAACATCGAAGCCCGGCAATTTCGCTGGGGCGTTGTCACCAATAAAGCGATGCGCTTTGCCGTACCGATCATGGCGCATCTCAATATTGCCGAACGCGCATCGGTCATTGTTGCGGGCGATACCACACCCCACCCCAAACCGCATCCCGCACCGCTCTTATATGCAATGCAACGGGTCAACACGACTCCCGCACAGTGTATCTATATTGGCGATGATCGCCGCGATATTGTCGCCGCCCATGCCGCAAGAATGAATGCTGTCGCTGTGCGCTGGGGTTACTCTCCTGAAGACGACCCGGTTGAAACTTGGCAGGCGGACGACTGCATCAGCCGGCCTGAAGAGCTCTGGCCGGTCATTGAAAAATTGAATCGGCGCTGATGCGTTTTCCGTAGTTTTCCATGAATATGCTTGCGTTTTCCCGGGAAATCATATAGCCTGTCACCCTTACTTTACTGCTTCAGATTTGATTGGAACTGTTTCGTGAATACTTTTTTGTTTCGTGTGCATCATCACCATCCTGAATAGTCTTTCAGGAGGTATGCGCTGGAAGACACAATGATTCTTCCGGTGGCACGAAACGATGCAGTAAATGAAGCCCTTGGAAGAATTCTTCCGAGGGTTTTTTTGTTTGAGGACACCATGCTGAATAAAACACATTTACGTATCGCTGTACAAAAATCGGGACGCCTGAGCCAGGAATCACAGAAACTACTTGAGCAATGCGGCATCAAAATTAACTTTTCCGAGCAACGCCTGATCGCATACGCAGAAAATATGCCTATTGATTTTCTGCGTGTCCGCGATGACGATATTCCGGGGCTGGTCATCGACGGTGTCGTCGATCTCGGTATTATTGGTGAAAATGTACTGGAAGAAGAGCTGCTGGCGCGCCGCGCCGAAGGCGAAGCGCCACATTATCAGGTCTTGCGCGCGCTTGATTTTGGCGGCTGCCGTTTATCGTTGGCGGTTCCGATCGACACACCATATGATGGTCCGCAAAGCCTTGACGGCTGCCGTATCGCCACGTCGTACCCACACCTTTTAAAGCGGTACTTTGATCGGCTCGGGTTAACGTTCAAGCCTTGTTTGCTAAATGGCTCCGTCGAAGTAGCGCCGCGCGCCGGTCTTGCCGATGCGATCTGCGATCTGGTGTCAACCGGCGCCACACTCGAAGCCAATGGTCTGCGTGAAGCGGAAGTGATCTATCGTTCCAAAGCATGCCTGATTCAGCGCCGTTGATTGACCGCTTGCTCATCCGCATTCAAGGCGTAATTCAGGCCCGTGAATCCAAATACATCATGCTGCATGCCCCTATCGACAAGCAACTGGAAATTGTGGCGCTTTTGCCAGGCGCAGAGCGGCCGACCATACTGCCGCTTGCCGATGATCCCAAGCACGTTGCGATGCACATGGTCAGCACCGAAACCCTCTTCTGGGAAACGATGGAAAAGTTAAAAGCGTTGGGCGCCAGTTCCATTCTTGTTTTACCGATTGAAAAAATGATGGAGTAAACGATGCGAGTCATTGAATGGTCAGCATGCGATGCCAAGGAGCGGCAGCAATTATTGATGCGACCGGCTATCAGTGCTGCCGGCAGTATCGAGGGAACCGTGCGCACAATCATCGAAGACATTCGCCGGGATGGTGATGATGCGTTGCGCCGTTATACCGAAAAACTGGATGGGGTTTCGCTAAATGCAATTCGTGTTTCGGCGGAGGAAATTGCCGCAGCAACAGAGCGCTTATCCGATGATGTGAAAAAAGCAATGCAGGTTGCGATACACAACATCGAAACGTTTCATCTCGCGCAAAAGCAAAACCCGCTTACCGTCGAAACCATGCCCGGTGTGCAATGCCAGATGGTCACACGTCCGATCACTTCCGTCGGGCTTTATATTCCCGGCGGTAGCGCTCCTTTGCTGTCAACGGTATTGATGCTTGCCGTTCCGGCAAAAATTGCTGGATGCACTCGTATTGTTTTATGCTCGCCGCCCGTCATTGCCGACGAAATCCTGTACGCGGCGCGCCTTTGCGGCGTTGAAGAAATCTTTGCCATCGGTGGCGCGCAGGCAATTGCCGCACTGGCATTCGGCACGCAGTCGATCCCTAAAGTCGATAAAATCTTCGGCCCCGGCAACGCTTATGTGACCGAAGCCAAGCATCAGGCAAGCCAATGCCATGACGGCGCGGCCATCGATATGCCCGCAGGACCTTCCGAAGTGTTGGTGATCGCCGATGAACGCGCCAACCCCGAGTTTATTGCAATCGACCTTTTGTCGCAGGCCGAACATGGTCCCGATTCGCAAGTAATATTGGTCACGCCGAGCCGCGCACAAGCGGAAAATGTCGCCAGAGAAATCGATCGCCTGCTTAAGGCTTTACCGCGCTCGGCAATTGCCGAAAAAGCATTGTCGGCAAGCCGGCTGATTGTCGCCGGCTCCTTGGCGGAATGTGTCGATATCAGCAACAATTACGGGCCGGAGCACTTGATTTTGCAAACACAAAATCCACAAGCGCTGGTAGATCGAATCCAAAACGCCGGCTCGGTATTTGTCGGCGACTGGTCGCCTGAAGCCGCCGGCGACTATGCTTCGGGCACCAATCATGTGTTGCCGACATATGGTTATACCCGCACATATTCCAGTCTTGGCCTTGCCGACTTTCAAAAACGCATGACCGTGCAGACGCTGACGCAACAAGGTCTACAAACGTTGGGCGCTACCATCCAGACATTGGCAGCCGCCGAACAACTGGATGCGCACCGGTTGGCTGTGGCGTTGCGCCTTCAGTCAATAAACAAGGAATCGTCATGAATATCAAACAACTGGCACGAAAGAATATTCAGGCATTGACGCCTTACCAGTCGGCACGCCGTATTGGCGGTAGTGGCGATATCTGGCTTAACGCCAACGAGTTCCCACACGCCCCTTTTTATCAACTCAATACGCAAACGCTGAACCGTTATCCTCAGCCGCAGCCGCATGCTCTGCTGGCCGCTTACGCCCGATACGCAGGTGTCAACGAAGAGCAAATCATCGCGACACGCGGCGCGGATGAAGCCATCGAGTTGTTGATCCGCACCTTTTGTGAACCCAATGAAGATGCCGTGCTTTATTGCCCGCCGACTTACGGCATGTATGGCGTCAGCGCAGAAACCTTCGGTATTGAGCGGCGCATTGTTCCATTGAAGGAAAACTGGCAACTGGATATTCCTGCCGTCAAAATTGCGCTGCCCGAAGTTAAGCTCGTTTATGTATGCAGCCCAAACAATCCGACCGGCAACCTGATCAATCCGGATGATTTGCGTGAATTATTGGCAATGACGGAGCAGCAGGCATTAGTCATTGTTGACGAAGCCTATATTGAATTCTGCCCGGAACATACGTTAACGTCCTGGCTGAACACATATCCCAATCTGGTGATTCTACGCACACTATCCAAAGCATTCGCGCTTGCCGGGTTGCGTTGCGGTTTTGCGCTTGCACAATCGGATATTATTCAGATACTGCTTAAAACAATTGCGCCTTACCCGATACCAATGCCGGTTGCCGATATTGCCGAACAAGCATTAAGCGCGGATAATTGCGCCGTACTGCAAAAAAATATTACCGAGATCGTTGAGAACCGTCAGTGGTTCGCGCACGCTTTGCCAATATGCGAATGCGTGGACAAAGTTTTTGATAGCAACGCCAATTGGCTTTTAGTGCGTTTTCATAACGCCGAAAATGTTTTCCAGAAACTCAGCGAAGCCGGCATTGTGGTACGCAACCAAAGTGCGCAACCGGGGCTCGATAATTGTTTGCGCATTACCATTGGCACGCTTGAAGAATGTCAGAAAACACTTGCGGTTTTATGCGCCATGAACACTATGAGAACAGCAATATGAAAAAATATCTTTTTATCGACCGCGACGGCACGTTGATTCATGAGCCTGAAAGCGATAAACAGGTTGACCATCTTGATAAACTCGCTTTTGAATCTGGTGTAATTTCCTCACTGCTGAAGCTGAAAAACGCCGGTTTTTCGCTGATCCTGATCAGCAACCAGGACGGCCTGGGTACGGCCAGTTTCCCGCAAAAAGACTTTGATGCGCCGCATCAAATGATGATGCGCATTTTTGCGTCGCAAGGCATTACGTTTGATGACGAGCTGATCTGCCCGCACAAGCCTGGTGACGGTTGCGATTGTCGCAAGCCTAAAACAGCCTTGCTAAAACCTTATCTTGCGCAAAACGATTGGGCGCGCGAGCAATCCTATGTGGTCGGCGACCGCGATACGGATATGCAACTTGCTCAAAACATCGGTGTTACCGGCCTACGCTACGATTCAAAGCAATTAAGCTGGCCGAAAATCGCACGCCGTATTCTCGCCGAACTCCGCCATGCGCACGTACGACGTATCACCAAAGAAACCAGTATCGATATTGAGTTATGGTTGGATCGCGAAGCGCCCAATCAGATCGATACCGGGCTTGGTTTTTTCGATCATATGCTTGACCAGATTGCCACGCACGCCGGTTTCTGCCTTAACGCCCTGATAAAAGGCGATCTGCACGTCGATGACCACCATACGATTGAAGACACCGGCTTAGCGCTGGGGCAGGCATTACGCGAAGCGCTCGGCGATAAACGCGGCATTGCCCGCTTCGGTTTTGTGCTGCCCATGGATGAAGCGCGGGCTGAATGCACGCTCGATCTTTCCGGCCGTCCTTATTTGAAGTTCGACGCGTCGTTTGTCCGCGATAAAGTCGGCGATATGAACACCGATATGGTAGAACATTTTTTTCGCTCCTTATCCCAAACATTGGGATGCACGCTACATCTGAAAGCTTCCGGCGACAACACGCACCATGTCGTTGAAAGTTTGTTCAAAGTCTTCGGGCGATCACTACGTCAGGCAATTCGCATTGAAGGCAATACCTTGCCCAGCTCCAAAGGAACGCTGTAAATGCGTGTCGTGATTATCGATACCGGCTGCGCCAACCTTGCCTCGTTGCGTTACGCCGTTCAGCGGCTCGGTTTTGCACCGGAAGTAAGCGCCGACGAAAAAATAATCAAGGCGGCGGATAAGCTGTTTCTGCCGGGCGTCGGTTCCGCGCAAGCAGCCATGATTCAGTTGGGCAGCCGCGGCTTGATCGAACCAATTCAAAGCTGCACACAACCGATACTCGGCATTTGCCTAGGCATGCAGCTACTAGGGAAAAACAGCGAAGAGGGAAACACCCAAACTCTTGGCCTGATCGACGCATCCGTCGTACGCATGAAAACATGTGATCTGCCGTTGCCGCATATGGGCTGGAACACCTTGCAGCCACAAGAAAATCACTTTCTTTTTCGCGGCATCACTACCGATGATCACTTTTATTTTGTCCATGGTTTTGCCATGCCTGTCTCCGCTCATACTATCGCCAAAAGCGAATATGGCGCGCCGTTTAGTGCTGCGGTACAACAAAATAATTTCTTAGGCGTGCAATTCCATCCTGAGCGCTCCGGCAAAGCCGGTGCGCTGTTATTGAAAAATTTTCTGGAATTTTCCCGATGATTCCTGCTATTGATCTGATTGACGGTAAAGTGGTGCGTTTATCGCAAGGAGACTATGCGAGGCAAACCACATACAGCAACGACCCCTTGTCTTACCTGCAACGCTACGAAAATGACGGCGCATCACTTCTGCACCTTGTCGATTTAACCGGCGCCAAAAACCCGAAAGCACGCCAAATTACGCTGCTGTCGCGTCTTTTGCGCGGCGTTCGCGCAAAAACGCAAATCGGCGGTGGCGTCCGCTGCGCCGACGATGTGGACGCCTTGCTGAATACCGGCGCGGCGCGTGTTGTTGTGGGCTCAATGGCGGTCAAAAACCCGTCGGAAGTCATGCGTTGGTTTCAGCATTTTGGCGCTGAGCAAATTGTCCTGGCGCTGGACGTCCGCATTGATGATCAAGGCAAACCGCGTGTTGCCGTTGCCGGCTGGCAAGAAGCGTCTGCCAAGACCATTGACGATCTCATCAATGAGTATCGGGACCACGGCCTTAAACATGTACTGTGTACGGACATTGCCCGCGACGGCATGTTGGGCGGCGCCAATATTTCCCTTTATACTTCGCTTGCCGACACTTACCCGGATATTGCTTTTCAAGCGTCAGGCGGCATCGGTACGCTTGATGATATCGCTGCGTTGCGCCACAGCGGCGTCATCGGCGTTATTGTCGGACGCGCATTGCTCGAAGGAAAATTCACAGTAAAGGAGGCTTTGTCATGCTGGCAAAACGGATAATTCCCTGCCTTGACGTACGCGACGGTCAAGTGGTTAAAGGCGTTCAGTTTCGTAACCACGAAATTATCGGCGATATCGTACCGCTTGCCGAACGCTATGCACGCGAAGGCGCTGACGAGCTGGTTTTTTATGATATCACCGCGTCCAGCGATGGCCGGGTTGTTGATAAAAGCTGGGTTGCGCGAGTCGCCGAGGTCATCGATGTCCCATTTTGTGTCGCAGGCGGCATCAAAACCGTTGAAGATGCCGGAGAAATTCTTGCCTATGGCGCAGATAAAGTCTCGATCAACTCCCCAGCCCTGCTCGACCCCACTTTGATTAACCGCCTTGCCGATCGCTACGGCGAGCAATGCGTCGTGGTCGGCATTGATACCTGGCACGATGAGGCAACCGGCGATTATCAGGTGTTTCAATTTACCGGCGATGAGGCGCGTACAAAAAAAACTGCATGGAAAACACTCGACTGGGTGCAAGAAGTTCAACGACGTGGTGCCGGTGAAATTGTGCTCAACATGATGAACCAAGATGGCGTTCGGCGCGGCTATGATATCGTGCAGCTAAAAAAAGTGCGCGAAGTCTGCCGATTGCCTTTGATCGCATCGGGCGGCGCCGGCGAAATGGCGCACTTCCTCGAAGCATTTCGTGACGCAAACGTCGATGGCGCGCTGGCGGCTTCCGTATTCCATAAACAAATCGTTAGAATTGACGAACTCAAGCGTTACTTAAAAGAAAACGGCGTGGAGGTACGCTTATGTTGACCGAGAAAATACGCAAAAAACTTGACTGGCAAAAAAACGGCGGCCTGATTCCCGCGATTGTTCAGCATGCCGTTTCGGGCGAGGTGCTGATGCTTGGTTTCATGAACGAAGAAGCACTTGCCGCCACGGAGCAAAACGGTAAAGTCACGTTTTACTCACGCAGCAAACAACGTTTATGGGTAAAAGGCGAAACCTCGCAACATTATTTGAACGTTGCAGATATTACGGCCGACTGCGATAACGACGCATTGCTTGTTTTGGCCTTACCCGACGGCCCGACGTGCCATCGGGGCACATCAAGCTGTTTTTCACCGAGCACCAGCTCTTTCGCTTTTCTTTATCAGCTTGAACAACTGCTCGCCGAACGAAAAAAAGCAGAGCCCGCTTCGTCATACACGGCAATGCTTTATCATCAAGGCACCAAACGCATCGCTCAGAAGGTCGGTGAAGAGGGTGTCGAAACGGCGTTGGCCGCAGTAGTAAAAGACCGCGCAGAACTGACCAGCGAATCCGCAGACCTGATTTATCATCTATTGGTTTTATTGCAAGATCAGGGTTTGAACTTGGCCGCAATCATCGATTGCTTAAAAAAACGACACGAAAAATAAACCTCAGTAGTTTCGTAATCATGCGCAGAAAATGAATACTCGCTGCGCTGATGCTTTCTGTGTTTTACAGTTGATCTCATGCGTTTGGATATCAAGCGATGCTGCAACACCAGCCCCGATCGATCAACTACCGCAAGCACTCACATTGACCAACAACAATTCCGTATCCTGTCCGCCTCGCCTTCCGGCCAAACGCACCGTTTGTCCGCCAACAAGCGGTTTTAAAATTGCCTGGGTAATATCCTCGGGACGCCGCAGACGAATCCCATTTGCCGTATGCAACTGATCACCGCGCCGCAAACCAAGCATAGCGGCATGGCCGCTGTCGGCTTGCACAACCAAGCCTTCGCCTTGTGCGGATAAAAGCGCGTAAAACGTTTCCGGCTTTATGAGCACGCCTTGCAGTAATTCCGTATTCAGACGGATTACAATTCCTTGAAAATCTGCGGGGACACAAGAATTCGAAGAGTCTGGGGGATTACGAGCGAACTGCGGCGATACCGCGGCGGCATCCTTTCCCGAAGCGTCCTCACGCAACACAATACGACGCTCGTTGCCGTTTTTTTCACGCAGAACCATTGCGCTCGGCTCAACGGACAGCAATGTATTTTCTCCGCCAACATCATCCCCCGCCCGCGCGATAAAAACATTGCCGCCTGCACGAAATACAGCGTAGCCATCGCCGTCGTTCTGAGCGATCAACCCCAGAAGGCGCACGTTCCCGCTGATCGTTGCCGGCAATGCCGTGACTTCGGTATTTGTCGCGGCACCCGCGCCAAACAGCGAAGTTGCACGCAACACCATCACCGGATCGCTTGGCGCGGCGGGCGCAACATAAAACGACTTAGGTGCAAAGAAAAACCATCCCCAATAAATAATGACGGCACCAAGAAAAACGATAGCGGTAAAAATCGCGATGTTTGAAAAAAGGCGTGCGATTCGGACGGAAACCATCTTCTAGAATCAGTTCGTGAAATTTTGGATAATATATCAGTTTACGTGCCCACATCCGCGACAGCGTTATAATGTACATATTATATATTTCGTAACAACTTCATGATATCTGCCCAAAACATCATTGAACAGGCATGGGAAAGCCGCACCGAGCTTTCGCCGAAAACAGTATCTTCTGAAGTACGCAATGCTGTCGCCCATACTATTGACGCGTTAAACGGCGGCAGCGTACGCGTATGTGAAAAAATAGACGGAAAATGGTATACGCACCAGTGGTTGAAAAAAGCTGTATTGCTCTCATTCCGCCTCGCCGATAATGAGGTAATAAAATCCGGCGCGTTGACGTTTTTTGACAAGCTTCCGACCAAATTCAGCAATTTGGATAATCAGGCCTTGGCTGAAACCGGGGTACGCATCGTGCCGCCCGCTGTCGTCCGGCGCGGCGCGTACATCGCCCCTGACGTCGTGTTGATGCCTTCCTACGTCAATATCGGCGCATATATTGACTCAGGCACCATGATAGATACCTGGGCAACCGTCGGCTCGTGCGCGCAGATCGGAAAAAACGTGCATTTGTCGGGCGGTGTCGGTATTGGCGGCGTACTCGAGCCGCTGCAAGCCAATCCGACCATTATCGAAGATCATTGCTTTATCGGCGCGCGTTCCGAAGTGGTCGAAGGCGTGATTGTCGAAGAAAATTCGGTATTGGGCATGGGCGTATTCATCGGGCAAAGCACAAAAATTTATAACCGGCAAACCGATGAAATCACATACGGACGCGTTCCGGCAGGATCGGTGGTTGTCGCCGGCAGCTTGCCTTCGGGCACAGGGCGTTGCTCTTTATACTGCGCCGTGATCGTCAAACAAGTCGATGCCCAAACGCGCGCCAAAACAAGCATCAATGATTTACTGAGAGGCTGAAACCCATGGGCGCGCTTATCAAAACCGCCGATGAAATTGCCGCCATGCGCATCGCCTGCCGGTATGCCTCGAAAGTGCTTGATTACATCTCTGCGTTTGTCAAAGCGGGTGTTACCACTGCCGAGCTGAACCGGTTGTGTCACAATTATCAGGTCGACGAGTTAGGCGTTACCCCGGCACCGCTTAACTATGCGCCTCCCGGGCATACACCCTACCCGGCATCCGTATGCATTTCGTTGAACCACGTCGTTTGCCACGGCATTCCCGGTACGCGCAAATTGCGCAACGGCGATATTCTCAACATCGATGTGACGGTAATTAAAAACGGGTTTCATGGCGATGCCAGCCGGATGTATTGTGTCGGCAAGCCATCAATCCTGGCCAAACGCCTGATCGATGTTACTTATGAAGCGATGTGGCGTGGTATCCGTGTTGTTCGACCGGATGCGCATCTTGGTGATATCGGCCACGCCATCCAGACTTTTGCCGAAGCACAAGGCTTTTCCGTTGTTCGCGAATTTTGCGGGCATGGCATCGGACGCGGCTTTCATGAAGATCCACAAGTGCTTCACTACGGCAAGCGCGGCACCGGCCTCAAACTTAAACCGGGAATGATTTTCACGATCGAACCAATGATCAATGCCGGCGGCCATCAATTACGCGCGCTTGCCGATGGCTGGACCATAGTCACTGCGGATCACGCATTGTCGGCGCAATGGGAGCATACGGTATTGGTGACCGAAAATGGCGTTGAGGTGTTGACTGTCTCCGAAGGAACGCCGCCGCCTGCAGCATAATTCAATGAATCCCGACGCGCCACAAACGCAACAACCGAGGTTTTCTCCCGAAATGTTGGCGTCGATGCGCCAAAAACTGGATAAAGCACGCGCTTTGCTGCATAAAGATTATCTTGCGCAACAAGACACCGATATTTTTTTCCGCCAATGGCGACACCACGTCGATCACGCTCTATGCGCTCTTTGGCGAAAACTGCCTTCATCCCTAACCCATCGCAGCGTTCTACTTGCCGTCGGCGGTTACGGGCGTGGTGCACTCTTTCCTTACTCCGATATCGATACGACCATTCTCCTTAAAAAACCGCCCGATCGAAAAGAAAAAAGTGCGTTAGCCGCATTCGAAACCGCGCTATGGGATCTTGGTTTGCGCATCGGACACGGTGCGTATGTGCTTGATGAGTTCGAAAATTTTACACAATGGGACATCGCAACACAGACCGCTTTGATTGAATATCGATATTTATGCGGCAGCCGAAATCTTTACCGTCTTTTCGAAAATTCGTTAAGGCAATATTTTGATTTTTCCTCATTTTATAAAGCCAAATGTTTCGAACAGGAGCAGCGGCACCTGAAATACCGCGACACGCTCTATAACCTTGAACCCAATATCAAGGAAAGCCCGGGGGGATTGCGTGACATTCACATGATTCGCTGGCTAATCCGCGGCATCAAACTCGTCGACGAACGTGCCCGGCAATCTCAAAATACATATCGGCCGCCCTGGTTAACGGCTTATGAATTACGCTCCTTGCGCCAACAAGAAATAAAACTCAGTACATGGCGCATTCATTTGCATCTGCTCGCCGGACGCGCAGAAGAGCGTTTGCTGTTCGACCACCAGAATGCGCTGGCCGATATCGTGGGTACTCATGCCCAGGCAAGCCCACATCGTGGTGAAATTTTAATGCAACATTATTATCGTGCGGCGCAGCATATCCGCTGCCTCAATCTGTTGTTCATGCAACTTGTGTATGAATATTTGCACCCGCTGCCAAAAGCCAAGACGCTGGACAATTGTTTTAACCAGCGCGGCACAACGCTGGATATCGTTCACCACGATATTTTTACTGATACGCCATCGGCTATTTTCGATACTTTTCTTCACTGGCAACATCAAAAAGAAATCGATGGGCTTTCCGCCAATACCTTGCGAGCGCTGAACGGAGCATATCGATATATCAATAACATCTTTCGAAAAAACAGAAGTAACCAGGATAAATTTGTTGCGTTTTTTCGCGGCCAGAGAACGATAACCCACGCCACACGCATCATGAATTTATACGGTATTATTGGCGCCTACCTACCCGCATTCGGATATATTGTGGGGAAAATGCAACACGATTTATTTCATACTTACACCGTCGATGAACACATTCTCATGACGGTTCGTAATTTACGCCGCTTCAGTCTCGAGGCACACGCCCATGAATATCCGTTATGTTCGCGTCTGATGATGGATTTTAAAAATCCGGAAATATTATTTTTTGCCGCTTTTTTTCACGATATCGCCAAAAGCCGCGGCGGCGATCATTCATTGAGAGGCGCCGAGATCGCCCGGCGCTTTTGCAAAAAACATCGTATCGCACAAGAAGATACCGCCTTTATCGTCTGGCTGGTCAAAGCACATTTATGGATGTCATTTACTGCGCAAAAATATGATATTTCCAGCCCGGATGTTGTGCATGCTTTTGTCCGGAAAGTTAAAAACGAAAAACGATTGATCGCGCTTTATCTTTTAACAGTCGCCGACATCCGTGCTACCAGCCCGAATATCTGGAATCCATGGAAGGCGCAATTGCTGGAATCGCTTTTCCTGTCGGCGCATGCGCAATTGCACCATAAAGATATATTCGACACGATTGAAAGAAAGCAGCAACAAGCGATTACCCTGCTTAAAAAAGAAAAAAAAGCAAGTGATGACATTCCGCTCTGGCACTTACTCGACAATACCTATTTTCAACGACATCATGTCGACGAACTGGTGTGGCACGCATCTGCGCTATCAGAGCATCTACGTACCCGGATACCCCGCATCAGCATCCGCCCGCTTCCTAAAAAAGCGGGAATACAATTCCTCGTTTACCTAAGCGACCGCCAAAAATTATTTGCGCAACTTTGCGTTTTCTTCGGTACCCATCAATTGAATATTCTCGACGCCAAGATCCATACAACACACCATGGTTACGCGCTCGATACCTTCAACGTGCAAACCAAAGATATGTATTTACTGGAAAATAATGAAAAAGCGCTAAACGCAATGGCGCAACGGCTGGCAGTTTTTCTTGGTCAACCGTTTGCGGCATTACCGCCGCTCGGCAAACGCCCGCGCCGCTCCCGACATTATCCGCTGGTACCGCAAATCCGAATTTCCGCCGACAGTAACGATCTTCATTACATTCTGGAAATAACAACCGGAGATCGCCCGGTATTATTGGCGCATATCGCGTCCATGCTGGCAGATGACAACATCGATATTAAAAGCGCCCGCATCAATACCATGGGCGAACGTGTCGAAGACGTCTTCATCCTGAGCGGCAAAGCGCTTTTGCATACGGAAAACCGTGCCGCATTGGAAACACGCTTACAAAACCTTTTACAAACCGATTAATGGCAATGATGCCCGGTCTGATGAGCATGGCCGTGCGCTACTTCTTCTTCAGTCGCCTCGCGAACATCGAGCACAGTACATTCAAACCAGAGCTTTTGTCCGGCCAACTCATGATTGCCGTCGAGTACGGCACGACCATCGGAGATATCCCTTCACCAACAGTCAGGTAGCCGCCAACCTGCACATCCGGCGGCAATTTCTTCACATCCACCAGACGAATCAATTCGGGCGCGTAATCGCCGAATCCTTCGTTGGGCTCCAAAGAAATGCGTATCTGGTCACCCGTTGTTTTCCCGTTTAACGCATCCTCAACTTTGGGGAAAATCCCCGAATAACCGCCATGAAGATACATCACCGGTGTTTCATTTTTTTCGATCAACTCACCGTCAACGTCAAACAAGCGAAAATTCATGGTGACCACGCAATTGCTGAAAATATTCATGGCAACCCCTTTTTTATCGGTTCAACTGACGGAAAATCTCTTCCTGAGAGCGTTGAATCGCCTCATCGATGGAACGATCCTCCGGCGCATGGAGCTTGGCGTTTCGATAAGCGTTGATGGCCTCCTGATATTTGCCCATTGCTTGAAGCGCATCTCCCTGGCAGCGCAATGGTGCCGGATTGGTAATTTCCAGTTTCGCCCAGCGCTGACAGCTTTCCAGAGCCCGCTCCCATTCTTTTCTTTCCAAAAGCGTTCGGCTCTCTTCGCTGGCCCGCATAATGGCTTCACGAAATTCAACAAGGCGGCGCTCGCTCTCAGATAGCTCTGGACTAACCGGGACGACAGGGATGACCGGATCGCTAACCGCATCATGACGCCCGCTCACCATCGGTGTTGTTTGATTTTCCTGCTGTTGCCAACGCTCGATTTGTGTGGAAATAAACTGCGTCGAGTGAACCCCCATACTCATCAACGATCTTTGCCAAACACCTATATAAAGCAGTGACAATACCGTTAGGCCAATCAGGCCAACGACAAAAGGGACAACCTTCCCCGGTGTATGGGTGACCAGCACATCGTAATCGTCATCCCAATCCGTCTCCTCAAAACGCTCAAGAGCAGCTTTGGCCCGCCCTGAGGACAATGCCAAAATCGGCAGAAAACCCAACGCCACGCCCTGCCACCATACGCGGAACGCGCGCGCCAGCGCATAACGCCAGCAAGCCAAGCTGTCACGCCGCACATAAGGATTGGAAACACGAAACTGGACGAAAACACCAAACAGCCATTTACCCAATGTCGTGCCCATCGCCGCCATCAATAATGCTTCGATCGGAATCCAGGTCGCCGTAATCACGATGGGAATGATTAGAGGATTTTCGACAAGGGACATGACCGACGCCGGAATAATATCCCGATTGGCCAGTTCGCTGAGCGGAAAAACCAGAAGCCATCCCCATAATGCATAATCGAAAATTCGCGCCAACGCCCGCCGCCATGGTCGAATATAACTGGAACGTTGCACACGCGCCCGCTCCAACTCCGTCAACCGCAATTGAAATACCCAACTCGGATCTTCGACTAAATAATTGCTGCCCAGAAAAACGGTATGTTTGCGGCGCCAGTTTTTAATGATTTCGCTATCGGGTTCGCCTGGCAATTCATAATTTTTATGCGCTCTTTTGGTGCCTTGGCGAAAGCCATAGGTGTAAACGAAAAAACCAACCAATAACAATACGCCCCAAATCCAACTCTGGGTAATATCGAAAGACGGCACAACATAATCCCAGTTAAACCGCAGCAAAGCCGCAACGACAACCAATACCAGCGCACAAAAAACACCCAGCAGCACCGGCGAGCGTGACTGGCCGAGCGCTTCGGTCAAAACGGGATGATAGTGTTGCTTAGCCGGTGACGGCCATTTTTCCTCTTTCTGAGGTGTTACTACGCCATCAGTCAGAACCTTGCCAGACGACGTCGCCGGTATATTAACCTCGATTCCGGAAACAGGTACCTCCTGAAAGACAATTTGCGGCACACCGATTTCGGAAACCAGTGCCGCCGCAGAAAGCTGGTTTTTCTTTTCCGGAGGCAGCATCCGAAAATCCATCTCAGCATTTTCCGGCACCAGCTCCAGATTCAGGATCGGCTTTTTATGGGGAGACAAATCAACCACGCCGGTAATTTCCACCAATGGAATATCTGCGACTTGAACCGCTTGCGAATCAACACCGGCTGCTTTCTGGACGACATAATCAATACGCTGCTCGGCGCTGCCCTGCGACAACGACCATTCCCTGTCGTACACCTTACGGCGCTGCGGGTCGTTCAGAATCTGGCACGCTTGGTTGTAGAAGCGTAACGACTCTTCGAGCGCGCCGAAATTATCGCGTGTTTTTTTATAGTTTTCGCGAAGCATCTGGCGCAATGCGCAGCAAGCCTCTTGTTCTGAAGCCGTTTCAGACATCCCCAACGCATGGTAAATTGAAAACTTTTGCATCATGTGACTATACTTTATTTCCATAAAACTTACGCTAAAGAATCAAGGCGCACCGCAAAAAGTATGCCTTAAGTATAACAATCAGGCATCGCCGCAACTTGTCCGCTCTGTTTCCGGCAAAACGCTTGTTCTTACCCGGTGGAGCGAGTACGATTGACCGATAAACGCGTGCAATTACCTTGCCATGATAACGAACAAAAAAATATTTTTTTCCGCCTGCTTGGTTGTACTGAATTTTTTAGCGGTAAGCGTGCATGCCATTCCGTTGATCAACGAACCCGCTACCGGAAACGAAGGAAAAACCACCGCCAAAAAACCTGCCAAGGTCGTAAAAGAGATCTTTTCCGAACAACCCTCTGCGGGATTTGTCTGCCCAAACGCCGACACGCTTGGCGCGACTGAATGCTTTCTTGATGCGACCGAACATCTGTACACAGTTTGCCGTCACGTCAAGGCCATTGAACTGATTGAGTATGGTTTTGAAAAAGCCAGAGACACCATAAATAACACCAAAAGCGATTATTGCCGGAATAAACAGAAAGTCAGCATGCCTCGCTATTTTGAAGCCGCGCTTCGGGAAGCGCAAAATTCCTCTTCGTGCGCGACCGCGCATCACATCAATCAATTGTATGCGGTATGGACAGCATCAATGATTGCGTTAAAACAGTTACCGGACGAAACCGAGCAGGAGTATCAGCGCCGTATTGACGTCCCGTATCGTGCTTTCGCAGCCTATAAACAACATATCCGTGATACTCTGGTGGCTGCATCTTCCGGGAAAGCCACCGGATCCTGCGAGAAACTTGTTGTTTTTAAACCTTAAACGACTGCTTTGCATTCCGATATTCATGCTCTTTTTTCCGCTCAGGGCGCGCTGGCGCAATATTTGCCCGGTTTTCGCGTACGTACGCAGCAGATCGAAATGGCGCAGGCGATTGCCGATGCGATCCGCGCGCAAACGTGCCTGATTACCGAAGCAGGCACCGGTACCGGTAAAACCTTTGCTTACCTTGTCCCCGCCTTGGTTTCCGGCGGTAAAATCATCATTTCGACCGGCACCAAAACCTTGCAGGATCAACTTTTCGAACGCGATATCCCGTTTGTGCGCGATGCGCTCAAACTGCCGATCGCGGTCGCGCAGCTTAAAGGCCGCGGTAACTACATCTGCCTGCATCGTCTGCGACAGGCCAAAGAAAGCGACCTTTTTGCCTCGCGTCAGGACGCCCAATACATCAAATCCATTCTCTCTTTTGCCGAAACCAGCAAACGCGGCGATCGCAACGAATTGTCCATCGTTCCAGAAAACGCAACCATTTGGCCGCTGGTCACATCCACGCGTGATAATTGCCTCGGTACGCAATGCGCCTATGCCGCCGATTGCTTCGTGACGCAAGCGCGCAAAACCGCGCTGGACGCCGACATTCTCGTCGTCAACCATCATTTGTTTTTTGCCGACGCATTGTTGCGTGAAGAAGGTTTTGCCGAGCTGCTGCCTGCGTGCAACACCATCATTCTCGATGAAGCGCATCAATTGCCCGATATCGCCACCGTTTTTTTCGGCGACCGTATCTCCAGCACACAGCTTTTTGAATTTGCGCGCGACACTGAAATTGCTGTCCGAACCGAAGCTGCCGATCTTGCCGAGTTGCTAACGTACCTCGACACCCTTAACTCCGCAGTGCGTCGTATCCGCCTGGCGGCAGGGGAATTTCCCGGCAAATATCCGGCGGCGCAATTACTTGAACGCGCGTCATTTTCCGAAGCATTTGCGGCACTTATCGAAGCCATTGGCCAAATAAGAACCGGCCTCGACCTGATTGCCGAACATAGCGAAACGCTTGGTCTCGCTTGCGCCAATGCCGAAAAATTGCGGCTTGCGCTTAACCGTTGGCAACAAGCTGTCGATAAAAACGAAAATGATAATCCCGATCAAAACGCTTACATCCGTTGGGCAGATATTTCGGCATATCACTGGCAATTGCATACCTCCCCGCTGTCGGTAGCATCTATTTTTCGCAACTATGTCGAACAATCGGAAAGCGCCTGGATCCTGACTTCGGCCACACTTGCCGTTGCCGGCGATTTTTCACATTTTCAACGCGAGCTTGGCCTGGAAAGCGCGCGCACGGCTCAATGGGGCAGCCCGTTTGATTTTGGTTCTGCCGCACGGCTTTACGTACCGACGAATCTGCCGCAACCGAATTCGCGCGAACATACCGAAGCGGTAATTCATGCCGCGTTGCCTTTATTGAAGGCAAATGACGGCAATGCATTTTTCTTGTTTACTTCACATCGCGCGCTGCAATACGCACAACAATGCCTGTCCGAAATTTTTTCGGAACATCATTACCCGTGGCTATTATTAGCGCAAGGCGAAGCATCGCGCTCGGAACTGTTATCGCGTTTCCGAAAAGAAGGCAACGCTGTATTGCTGGGTGCCGCCAGCTTCTGGGAGGGTGTTGATGTTGCCGGTGATGCCTTGTCGTTGGTCATTATCGATAAATTGCCTTTCGCGCCACCGGATGATCCTCTGGTCGCGGCACGTCTTGATTTGCTGGAAAAAAACGGCGGAAAACCGTTTTTCGACTGGCAGATCCCGCAGGCGGCAATCAGTTTAAAACAGGGTGCCGGGCGCCTGATTCGCACCGAAAGCGATCGTGGCGTTTTGATGATCGGTGATCCGCGCCTTGTTGAAAAACCCTATGGGCGCAAATTGTGGCAAAGCCTGCCGCCAATGCAACGTACGCGCCAGCAGGAGGAAGTGGTGCGTTTTCTCAACAAAATAAACGCCGAAGCAGTCTCTGCCGTTTAGGCCTCCTGAATGTTTTCATTTCGTTCATCCAAATACGCCTGCAAAATCACCTGTGCGGCCACCGCATCACGCACCGATTTTGCCTGATCGCCGTACACGCCGTCTTCCTCAAGCATGGTTTGTGCAATTTGCGTCGTCAGCCGCTCATCTACCAAATGCACCGGCAACTGAAAACGTTCATGCAACCATTCGGCAAATGCCCGCGCTTTTTGAGTGGTCGCATGCTCGCGACCATCCATATGTACAGGCAAACCGACCACCAGTTCATCGGGCTGCCATTCGTTGACAAGCAGGGCTATAGCCTGCTCGCGCACACTATGCTTGTCAGAAGCAATCGTGGTGAGCGCCCGCGCTTGATGCAATACCGTTGTGCCGACAGCGATACCAATACGTTTACGGCCAAAATCAAAAGCGAGAATCGTGATCTCAGGCATGACCGGCATGACCGGAAAAGCGCGACGAATCAACACCGATTTGCTTCATTGCTTTTTGAATACGCAATCCGGGAGCGCAATGAAACAGTAAATCGGAAGCATCGTCGCAAGGAATGACCAGCCAGGCATTTTGCGCCAGCTCCTGCTCAAGTTGCCCGGCCGTCCAGCCGGCATAACCGAGAGAAACCAGAGCTTCGTCCGGACCGCCGCCGCCTGCCATGGCCTCAAGCAAATCGCGCGATATCGTCATTCCCAGATCACCACGCACAGCAAGTGTCGATTGCCAATCACCGAGCGGCCTATGCAAAATAAAACCACGGTCACTGCGTACCGGCCCGCCCCAATAAACCGGCATGTCTTGCCAGCGCCCGCTCAACGCGATTTTGCTCATCGGCACACCGGCGCCTTCGAACAGCTGCGACACGGTAAGATCGGTCAAGCGGTTAATTACAATACCCAAAGCGCCATCCTCATTATGCTCACAGATATAAATCAGCGTCCCGGCGAACGGCGTCTCTTCATCGACGGTCACACCGAGTGCGGGCATCGCCATTAACAAACAGCCCGCGAGACTTTCAGGCATACCCTGTTTTGATGAAAAGGCAACCGTTTTATCCGTCATTTTTCCGCCACCCATGTTTTCTTTTCTGCACTTTCCCGTTTAACGTATGCCCGGCATCAGACCGCGCATACCACGCATCATTTTCTGCAAGCCGCCTTTGGCAACCACTTTCATCATTTTTTGCGTTTGTTCAAACTGCCTTAAGAGCTGATTAACTTCCTGAACACTGACCCCCGCGCCCGCCGCAATACGCTTTTTACGCGAAGCCTTGATGATCTCCGGTTTACGCCGCTCCATAAGGGTCATCGAATTGATAATACCTTCCAAGCGATTGATTTTACGATCATTCATCGGCATATTCTGTGCCGCCTGCGCTATTTCGGCAGGCAGTTTTTCAAGAAGGCTTTGCATGCTGCCCATTTTACGCATCTGACCAATTTGTTCTTTGAAATCTTCGAGGGTAAAACCCTTGCCGGTTTTCAGCTTTTTTGCCAACGCTTGCGCTTTATCGGCATCAACGGTACGCTGCGCATCTTCGATCAGCGACAACACATCGCCCATGCCCAGAATACGCGAGGCCATCCGCTCGGGATGAAATACCTGCAAACCGTCCGGTTTCTCGGAAATACCGACAAACTTGATTGGTGTTTGCGTCACCCAGCGCACCGATAACGCCGCGCCGCCGCGCGAATCGCCATCGAGTTTGGTTAACACCACACCGGTTAACGGTACCGCTTTTTTGAATGCGGCTGCGGTATTAACGGCATCCTGTCCCTGCATCGCATCCACCACAAACAACGTCTCAACCGGTAAAACCGCTTGATGCAACGCGCTGATTTCCGCCATCATGGCATCATCAACAGAAAGGCGCCCGGCAGTATCAATAATCAGCACATCATGGTAGTGGCGTCTTGCCCAGTCGATTGCCGATTCGGCAATCGATACCGGCTTTTGATCGGGCGCCGACGGGAAAAAATCTATGCCCACCTGCTGAGACAAGGTTTCCAGCTGGGCAATCGCTGCCGGGCGATATACGTCTGTCGACACCACCAGAACTTTTTTCTTTTGCGTTTCCTTGAGTAGTCGCGCCAACTTGGCAACGCTGGTCGTTTTACCAACGCCTTGCAAACCAGCCATTAAGACTACCGCCGGCGGCGTTGTCGCCAAATTAAGCGGTACGGCGTCACCGCCTACCAACGCTGTCATTTCACGATGCACCACACCCACCAGCGCCTGTCCCGGCGTTAATGAACCAATCACCTCTTCACCAACGGCTTTTTCACGCACGCGTTCGATAAAATCGCGTACGGCAGGCAACGCGACATCGGCTTCCAAAAGCGCCAAGCGCACCTCACGCAGTGCTTCCTGAATATTGGTTTCGGTTAAGCGCGCTTCCCCTTTCAGGTTTTTAACAACACGCGCCAAACGTTGAGTCAGATTGTCAAGCATAATGATCGCTCCCTGTTTTCCGACAGCATCAAGTGTTTTCTGTTCAAAGTCAATGGTAAAATGGTTCGCCTTCAACGGCGTTTATCATGAGACTACCGGCAACCAAAACCAGAGGCCGGTTTATTCGGAGATATTAACCTGACGCCAGCTGTTTTTGAACGCCAAATGACACAACGTTTCGCGCTTTCTTGCATGTTTTTATGATGATACCGATTTCTCTCATTCACACTGCTGTCGCCATGCTCTACGCAGTTGGTGCGTGGATGCGCTGGCAAACGACCCGCCAACCTCGACAGAGTATCTCAAACGCGAATGTGCCCGTTTATGTCTGGGTTATGGTGCTGATCACACTCGGCCTTCACGCTTTTGCGTTAACACACGCCATCGCCACACCCAAAGGCATCGATATTTCCATCGGCAACGCCATGTCGCTGGTCGCCTTTCTATGCGTGCTGGTCGCCTGGATTTCTGGTTTGATGCGTGCTTTGCCTATTTTTTCCAGCATTGTGCTCGGTTGCGCCGCAGTAGCCGCATTGACCCCCGTCATATTTCATAGCGATTACCTCTATGCCTATACCACCCATTCATGGGCAGCTTTTCATATTGCCATCGCTATTTCGGCTTACGCGCTCTTCTTTGTTGCGGCAATGCAAGCCTTGGCCATGCTCGGCCTTGAAAAACGGTTGCATCACGGCGTAACTTCTGACCGTCTGCAAAAAACGCCCCCTTTGCTGACATTAGAGCGCTATTTGTTCCGTCTGATCGCTCTGGCGTTTATCCTGCTGACACTGACGTTGATTACCGGCGTTTTTTTCACTGAAGAAATTTTTGGTAAGCCTTTCGAAATTACCCATAAAACCTCGTTATCAATTATCGCCTGGCTTATTTTCGGTACGCTGCTCATCGGCCGCTGGCGTTTTGGCTGGCGCGGTCGACAAGCGTTGTACTGGATTCTATCGGGTACTGCCGTGCTGCTTTTGGCGTATCTGGGGTATAAATTCATCGTCGAAATTATCCTGCACCAGTAGGAACACCCTGCGATGAACGTCTTTTTCTGGGCCGGCTGCTGTTTCGTCATCGGCATCATTGCCGGCTTCTATGGTTGCCGCCAAATAAGCCCAAAACACATTGCTAAAAGCCGCGAAAAAAGAAATCCGTTACGTTCTGAAGTGGCTGGACACGAACGCCATGATGCGATTATCAATAATCTATCCGAATTGGCAAATAACTGCCTAATTAACGACGTCATGATTCCCCGCCCAAATATTCAGGCGTTGAACCTCAACGAAAAACCTGAAGTCTTGTGGCGACAAATCACTGCATACCACTACGCCTACCTTCCCGTTTATGAGGAAACGCTCGATAGAATCGTCGGCGTTTTGGATTTACGCGACGCATTACGCGCGTCAACGCTGTCAACACAAGGCGACAACCATTCTCTGCGCGCATTGCTGCAGCCGGCTTATTACATTCCCTCCGGCACGTCTCTGCTCAAACAATGGGAAGAGTTCCGCCTCAGCGGCCAACGTCTGGGGCTGATTGTCGACGAATATGGCGAATTATTGGGGCTGGTAACACCAGGCGATATGGAGCACGAAATCGCCTCAACGCTTCGCCCCGGAGAACCGCTTGCGTCCGTTCATTGCGCTTTACAGAACGAAGGCCTAACCGTTGACGCCAGCCAAACATTGAGGGCATTAAACCGCCAGATCGGCAGCGATTTTCCTCTGGATGGGCCGAAAACATTGAGCGGCCTGATCATTGAATATTTAGGCAAAATACCGGAATCCGAAACTGAATTTGCTCTGTACGGCTTTCACATAACGATCATGCAAACCCGCAAGCACCAAGTGCGTGTTGTAAAACTGCGCAGGTTGCCCGCCGACAAGGTAAAATCATAAAGCCCATTGGTCTCTTTTCTTTACAAACCAGATAAGACCATGCATTATCAAGAAGTTAATGAAGCATCTTCATAATTCCCAAGAGCTTTTATACTGTAAGGATTTTAATAAATCATGGTAGCTCAACTCTCCTCGACAACACCGATGATCAGTGGCTTGGCTCGTGCTTTGGTCAAAGAGGGGACGTTAACGCAAAAAGAAGCGGAAAACCTGGCAGCGCAAGCCAGAAACAACAATATTGCTTTTACGGAGCAATTCCTGATGTCGCGCAAGATGACCGCTGCAGAACTTGGTCTTTTTGCGGCAAAAAGTTTTGGCACACCGCTTTTTGATCTAAACGCGTTCGACCTGAACAGAGCTGCCACCGAACACCTCGACCTCAAGTTTGCCGCACAGCACCGCCTGTTTCCCTTGCACACGCGCGGCAAAATCTTGTATGTCGCCGTTTCAGATCCTGCCAACTTTAAAGCGCTTGATGAAATGCGCTTTAAAACCAATCTCCAGATCGTTCCGGTACTGGTTGAAGATGACAAGCTCGGCCGTATTATTAACCAGAAAATCGAAGAAAGCGGTATTTCCGTCGAAGAGGCCGCCGCTGAAATGGCCGAAATGGATCTGGCGCTGGAAGGATTGAGCGCCGTTGCCGAAGAAAACAGCGAGGTTGAAAATTCGCCGGTTGTTCGTTATCTGCAAAAAATTCTGCTCGACGCCATTCAAATGGGCGCTTCTGATATTCATATTGAGCCATATGAAAAGTTTTTCCGAATTCGCTTTCGTGTCGACGGCGAACTTCAGGAAATTGTGCAACCGCCGATGGATTTACGCGAACCCATCGCTTCGCGGATCAAAGTAATTTCCAAACTGGATATTTCGGAAAAGCGCGTACCCCAAGACGGGCGAATGAAACTACTCCTTTCCAACCAGAAAACCATTGATTTTCGTGTCTCGACTCTGCCTACGCTTTATGGTGAAAAAGTTGTTTTAAGGATTTTGGACTCCTCTAACGTTAAGCTCGGCGTCGAAGTACTCGGTTATGAACCTGATCAGCAAGAGCAGCTGCTCAATGCCATCGGTCGCCCTTATGGCATGATCTTGGTAACGGGACCGACCGGTAGCGGAAAAACGGTCTCTTTGTACTCCTGCCTAAATATTCTCAACCAGCCCGGCGTCAATATTTCGACAGCGGAAGATCCGGCGGAAATCCAATTGCCCGGCGTCAATCAGGTAAACGTCAATGAAAAAGCAGGGCTGACCTTTGCTTCGGCATTACGCTCTTTTCTACGTCAGGATCCGGATATCGTCATGGTCGGTGAGATCCGCGATTTTGAAACTGCGGATATCGCAATCAAAGCCGCGCAGACAGGCCATCTCGTCATGTCCACACTCCACACCAACGATGCGCCGACAACATTAACTCGTCTAGCCAATATGGGCGTCCCCGCATTTAGTATAGCGTCATCAGTTATTTTGATCACGGCGCAACGACTGGCGAGAAAACTATGCACTAAATGTAAAAAACCGGTGGACTTACCACATAGCGTTTTATTATCCGCCGGCTTTCGTGAAAGCGAAATTGACGGCTCTTGGCAACCGTACGGGCCTGTCGGCTGCCCTGTGTGCAAAAAAACCGGATATAAAGGTCGAATCGGTATTTACGAAGTTATGCCGATTTCAGACGAAATCCGGGAGGTCATCATGCGCGAAGGCACTTCGTTGGAATTGGCCGCTCAAGCGCAACGCGAAGGTATCCGGAATTTGCGCCAATCTGGTCTGGTCAAGGTCAAAAACGGCGTCACGTCTCTTGAAGAAATCGAAGCAATTACCAATGAATAAATCAGAGGATTGAAATTATGGCTACAGCAACAGCAAAACGGCAACCACGACCATCCTCCAGACAGAAAAGCGCCAATGAAGCTTTATTTGTTTGGTCCGGTGTTGACAAGGCAGGACGCGCCGTTCATGGCGAAACACGCGGTGCCTCCAGCAGTAGCGTCCAAGCAGCCTTGCGGCGGCAAGGAATTAAGATCAAAAAAATCCGCAAAAAAGCTTTCGGTGGTGGTAAAAAAATCAAGTCCAAGGATATCTCCTTTTTCACCCGCCAGCTGGCCACGATGATGAAAGCGGGTGTGCCCCTGTTGCAGACATTCGACATCATTGGGCGCGGTCATGAAAATCCTCGCTTTTCCCGCCTTCTGTTTGATATAAAAGCCAAAATTGAGTCCGGTTCCAGCATGGCTCAAGCATTCAAGGCGTATCCTCTTTATTTTAATGATCTGTATTGCAACCTTGTCGCAGCCGGGGAAGCCGCGGGTATTCTGGATAGTGTGCTGGATCGCTTGGCCACTTATCAGGAAAAGACCATTGCGCTTCAAGGAAAGATCAAATCAGCGCTGACTTACCCCATAGCGGTACTGACTATTACTGCCGGAGTCGTCGGTGTGATCATGTATAAAGTCATCCCTGCCTTCGTCAAAATGTTCAACGATATGGGCACATCATTACCGCTGCCCACGCAAATCGTCGTGGCCATGTCAAACGCTGTCGTCAATCACGGCCTATTTGTCTTAATTGCCATTATTGCGTTGATCACGGGTACCATCGCCATCCATAAACGGTCAGCATCATTTCGTATGACCGTTGACCGCCTGATGCTTCGTCTCCCGATTTTCGGGGCTTTGATTGAAAAAGCGACACTCGCCCGCTGGACACGTACGTTGTCCACCATGTTTTCCGCCGGTGTGCCATTGGTCGAAGCGCTCGACAGCGTGGGCGGCGCATCAGGAAATGGCGTTTACGTTGAAGCAACCAAAAAAATCAAAACCGAAGTCAGTACCGGCCTCTCATTGACCAACGCAATGAACAACTCGCGCCTTTTCCCGGCAATGGTCTTGCAAATGACGCAAATCGGCGAAGAATCCGGTGCGCTTGATGACATGTTGAATAAAATTGCCGATTTTTATGATCGCGAAGTCGATGAAGCGGTAGAGTCTTTGTCAAGTCTTATACAACCCCTTATTATCGTTTTTCTTGGTATTGTCATAGGCGGTATTGTTATCGCTATTTACCTGCCTATATTCCAAATGGGCAACCTAGTCTAAGCTCTCTTTTCTTGTAGCTCCGTAGCTTAAAAAGCCTGCGGAGCTTTTTTCTTTTATATTTCACTTAAATTTTATTTTAACCGTGCCATTTTTATTCCCTCTTCACTTTTCTATTGCACTGACCTTGGCCATCTTTATCGGTCTATGCATTGGCAGTTTCCTCAATGTTGTCATCCACCGCTTACCCAAAATGCTGGAACGTGACTGGCGTCGGCAGTGCACCGAATTGCGCGGAGAATCCGTGCAGGACGACGCGCCTTACAATCTGGTTGTTCCCCGTTCGGCATGCCCCAGCTGCGGCCATCGAATCACGGCTTTGGAAAACATACCGATCATCTCCTGGCTTTTTTTGCGCGGTCATTGCCGACAATGCAAAACACCGATTTCAATACGCTACCCGTTCGTCGAACTCATGGGCGGCATGTTGGCCGGGATGGCGCTCTGGCATTTCGGCGTTACCTGGCAAGCGCTTGCCGCCTGCATTTTGTTGTGGACGCTGCTGGCACTGGCTTTCATTGATTTCGATACGCAACTTTTACCGGATAATCTGACGCTGCCTCTGTTATGGCTGGGGCTCATCGCCAATTTATTTGGCCTTTTTGTGCCGCTCGCCGACGCTGTTATTGGTGCTGTCGCCGGTTATCTGGTTCTGTGGACAGTCTATTGGGCCTTTAAACTTTTGCGCGGTAAAGAAGGGATGGGTTATGGCGATTTCAAGTTGCTGGCCGCTCTCGGTGCCTGGCTGGGATGGCAAGCTTTGCTGCCTATTATTCTGTTTTCTTCGCTGGCCGGTGTGCTAATCGGCATTATGCTGGCGGGCATACGTGGGCATGACCATAATATCCCAATGGCGTTTGGCCCGCTCCTTGCCGCCGCCGGAGCAATCACATTATTTTGGGGGCAACCCGTCTTGGCTTGGCTGCATTTACCGGGAGCTTTTTAGAAGATGGCGTTGGTCATCGGCACAACCGGCGGTATTGGTTGCGGTAAATCAACCGTCGCACAGTTGTTTCATAACCTAGATATCGAAACACTTGATGCCGACGACCTGGTACGCGAGCTTAGCGCCCCCACAGGCTTTGCTTATCCAGAAATCGTCGCTTTATTTGGGCCGAACGTCTTACTGCCTGACCAGACCCTGGATCGTACTAAAATCAGGCGACGCATCTTTTCCGATCCCCTGTTGCGCGAAGCCATGGAAAATATTTTGCATCCGATGGTTGCCGACGAGGCATCGCACCGTATTGCGCGCTGGCACGGCGCGTACGGCCTTTTTATTGTCCCGCTTCTTCTGGAAAAAAGACGCCTGCTTCACTTTGTTGACCGCATTCTCGTGGTTGATTGCAGCGAAACGCAGCAAATTGCCCGTGTCACCGCTTCACGCACCTTATCGGAAACAGATGTACACGCCATCATGGCAACGCAATGTTCCCGACAAGAGCGGCTGACACGTGCCGATGATATTATTGATAATAATGGTAATTTTGATCATCTTTGGCCCCAGGTTCGCCATCTCGATCGGTTTTATCGCGCGCTGGCCGCGGATACTGCCAATAACCATAAAGAAAACACTTAATATTTTTCCCATTTTGCGGCACAATAATGACCATTATTCGTTTTTCCGGTCAAGGTACAGGTGCCCATTTCTTACGAGCAGCCGCTTAATGAACGAACCCGCACGCTGATGCGGCTTGAGGGGATATTTTCTCGTATTTATTTCTTTTCCGCTAAAGAAACGCCGGTGGAGCATCATGTTGCGATGCAGGCTTTATTTGAGCTCGCCGATGTTTCAGCGCGCGCCGACCTGAAATCCGACTTGCTTCAGGAACTTGAGCGTCAAAAACTGGCGCTTGCCCCATTACGTAATCATCAGCATATTGATCAACAAGCACTTGGCCGATTGTTAAGCAATATCGACCAAACCATCGGCCAGATCTACGCGTACACCGGAAAAATCGGCGCACATTTACGCGATAATGAATGGTTGATGTCGATCAAGCAACGCATGTCGCTTCCCGGCGGCGCCAGCGGTTTTGATCTACCCGCATTTCACTACTGGCTGCACCAACCCCCGCATCAACGGCAAAAGGATTTACAGCAGTGGCTGATATCATTCCACGCCATTCGGGATGGCGTCGATATCCTTCTTCGTTTACTACGCGAAAGCGGGCATACTGCATCTTGCATCGCTGAGAACGGCGCTTTCCAACTCATGCAAAACAATAAAGCAGTGCAAATGTTGCGCGTCACTGTTCAGGACAATATTGCCTGTGTCCCCGAAATCAGCGCTAACAAATACGCAATCAATATTCGTTTTATCAGTGTTGACGGCCTAGCGCGCGGCCGTGCTTGTGATCAGAATATTGCTTTTGAACTGACCCAATGCCAGAACTGACTGCTCAATATTCCACCGGAAGTGGATCAAGCGACCGCCATAAATACCACGTCGCAACACTACGGTAAGGCCGCCAACGTTCCGCAAATAGACGCATTGTCTCAACATTCTCGCACTGTTGCGGATAACGCATCCGCAATGCCCGCCGCAAACCAAGATCGGCTATCGGAAACACGTCGGCGCGTAACTCATGGAAAATCAAAAACATTTCTGCGCTCCAGCGCCCGATGCCTTTTACTGCGCTCAGCGTTTTAATAAGCGTTTCATCATCAAGTTTTTTCCAACTGCGCGGCTTTAAACAACCACTGGCAAAATGGCACGCCAAATCCTTTATATACTCGCTTTTCCGTTGAGATAGCCCTGCACAGCGCAGCGCATCGTTGTCCATGCCTATAATTTCTTCCGGCAATAATTTGGGGAAAGCTTTTCTCTCATAAATGGGGTTGATGGCCGTCAACAGCCGCCGCCAAACAGCATCCGCCGCCCTTACGGAAATTTGCTGCCCAACGATTGCTCTGGCCAATGTGGTAAATGCGTCATGACGTCGCTGTAAATGAAAATCAGGATATACACGGATCAATGCACACATAACAGGATCATGACGCGATAAAGTACGGACGGCCTGATCCCAGTAAGACGGTTTCATCGCAAACCCAAGACAGTAAGAAAAAGTAATGATAGAGTATGATAACACATTGAATTTTCGGCTGATTCTCAATCATGACTACGCTTGATCTTCATACCACGTTATGCGCAAATTAATGCCGCCTTGCTTATTAAGTATTTTTCTTTTCATTTTCCTTTTGTGTCCTGCTTCGGATATTTACGCCCAATCCGGCGCACCAACAAAAATTCTTCGGCTTGCCTTTCCTACGGCGGAAACCGGTTTCGACCCGCCGCGTGTCAGCGATACATATTCAAACACTATCAATGAATCCATTTTCGAACGCCTTTTGACCTATGATTATCTGGCACAACCCGCGCGGCTGATACCCATGGCCGCCGCGGCAATGCCCGAGATCAGCGCCGATGGTACTGTCTACACTTTCCGTGTCACGCCCGGTATCTATTTCGCTGATGACCCCGCTTTTGCACATCATGCGCCACGCGAATTAACCGCCGAAGATTTTGTCTATAGTTTTAAGCGCGTTCTTGATCCTGAGCTCCGCTCACCTTGGGCATTTATGATTGAAGGCAAAATCACCGGACTGGATACGCTGGTGGAAAAAGCAAAACAGACAGGACGTTTTGACTACGATGCGCCTGTTGAAGGCTTGCGTGCGCTTGACCGTTACACCATACAGATCAAAATTAACCAGGCCGATTATAATTTCAACTACATTGTCGCCCACACACCTTTTTCCGTCGTCGCGCGTGAAGTTGTTGAACATTATCAAGATGACTTGATGGCGCATCCGGTTGGCACCGGCCCATATCGGCTGAAGCAATGGACGCGTGGCGCGCGTATCGTACTGGAAAAAAACTCCGGATACCGCGGCAAAATATGGGACTTTCAGCCAAGTGAAGACAACGATCAATTGCTGATCGCACAGATGAAAGGAAAAAAACTCCCTTTAATTGATCAAGTGGAAATCAGCATCATTGAAGAAGAGCAATCTGCCTGGCTGGCATTCAACAAATATGAAATCGACTATACGGGTGTTGGCAGATTCGGTGACCAGGTCTTTGAAAGCGATCGCTCTTTAAAATCAACATGGCAAAAACAAAACATTCGCCTGATTCGTGGCATCAACCCGGAGATTACTTATACTTTTTTTAATTTCCGCGACCGGACACTAGGCGGTTTTTCCAAAGAAAAGCTGGCATTGCGCCGCGCCATTATCATGGCCTATGATCGCGATGAGGAAATCAAAGTACTTCGCAAGGGACAGGCTGTCAAAGCCAATATGCCCATCCCTGTCGGCGTTGTCGGGCATGACCCGAATTATCGTCCGCTCAATACTTACGATCCGGAGCTCGCCGGAAAATTGCTCGATGCCTTTGGTTATCAGAAAAATAAAGACGGTTGGCGAACCATGCCCGACGGCTCTTCTTTAATACTGAAAATGTCAACCGGCACCACAGCCACGGATCGGCAGTTCAATGAACTATGGAAAAAGGCGATGGATCGTATTGCGATCCGTATTGAGTTCAATCCGGGAAAATTTGCCGATCATCTCAAAGCGGCCAAAGCCTGCCAACTTCAAATGTGGGGCTCGGCATGGACTGCCGATTACCCGGATGGAGACAATTTCATGCAACTCTTATACGGCCCCAATACCGGACAAAGCAATAATGGATGTTACCAATCAGCCTTATTCGACGCTTTTTATGAAAAAGCGCAGCGTTTGCCTGACTCGCCCGAACGCAATCACTTGTTTCTGGAAATGACACGGCAAATGGAGGTCGACGGTGCGTGGATACTTGGCGTTTCCCGCGAACGAAATACTCTGGTCCGCCCATGGGTGCTTGGCTTTAAGGCGCATCCAATCCTAAGCGCCAATTGGGTGTACACGGACATTGACCATAGCCTGAAACCATGATCGCTTATATTGTTCGCCGCTTGCTGCAAATGATTCCGATTATGCTCGGCGTGGTTTTACTGTTGTTTGTTCTGTTCAACTGGGTCGGTGGCGACCCCGCTTATGTTCTTGCGGGGAAAATATCCAACGAAGCACAAATTGCCAATATCCGCCACCAACTCGGTATCGACCGGCCTGCTTACATTCAAATCGGCATCTTTCTAAAGCAAATCATCACCGGCGATTTCGGCGCAAGTTGGAGTACCGGCGAACAGGTTTCGCATATTCTTTTATCACGGCTTGGCCCATCCGTCACGGTATTACTGCCCCTGTTAATTCTGGAAACGCTGCTGGCAATCGCACTCGCCCTGGTCGTCGCCCGTATTCGCGGTTCTCTTACCGACCGCCTTATCATGATCTTATGCACGGTCGGCATGTCGATTTCCATTCTTGTATACATCATTGTCTTCCAATACTTACTGGCCTATCGACTCGGCTGGTTTCCGGTACAAGGTTGGGGCAACAACATCTGGGAAAACTTGTTCACCTATGCCACACTTCCTATCTTGATCGGGCTAGCCGTAGGGTTAGCGCCCAACCTCCGTCTCTTCCGCTCATTTATGCTTGATGAGATCGATCAGGATTATGTGCGCACAGCCCGCGCCAAAGGCTTAACCGAGCGCCGTATTCTCTGGGTTCACGTATTGCGCAATGCATCCATTCCGATTATCACTTACGTGATGGCATCATTACCCGGACTTTTAGTCGGCGCTTTTCTGATTGAGCGTTTTTTTTCTATCCCGGGCATCGGCCGCGAGGTCTTGCTCGCCGTAGAACGATCCGATTTTCCGGTGATTAAAGCAATTACCGTTTATGTCGCCATAGCAACGATGTTCGCCAATCTGTTTGCCGATCTTGCCTATAAAGCGGTTGATCCACGCGTGGAACTGAAATAAAAATGAACGCCGTAGCGAAAGATCATTACTCGAAAGGCTTCTGGCGGCTTGCCTGGCAACGCTTTGCCATAGATCGTGTCGGCATGGCTTCACTTTTTATCGTCGTATTCTTTCTCGCCATAGTCTTTCTTTCAGCAACCGGACTCATCGCCTCAGACTGGAACAAAGAAATCGCAATCAACGATGCGCCACCCAATCTTTGGGGATTGCTCACGCAACCGGAGGTTTCCGCCCCGGAATCATATCTTGCCCATCCGCCTACCGGTCAACCCGTCACGGAAAGTCAAAATATTCCAACGGCTGTCATCGATCCGCTTGCCGATGCTTTGGCATCACTTGGCGCAAGCAGTAAAACAACAATCGCTCAAAAAAAAGCATCATCACTTCCTTTGGGCGGTGATCGCTGGGGGCGCGATGTTTTGATGAAAACAATCAAAGGAACGCAAACATCGCTTTTCGTCGGCCTGACCGCAGCACTTTTGGCGACATTTCTCGGCACATTGCTCGGCGCGCTGGCTGGATATTACGGCGGTTATGCAGACGATATCCTTAACTGGATATACAGTGTTTTCAATTCCATTCCTTATCTGTTATTGATTCTTGCCGTCGCCGCCGTGCTTCAACAACGCGGCATCGCCACTGTCGTACTCATTCTTGGTTTGACCGGATGGACGGGCGTATTCCGCCTCATTCGCGCCGAATACATCAAACATCGATCCCGTGAATATGTGATGGCTGCACACGCGTTCGGCGTGCCGTCATGGCGTATCTTATTGATACACATCCTACCCAACGTTTCACATATCGTCCTCGTCGAAATTTCCATATTGGCCGTTGCGTTTATAAAATCTGAAGTCATCCTTTCATTTCTTGGCTTTGGTGTTGCCGTTGATGAAGTGTCGTGGGGATCTATGCTCAACGATGCACAGAGCGAGCTCATCCTGGGTCGCTGGTGGGAATTGACGGCGGCAGGCGGTGCTATGGCAATACTCGTCACCGCGTTCAGTCTTTTTACCGATGCCATGCGCGATGCGCTTGATCCAAAAATTAAAGGGATGCGGACATGACCGATCAAGCGCTTTTCTCGGTGGAGCATCTTGGCATCTCCTTTCGTCGCCACAACCAGGATCCTTTTATTGCCGTCAACGACATTTCTTTTACCATTCAAAAAAATGAAATATTGGCAATTGTCGGCGAATCCGGGTCCGGGAAAAGTATTACCGCACTTTCAATTATCGGATTACTCCCAGAGCAAGCCGCTCAAATACCAAAACAGAGCAAAATTATTTATCAAAAAAGAAATATCTTAACGCTCCCCAAAAAAGAAAGGCGCGCCATACGTGGCACGGACGTCGCCATGGTATTTCAAGAACCGATGAGTTCGCTCAACCCGGTAATGACCGTCGGCAACCAAGTCATGGAAGTGCTTCGCTATAAGCGCTGCTTGTCTGAATCCGAAGCGTATAAACACTGTATCGCGCTCTTTGACGAGACAGGATTGCCCGACCCGGAAAAAATGATGTGGTGCTTTCCCAATCAACTTTCCGGAGGGCAACAACAACGAATCATGATCGCAATGGCGCTTGCCTGTGAGCCGCATCTCCTGATCGCCGACGAGCCGACTACTGCTTTGGATGTCACCATACAAAAGCAAATTATTGCGCTTTTAAAAAAGATTAAAATAAAGCGCCATATGTCGATCCTCTTTATTTCGCACGATCTGGCGCTTGTCGGTGAACTGGCTGACCGCATCATTGTTATGCGCCATGGAACCATTCGCGAACAAGGAAACGTCAAACAAATTTTTCTTGCGCCACAAGATGCTTATACCCGCGCTTTATTAAAATGCCGGCCTGCCATCGGCGATATGTCCCCGCGGCACCTGCCGGTCATCGAAGATTATCTCAGTGCCGGGCAAACACTACCTCATAACGAAGCCATACCGGAAAACGTAACGACGGAACAAAATAAAAAACCGGCGTCTATTATTCTAAAAGCCGAGCATATTAAGAAAAGTTTTTTTAAACGGGAAGGCTTCTTTCGCCAACGGGAAATTCCTGCCGTCAAGGATACTTCTTTCATACTACGTAGAAAAAAAACACTGGGGATTGTTGGCGAATCCGGCTCCGGAAAAACAACGCTGGCCATGACGGTACTGCGCTTGCAGAAAGCCTCCGGCGGCAATATTTATTTTGACGATCAGGAAATTCTTTCATTATCGGACGGAGCTTTTCTTCCATACCGTCGCCGCATGCAGATTGTTTTTCAGAACCCCTATGCATCGCTTAATCCGCGCTTTACCATTGGACAAAGCTTGATGGAGCCCATTTTGTTGCATGGTATGGCCGCCAACAGGAAAAGCGCGATCCAAGTTGCTTTAGAATGGTTGGCACGCGTCGGCCTTGTTCCCAACGATTTTTACAAGTTTCCCCATGAATTCTCCGGCGGCCAGCGTCAGCGTATTGCTTTGGCACGCGCGCTTACCGTACGCCCAGAATTGCTGATCCTCGATGAGCCCGTTTCGGCATTGGACGTTTCCGTGCAAGCGCAAATCCTTAACCTTCTCAAAGATATCCAGGATCAGTTCGGCATCTCTTATCTTTTTATCTCTCATGACCTTGCTGTCGTTCATTTTCTTTGCGACGAAGTCATGGTTATGCACAAAGGCGAAGTCGTAGAACACAGCAAAAAAGACGAGCTTTTTCGCCATCCAAAAACCGCTTATACCCAGCACCTTTTGGCGTCCGTGCCCAAAGGTTTTGTCGGACACTTATAGAAGGGAAGGTTCTCTGTTTCCATGAAAAACAAAAAATATCTGAGCACAGTGATATTTATCGCGTTGCTTCTTCTTATTATATTCAATCAAATCAAATACCATAATGTCCCCAAGAGTAATGATCAGAATCATTCCCCGTCTCCGGTATCATCGCAGCAAAGCCGAAAATCGCCGCATGTATCGAACGCCATCTTTCCCGACGAAGCCCGGCAAACTTATGCATTGATTCTTAACGGCGGTCCGTTCCCCTACCGTCAAGACGGCGTCACTTTCTACAACCGGGAAAAAAGACTGCCGGACATGCCTAGAAATTACTACCGTGAATATACGGTAAAAACCCCGAGCGCCGGTGACCGCGGCGCCCGGCGTATCGTCTGCGGCGGTAAAACGCCCAAAAAGCCGGATATTTGCTATTACACGCCTGATCACTATCGGACTTTCACCAAAATTCATCATGAAACCTTTTCCGCTCAATAATCCGAAAGCCGCATCAATTCGGCATCTCAACACTGCGGTTGCTGTTCAACACATGGAAAACGCGTGCAAACAAACAGCACTGCGCTACCACATTATTACTTGCAGCAACGTCCATAATAAATCGCAATTATTTGAACTGCTTGCAACATCACTCGCTTTCCCCGATTATTTTGGCCACAACTGGGATGCCCTTTACGATGTCTTGTGCGACGACCACTGGATGGGTGAGCATGGTATTGTTTTACATTTTCAAAGTATTGCCGCTTTTCAAAGACAAGACGCACACGATTGGAGCATGCTTTACGAAACGCTCGAAGACGCCATTGATTATTGGCGTTCGCTTAATCTGCCTTTCTGGGTCTTTTTCGATCATGTCTTCTGAGCATGCCACAAAAACTTACAAGCAACCGATTTCAGTACTGGTCGTTATCCACACGCCGGATCATGAAATATTGCTCCTTGAGCGCGCTGATTTTCCCGAATACTGGCAGTCAGTAACTGGAAGCGTCGAATTCGGTGAAACATTATTCAATGCCGCCAAGCGGGAGTTATTTGAAGAAACCGGACTCATTGCCGTTCGCGACGGCGTGCTAACCGACATGAAACACAGCGTCCACTATGAGATTTTTCCGCAATGGCGACACCGATATCCTTCCGGCACTCATCAAAATCGTGAGCACTGGTTTTCGTTTTCAGTTTTATTAAAACAAAATATTGCCCTATCAAAGCGCGAGCACACCTGCTTTACCTGGCTGCCTGCAACAGATGCCGCAGAAAAAGTATTCTCACCATCCAATAGGGATGCCATTCTTGCTTTGACTGAATTACAGCCTTAGGCAAAATCAAGCTGTCGGCAAGTCATGACTATCTTGTAGAAAATCGTTATTTTTTCGTGATATTTAAATGTCCCTGAACAACGATTGATATATCGTGAAGTAATCAGGAAATGTTTTAGCCACGCACTCGGGATGGTTGATGGTCACATCCGTATCCAACAACGCCAGAAGCGAAAAACACATTGCGATTCGATGATCATCGTAAGTATCGATTGCGGCATGACGTAACATTTTAGCCGGAAATATCTTAAGCCAATCCCTCCCGCTTTCCACATCGGCTCCAGCTTTTTTGAGTTCGGTTGCCATCGCGGTAATGCGATCCGTTTCTTTCACGCGCCAACTTCCGATATTTCGTAATACCGTCGGCTGTCGTGCCGTCAGCGCCGTCAGCGCCAACGTCATCGCCGCGTCCGGAATTGCGACACAGTCGATTTCCCCGCCTTTGAATGGCGCGCCCCGTTCGGCCTCAATAAAATTTTCGCCCATACGAATATGAGCGCCTTGCTGCCGCAATACTTCGGCAAAAGCAACATCCCCCTGAACCGAATCCCGGCCGACACCATAAACACGCACCGGCCCGCCACCCAAAACGCCCGCTGCCAGAAAATAAGAAGCCGACGAAGCATCGCTCTCAATATGCAGCGTGCCGGGGCTCCGATAAGACACACCACACGGCACGCGAAAAGTGTCTTCATCATTCACGACCTGAACACCAAAACATGCCATCAGATGAGTCGTAATCAAAACATAAGGCTGAGAAATAAGCGGCGTTGTTAAATGCACCAGCACCCCGGGAATATTATTGTCCTGTTTCGGCAATAGCGGCAACGCCATTAACAATGCCGATAAAAACTGGCTGGAAACATCGCCGCGGATCTCGACCTTGTCCGCTCGCACACGTGCATCACGCGCGCCGATCACCAGCGGGAGAAATCCCTCTTTATCCCGATATTGAATCTGCGCGCCCAATGAACGTAATGCGTTAACCAAATCGCCAATGGGGCGCTCATACATTCGCGGCACGCCTTCGAGACAATATTGGCCATCCATCATTGCCAGCGCCGCCGTTAACGAGCGAACCGCCGTACCGGCATTGCCTAAAAACAACCCTGCTTTTTTATTCGTAAAACTTCCGTCGACACCATGTACGCGCCAATGGTTGTTATCAAGATGATGTAGAGAAACACCGAGCATTTGCAAAGCTTCGCGCATATAGCGCACATCATCAGCATCCAACAAATTATGCAGATCCGTTTCCTGCGCGCATAGCGATGACAACAAAAGTGCCCGATTGGAAATACTTTTTGATCCCGGCAGCGTATAAACCCCTTGGGCGTGAGGTGCGGCCGCAATCGTTAAACGAGGTAGAAATTCCATAGCTGATATCAATTAAATCGAATAGAGTAGTGAACGCTTGCCGATGAATCATCTGTACCAAAACGACCGTTTAACGACCAATGCCGCACAAACCTCCAAGTCAGGCGAACGGCATCATGTAATCCGTTAAAACTTTTCTCCAGGGCCACCGATATGTCTTTGGTCAACCTTTTCCCCACGGTTACTACTTGCGTACTCTGGCCATCGTTGGTACGCATACCAGTGATATTGATCTCGTCAATAACACCGCCAAAAAGGGAGTCCGTCAAAGTAGTGGCATCATCACCGGCCAGCATCGCATTAAATACCTGGAACAGAATACCCGAGTCGCCACCGTCAATATCATCGGTACCGTGATCGAATAACAGCCATGACAAAGTTTCGTTGCTGGACATGTGCAGTTCGGAGCGCAACGCAACGGTTGGCCGTTTTGCCGTTCCCTTCACAGTCACACCGGCACCTACCGAAGAATTTTCACGAATAGCCAAAATATCCAATGTCGGATTATCAATCGGGCCTAAAAACGAAATAATTCCACGATCAATATGTAATTTCTGCCCGTAAGCGTGATAGCTGCCATCATATACCTGTAATGAACCATAGGCATTCAATGCCTGATTGTGAAGCGCCCTGAGCTTTAACGCGCCTTTAACCTTGGTATCCACGCCGTAACCACGTATCCTGAAATTATCACCCAAATCAACATCGAATTCGACATGCGCCAACGCGGCAGTTCCTTCGCTCCTTTTCTGCTCATTCGCCATCACCACATCGTCCGATAATGAAGGAGTACTATTATCGCGATAACGAATATTGCCATAATCCGTTTTCAGATTCCCGGTAAGCGAAATACCATTTGCGTCATACGCCAGATCACCGCGACCAGTCACAACCAAAAAGATTTCCTGACTGCGGATAATGTTCATGCGATCGGCCGTAATCGAAAACTGCGCGGAGGGCTCTGCCGTCAAAAGATCCACCTCACCATTGATGAACATATTGCCGCGTCCGCCTTTGAAGACAAGCTCATCGATCACAATTTTATTGTTTGCCATATCGATTTTCATTATGCCTTCATCAAGCGCAATACCGGTAAGATCATCGTGATAAGAAAGCGCGCTGCCGATTAATGAGCCTCCGTTGGCGCCATTTGCCCATGTCCCCTCGTGTACCAAGTCCAATTTCAGGTTACCGGTTGCTTTGATCCCGCTGCCCGATAACGATGTCAACACCGACAAATCAGGAGCTTCGCCGGTAACATGCGCTTTGAAAGGAAGCATTGTCAGATCATATCGTCCATCAGGAATATCCGCGCTTGCTGTGGCGTTTAGGGTGGCAAAACCATTGCTTTCCACCACAGCATTTGCATTCAAGCGCGCGCCATCAAGCGTAACGCGCAAAGCGGTTTGTCCAAGATTGAGCGGCAGCCATTGCGTTTGTGATGGTATCTGAAATTTCAAATCTCCCGTCTTGCGCTGAATATTCGCCACACCTTCGCGATGACCCGCCTGCTGGGTAAGATACCAATCGGCAGCCAGTATGACATCGCTTTGTATATTATTGTTTTTTACTCCGGTAAATGCCAGCCACTCAGCAACGTCAATCTGCGTGAGCTCGCCTTTGGTGTGAAAATAATCAGCACGCCATTGCAATGTTTCTAAATGGACATTCATGTTATTTAACGACAATATTGTCGTGCCGAGAGCAAATCCATCGCCCTCGACATCAATTGTCATCGGCGTCTGCAACTTTGCCGACAACACACCATCCAGTGATAATTCAGACAATACCCCTTGCCACCGCATCGTGTTTGTATCCAATGTTCCTTTAGCCGTCACGTTCAAATCGATTGGTTTCTGTTGGAGTGTTCCTGAAGAACGCAATTTCATGCTCTGCTCTCGAATCGTTCCATCAAACGCCAGTTCCGTTTGCTGCGCAATGAGTTTACCTCCTTGTATCGAGTCAATATTGGCTTTTATAAGAAATGGAAACTGGCCGCTTAAACGGCTTTCCGCCGTAACCGTTAAGCGCTCTATATCCACATCAGATACTTTGATTTGGGTGCTGTCCGCCGCAAGCGTCAATGCCAAATCGTCAAATGCGCCACTCAACTTCCCCTGCGCTGTTACTTTGCCATGCGCCTGGCCATACCATTGCGCCGCATCGGGCACAACAGCCGAAATATTCAGTATGTCGTCTGCTCCGCCCAGGGAACCTTCGGCGTACAGTTCTGTTGCCTCGGAATTGAATTGAACGGAGATATTACGTAATCGCCTCGGCACAAATTGCAGCGTTCCTTTTCCTGTCAACGGACGATTAAGTAACACGCTCGGTCGAACAGCAAACTGAACATCAACAACGGCTTCCGATGCTAAATCAGCATCAATATTGAACTCACCATTAAGCCGTCCGGAAACAGCGCCAAATTTGGCTGGATCAAGATGCGCGAATTGTCCCGTCAGCGCCAGCTTCTCTTCCTGAAGGAGGTAGTTGCCCCTTAATGAAGCCTCGGAATCGGCGTATCGCAATACCGCATTTTCAATCATCAATTTCTTTGGTGACTCCAGATGGTCCAGAGCCAAATCTCCCTTTGCCGTCAGTGCCAATATCCGGTCGTTGAGGTCAATGGCCAACTGCGGATGATCATAACTACCGGTAAATCGCGCTTCACCGGAGACTTCGGTTTTCGGTAAAGACGACTGTAATGCCGCTAAATCAATGCCGACCAACTGAATACGAAGATTCATATTATCTTTGCGCAGCCACCCCAATCCGACCGCCTGCGCACCGCCCAACGCCGAAACCATCAAATCGTAAACCGCGATTTGGTCTTCCTGCACCTCAAAGCGGCCATTAATAGCGGATACCGGAATTTTCTGCGCATCAATTGTTCCCGCAGCAACGTTGTCAATGCGTATCTCTCCTTGAAGATAGCTGAGTTGCGCCAACTTCTTTTCCGGAGGAAGTAAAGTCAATATCATCGATAAATTACTTGTGGGAAGATCGGGGAAAAAACTGTTCAGATCAACCTGATCCATACTGAACGTAACCTCGTGCAGCGTCGAGTAAACATCTTGCGCCAAAACATCGAACCGACCATCGACAGTCACAAACCAATCATCGGTAAACAAATAACCGATCGTATGCAAATCATTCAGATTGCCGTCAAGATTTGACTCATAACCGATATCATGCTCGTCAAACTTCCCGACGAACGAAACAACGCCTTTAGCGGTAAACGGTTTATCACCGCGAAGCGCTAACGCGCCTTGCACGGTCCCCCGAATTTCGTTTTGCATTTCACTGCTTTTCAAGTTGAGCTGATACAAATTCAGGTAATGAACCTGTCCTGTACTGCTCAAAGAAAAATGGATATTTTCCAAAATAACCGGATCGATATTCGCTGTTTGGACGACCGCCCGATCAATATTGATTTTCAGAGGAAGAGAAAATGATGATAGTAATACCTTCTTTTCCTTTTTCTTACTTTCCGAAAACTCTTTGCTGGTAACCGATATTACACGTATTTCCAATTCCGGCACCGACAGCTCTTTATGCCACAAGTTCGCCGGAATCCAGCGCCAGCGGGTATAGTCTATCGACACATTCATGCTGTCATTTCGGTAAGATACATCATGAAGGATAACTTCATTCCAGAAATCGCCTTCAAGTGCGCCGACATGCAACCACTCTGTTTTATTGATTTGTGCAATCAGCCAATTACGTCCGCCCTCCGAAGAAAGCAATTGATAAACGCCGCCGATACTCACCACCAGTAAAGTCAATAGCGCCAGTAAAAAATACAATAAACAACGCCAGAAATAACGCTTCGGCTTCGGCTCGGCAGGTTTTTTTTGATCGCTCATGATTAAAAAGACATTCCCAAGCTGAAATAAAAACGCCATTTTTCTTCATCAATACCATAAGCCAGATCAGCGCCAAGCGATCCTACCGGGCTTAACCAGCGTACGCCGGTGCCGATACCGGTTTTACCGTCCCAGTCACTCCAGCGATTCGCTGCGTCGCCATAATCGACAAATAATGCCAAGCGCCAATCCTTGATCACCATATGCTGATACTCTGCCGTTCCTGTCGCCATCACCCGTCCCGGAATCCTTGATGAGTAATCAACAATACCGAGCGACTGATAGTCATAGCCGCGCACGCTGCCACTACCGCCAGCACGAAATAAATAATCTGTCGGCACATCTTCGGGATTTTTGGTGATGGTCTGCCCGCCTTCCAAGCGAACCAACGCCACATGTTGCTGCCCGACTGGCCAATAGTGCGTCCCCCGACCATAAAAGCGCAAGAAATTCGTATCAGAACCCAGCGCTTTTAGCGCGGCGCTCGCCTCCGCCTGTAACGTATAACCGCGACGAGGATTATTCGGCGGTATCGTCGCATGACGCACCCAGCGAAATGTGACGGGCATCGCCCGGAGATCATCGCTGCGTCCAAAATCATTGTGCCGCTTTTCCAGAACGTACTCCAGAGTAAAGGTACGTTCCATTCGGTTTTTAGTTTTACTGCGCATGATGCCGACACGACCAGTGCGCGATATCCAACCCTGCTCTTCATTATCTTTGTACGACGCAAACAAGCGATGATCATAGCCATCCGGACGCCTGAGAAACTGCAGCGCCAACTCACCGCTCTGGTTTTTTTCGCTAATATCAAACATGCTGTCAAAAATCCAGCCACGGTCGGCGATATTATAAAAAGCATACCTTGGCGCAACGCGCATACCGTAGTTCGTGCTGTATCCCAAACTTAAATCGAGCTTATTGCGCGGCGCTTCTTCGACACGTACATCCACAGGCACAATAAACGGCGCATTTTTACTGGGCGGCGCTTCAACAACCACACCGTTAAAATACGGCAAATTTTGCAAATCGGTTTGCATGTCGCGCAACGCGTTGTGCCGGTAAGGCGCACCCGGCTCAATCGTCATTCGGCTGCGTACCACTTCTTCGGGGTAGCGCTCGAAGCCGGACAGAGTAATGTCGCCAAAAACATATGGCGGACCGCTCACAATTTCGATTTCCAGCGCCGCTGTATATTTTTCTTTATCAATCGCTGCCCTGCTGTGCGTCATACGCGCCGTCGGATATGAACGAGATGAAATAAAATCAAGCACCCGCCGTTTGCTTTCGTCCCAATCAGACTGGGTAAACGGTGTGCCTTCGGGCAATTGCCACAGCCATCGCAACGAAGTTTTAACGCGCGAAACCATGCTCGCATCATTCTCAATGTCGCCATGAATCCGGATATCCACACTCGATACCATCACCTGCTTTCCCGGCACGACCGCCAGAAAAATCGCGTATTGCCCTCCTTCATCATCAAGCCGTGAATCGGCGTTTGCCGAAAAATAACCGAGCGTTTTCAATAATTCCACTGCGTTATTTGGCGCACGGTCGGTTAGTAAATGAAGATCGGCAAGTGTTAAATCTTTACGTGTTCGGGCACGGAAAATATCCAGATAATCCTCAAGAAAGCCTTCAACATCGCCAGGCGCAAACATTTCCACGCGATACGGTTTGTCCAGTTTCACCGACGCGGCCGCATCCCTTTCTGTCTGATGAGCCTCAGCCTGCGCCAGCACATCGCCCGCAACAATAAGATATGCGCAGAAAAACATTCGCCATAATATTTTTTTTATCGGTAAACGCGAAGCGGCAAGCGCAGCGGTAGGCAGAAATCTCATATTTTTTGTTGTTTTCAGTCTATAAACCAACTAAATGTGATTATTCTAAACTGCCCGCGCATAAAAGGCGACGGAAAAGCCGAAAAGCAATTAACTGCTTACGTTACCACGTCCGTACCCGGACGTGATAAAGTCCTGCTGAAACAACATTTATTGCTACTATGAGCGCACAGGATAACACATGGATGAGGCAAGCGCTAACGCTGGCCCAGCAAGCGGCGGCTTATGGTGAAGTGCCGGTCGGCGCGATTATTGTCTGCGATAACCGGATTATCGGGCGCGGCGGCAACGCGCCGATTGCACGCAATGATCCTACCGCACACGCGGAAATCACCGCGCTTCGTGACGCAGCACGCACGATGAACAACTACCGAATGCCCGACTGCACGCTCTACGTCACCCTTGAACCGTGCACCATGTGCGCCGGCGCGATTATCCATGCCCGTATTCGCCGTCTCGTCTTTGGCGCGTACGATTATAAAACCGGCGCTTGCGGTTCCATTATTGATCTTTTTGCCGAACCAAGACTCAATCACCACACCAGCACTCATGGCGGCGTGCTTGCAGAAGAATGTGCTGCTTTACTGTCCGCTTTTTTTAAAAAGCGTCGCGCCCTTTCCGAAACGCCATTGCAAACATGATGAAAACTTTTCATATCGGCATTTACGCGCCTTCCGGTAATATCCGCGATAACGGCTCAATTGATCGCGCCAAAAATCTTCTTATGCGGCTGGGGCATCATGTTCAACGCGACCCATCGCTGCAACAAAAACACGAACGCTTTGCCGGCAGTGACAGCGAACGCCTTGCCGCGCTTTACCGGATGTTGAACGATCCTTCTATCAATTTGGCTTTGCCTGCGCGCGGTGGTTATGGCTGGACGCGCCTACTGGATGAAATTGACTACCACGCTTTTGAAAACGATAAGACTTTATGGCTTGGCCACTCTGACTTTACCGCGTTCCAATGCGCGCTTTACGCGAAAACACGGCGTATCAGTTTTGCCGCGCCGATGGCGTGTTTTGATTTTGGCGCGGAAACGCCAAGCGACTTTACGATACGGCATTGTTTTGATCTTCTAAATGCAAACCATTATGTGATCAAATGTGCGCTTTGCCACCCACACATCACAGAATTTTCAGCAGAAGGCATCCTTTGGGGCGGCAACCTTTCCATGCTCACCCATCTGGCGGGAACACCGTATATACCGCATATTGAAAACGGTATTCTTTTCATTGAAGATGTCGCCGAAGCGCCCTATCGAATCGAGCGTATGCTCTATCAGCTTTTTTACAGCGGTATTCTTCAGCGGCAAAAAGCCGTATTGCTCGGTTCGTTCGATCGGGCGCAACCTGGCGAACATGATTATGGATACGACCTTTCCAGCGCCGTGATGCAAGCAGAAAAAGTCAGTAACGTGCCTTTTTTCAGCGGGCTTCCGTTTGGCCATATTCGCGACAAAATCACCTTGCCATTTGGCGCGACCGCCCGCGTGCGCATCTCGCCGCAAAAGCAAAGCTGTTTGGAAGTCTTTAACTATCAACCCTGATATTTTGAATTAAGCGACTTGGGAAGGGAAACCATGTTTTCTTACGTAATGCTCGGCACCAACAATCTTGAGCGAGCAATTGCCTTCTATGATCCTCTTATGGCAATACTGGGACACCCTCGCGGCGGAAGTAACGAAGAAGGCGTATCCTGGGGCTCCTTCTGCGACAATCATACAACAGGATTATGCGTAGGCAGACCGTTCAACCGACATCCGGCCTCTGCCGGTAATGGCGTCATGCTGGCGTTTAACGCGCCTAACATTGAAACTATCCAAAAACTACATCAAACGGCTCTTGTTTCGGGCGGTACGGACGAAGGCGCGCCGGGGTTTCGCCCGCAATACGGCGAAGGTTTCTATAGTGCCTACGTGCGCGATCCCGACAACAACAAAATTGCATTTGTTTACTACCAGCACTAACTGCCAATCACGTTATTCAGTGCCGCGCCCGCAACGCGGTAGTCACCGTAGAACAATCAACCAATTTTCATCAGCCGGTCAATCGGGCTTATTGGAAAAACGTTTTGACTTTTTCTTTCCAGCTTTTCGATTGCGGACTATGTCGCGCCGGGTCATGGTAAGAGATTTCATCGAACTCTTTGAGCAATTCCTTTTGCCGCGACGTTAATTTTTGCGGCGTTTCCACCACAACGTGGCAATATAAATCGCCCGTTCGAGTGCCGCGTACCGGCTTAATGCCTTTCTCTTTCAAACGAAACAATTGCCCGGTTTGCGTACCTGCCGGAATTTTAATTTTCGCGTGACCGTCAAGCGTCGGAATCTCCAGCTCACCGCCCAACGCCGCAACGCCGAAACTGATCGGCATTTCACAATGCAAATCCGCGCCGTCACGCTTGAAAAGCGAATGCGGTTTCAGGTAAACCACCACATAAAGATCACCGGGAGGCCCACCGTTAATTCCCGCCTCCCCCTCTCCGGTAAGGCGAATACGGTCATCCTGATCAACGCCTGCCGGAATTTTAACCGACAACGTTTTGCTTTTCTTCACTCGCCCGCTACCGTGACAAGTACCGCACGGCGTCGTAATAATCTTGCCGCGCCCATGGCACTGCGGACACGTCTGCTGCACCGAGAAAAAGCCTTGGGAAATCCGAACTTCTCCCTGACCATGACAAGTCGGGCAAGTTTGCGGCTCCGTACCCGGCTTGGCACCCGTTCCATGGCAAGTTTCGCAAGTTTCCTGCGTCGGCACACGAATTTTCAGCTCCGTCCCGCGCGCGGCATCTTCCAGTGAGAGTTCCAGGTTGTAACGTAAATCGGCACCGCGATAAACGGCATTGGCGCGACTGCCGCGCCCTTGCCCAAAAATTTCGCCAAAGATATCGCCGAAAGCGTCAGAAAAGTTGCCAAAACCGCCGGCGCCCGCCGCCCCACCAAAGCCGCCCATATTATTCGGATCGACACCGGCATGACCAAACTGATCATAAGCCGCGCGCTTATTCGCGTCCGTCAAAACTTCATACGCTTCTTTGACGTCCTTGAATTTTTCTTCGGCGCTTTTATCATTGGGGTTGCGATCAGGATGATATTTCATCGCCAGCTTGCGATAAACTTTTTTGATTTCGTCTTCCGACGCATCCCGGCCAACACCTAATATTTCGTAATAATCTTTTTTTGCCATCTCTATTCGCTCTACCTCTCAGAATCGTCGGCACGTCAATACATAAACCAATGATACTTTTTCAATTCGGGTATCTCTTCCCTGCCTCGATACCGTCCCCATCCAACGCAGAAACGGGGACGGCATGCCGTTCCCCGTTCTTTGAGCGCTTACGCCATCTTATTCCTTCTTCTTGTCTTGATCGACTTCCGTAAACTCGGCATCAACAACTTTCGCATCGTCGCCAGACTGAGTATTGCCATTACCTGCGGCGCCGCCCGCACCTTGCTGCTGCGTCGCCGCTTCGGCCTGCGCTGCCGCGTACATCGCCTCGCCTAATTTCTGCGACGCAGTCGCCAAAGTCTCGCTCTTCGCTGCCAATGCATCTTTCGAAGCGTTCCGATCTTTCAACACTTCTTCAGCTTCTTTCAATGCCTCTTCGATCTTCGTTTTTTCTTCGGTGCCTATTTTCTCGCCGTACTCCGTCAGCGATTTTTTCACACTATGCACCAAGCCATCAAGCTCGTTGCGCGCCTGTACTGCTTCCATGAGTTTTTTGTCCTCATCGGCGTGCGCTTCGGCATCCTTGACCATACGATCCACTTCTTCGTCGGACAAACCGGAATTGGCCTTGATCGTGATTCGGTTTTCCTTATTGGTCGCCTTATCTTTGGCAGACACATGCAAAATACCGTTGGCGTCGATATCAAACGTCACTTCTATCTGCGGCATACCGCGCGGCGCCGGCGGAATCCCCTCGAGGTTGAACTGACCAAGGCTCTTGTTGCCGCTGGCCACATCGCGCTCGCCTTGCAACACATGTACCGTGACCGCATTTTGGTTATCATCTGCCGTTGAAAACGTTTGCGACGCTTTGGTCGGAATCGTCGTATTCTTCTGGATGAGCTTGGTCATCACGCCGCCCAGCGTTTCAATGCCAAGCGATAACGGCGTAACGTCCAGCAGCAAGACATCGCGACGATCACCGGACAACACCGACCCTTGTACCGCAGCGCCAACCGCCACTGCTTCATCCGGGTTAACGTCTTTTCTTGGTTCCTTGCCGAAAAATTCTTTAACCTTCTCCTGCACCTTCGGCATACGCGTCATACCGCC
>QMCE01000072.1_pt1 | contig 65033 bp, 57 predicted proteins | sample 1821851 | NCBI WGS metagenome assembly QMCE01 (sample SAMN09453174, study PRJNA476694) | Termite gut metagenome, whole genome shotgun sequencing project. | isolation source: worker | host: Odontotermes sp. | place: South Africa:Pretoria | collected 2016-01-28
ATATTAAATAATTAATGTGTTTATAACAGGAGGTCTTTCACATGGAAAAGGCCATCAAACGTTATTTTCCCATCTTTATAATCCCTACGCTGGCCGCCTTCATCATCGGCTTTGTCGTGCCGTTCGTCCAAGGGCTGTGGCTGTCCTTCTGCGATTTCTCGACCGTCACGGACGCGACGTTCATCGGCCTAGACAATTACGCCCGCGCCTTCGCGGATTCTACCTTCCCGCATTCGCTGTGGTTTACGGCGCTCTTCGCGGCGGTGAGCCTGCTGCTGATCAACGTCTTCGCCTTCTTCCTCGCTATGGCGCTGACGCAGAGCATCCCCGGCACGAACATATTCCGCACGGTCTTCTTCATGCCCAACCTCATCGGCGGCATCGTGCTCGGCTATATCTGGCAGCTGATCTTCAACGGCATACTCGCGCAATACGACCTGGCGATGGCGCTGTACGCGCATCTGGGCTTCTGGGGCTTGATCATTTTGGTATGCTGGCAGCAGATCGGCTATATGATGATCATCTACATCGCGGGCTTCCAGGCCATTCCCGGCGAAATGCGCGAGGCCGCCGAGATGGACGGCGCGACGGCTTCCCAGCGCCTCCGGCACGTAACGATCCCGATGATGATGCCCGCGATCACAATCTGCACGTTCCTATCCGTCGTCAACGGGTTCAAGCTCTTCGACCAGAACCTCGCGCTGACGGCGGGCGAACCGGCGAAGATGACCGAGATGATGGCGCTGAACATCTACAACACGTTCTATGCCCGCCCCGGCTTCGAGGGCGTGGGCCAGGCGAAGGCGGTCGTCTTCTTCATAATCGTGGTAGCCATCGGGCTTCTGCAGCTGCGCTTTACGCGCAGTAGGGAGGTGCAGCAATGATCAGGCGCAAAAAAGCCCTAACGTGGACGGCGGCGCTTGCGCTGGGCGCGGCGGCCGTCATCTACGTCGTCCCCATCCTCATCATCCTGATGAACTCCTTCAAAAAGAAGACCTACATCAACCTCGAACCCTTTAAAATGCCCGCCGAAAAGACCTTCGCGGGGATGGAAAACTACGTCGTGGGCATCGAGGACTACGGCTTTTTAGACGGCGTGGGCTGGACGGTCTTGATCACCGTCGGCTCGGTGCTGGCGATACTCATCTTCTGCTCGATGTTCGGCTGGTTCATCACGCGCGTGAAGAACCGCGCCACGAAGCTGCTGTATACGCTGTGCGTCTTCTCGATGGTCGTGCCCTTCCAGATGGTCATGTTCACGCTCTCCAAGACGGCGGACATCCTGAAGCTCAATACGCCCTGGGGGATCATCATCGTCTACCTGGGCTTCGGGGCGGGGCTGGCGGTGTTCATGTTCTGCGGCTTCGTCAAGAGCATCCCCGTCGAAATCGAGGAGGCGGCCATGATCGACGGCTGCTCGCCCATCGGCATCTTCTTCAAGGTGGTGCTCCCGATGCTGAAGCCGACGTATATCTCCGTGGGCATACTGCAAACCATGTGGATCTGGAACGACTTCCTGCTGCCCTATCTGGTGCTGGATCAGAGGCGGTTCCATACGATCTCCATGACCATCCAGATGATGAAGGGCAGCTACGGCCGGGTGGATATGGGCGCGATCATGGCCTGCCTGGTCATGGCGGTCATCCCCGTCGTCGTCTTCTACCTCTCCTGCCAGAAATACATAATAAAGGGCGTCGCCGCGGGCGCTGTAAAGGGTTAGCGCATGGAGCGCCAAGATATCCCGCGCCGCGCCGCGGGCGTCTTGCTGCCCGTAAGCAGCCTGCCCTCCCCCTGCGGCATAGGGACGCTGGGCCAAGCCGCGCGCCGCTGGATCGACTTTCTGGCCGGCGCGGGCCAGCGCTACTGGCTGGTGCTGCCGCTCGGCCCCACGAGCTTCGGCGACAGCCCCTACCAGAGCTTTTCCGCGTTCGCGGGCAATCCCTACTTTATCGATCTGAACTCTCTGGAAGAGCAGGGCCTGCTGCGCCGCGAGGAGTACGAAGCCCTGGATTGGGGCGATCCCCGCTCGGCCTCCTACGAAGCGCTCTATAAAAACAGAGAGCCTATACTGCGCAAGGCCTTCGCCCGCTTCGAGGACGCGCCCGCGCTTGCGGAATTCGCCGGGGCCAACGCCGAGTGGCTCAACACCTACGCGCTCTACATGGCGATAAAGGCGAAAAACGGCGGCCGCTCCTGGACGGAATGGAGCGAGGAGCAAAGGCTGTCCGACCCGGCCGCGCTGAGCAGCCTCCGGGACCAGCTCGAACCCGATATCCGCTATCATCAGTTCGTCCAGTACCTGTTCTTCAGCCAGTGGCGCGCGCTGCGCCGCTATGCCAGCGAAAACGGCGTCGAGATCATCGGCGACATACCGATCTACGCGGCGATGGACAGCGCGGACGTCTGGGCGAATAAATCGCTCTTCCAGTTCGGGCCGGACGCGCTGCCGCTGGAGGTGGCGGGCTGCCCTCCCGACAGCTTTACGGCGGAGGGCCAGCTTTGGGGCAATCCGCTGTACGACTGGGACGCGATGCAAAAGGACGGCTATGCCTGGTGGATGGCCCGGATGCGCGCGAGCTTCGAGCTGTATGACGTGCTGCGCATCGACCATTTCCGGGGCCTCGAAAGCTACTACGCCATCCCGTTCGGCAGCGATAACGCCATAAATGGCCGCTGGCGGCGGGGGCCTAATATGGCCTTTATCGACGCCGTGCGGCGCTCGCTGCCTATGGCGCGCGTCATCGCCGAGGACTTGGGCTACCATACGCCCGCGCTGCGCGAATTCCTGCGCGCATCGGGCTATCCGGGCATGAAGGTGATGCAATTCGCCTTCGATACACGCGAGCCCGGCGATTTCAGCCCCTACGGCTATAAGCCGAACGACATCGTGTTCACGGGCACGCACGACAACGACACCGTGCTCGGCTGGACGCAAAGCGCTCCACCGTCCGCCGTCGCGAACGCGATGGCCTACGCGGGCGTCGATAGCGCCGAAGCGCTGCCCCGCGCGATGATCCGCTTGGCGATGCAGAACCAGGCGGCGCTGGCGGTCGTGCCGCTTCAGGACTGGCTTAAATTAGGCGGCGAGGCGCGGCTGAACGTACCCTCCACCGTAGGCGGGCGCAACTGGCGCTGGCGCGCCGCGGAAAGCGATTTCACCCCAGCGCTGGCGGCGGAAATGCGCCGGATGACGGAATTATACGGGCGCGCGTGACCCAAAATTGTAGGGGCGATTCATGAATCGCCCGCGACCAAACCGAACGTTCGCGTTTATCACGGACGCCATATATGGCATCCCTACACGCGCGGCGGATACCTCCTCGCAATCGCGAAGCTCGCGAACCCCGTCAGCGCGATAATCCCGCCCGAAAGCGCGAACCAGTTCGCGATGCCGAGGGCCTCGGCCCCCGGCCCCGCGATGAACAGGCCGATGGGCGACGCGAGGGACATCCCCGCGTAGATCAGGCTCGAAACGCGCCCGAGGACGGCGGGGTCGGTCGTCTCCTGCATGTAGCCGAAGTACGGCGCGGACATGAAGCTCACCGTCAGACCCGTAACGCCCGTAAGGAGTATAAACGGCCAGACGCCGCCCGGCGGCAAAAGCCCGGAGGCGGCCAAGGCCAGCCCCATAACGCACAGCGACAGCGCGATCATATTGAACTTATTTTTGCTGCCGAATATGCCGACGAGCGCGCCCGACGCGATCATACCCAGCCCGAAAGCGACCTCCGCGGCGCTCGAATGCCAGGGCGTGCCGCCGAAGTACGCGCTGACGATCAGCGGGTAGAGCGTGCTGAGCGGGATATACACGGTCATCGACACGAGCGTGGGCCACGTGATGGCGAAGAGCGGCTTGTTCGCGTAGAGCGTCTTCGCGCCCTCCTTCATCTCGCGCAGGACGTGCGGCTTTTCGCGCGCGGTCTTTTCAGGGTTCGGAATGTCGAGGATGAAGACGCACGCGCTCGCGAGCACCGCGCCTATTACGTCCAGCGTCAGCGCGGTCTGGATATCGCCGCCCGCCATCAGCGCCGCGCCGAGCACAGGCCCAAGCGTCGTCGATGCGGACTGGATCATCTGGCTCCACCCCTGGCCGCGCGTGATCATGTCCGCCGGGAGCAAAAGCGGCATCGTCGCCTGCATCGCGGGCATATGGAATACGCCGCCGACGGCGCGCAGGCACAGCAGCGCGAGTATGACCCAAATCGGCGGTTCCCCCGCTCTGAATGAAAGCAATAGCGCAAGCGCGCACGCCGCGACGAAGAGGTCGGATACCGCCATGACGAGCCTGCGGCTCAGCCGGTCCACCCAAACGCCCGCGAACGGCCCCAGGAGCGCGATCGGCAGATACGCCGTCAGCCCCGCCATCGACAGCGTTTGCGCGGAGCCCGTCGCCGTCGCGAGCCACCATACGAGCGCGAACTGCGCCGCGCTCGAGCCCAGCAGCGAAAACGCCTGCCCGAGCCATATGATTCCGAATGTTGTTTTCCAGGATTTCAATTTAAGCATAATAAAAACCTCCATGCATTTTTGCGCACGGAAGCACTCAAAAGGCGCGTTCAAAGACGCCCGTGAGCTAATGAGAATTTCCATGCGCGAAGACGCGCCCGCTCTATGCGGGCGAAAGCCGTATGCCCCTAAAGGCGCTCTCTAGCGAATGCGCACGAAATATCCTCCCATAACTCACCTCTATATGTATTAGCTACAGTTTAACGAAAACCAGGCGTCCTGTCAAACGGCAAAACGGCGCAATAAGACGCAGTTGCTTCTATAAAATTTCTATTGTATGATATGGTTAGCGGTCACACCACAGCACGGCATCAAGTCTTTTTTAATCATTACACTAAGGGGCACAGCGCCGGAGATATCGGATTAAACAAAAATCAAAGCCAAAAACGGAGGGAGTAAAGCAATGAAAAGCATCACGCGCCCGCTGATCGCCTTTATTATTTGCGTCGCGGTCATGGCGGCCTCTATGGGCGTAGCGGCCGCCGTCCAAAGCGATTTCGGAAACGTGGACGTATCGGAATGGTATTTTGAAACGGGCGGCGACGTTATCACCTACAAGCTCTATGTTCCGAAAACAGCTACAGCCGCCTCTCCCGCCCCGGCCGTTCTGCTGCTGCACGGCTACCAGAACGACAAGGAGACCAACGCCGCGTACGCCATAGAGCTGGCCCGCCGGGGTATCGTGGCGCTGAGCATCGACGAATACGGGCACGGCTCCACGTCCATCCCCATGCGCGCGCGCGGCTATACGCACTACGCCCTGAAGGACCTTACCGCGCGGCTTAACGGCCCCGCGCGCTACCTGACCATGCTCAGCTTCAGCACGCTGGATTTCTTCAACGCCGAGATCAGCGGCGGCATCGCGGACAGCTCTATGGGCGGCGTATTCGCATATGCCATGCTGGGCGCATTCGATTTTGTGGACGAAGCGCGCCTGGGCGTAACGGGTCATTCTATGGGCACGTGGTCGTCTTGGACGGTGGCCTCGCACTATCCGAACCATAAGGCCGTCGTACTACAATGCGGCGAGGTCTTCCCGAAGGCGTACTATGATACTAACGCATATAAATTCAACAATGTCCTGCTGCTACAAGCGCGCTACGACGAATTCGAGAATTTCCGCGACTATCGCCCCGCCGCGGTGGACGGCCTTGAACAAACCCCTCTGCGCTATTCCGATTTCATGGGGCAGAGCGCCCCGGTGGAGTGGAACCGCACCTACGGCTCGTTTGAGGACGGCAGCGCGCGCCGCATGGAGCTGCTGAACACGAATCACCGCCTCACCACGCACGACAGCCATGCAATCGCCACGGCTTGCACGTGGTTCGCCGAGGCGTTGGGCGTAAACGCCGCCATCGCGCCGGAAAACCAGACGTTCCTTTTGAAGGAATGCCTCGTGCTGCTGGGAATGCTCGCGGCGCTGGGTTCCACCCTGCCGCTGCTGACCATGCTGCTGAAAACCAAGCTGTTCGCGGGTATTGCGCAGCCCATGCCATCAAATAGCGAACATACGCTCACGAAAAAGAGCTGGCGCAAAAACGTGCTCATCACGATACTGCTCTCAGGGCTCACGTACCCGTTCCTGACGCAGCTCGGCCACGGCCTCATCCCCGTCCCCGAGGATATCTTCCGCATGACCATCGGCAACGGGTTCATCACGTGGCTCAGCTTTTTGATGCTGGCCGCGCTCGCTATGCTTATGGTATGGTATAAACGCGGCAACGGCAAAAAGATGGGCGTTACGCTATACGATTTGGGCCTCGCGCGCGAGGAGGACGGCGCGAATGTTAAGCCCGCGGTCGTTCTAAAATCGCTGCTATTGGCCGTTATACTCGTTGGTACAGTCTATCTGTTTACAGCGCTCAGCGCGCTGATCTTCAAGCTCGACTTCCGATTCATCTGGCCCTTCTTCAAGCCCTTTACCTTAGCGCGGCTCGGCCAGTTCTTCGTATACCTGCCGTTTTACCTCGCGTTCTTCCTCATAAACGGCGGCGCGAAGCTCTACGGCCAGCTGCGCCGCCCCGGTAACGGCGGCCAGATCGCCATGTGGCTGCGCAGCTCGCTCATCATGCTCGGCGGCGTGCTTATCATCGTGCTGGTCGAATACATCCCGTTCTTCGCGGGCATCGGCCCCGGCGCGGATCTTTTGTTCAGCTCCATCTTCGGCGGGCCGTTCATGTCCATCATGATATTGATGATCCCGCAGTTCTTCCTGTTCTTCTTCCTGAGCACCTATTACTACAGGAAGACGGGCATGGTATACGTGGGCTCGATCTCCTTGGCCATGCTCGCCGCTTGGGTCGTCACCGGCGGCTCCGCGTTCTTCTAAGCAAACGCTGATTAACGGTTCTAATCTTGCAGGGGCGCGCAATGCGCGCCCCTGCAATTTTGGGTCACGGACGGCCAAAGGCCGCCACTACAGCGCTTCCGCGCGCATCAGGTTTTCGCAATCCTCTACGCTCCGGGAGAGGTCGCGGATATATGTGCTCAGGTTAGATACCTTGATCACCGAATTAAGGCGCAGGAACTCGCGGTTCACGCTCACGAGTCTGCGAAACAGATTCAGCAGCGCTCCGAAGCGCTCCTTCTGCGCGATGGCCTGGCGCTTCAGTGATTCGTTTTCTACGCGTATATGCTCCATGCGCTCGTCCTCGCCGAGGCCCGCCATTTCGCGCGCTGCGCGCTCGTTCTCCTGCGCGGCGAGCGCGTAGGACGAGAGCAGCTTCAGCCCGCCTAGGAACCCCGAAATATCGACCCCCTCGACGGCGGCGATCATGCCGATTGCGTCCTCAAGGCCATCCGAAGAAAATACGCCGGACGGCTTTCTGCGCTTGCGCTTTTGCTGCATCGCCTCGTACGGGTCGAAGGCTTCCTGCCCAGACTCGCGCAGATGCTCCGCGACGCGCCGGACGAGCGCCGGGTTCGTCTTGATGAGCGAGCGGTACTTATTCTGGTAGCGCAGCATCGCCTTGTTGTCGCCCTCGCCGAGGCGGAGCGTACACGCGCGCACGGAGATGCCCTTTGCCTGGTCGCTCAGCACGTTTTCCAGCAGGCTCCAAATCTCCTGCGCCGTAAACGGGACAAAGGCCGGGTTATGCGCGCCGGTTTCCCCGTCGTCCTTGCGGCGGGCGTAGTAGTAATTTCGGATGCTGTTCGGCTTGCGGCCGGTCTTCGCGGCCACGCTGTCAAATACGCTCTTCAGCGGCTTGCCCGCCGCGCGCGCCAGCTCGACTTCCTTCCAAAGCAGCTCGTCCTCTTCCGATTTCCAGCCCATTCGCGCGCGCACATCGTTCATTTGGAACAAGATGCTTTCGTGCACATCTTTATTCAGTGCGTGATTTACTTCCATACTTTTCGTCTCCCCCTATGATTCTTTCCGCATTTATTATTGCCTTTGTTGCAGGGTTTATTCCCCATGTTTCCCAAAAAAAGAAAAACCAAAGCAGCTTATTTATGCTTTGGTGGTAGTTGTTCGCCTAAGCGTCGAGGTTGACAGTGGATATGTATGCTAAATTTACCTATGATATGACGTGAGTGATGCTTTTTTAGTCATTTTTGCGTTCATTCAATAATATTTGCTATTACGGCCGCCGCGCCTTACAATAGGAAATAAACTCCAATAAGGAAGGGCGCGGCATGGAAAAGCGATTATTAGGCAAAACGGGGTATCAGGTCAGCGTTATCGCCTTCGGCGGCATCGTCGTCGATGGGCTGGAGGCGCGCGAAGCGTCGGATATAGTCGCGGAAGCCGTTGAGCGCGGCATTAACTATTATGATGTAGCTCCGGCATACGGCGTTGCGCAGTACGCGCTCGGCCCCGCGCTTAAACCGTATCGCAAAGACGTTTATTTGGCGTGTAAAACGAAGAAAAGAAGCGCAAAAGAGGCCCGAATGGAGCTGGAAGAGTCGTTAAAGGCGCTGAAAACCGATTATTTCGATAATTATCAGCTTCACGAGTTAAACGATCCCGCTGAAATCGACGCTGTTTTCGCGCCCGGCGGCGCTATGGAGACGCTTTTATGGGCAAAGGAGCAGGGAATCGCGCGCAATATCGGCTTTTCCTGCCATCACGACGAAGCGGCGCTGGCCATTATGAGCCGCGGCGAATTCGCGACGATGCTCTTCCCCGTCAATTTTGCCTATCGCGAGGGCAAGGGCGGCAGCGTATCCGCGGTAAAAACAGCGAAGGGAAACGGAATGGGCGTTATCGCCATCAAAGCGCTGGCGTGGAGGCAATGGCGCGAGGGCGAGGAGGTAACCTATCCGAAGTGCTGGTACCGCCCCATATACGACGATCCGCAGTTGGCGCGCCGGGCGCTGAACTATACCCTATCCCAGAGCGTTGACGCCGTCGTACCCCCGGGCGATAAGCGGATGCTCCGGCTCGCGCTGGATATCATCGAAGCCCAGGGCGGCGTTGCTGCTTTGCCGTCCGAGGAGGATACACTGGCGCTGCGGCAAGCGGCGGAGATACCTGATATCATATTCTAGCGGGGGCCGTATTTTTCCACGTTGCTGACGCGCGTATTCGGCGGCACGGACTGGGTGAGGAAGACGTTGCCGCCGATGACGCATCTGTCGCCGATCGTCGTATCGCCGCCCAGGATGGACGCCCCGGAGTAGACCGTCACCTCATCGCCCAGCGTGGGGTGGCGCTTTTTGCCCTTTAAGCCCTGCCCGCCGCGCGTGGAGAGCGCCCCGAGGGTTACGCCCTGATACAGCTTGACGTGCGCGCCGATCTCAGTCGTCTCGCCGATAACGATGCCCGTGCCGTGGTCGATGAAGAAATGACGCCCGATTTCCGCGCCCGGATGGATGTCGATGCCGGTCAGACTGTGCGCGTACTCCGTCATAATCCTCGGGATGAGCGGGACGGAAAGAAGATACAGCTCGTGCGCTATGCGATAGACGCTGATCGCGAAGACGCCCGGATAGGCGAATATGATCTCGTGCTCGCTCTTTGCCGCCGGGTCGCCGTCGTAGGCGGCCCGCACATCGTCGAATAGCAGCTCTATTACAGCCGGGATTCTGCTGAGGAAGGCTCCGCAAATCTCCTCCGCTTTGTCGAACATACAGGCGCAGTCCGCCGCGTCATCGCAAAGATTCATAGCGCTGCATATCTGCCGCGACAGCCTGGGCCTTATTTCGGCCACCAGGCTTTCAAAGGCGCGCTGCTGATCCTTTTCTTCATTTTTAACGAAATAGCCCGGAAAGATGAGCTGCCGTATCAGCGCGAGCAGCTCCGTTATCTCGTCCCTGTCGGGCAAAAAGCCCAACCGCGCGGTTTCCCCGTCCATCCTCAGCCGGTGAACCGACCCTATTTTGGAAGCGATTTCTTTATTCCTGCGGCTCATTTCTCCGTCCATATTGCGTACTCCAATAAATATTTTCAATTAGGGCTTGCATTTTACATAATAACCCTCTATAATGCCTATTAATCTAATAGTCATTATAGGATATTATACGAGGAGGTACGCGAGATGTCAAGAATAGCGAACAGTATCGTGGATTTGATCGGGAAAACACCGGCGCTGAAGCTCCACAATTATGCAAAGGCGCACATGTGTAACGCGGAGATAGTCGCGAAGCTGGAAAGCTTCAACCCTTCCGGTAGTGTGAAGGACCGCATCGCGCGCGCCATGATCGATGATGCTGAAAAAAGCGGGCGGCTAAGGCCCGGCGCCGTAATCATCGAGCCCACCAGCGGCAATACCGGCATTGGGCTGGCGTCGATCGCGGCCGCGCGGGGATATCGCTTAATTCTTACGATGCCGGAGACGATGAGCGTAGAGCGCCGCAAGCTCTTGGCGGCGTTTGGGGCGGAGCTGGTCTTGACTGAAGGGGCGAAGGGCATGAAGGGCGCTTTGGCAAAGGCGGAGGAGCTGGCGGCGGCGACGCCGAACGCGTTTATGCCCTCCCAGTTCGCCAACGCCGCGAACCCTCAGGCGCACCGCGAGACTACCGGCCCGGAGATTTGGGAGGCTACGGAGGGCAAAGTCGATTTTCTGGTTGCCGGAGTTGGTACGGGCGGCACGATTACCGGGACGGGCGATTATTTGAAATCGCAAAATCCCGCGCTGAAGGTCGTCGCGGTAGAGCCGGCCGATTCCCCGGTGCTTTCGGGCGGCCAAGCCGGCCCGCATAAAATACAGGGCATCGGCGCGGGCTTCGTCCCGCATACCCTCAACGCCAAGATATACGACGAGGTTATCACCGTAAAGAACGAGGACGCGTTCGAAGCCAGCCGCGATTTAGCGAGGACGGAAGGGCTGCTGGCCGGCATTTCTTCCGGGGCCGCGCTTTGGGCGGCGAGGCAGATTGCCGCGCGCGAGGAGAACAGCGGCAAACGGATCGTCGTTATACTCCCCGACACGGGAGAGCGCTATCTCTCCCTGGGGTTATTCGAGTAGGGCGTGCGCTCTGCTCCCGCCGCGCCGTATAGACGCAATAAATGCGCCTTATATATGCGCAACAGATAACAATAATTTTGAAGGAGCATATTGAATTATGAAAACCAACAAATCCTATCGGTTTGAAACCTTACAGCTGCATGTTGGCCAGGAAAGCCCCGATCCGGCGACCGACGCCCGCGCAGTCCCCATATATCAGACGACGTCCTACGTATTCAAGGACTCCGCGCAGGCGGCGGGGCGCTTTGCCCTCTCTGAGGGCGGCAATATCTATACGCGGCTGATGAACCCCACCTCCGACGTATTCGAAAAGCGCATCGCGGCGCTCGAGGGCGGCGCGGCGGCGCTCGCCACGGCGTCCGGCGCGGCGGCGATTACATACGCGATTCAGAACATCGCGAAGGCGGGCGATCATATCGTCTCCGACGTCAGCATCTACGGCGGCACCTACAATCTCTTTGCCCATACGTTCGAGGACATAGGCATATCGGCCACGTTCGTGGACGGCGGCGAGGCGGAGAATTTCGAAGCGGCGATAAAGCCCAACACGAAGGCGGTCTTCATCGAGAGCCTCGGCAACCCCAACTCTTCGATAGTCGATATCCGGGCCATTGCCGATATAGCGCACAAGCACGGCATCCCGCTGATCGTCGATAATACCTTTGCCACGCCCTATATCCTGCGCCCCATCGAGTACGGCGCGGACGTCGTCGTCCACTCGGCGACGAAATTCATCGGCGGGCACGGCACCTCCCTCGGCGGCGTGATCATCGACGGCGGGCGCTTCGACTGGGCGCAGAACGATAAGTTCCCGGGGCTCTCGCAGCCCAATCCCAGCTATCACGGCGTGGTATTCACCGAGGCCGCGGGGCCTGTCGCCTACATCACGAAGATTCGCACGACGCTGATGAGGGATACGGGGGCCGTGCTCTCCCCCTTCCATTCCTTCCTGTTCCTCCAGGGGCTGGAGACGTTGTCCCTGCGCGTCGAGCGGCACGTCGAAAACGCGCTCAAAACCGTGGATTATCTCGCCCAGCATCCGCTCGTGGAGAAGGTCAATCATCCCAAGCTGCCGGATCACCGGGATCATCTGCTGTATAAGAAATACTTCCCGAACGGCGCGGGCTCGATCTTTACATTCGAGATAAAGGGCGGCGCGGACGAGGCGAAGGCGTTTATCGACCGCCTGGACCTGTTCTCGCTTTTAGCGAACGTGGCGGACGTGAAATCCCTGGTCATACACCCCGCGTCCACGACGCACTCCCAGATGAGTGGGAGCGAATTGCTCGCCTCCGGCATAAAGCCGAACACCATCCGGCTCTCCATCGGCACCGAGCACATCGACGATATCATCGGGGATTTGGAGCAGGCGTTTAGAGAATAATATGCTATGGGGGCGCGCAATGCGCGCCCCCATAGCACTGTCAAGAAGGAGACATTATGCCCATCAAAATACCCGATACGTTACCCGCGCGCGCCGTGCTGGAAAACGAGAATATATTCGTCATGCCGCAATACCGCGCCATCCACCAAGATATACGGCCGCTTCAGCTGCTGCTGCTCAATTTGATGCCCGATAAATTGGCGACCGAGGCGCAGCTGCTCCGCTGCCTGTCCAATACGCCGCTGCAGATCGAGGTCACGCTGCTGCAGACCGCGAGCTACCAGCCTCAGAATACGCCCAGCGAGCATCTGCTCTCTTTCTATACGACGTTCGACAACGTGCGGGATACACGCTTTGACGGCATGATCATCACGGGCGCGCCCGTCGAGCATCTTGAATTCGAGGCTGTGGATTACTGGAACGAGCTGCGCGAGATACTGGACTGGACGCGCACGAACGTACATTCGACGCTGCATATATGCTGGGGCGCGCAGGCCGCGCTCTATCATCATTACGGCATACAGAAGCACGCGCTGCCTGAAAAGATGTTCGGCGTCTTTGAGCATCGCCTGATGAAGGCGCACGTCCCGCTGCTGCGCGGGTTTGACGACATCTTTCCCGCGCCGCATTCGCGCCATACCGAGATACGCGAGGCCGACCTAAGCGTCATCCCGGAGGTCGAGCTGCTGGCGGCGTCCGACGAGGCGGGCGTATTCGCCGCGATAGCCGAGGGCGGGCGGCAAATCTTCATCGTCGGCCATCCCGAGTACGACGCGCTTACGCTCGACCGGGAATACCGGCGCGACTTGAACAGCGGCAAGCCCATCGAGCCGCCGAAGCACTACTATTTAGACGACGATCCGCAAAACGCGCCCCAGTTACGGTGGCGCGCGCATGGAAACCTATTGTATACCAATTGGCTCAATTACTACGTCTATCAATCGACGCCGTACGACTTTACGGCGTAAGCCAAGCTCATTGCGGCGCTGCCGGGCCTTCGCGCTCGGCGGCTTGCTTTTCGCCGTTGACGTAGCGCTCCACGTCCTGCAAAACGCCCTCGTTGCCGACGACGACGATCGAATCCCCCTCGGACACGATCGCGTACGGCCCGGGCGATACGATCAGCTCGATTCCGCGCCTAAGGGCGACGACCGTGCCGCCGGTATTCTGCCAGAAGCGCAGTTCGGCGATAGTGCGGCCAATGCAGTGCGAACCCCGCTCGACCTTCACCTCGATGGGATTATACGGCGAAAGATGCTTCAGCTGATGCGCGTAGGAGACGATCCGGCGCATAGTCTCGACGAGCTTTCGGTCGATCTCGTCTCTTTGATCGAGCAAAGCGTCTATGTCGTCCTGCAGCGAGCCCATTGAGTGTATGTGCTTGAAGCGCTCGATGAAGTTGCGCGCGCTGTCCGCCGAGCGCACGACGACGCCGCTTTGAGGCTGCACCTCCAGAACGTTCATGTCCTGCAGGAGCGCGACGGCCTTGCGCACCGTCTCCGATGATACGTTGTACATCCCCGCGAGCGTACTGCGCCCGTAGAGCTTCTTCTCGGGCGAAAACTTACCGTTTACGATCTGCTGCGCGATATCGATCGCGATCTGCTGATAGATGGCGTTTCCGTCGCCCTTTGCCATGTCTCCCCCTCCAAATGCGCTCGCCTATATTATGACAGATATAATTATACAGTATCGCAAAAAAAATAAAAAGAAAAACCTTGCACCCTGACAACCTCACGTGTATAATAGGGTTGTCAGTTGATCTTGGGATAAAATGGTTCGCATTCGGTTCCTCTTTCATCAAGGGGGCCTTTGTGTAGACCCCTGAAGGAGGTACCCATATAATGAAGAACGCGATTCGCGTAATAATGCTGGGGCTTGGGAGAACCGGGAAGGAAATAGTAAACATTCTTTCCGACCAGAAGGATATCGAGCTTGTCGGCGCGTTTTGCCACAGCGGAGGCAGCAAGGTTGGCCTGGATCTGGGCGGCGTAATTGGCGGGCGGGATACCGGACTCATCGTGCGCGGCGCGGACGAGCTGGACGAGTTTCTCGAGGATCACCGCGTAGACGTCGCGGTGGACTTTACTACCCCCGATTCGACTATGCTCCATATCGCGACGCTCTGCCGCCATAAGGTCCGCGCCGTCATCGGGACGACGGGCTTCACCCATTTACAGCAGGAGCGGCTAAAGGCCATTGCCGAAAGATATAAGAACGGCATCGTCTACGCGCCCAACATCACGCTGGGCGTCAACGTGCTGATGATCCTGACGAATCTGGCCGCTTCGATCCTCGAGGGCTACGACGCCACGATCGTCGAAACGCACTTCAAGGGCAAAAAGGACGCGCCTTCCGGCACGGCCAAGAAGATCGCCGCCGAGGTGCAAAAGGCGCTGGAATATAGGGACGAGCCGTGCGATATAGGCGATATTCCCGTCATGGCGATCCGCGCGGGCGGCGTAATCGGGCGGCATAGCGTCCTATTGCAGGGCGAATACGACGAGGTCGAGATCAAGCACGAATCGTTCTCGCGCAAGGCCTTCGCGGCTGGCGCGCTGAAGGCCGTGCGCCAGATTCACGGCAAAATAGGCTACTACGAGATGACGGACGTGCTGGACCTCCAAAAGGTCATGCGCCGCTTTACGGAAAGAAGCGCTCCTGTCGCGCTGGCTAAGCACGGGGCGTCGTGACTTTTATATACGTTCATTTTTCACAATTAGGTGAAAATCCGTCGTAAATCCGTGGATTTTCTGTTAAAAGCTTTATTCTATAATGCTATATTGTAATCGTATCAGGGAAGTTCAGTTTGCATATACAATATTGCCCCATGTAATATGTGGGTGCGACAATGTTCACTGGATGATACCTATTTCATCCAATACCGCTAAATATCGTGTAATATACAACAAGAAAATAGCTAAGAGAGGCAGTTGTGATACGCTGGATTTTAGCTTTGTGCTAGGTTTTGAAAAAGCTTTTCTGATACAGAACATGTGTCCGGCAACCGAAAATTATATAAAGAATGAATATCTGAATTCTAATGCCATTCCGATAAAGTTGACGGAGTGGGCTTGACATACGGGTGTGATTACGACAGGGTAAATCAAGTTAATAAACTAATAATTACTTGGTTATCATTGTAGAATATCAATACAAACACATATTTGCTTTCGTGTAAGCGAAACCTTACCGTCACCTCATTGAAACTGATCATGGGATTCCTGCGCGGCAATCAACAACTTCTCCAAGCCCATCTCATAGAACGTCTCTTTATACTCATCCCATACCGCGTCGTCATGAATATTGGCGGCTCCCGTGATAAAATCTATCAGCCCGTTATAAGTGTGATCGTCGATATTTCCCCGGATGCCATAAAGCTCCGCCATCTCCTCCGCGTCGAATATCAGTGTCAGCAAACGTTCCTCCGGCTCATAGGGCGCGTAAAGCTGGCGCGCCTGGGCGTTGATGTATTCCCCGTCCAGTTCGCCGGTAGAATCCTGTGTAACGTCTACGGTATTCAGCCAGCGTATATAAGGCTCTATCTCCATCAAATGCTTGTTCTGCTTGGCTTTCCATAGCTGGTTGTAGACCCGGATGGCTGCGGGCGTATCAAAAATGCTGACGTCGCCCTCTCGCGCCGCATCCCAATCCACACCCCGCTCGCCGAAGCGCATAAGGCCCGCTTCCTCGCTGAGCATCAAGTCAAAGAGCTTGAACACTTCTTCGGGATGCTCGCACGCGGAGGTGATTACGCCGTTAGGCTTGGGCAGCGGAAAGCTGAGGGTGCATAGCTGTACCCCCTCCGGCCCCATCAGCGGCGCAACGGGCTTATAGCGCCGCATTGCCTCCGGGTCGGACTGCATGACAGTGTAGGTATATCCCGAAACCGTGAACGCGCCCAATATGTTGCGCGGATCGTTGGCCATCTGTATCATCTGCTGATCGTCCTGCGTGAAGGAAAGGGGCGAGAGTAATTCTTCCTTATAGAGCCTGTTCAAAAAAGCAAGCCCGTCCCGCCACGCGTCCGTTACCGGCGCGAACTTAACCTCGCCGCCCTCAACATACAGGCGCGAATTCTTGGGATCGTTGTAGACAAAGGCGTTCATGATGTTGTCGTAGGGCTGCTTGGAATAGGAAGCTTCCGTCCCCGCCAGCGGTATCTCGTCCCGCGCTCCGTTGCCGTTGGGATCGCCGTCGCGAAAGGCTTTGAGCACCTGATAGAGCTCATCGGTAGTTGTTGGCTGCGCAAGATTAAGCGCGTCCAGCCATTCCTGATTCATCCACAGGATTTGGGAGTAGCGGGTGATCATGTGGTAGGTGAAGCCGGGCATGAAGTAGATATTGCCGTCGCTTTGCGTCATCAGCTCCCGCACGTAAAAATCCTCCAGATGCTCAAACGCCGCCTGGGTGTGCGTTCCGTATTCCTCGATGTAACCGGTCAGCGGAAGGATGGTTCCGGCATCGATATAGGTTTGCAGGCTGGGTTGTTTGAATATATTGTGGCTGCCGAAGCCGATATAGGCGTCGGGCAGGTTTTCGCCCGTCAGCAGCGCGATATTCGCCATCTGTTCAGAGGCGGCTGCCGGCAGCCAAGTCATTTCGATATTAAGGCCTGTCTGTTCCTCCAGCCAAAGCTTGTAGGCGTTTGTATCAAAGTCCTCTATCAGCGCGTTTTCCGGCGCGGCCAGCCGGACGGTCTTGCGCTCATCGCCTTGCCCGGCGGCGGAAGCGCAGCCCGTAAGAAAGATTATCATAACGCATATTAAATAAGAGATTCCGCGCGCATAGCGTTTCATAATAGAAGCCTCATTTATAATAGTTCCCATCAAGGGCGCGTATATGGAAAGCGTTCTTTAAGCAGCCCCAAACCAGCATAGCATTTTAAGCTGTAAAAATAAAGGCGTGGTGAAAATAATACAAATAAAAATGTGGATTGTGCATTCTATTCCCGCGCCGTTTGCGTTATAGTATTAATGAATTAGGATGGGCTCAACTAAGGAGGCATATCATGCACACCGTATACCTTGTAGACGACGATAAACCGATTCTCGACGCTTACTGGATGAAGCGCGGGCTGTTTAAGGAATGCGGGTTTGAAATATGCGGGGCGGAGACGACGCCGATAGAGGCGCTGAAAGAGATTAAAACGCTGCGTCCCGAGGTGGTGATCAGCGATTTAAAAATGCCGGGCATGACGGGAGTGGAACTTTTGACGGCGTTGCAGGAGGAGCTTTTCCCGCCGCTGTTTGTGATCGTAAGCGCGTATAACGAGTACAAGGACGTCAGGCGGCTGTTTCGCACGACCAACGGCTTTGATTATCTCGTTAAGCCCATGTCCGACGAGATACTGTTGGAGCTTTTGACGCGTATGGCCGCCAAGCTCGACTGCGGAGCGCCCCAGCCGGAAAATAACACCGGCTCGCGCAAGCTGGACGAAATATTGCAGTACATAGACGAGTATTTCACCATGAACCACACGCTCGAATCCATCGGAGAACGCTATTCCCTCGCTCCGAATTATGTATGCAACCTATTCAACAAATACTTGGGAACCAGCTTCACCGCCTATCTCATCGCCCTGCGCATGGAGAAGGCGGAGCATTTGCTGAAAACCACAAACGCGCGGGTGAAAGAGATCGCCGTTAAATGCGGCTACGACAATCAATTCTATTTCTCCCGCCTGTTCCAAAAAAAACATAGAATGTCGCCCATAGAATACAGGAAAGCGCATTATGAAAAATAGAGCGGTATTACGCCGCCTAACCCGGATAATCACTATCTTCGCTCTGTTTGTAATCGTACTGTGGGGCGTCTTTTTTATCACGGTGTCCTCCGCCAACAGCGCCAACATGCAGGCGACGCTCACGATGGCGGTGGACAACATGCTTGCGCAATTGGGCGATGAGTTTTCCGGCATGATGACTGTATCCACCATGATGTCGGGCAATGCTACGATCAAGGATTTTTTGACTGAATCCGGGGTTCAGGAGTTTTACCGAAAAGCTGAAACCGTGGCGGGGATTATCAGCAGCAGCGCCTACCCGCAAATAAGCTCGGACAGCATCATTACAATAACGGCGAATGGGGCGTTTTACCGCTTCTCCGGCAGCGTCAGCCGCCAGGGGCTGGACAAGCTCGTAAGCGACGCGCAAAGCGGAATGTCGATGTACTCCGTACCCGAAATCGACGGGACGCGTTATTTCTGCCTCGCCATGCCGGTTTACGCGAACCAAGCGGGCGGGCAGTCCCTGATAGGCTACATCGTCATTCTTTCCGACGTAACGGCGATCCGCCGGACGCTTTCCGAAGCGGACGCCATTCCCGGCATCGACAACTCTATCCTGCTGAACGATACGGTGTTGATTTCCAGCAGGCCGGAGCTGGACGGGAAGCGCCTTTCGGATATCGAGGCTGAATATGGCACGGTGAAAAGCTCGCGCGTACAGGGAACCAGCCTCTACGCCATCGCCGCGATTACCAGGGACGCGCTCAACTACCACACGCGGGTCTTCGCGATTATCTCGGCAATTACGCTGCTTGCCCTGCTGATAACCGTTTGGCTGCTTTACCGCGCGCTGTCCGCGAGCATGGTCGTCCCGCTTTTACAAACGGCGGATCATATGAAAAGCGGTTTGCTGCGGACGCAGATCGACGCCCATTTCATCGTGAACACCATCGACTGCATAGAAAAGCTGATTCAGCAGCATAAACATGACGAGGCGGAAATCGCCGCCCATGACCTCACCGCGCTTATCACCGGTATGCACGGCGCGGGGGATGAGATACCCATCGACGAGGAACTGGAGTTCCTGCTTCGCTACATTGAGATCATGAATATACGAAGCGGGGATAAATACGCGGTCGATGTAGATGTAGACGACGAGTTATCGGATTATATGACGCCAGCGCGAGTGTTGCAGCCGCTGGTGGAGAACGCCATGCATCACGGCTTCGCAGGCATGGCCAAGGGCTGCGAGCTAACCGTGTCCGGGCGGCTGGAGAAGCAGGGCGTCGCGTTCGAGGTGTCGGACAATGGGTGCGGTATGGAAGCGGGCCAGGTAGACGGCTTGCAGGAGATGCTCGATACCGCCGGCGAATGGGACGAGCACGAATACAGGCTAAAGGGCGTAGCGCTTTTGAATATACAGCGGCGTATACGGGCGAAGTATGGGAAGCCATATGGGTTATTCGTTTCAGGCGAGCCCAGCCGCGGCCTGCGCGTCATCGTTAGGCTGCCGCTGATCAGGATAAGAGATAAAGAAGAACGCATGTAAATATATTCAAAATGTTCAAGTATGACTTTCGGGCCGTCTTTCTGTTTTTTGAAAAATAATCACGCTTGTGAGAATCGTGCAAAGAAATCTTAATTATGTGCATGTACTATTTTTGTTGAAATATGTATGATTTCATCAAGTATATCACTCACTTTCTATCATACTACGCTACGCAATAAAAAGATAGGAGACGCCCCATGCAAAAAGGAAAATTCGGCTTTTCACTCTGGCTTTATCCTTTCATTTCACTCTGGCTTATGCTGTTCAATCAAACGCTGGCGAACGTGTTAATCCTGGGATTCGTCATCGCCGTTGAAAAGGACGAATGGGCCGTCAAGCAATGCGCGCACGTTTTGATGTTCAGCATTTATTGGGCCATGTATAACTTCATCATGGACATGATTACCGGCTGGTTTGAGTCCGTTCCGCTGATTGGCGGCGTCGCTGCAGCGCCGCTGAATATCCTCGATACGGTTGTATGGATCGTGCTGGTTATACTTTGCTTCGCGCTGGGGTTATCGAGGCTCAAGCACGGCGAAGACATCGGCTTGCCCGGAAAGAACGTCATCAACCGCGCCTATGGTTATGCGCACAGGCGTTGGGACGATCGGAATCAGGACTATGGGCGGCAATACGATCAGCCGCCGCACGGGGATTACGCATACGAGCAGCGGCCGGGCTATCACGAGAGGCAGTATCCGCGCGAGCCTGAGCGTGGGCAGCAGTATCGGCAATACGAACCTGCGCCGCCCCCTCCTCCGCCGCCCATGCGCTGAGGATACGAAAGTGGAACAGATATTCAATGTGCCGGAAGGCTTTGTCCATGACGCCGCAAGCGGATTGTACTATAGGATCGATCCGCCGCTGACGCGCGGCGGGCGCATAGGCGTCCCGCTTACATGGTACGATCCCGTACGGAGAGAATACGCGCAGGTATTATATACGCCGCAGGAACGCAAGGCAAATCAAGAAAACGAAGGAAACGACGCCGGGACAAGCGAAAACGCCGCGCCGCATACTGTGCGGCAGGCAGACTTGCCCCCGCCGCCCCCGCCTCCGCCTCGCCGCGTCCGCGGCGCGAACTCCGCCGTACCAAAGAAACGTGGAACGGGCCGCGCCGCGAAGAGATTGCCGATAGCGAAGCTGCTCCCCGCCTACATAGCCGCCGCGGCCGTCATCCTGGCCAGCGGAGGCTTGCTGATTTTCAACAGTGCGAACGCGAGCGCGAGCCCGAAATCCGGGGACTTTAGCGGCAACTGGATTCGCGAGGATCGCAAGGCAGCCCTTTGGATCGAGCAGAGAGAGGGCGAGCTGGATTTTCGCTTCGACCTGTCGGGGCCGCTATATACCGGCACAGCCGCCATCGAGGGCGATATCGCCATGCACGACGACGACGGCACGGTGCTGACGATAACGGTAATCGAGCCGCGCCAGCGCTTGCTGGTTAGCGCCGAAGCGTGGAATGGCGGGCCGATACCAGACGGCTATTACGTCCGCTATGTACCCAAGAACTACGACTCGCCGCGCAGGACGCCGCGCCCCACGCGCACGCCTATGCCGGACGAAACGCCGGGGCCGACGCCTGAACCGACGCCCGAGCGTTCGCCCGAGGCCACGCCCGCTTCCACGGAAGAACCGCCCGCGCCTACGCCGGGGCCGACGCCCGCATCGGAGATATTCGAGGAGGCGGACTGGCCGCTCAACGACGACGTCATAATGGATTACTCGACCTGGGTAGAGATGCAACAGTCCATCGAGTGGCCCGAACCCGCCGTCAACGACCCGGCATGGTACCGCACCGGCAACTATGTGTTCTATGAGGGGGAGTATCTCTGCCGCAAGTCTGAGATCACGGATGTGGATAAATTCTACGCCGATTGGCGGGAAGCGCTGACCAGCGGCGACCTGCTGGGCGTGGAGGTGGAAGAGGCGGACGCCCAGCGCGGCGCGGAGATCGCCGAAAAGACGGTGTGGGATATGACCGGCGAGGCGTCCGGGGCTTTCGAACTCTCCTTTTGTATGGGTATGCCGGGCATAGAGGATTACGTGACCATCTACGTACAGGGAAGCGAGGAGTTTATGCGGCCCTTTGAGTTCGAGAAATACGACAGGCGCGCCGGCAAGCTCTATAGCTATACGGGCAACCTCGGCCACCGGATTAACGATCATTACTTCTTCGCGCCGGGGGGCGATGCTATTCGTATCTGCCGCGAATACGGCAGCGATCAGGATGAAACGCCGCTGCGCGTCTATGGCTGGGTAAAGCGCAAAGCCGACGATATATTTCCCTTCCTCGCGTTCGACTTCAGCTTCAGTCATACGGAGCTGGGCCAGCCTATCGGCATGGGCCTCATCGCTCAGCAGGATGTCGAAGAGGCAAGCTTTGCCGTTTGCGACGTCACATTGAAAGGCGTAACCTGGCAGGCCGCATGGGAAACCCCGCCGGGTTACGGAGAAGCGTGGAGGGTGAAATTTTGATGAATCCCGCGAAACATAATCGAGCCGCAATCGTGCTGATAGCGCTGTGTGTTTTAGCGGCGGTGCTGGCGGTCTTTGCGGTGACAGCCCTTCTTGGGCGCGGCAGGTTGGAAGAACCGATAGAGCTGGCCATGATGACCGAAGAAACAGCCGCGTCTTCCGGCGATTCGAATACGATTAGGCCGTCCTCCGGCGGCGACGCGAACGCGCCGAGCGCGCCGGGCGCGCCGAAGGAGCAGTACGCGGAGGACGCCCCGGAGGCGGCGGTTCCCGAGGCGGACGCGTGGGCGGCATATCCCACGTCGCTTCGGTCGCAGGGCAACGTCTCTGCGGCGGGGGAATACGTCTATTGGAGCATAGATCGGCGCATCTGGCGGATGCCCCGCGAGGGGGGCGAGCCGAAGCTTGTATTAGAAACGGAAAAGCTAAGTCAATACGGCGTCGATGCAGGCTACGATACGTTTGTTTCTGTTTCGTTTACGGCGATTGGCGACTGGATATACCTGTCCGTCAATGTGGATGAAGGCGAACGCGACGCTTTCTTTCGCCTGCCTGCGGAAGGAGGCGAGCCCGAATTTCTGTTTCTGGGAAGGGACGATATGCTGCAAACCGATGGTGAGACCCTGTACATCATGTCGGAGCTTTATAATGATGGCTGGGGCGTTTACCTTTTGTCCTATAACACGGCGACCGGCGAATTCAACCCGACGGAGTTGTTGGAAGAGATTACGGAAGAGCGCACGATTGAAAGATCCTTCACACGTTACGCCATACGCGACGGCGTGCTTTGCTATCATCGCCAGCCCATATCCTACGAGGACTACCGCGTGATCAAAACCTACGACCTTTCCACAAAGGAGCTGCGCACGGTATATGAACACAGCGGCGCCGAGGGCCAATACGATTATTGGCCGTTTATCGCGGGGGATACCGTGTACGCCTGCCGGATGCTCAACGAAGATACCGGCTATACCGCCGTTTGCAAGCGGGACTTGAACACCGGCGAGACCGAAATTCTCGCAGGGGGCGTATTCAACAAGCCCGGTAATGGAAGCCCTGAGAATAATAATCCCCCAAGCGGCTATGGAACGCTGGCGATGCCGCTGGCCGGGCGCTTGTTTTACACCACGGCGTATGACGACGCCACCGGGGAATACACCTACTCCCTCGCGCCTCTTGGCGACGAGCATACCATTCTCGGCACGTTGACGACAACCGAGCGGATTGGACGCACCTATGGACCGTGGGCATTCCTTACAGGCGGCGTGCTTGACGGGCGCACCGGGGAGATCATAAAGGCCGAGGATACAAGCCCGCTGTTCACCTTGGAAGATGTGCTGCCCTCCTACGAACAGGCGCGGGCGTTCGGCGCGGAGAACCCGCAGTTTAGAGCGCGCTGGGATACGCCCTGGCTCAGCCCCAACGACTAACACACGGAGGAAACGACGATGCAAAACAAAGGACGAAGCGGATACCCGGATGAACCGCAGATCGACATGCAGCTTCTATCCGGCTCGCCGGAGATCATGGCCAGAGTACCGCGCAGGCCGCCGGCCGGGGCGATGGAGAGTATTAAGCCGGAGCCGCAGCCTTACCCGTCTCGGCAGCAGCCCCAGTCCCAGCCTTATTCGCGTCAACAGCCTTACGCGGCGGCCCAGCAACCCCGGCCTAATACGCCGCGGAGAGGCGAGGAACCGCACGCGCGCCAAGGGCGCGGCGAAACGTATCAATCCTATTCCACAGCGCGCTCCCGGCGACGCAAGCGGCGCGTCAACGCGCCGCGCCTGATCGCCTTTTCGCTGGCGGCGCTGGCTGTGATCGGCGCCGTGCTGTTCTTCGTGCTGCCGAAAGCGGGCGGCGGCTCTGGCGGCGGCTCAAGCGGAGGCAGCGGTTCCGGCAGTGGGTCGGGCGGCGGTATCTTCAGCGGCATCTTCGGCGGCGGCGCGGGCGGCGGCAATGGCGGCTTCGCCTCCAACGGCTTCGCCACATACAGGGGGGCTTCGGCCATCCCGATGGACGGCGGCGAGCTCATCTTCCTGAATCACGGCTTTTATATCTACGAGCTGAAAAACGGCGAGCTGGAGCAATACCTGGGCGGCTCGGCGGATATGGGGCAGGACGGCACGAATAAGAACCCCGTGCTCTTCGGCAAAAACCTCATCTGGCTGGACGGCAAAACGCTGCGGGCGTCGCCTGCGAGCGATCCGCACGCGATAGAGGATTTGGACGTCGAGGGCGACATGATGACCTTCGACGAGAAGAACGTATATCTGCTGGACGACGATGAAAAGCTGCTATACACGATCGACCCCACGACGCTCGATTATACCAGCGTGGATTTCCCATATGAAATAAACAACTCCGGCGGGTTTACTCCCGACGATGGCGGGACGTATGCCATAGCGTGGGACGGCACGGTGTACTTTACAGCCAAGAGCGCCGAATATGAAGCGCAGACCTACACGATCGACCCCGCCACCGGCGAGAGCGGCCTTTTCATGCCCGAGCAGGATGAGGTGCTTCGCGGGTTATGCGTGGATAAGAGCGGCTTCTATTATATGGGCAAGGAGGCGGTATATCATTTGCCGCACGGCTCCGATGAACCCGAGGAGGTCTTCTCCTACACCGATACGATACTGGCCGAGGGCTGGGGAGAGAAAGAGCCCGGCTACAAGCCGAGTTCGATCTATCTGGACGGCGGCTATCTTTACGTAAGTTTCCTAAAGCTCATGGATGAAGGTTATGGCGTATACCGCATGGGACTCGATGGCTCCAATGCGACAGAGATCATGCTGCCGACGGATATGTGGAATTACATGGAGGGCAAGACCGTCGTCGTCAAGAACGACTGGATATGCTATGTACACGGCGCGTTCCACATCGGTAAAAATGGCATCGACGCGGAGATTTACAACGACGGCACTAAGGGCTACGGCTATCGGGAGATCGACGTACCTTTCGGCAGTTCGTCCGGCGGCGGAGGCGGGAATAATACGAAAACGCCTGAGAACGATTCGGATTCCGGCTCCTCCGGCTCAGATGCGTCCGGCAGCGGCGGTAATAGCGGAAGCGACGACGATAGTGAAGGACGGCGCACGTCAAATATAAACACAGGCGGATTGATAATGGGGAAATACGAAATGGACCCGGATATCCCGAGGGAAGCTTATGTAGAATTTTTCGATAACGGCACATGCGGGTTCTTTTACGAAGGGTATTTCCTGACATTTAACTACGCTGTGGATGGAAACGAGATTACGTTCACCGCGACTGATGAGGAGCTGAGCCTTGAGGATTCAAAATTTGCCGAGATGATTGTGGCAAGCACAGGGGAAATTGAGGATGACGGCAGCATTCAGCACACCAATGGCATATTCCTGCCGCCGCAGTGAAGAGGAGGTAGCTCCATGCAATGCCTATCTTGCGGCGCGCAGAATCCCCCCGGCGCAAAAAGCTGCGAACGCTGCCACAGACCATTGCCCGTATACGGCGCGCCCGAAGGGTTTGCGTATGACCTTGAACGCGGACTTTACCGCAGGGACGACGCGGGGGGAGCTTTGTTCTTCGATCCTGTCGGCGGCGAATACTTTCGCGAGGAGGATTCCGGCGCGCCTGTGGAACCGGCTGACACTGGTACAGACGTAAGCGCGCTCGATCATATGCAATCAACATTTGTTCAGCCTCGACCGTTGACAGGCGCGGAACCGTCCGCGCCGCCGCCCGAGGGCTTTGAATTAGACCCGGCCAGCGGATTGTACTGCCGCGTGGACGACGCCGGAAACGAGGACGGCGAGCAGGTGTGCTACGTCACCTGGTACGACCCGGCCTTGCGGGAGTACGCGCAGGCGCGCTATGCCGCCCCGGATGCCGAAGCGCCCGACGGCGAGCCAAGGGCAGCAAAACGCAAAACCCTATGGATCGTCGCAAGCGCCGCTGCGCTGGTGATATTGCTGTTTGCGGGGTGGCTGCTATGGGGCGAAAGCATCCTCGGAGAACCTGCGGCGTCGTCTGGCGGCACGTCGGCCTCCGACGCCAGCGACGCGCCCGACGCCAGCGACGCGCAAGCCTCCGACGCGAGTCATGCGCCCTCTGCGGCAGCGGTAAGCCCGGAAAACGCGTCCGACGCCGAAGCGCTTTCATGGACGGAGCCGCTGATCGAACAGGCCGTAAGGGAGTATATCGGCAAGCCGGATGGTGCGATTGTGCGCGAGGATTTGGAGGACATTATTACAGTCTTCATGTATGGCGATACCGTGGCGTTTAACCCGGGAAACGAACCGCCCGGAGAGGAGTTTGGGGAGGGGAGCATCGCCTCATTGGAGGATATGCGCAACTTCCCGGCTCTCAAAGAGGTCATCGCGACGAATAACCCGATCAGCGATCTGTCGCCGCTTGCCGGTATAGAGACGCTTTATCAGGTGATGGTATTCGGAGGAGGTATAACGGATGTAAGCCCTATGGCGACGCTGCCGGGGCTGGGGGCGCTATTTTTGGACGATAATCTTATCGCGGATATTGCGCCGCTGGCGGAGTGTAAAATGCTTGACTATGTGCTCCTTGCCAGAAATCAGATTACCGACGCTTCGCCGCTAAGCGATCTGCCGCTGCTGGAAATTCTCGACCTAGCTGGCAATCCGATAGAGGATTGGTCGGTTGTGGCGCACATCGAAGACCTGCGCGGCGCGCCGAAAGAAGCGCCCACGCCCGAACCGACCGCTGCGCCCACACCCGAACCGACTGCCGAACCCACACCCGATCCGACTGCCACGCCTCGGCCTACTTCTGAAAGCCAGGCTGGAGAGATCTTATTTGACAGGATATTCACCGCCGACGACTTGCCGCCCGGAGAGGGAGTATTAAGCGTCCAGAGTTTTCGGGCGACAAGTAACGGAAGGGGCGGTTATGACGTCGAAGTTGAAATAAGGAATGAGACGGATTACCTATGGCAGACAAGCATCCATGCCGTGCTGATCTATGGCCCTGACGCTTACAGCCATTCGCTGGCCGAAGACATTTGGTTTGAAAAAGGCGCGTCGCAAACCTTCACATTTGAGGTACCGGCGGACATGGTTGCGAATGGAGATTGCAGGGTGCGGATCGAGTATACGTTCTTTTGACGCCTCGATATAATATTATTTCTTTGTTACTACTCAGCCACAAGAGCGAATCGTTAAATACCAAAAACTGGACTCTGTACCAAGTCAAGCCAAATATAGTAGACTATCCCTTCACACTATCCGTTTGCAGCCGACACGTACCACGCGGCTGTTGCCTGTGTTACGGATAAGCACTTGCCTGGTCTTATGCCTTGCGGAGGAGCGCCCGCAGCATCTCGATCGACTCTTTCAGGCGCTTTTCGAACAATTGGCGATACGCGCCGTCCATGCGCATCCGCTCCTCGGAATAATACAATTCCACGGGCTCGTGGGAAAGCGGCCCGCTAAAACCGCCTGCGCGCAATTCAGCGAGTATAGCGGCCCAGTCCATGCACCCGTTGCCGGGCGGCAGGCGGTTGTTATCGCCCAGATGGAAGCACGCGATGCGCCCTTTCGCGCGCCGGACGCCTCCAAGCACGCCGTCCGGCTCCTCGATATTCATGTGGAACGCATCGGGCACAAGGCTGACGGCGCTCGAACCGATCTCATCCGCCATGCGCAAGCCTTCATCGACCGTATGCACGAGGCTGACCATATAGCGGTTTATGGGTTCGAGCATAAGCGTCACGTTCTTCCGCTGCGCGTAATCGGCCATTGCCCGAAGGCTTTGAACCGCTCGGCCCCAATCCTCCTCATAGCTAACGTGCATCCCGTGCTTTGGCGAAATATATCCGGCGGATACGAGCACCCGGCCAGCGCCGAGTTCGATGGCCAAGTCTATGCAGCCGCGCGTAAAGCTCATACAGTTATCGCGCACCGCCGCGTCGGGATGGCAAAAATCCAAACGGGGGTCCTTATAAAGCGGCGTTACCACCCGCACGGGCAAGCCGCACCGTGCCAGGGCTTTTTGCGATTCGTGGGTTCGAAGCGCTTCTAGCGAGTTATGCGCGGCTGAAAGGCTCACGCCAAGATCGACGCCGTCCGCCCCCACGCGACCGAGCGCGTCCAGAGCGCCGGATAGCGGGATCGGGCCAAACATCCATGTGTGTACGAGCTGCTCCAGCATTGCAGTTAGTTTCCCTCCACGACGGCCTTGATATCCTCTACCAGCAGCTGCGGAGCTGTGATGACCGGCAAGCCTGTAAGCTCCGTCACCTTCGCGGCGTTTTGCTCGATCGAGCCCTGGGCGAAGACGATGACGTCCTGATTGCGCACGGTTTGCGCCAACTCCAGAATATAGCGGTCGTGGGTTTCCATGTCGCCGCTCATCATGGCTTCGAACGCGCGGATATCGTAGCAGGAATCGACGTTAACGCCGCGGCCGGCCTCGCGCGCCGCGCGCTCGACGAGGGCGACGGTGGCTTTGACGGCGCTGGGCGCGGACGCGAGCACCATAATACGCTCGCCTTTCGCGATGGCCTCCGAGCCCAGGCGCTTATCGATTTGCAGCACGGGAACAGAAAACAGGCCCTCCAGCTTTTGCACATAGGGCGAAAGCGAGGAGCAGACCACGGGAATGCAGACGGGCCTAGCGAGCTCGGCGCTTTTGAGCGTGAAATACAGCCGGTTCAGGTTTTCGGTGGAGAAGCAGCCGATCTCGTTGGGATTGGACGAAAAGAAGGTGTCCAGGATATTGTCGATCTTGACCTCCTCGTCCAGCGCCGCGCGCAGCCGCTTTTCAAAGCGCAGGTACATGGTTTGGACGGTATGTACCAGGATGATCTGTTTCATGTTGACGCGTCCTTTCTCAGCCGTTTATCATATACCCGCGAATGACGTCCACCATACTATCATAGCCCTTCAAAAACTGCATCAGCGTCCTGCGCGTCGCGCCAAAGCCGTCAAACTCCTCCGCTGTCATGCCGTCCGGCTCATAGGCGCGCCGGAAATCCGGGAAATGCTTCGTTAGCTGGTTGAGAACTTTTGGATCGACCGGGATGTCTATACGGTTTTCCACGGTGACGTCGCTTTCCGCGAAGCGCTTGATCCACCTGTGCGGGATGGTCATCGAGACATCGCCGCCGATAAGCTCGGACCAATGGAAATGGTTGCGATAGGCGGCGGCTAGGAGCCTGGTTTTATACCCCTTTTCACGGTATATACGATACGCGTTCTTGAAGACGGCGACGCCGGACATATCGATGGAATGCGGGTCAACGATGATATCATGCTTGTTCATCACCTCGCGAAGCCAATCCTCTATGCGGCCGACCATGATCGTGCAAACCGGGTGGAGCGCGGAATTATCCAGCCCCTCTTTTTCACGGCGGTCAAGGCCGCGTTCCACTGCCTCGGCCACGGCGAGCGCCTGCGGTACCGTAAAGGAAACGGTTGCGTTGATATTGACGCCTTGGTAGACGGATTCCTCCACCGCCTTGACTCCGGCGCTCGTGACCGGCATCTTCACCATGATATTGGGGGCGAGGCCCTTAAAATGTACGGCCTGATTTATGATCGCCGCCGTGTTGCGATAGTATTTGGCGTTGGTCTGGATCGAGATGTAGCCTTCCTTGCCGCCGGTGGCCTCGAATACGGGCTCGAGCAGCTTTGCGCCGTCCACGGCCATGCTTTCGTTGAGCAGCCAGGCGATTTCGTCCTCGGTAGCTGTGGGGTTTTCGGCTATGAGCGAGCGGATGCGGTGCACATAGGCTTCGAGCTCCTGCTCGAGCACCTGCCCGACGATGACGGGGTTGGTCGTAGCGCCTACCGCGCCGTGTTCAAGAGCGTAGGTAAGCTCCCCGATCGAGCAGCTATCGTTCCAAAAGTGCGTTGGCGTCGTCACCGCCATTTCATGCATGGGGCTTTTATAGGCGTCCATTATTATTTCCTCCAGATAATACTTTTGATGCTAGGTTATACGATGACTAATTCTCTAATCTTGTAGGGGCCGACGCCCTCGGCGGCCCGTGATCGTCCATAACGCGGCGCGCCGGGGGCGTCGCGCCCTACAAAAAGCGCTAAATTATCGCATACTAGTTATGCTGGACGCCATATATGGCGTCCATGCACGCGGGCGAACACAGTTCGCCCCTACAGGACGTTTTAGGCTTCACGCCACGCTTGGGAAACGAACTCCCGCGCGATGCGGATACCCTCCAAGCCGCGCCCGCTCGCCTCCTCAATACAAAGCCAGCCATCGAAGTCGTACTCCTTCAAGCGGCGGAACACCTCGCGGTTCGGTACTGCGCCGGTTCCGATCGTGACGGGGGAGAAGCGGCCCTTTTCCGCCATGTCGGTGATGTGGATCGTCTCCACCATGTCGATCACCTTTTCCAACACCTCCAGCGTGTCAGATCCGTGCGCCGTGATGTTGCCGGTGTCATAGTTGAGGCGGATGCCGGTATCGCGGATCTTATCGCAGATTTCTAAGAATATCTCAGGCGGATAGCTGAAATCCACATGATCCCACGCGCCGGGCTTGGCGTGATCCTCATAGAGGAGTCCCACGCCATACTTTTCGCCGTACGGCGCGATCCTGCGAAAATTCTCCACCACGTGCCCGATGCCTTCGGTAATGCCCATTCCGGCGTGCGCCTGCCCGGCCAATACGCGCAAATAGCGAATGCCAATCTCGGAGGAGAGCGCCGTATCCGCGATAAGGTATTCCAATTCCCGCCCGCGCTGTACGGGGTCGGGATGCGTAAAGTCGGGATAGGTCGTCATCATGACGATAGGCAGGCCGACCGCTTCGAGCTCGTTTCTGAGCTTGCTAAGATATGTGGGCGTGCGGTTCTTCAGGAACATAATGCTGATGTCTATACCGTCGTAGCCCAGCCGCTTGGCATCCTTGGCCCAGCCGGCGATATCCATTGAGCCGGAGCAGATGCTGTCAAACAGCGATACCGGCAAACAACTAATCTTCATAAATCTCCTTAATATTAGGACGCTATTCTTCCTCGCCGGTCAAATTCCAGCTGAACATTTTATAAAAGGGCTTGCTCTTGCGGCGGCGGAAATCCGCCATGTCCTTCTTCGACCAGTCGAAGATGCCCTGCCCGGTTTTGGGGCCGAGGTCGCCCCGCTCGCACCGCTCGGTGAGCACGCGCTGCGGACGGCTGGCGGCGCATAGCGATTCGAAGAGATAGCTCTGGACATTATGCTGCAAATCCAGTCCGCAGCTGTCGTAGTATTCCAAAAGCCCGACCGAGGAGAAGCGCGGGCCGAAGCTGTTTAGAACCGTGCGGTCGATATCCTCGGGGGAGCAGACGCCGCTTTCCACCAGATGAAGCGCCTCGCGGTACATCGCGTGCATCAGCCTGTTGCCGATAAAACCGGGGACGTCCTTGTCGATAAGAACGATCTCCTTTTTCAAACGCCTGAGCACAGAAAGCGTCGCGTCCGTGGCTTCGTCGGAGGTCGCCTTGCCGCGCACAACCTCCACCAGCGGTATCAGGTGCGCGGGGTTCCAAAAGTGCGCGACCAGCAGCCGCTCCTTGTGTTTAAGCGACTCCGCGAGGCTGTTGGGCGACAGGCCGGATGTGATCGACGCGAAAACGACGCCGGACTCGCATACTGCCTCCAGCTGGCGGTAGACCTCGCGCTTGACGTCCTCGCGCTCCAGCACCGCCTCGAAGATAAAGTCCGCCTTGCCGCCATGCTCGAAGCCGGTCAGCGCCGATACGCGCGAGAGCGCCTCGTCGGCCTGAGCGCGGCTCATGAGCTTTTCCCGTACCAGCTCGTTATAATCCGCGCGGACGTTGGCCAAGCCCTTCTGACATTCTTCCTCGCTGATGCCCATCATGATCACGTTATAGCCGTTACCGGCGCACAAGGCCGCCGTATCGCCGCCCATCAGGCCCGTGCCCGCTATACCGATCGTTCGGATGTCACGCATTTTAGCCTCCAAGATAGCTTTTAATCACGGTTTCATTGTTCAAAAGTTCCTTAGCGTCGCCTTCGAGCACGATCTTGCCGGTTTCGATGACATAGCCCCGATTGGCGGCGTTCAAAGCCACCTTGGAGTTCTGCTCTACCAAAAGGATAGGAATGCCCTCGCTGTTGATATCGCGTACGATAGAGAACACCTCTTTGATGATCAGCGGCGCGAGTCCCAGCGAGGGTTCGTCCATCAAAATGATCTTGGGCCGCGCCATCAGCGCGCGGCCGATGGCGAGCATCTGCTGCTCTCCGCCCGAGAGGGTGCCGCCGTACTGCTTTTCGCGCTCCTTCAGGCGTGGGAAGCGGCGGTATACCTCCTTTAGGGTATCCTGCGCCCCGTCCTTCACGCCGTACGCGCCCATCTCCAGGTTTTCCTTAACGGTCAGATGCGGGAAGATTTTGCGCCCCTCCAGCACCTGAATGAGCCCGAGCTTGGCGACGTCATGGGGCCTTATACCGTTGAGCCGCTTGCCGCCGAAAAGAATCTCGCCGCTTTGGGGAGCGCCCAGCAATCCCGACACCGCTTGCAGCGTCGTCGTTTTGCCCGCGCCATTGGCGCCGATGAGCGCGATGATCTCGCCGTCGTCAATCGTGAGGCTGATACCGCGAAGGGCCTGAATACCGCCGTAGGCGTAGCGGAGATCCTTCAGCTCCAGAATATGTTCCATCATTCATCCCCCCCGCCCAGGTACGCGGCGATGACCGCCTCGTTCGCCTGTACTTCGCCCGGCGTCCCTTCCGCAATCTTTTCGCCGAAGCTCAGCACAAAGATGCGCTCCGCGATATCCATAACCAGCCGCATCTCGTGCTCCACTAAAAGTATGGTGAGGCCGAAATCCTCGCGGATCTTATGGATAAGCTTGGACAGCGAGCGCTTTTCGGTCGTATTCATGCCCGCGGCCGGTTCGTCGAGCAAAAGGAGCTTGGGATTGGAGGCAAGGCCCCTGCAAATTTCCAGCAGCCGCTGGTTCCCATAGGAAAGGTTGCGCGAGACGACGTCGGTCTTATCGGACAGGCCGACGTACTCTATGAGCTTATGGCAGCGCGCAAGCGCTTCCTTCTCCTCGCGGCGCTCGGCTCCAGTGTGGAACAGGCTCTGCCAAAATCGCGCGTTCAGCTTAGGATGCATCCCCACCATGACGTTTTCCAGCACGGTCATGCTGCGGAATAGGTTGATGTTCTGATAGGTTCTGGAGATGCCGAAGTTGTTAATCTTGAAAGGCGGCTGCCCTTGTATCTCCTTGCCCTCAAAGATTATCTTTCCATTGGTTGGCACCAGCGCGCCCGAAATCATATTGAACAGGGTGGTCTTCCCCGCGCCGTTCGGCCCGATCAGCGCGCAGACGCTCCTTTCGGGCACCTCGAAGGAGACGTTGTCCACCGCCCGCAGCCCGCCGAATTGGATGACGGCGTCCTCAATCTTCAGGATTGCCCCCATCGGACGTCCCCCCTTTCTTGCCGCCGAACAGTGCGCGTATTTTTTGAATGATTCCCGCGAGGCCTTGCGGAACAAACAGCACCACCAGAATGATTAGCAGCCCGTATATCAGCATTTGATATTCGCCGAACGCCTGTATAAGCTCGCTGAAGACGCTCAGTATGCTCGCCCCGAGGATGGGGCCGATAACGGTGCCGCTTCCGCCGAAGAGCACCATCGTGATGAACATCGTCGAGGTTTGCCGCGTAAAGGTTTCGGGGCTGATATAGCCCATAAAATGCGCGAAGAGCGCGCCGGCCATCGCGGTATAAAACGCGCTGACGGCGAAGGCGATCGCCTTGTAGAGGCGTACGTTGATGCCCATGCCGCCGGCGGCCACGGTGTTCTCACGAATCGCGACAAAGGCGCGGCCTACGCGGGATTTGACGAGCATCTGTTTGAGAATAATGCCCGCCGCCATGAAGACGAAGACGAGCAGGAGGAAATGCGCGCGCTCCTTGATGTCGAAGCCGAATATCGTAAAGTGCGGAACGCCTGAGAAGCCTGTCGTGCCGCCCGTAATATCAGGGAAAAAGTTTACGACCAGCTGATACGTGATCTCCCCGAGGGCAATGGTGACCAGTGATAGAAACATGAAGACCAGCCGTGTAATGGGCAGCGCGAAAATGAACGCTATGAGCGTGGTCGCGATGCTGGCTACGAAGATGGTAATCCACGGATCCCAGCCAACCGTTTTGGAAAGGATCGCCGAGCCGTAGGCCCCCATCGCGTAGAACGCGGCGTGGCCCATCGAAATTTGCCCGGAATAGCCGAACAGGATATCCAGCCCGGACGCGATTATGATATTGAGGCCCGTCGTCGTCAAAAGCACCATCAGGTACTTCTCCGAGGACAAGGCGAATGGTATAAGGAATAGCGCGCATATGCCCGCAAAAGCGTAAATACGGCTGCGTGAGGCTTTATCTTTGATCATCCTTAGCCTCCTTTACTGCTCGATGATTTTAGCGTTGAAGATACCAGTAGGTTTAACGATCAGGAATGCGATTAAAATAGCGAATGAGACGAAATCCTTCATGTTGGACGAGATATAACCGGCGGCGAAGGTTTCGATAATGCCAACGACGAATCCGCCGATGACGGCGCCGAGCATATTCCCGTACCCGCCGATGACGGCGGCCGCGAAGCCCTTGAGCCCGATAGTCTGCCCCATGCCCATGTGTACGCCGTAAACCGGCCCGATGAGCAGCCCCGCCATCGCGGCGAGCATGATGGAGATGGCCCACGTCAGCCCTTTGGTAAAGGAGACGTTGATGCCGCAAACGGCGGCGGCGTTGGCTTCCTGTGCGGCGGCGCGCATCGCCGTGCCCAATTTGGTGCGGTTCATAAAGAATTGGAGCAGCAGCATACATACGATAGCCATTATGGTGCCCAGGATGGATTCGGGCGCGATACGCACCGGGCCAAGCTGTACGAACGAAGCCGAAAAGATGGACGGAAACATCTGCACGTCGCTGGAGAACGCTATAGAGGCGATGTTTTGCAATACAATTGAGATGCCAATCGTCACCAATACGATTTGAATAGCCCTGCCGCCTTTGGCCAATACGTTGCGAATGACCACTTTCTCCATCAAAAAGCCGGTCAGGAACATACTAAGTACGCAGATCAGCACGGCTATGGGGTACGGAATGTCATTATCCCGAAAGAGAAAAATTCCAAGAAATGCGCCTGTCATTAAAAATTCGCCATTCGCGAAGCTCATCAGGCCGGAGGCCCGGTAAATCAGGCTGCACGCAAGGCCCATAAGGCCATAGATCGCCCCGATCATAACGGCGCCCGTTAACAACGATAAAAACAATGACACCTTCCCCTTTCCTAAGCGCCGCACGCCCATAATGCGCTATCGGCATCGCCGGATCAATAGTATAGTTTGGCGAAAGAAGCCCCCGCCGAGCGCGTGATGGCTAAGGGGCTTCTTTCGCTGCCAGAGGTTATTCGCGCGGCAGAATTTTGCCGTCCTGAATCTTGTACCAGTTGACGGACGAGATGCCCTCGCCGTTTTCGTACGCGGCGTAGTTGAGCGTGCCTACAACGCCGTCGAAATCGCTGATCGCGTGCAGCGCGTCGCGAATGGCCGGGCCTTCGGTGCTTCCGGCGTCTTCGATAGCTCTGGCGATAACGCGAATGGCGTCATAGCTGCGGTAGGTATTGTCGCTAACGGGCAGTTCGTTGTACTTATCAACATAGGCGTGCAGGTAATGGTTGATCTGCGCTCCCGAGAAGGCGGGGTTGGCGTCGATATCTTCCACGCTGTCGGGCAGCAGATAGGCGGCGGTAAGGAAGCTGTTGTTGGCAGCGTCGCCGCCGATTTCACGCACCGGCGCGGCGGTGAAGGAGTTGTCGGAGTAAACGGGCTTATCATAGCCGGCCTGCCGGAGCTGCTTTAGGATCTGGCCGCAGTCGTTGGACCATGCGACGACAAATACGCAGTCGGGGTCGGCCGCCACGATCTTGGCGCACTGGGCGGTGAAATCGGTATCGCCGTCCTTATAGGTCTCCTTCGCGAGTACGGGGATGGCGTTGCCTTCGCCGACGATAAGGGCTTCCATATCCTTCACGGAGTTGTTGCCGTACTCCTCGTTGATGTTGAAGAAGGCGGTGGACGTCATGCCGTCCTGTTTCATCATCTGGAAGCAGCCTTCCGTTAGCCAGTAGCTGTTGGAGGTGGCTCTGAAGTAGTATTCCCAGCCCTGGGCAAGCCACACCACGCCAACCGCCGGGCCGACAGCGGGAACCTGAGCGCCGTTGACATACTCGCCGACGGCCATAGTGCTGTTGCTCGAGAGCGGACCAAAGACCACCGATACGTTATCCTGCTCGATCATGCGCGTGATGACCTTGAGCGATTCGTCCGGCTTGCCCTTGTCGTCATAGGTGACCAGTTCAATCGGCCTGCCCATTACGCCGCCGGCGGCATTGATCTCTTCCATCGCGATGATGGCACCGCGCTCGGAATCCTTGCCGGGGCCGGACTGGGTGCCGGTGAGCGTTACGGCGACGCCGATCTTAATGGGTTCCGTGTTGGCCGCTGCGGGCGCGGGCGCGGGTGCTGCGGGTTCTTGAGCTGCCGGAGCTGCGGGAGCGGCCTGGGCGGGTTCGGCTGGAGCGGGCGCGGCGTTGTTTGCCGGCGCTGGCGTACTGGGTGCACCGCCGCATCCCACCATCACCATAACCAGGGACAGGCACAACACGATCGCAAATGTTCTTTTAAGCATGTCTTTCCTCCTTAGATGTCTGATTTTTGAGATTTGTTTTCTGGTATCGATTTCATTTATGTGACAGCAACATATTACACTACATATAACGCGTTGTCAACAGCGAAAAAATGGTTTCTTATCAATGCAATCATGGACGGAAACATGAGTAAAATAGGGATAAATCGAGCATTGATGTACGAAGCTGTGTCTTAGAACAGAATTATGAATAACGTATTATTGACTTTCCAAGTTGCCGTGCCTATACTATGATACAGGTATCGATTTCAAAGCATGAATAACTTACTCGCGAAGCGCAGGCGATCGCCCGTAAAATAGGAGGGTTTCGATGAAAACCATTGTATTGGAGCATCCGAAAGAAATTCGCGTTCAAACCGATAAACAACCCGTGCCAGGCCCCGGCGAAGCGCTTATTAAGGTGCGCGCTCTGGGTATTTGTGGTACCGATGTCAACGCCTATAGCGGCAGCAGCGCGCTGGTAGAGTACCCATTAATCCCCGGACACGAAGCCGCCGGAGAAATCGTTACAATTAATGCTAACGAAAAAGCGCTAAAGCCCGGCGACCGTGTTATAATAGACCCATATATCTATTGTGGCGAGTGTATATCCTGCTTGAAAGGGCAAACCAACGCGTGCCGGAGTCTGCGCGTGCTTGGCGTACAGACCGGCGGCGCCATGCGTGAGTGGATTACTCACCCGGAACATCTTTTGCACCCCGTACCCGCCAACCTCCCCTGGGAGCACATCCCGCTGGCGGAGCCATTGACGGTTAGTTTGCATTCGCTGCACCGCGGCGGCGTACGCGAAGGGGAGACGGTGGCCATTTTTGGCGCGGGGGCTATCGGGCTGTTGGCCTCGCTGGCCGCCGCTATTTACGGCGCGCGCCCTATCCTTATCGATCCGCTCGCGTCGCGGCTGGAAAAGGCAAAGTCATTGGGGATAAAGGATGTCATCGACGTTTCGCGATTTTCCGCAGCGGAAGAGATATCCCGATTCACGGGCGGGCGCATGGCGGATGTGGTCATCGAAGCGTCCGGCGCGGCTAAAGCGATATCGCAGATAGTGGAAATCGCGGCGTACACGGGGCGCGTCGTCCTCGTGGGATGGCCCAAGGCTCCCACCATGCTCGATACCGCGCTTATTACCCGCAAGGAGCTGACTGTTCTCGGCTCGCGAAACAGCGCCGGAGAATTTGACGAGGCGCTAAGATTGTTGTCGGAGGGCGCTATCAAGGCGGAGGAAATACTCACAGAGGTGGTTTCCTTTGACGGTCTGCCCGCCGCGTTCGCGGCGCTGTGCGCCGATCCCGCCGATTATCTGAAGGTGGTCGCCGTTACAGGCTAAAAGCCGCGCGGCCTTGTACATTGAGCAGTTTGGAGAGGTTATGGCAAAGATCAAAGACGTCGCTCAATACGCGGGGGTATCGACTTCGAGCATATCCCGCTACTTAAACGCGCCGGACACGCTCAAGGCTGAGACGAGACGCAAGATCCAGGAAGCGGTGGAGCGGCTTAACTATTCCCCCAGCCCGATCGCGCGCAGTCTTCGTACTAAATCGACGAGTACGCTTGCGTTTATAATCCCGTCCCTTTCCAACCTGTACTATGTAGATATTTTTACCGCGCTGCACAGCGCGGCGACGGCCAGGGGATATACTGTCAACCTGCTTACCACCGATTACGATCCGGGAATCCTGAGAAAATACCTTAGCGAATTGCCGCAGCAGAGCGTCGATGGTATCATCATCGCCTTTCTGGACAACGATGACGTCATAGACGATATTCGCGCGGCGGGGGCGCAGGCGCCGGTAGTGCTTCTAACTTCCACGCCGAACCGTCAGGACTTCAGCTCTGTTTTTGTGGACGCCTGGGAAGGCGAAATGCGGGCTACAGAGCATCTTATCGAAAAGGGCTGCCGCAGGATCGCTTTTGTGGGCGGCGCACGCAATGGCCCTACGCTGGAAAAGCTCCGGGGGTTCGAGTCGGCTATGCGACGGCATGGCCTTACCATCGACCCGGCCATGTGTTATTTTGAGCACAATCACTTTACGACGGGCTTCTGGGCAATCCGCGAGTTTATCGCGAAGGATAAAATGCCCGACGGCGTGGTATGCGCCACCGACGACATCGCGATGGGCTGCGCGAAATACCTCATCCGCAGCGGTTATAAGGTACCGGAAGACGTGAAGGTCATAGGCTTTAACGGCATTACGCTTATCAATACCTACGAGCCGTCCATCTCGTCCATGCGGCATCCTATCGAAGCTACCGCTGAAGAGGTGCTGCAATTAATCTGCGTCAAAAGCCAGCATCCCGGAGCTAAGCATCAGCAGGTGACGCTGCACACCACGCTGGTCGTCAATCGTTCAACGGATCTCAACGCGCCGGAACGATTTCCAATGGAGTAAGTATTCACAAAAGAATAGACGATACGGGAGGAAACATCCATGAGTCAGACAAAAATATTATCCCCCTTTATTAATGGTCGGTTTGTCGAATCCAAGACAACTAAATTGATGGACGTCTTTAACGCGAGCACCGGCGAGGTCATCGCGAAAGCGCCCTGCTGCACAAAGGACGAGGTGGAAAGCGCCATCGAGTCGGCGCAAAACGCTTTCCCGGGCTGGGCGGCTACCCCTGTAACACGCCGGGTACAGGTGCTCTATAAACTGCGCGGCTTGCTCCTGGACCATTTGGAAGAGCTGACCGTCATGGTAGCCGACGAGAACGGCAAAGCCTACGGCGACGCTAAGGGCGACGTCCTGAAGGCGATTGAAGGCACCGAGCACGCCATTGCCGCCCCCGAGCTGATGATGGGCGAAAGCCTCATGGGCGTATCCAAGGGCGTGGATACAACGCTGTACCGCGAACCGCTCGGCGTATTCGCGGGGATTGTCCCCTTCAATTTCCCGGCCATGATCCCGATGGGCTGGATGACGCCCATGTGCGTCGCTCTGGGCAATACCATCGTCATAAAAGCGGCCAGCATGACGCCGATGACGGCGCTGCGCATCGCGGAGCTCTATAAAGAAGCGGGCTTGCCCGACGGCCTTAACGTCCTCACATGCTCGCGGACGGAGGCCGATATCTTCACCTCGCATCCCGGCGTAAAGGGCATCTCGTTCGTCGGCTCCACTGAGGTTGGCTTGGGCATTTACAGCCGCGCGGCAGCCAATGGCAAGCGCGTGCAGGCTCTCTGCGAGGCTAAAAACCACGCGCTAGTCCTGGAGGACGCTCCGATCGAGCGCACAGCCGCCGGTATCGTAAACGGCGCCTTCGGCTGCGCCGGCGAGCGCTGCATGGCGCTGCCCGCCGTAGTCGTGCAGGAGAGCATTGCGGACGAGCTGGTAGCCGATATCGTCAAGAAGGCGCTGGCGCTAAAAGTTGGCCGCGCATCCGACCCGAGCACTGACATGGGGCCGCTGGTGACGGCGGGCCATCGCAAATTCGTCACCGATTGGATTCAGAAGGGCGTCGAAGAGGGCGCGAAGCTGGTGCTGGACGGCCGCGATATTAAGGTGCCCGGCTGTGAGGGCGGCTTCTTTGTCGGCCCGACCATCTTCGACCACGTCACCCCCGGCATGAGCTGCGGCGACAGCGAAATCTTCGGGCCGGTGCTGTGCATCAAGCGAGTAAAGGATTTCGAAGAGGGGCTTGCCCTGATGAACAACAACCAATTCGCCAACGGTTCCGTCATCTTCACGCAAAACGGCTACTACGCCCGCGAGTTCGCGTACCGCACTCACGGCGGCATGGTGGGCGTCAATGTCGGCATCCCGGTGCCGGTGGGCTACTTCCCGTTTGCGGGGCATAAGCAATCCTTCTTTGGCGATTTGCACTGCTTGGGCAAGGACGCCGTGCGCTTCTTCACGGAGTCCAAATGCGTATCCACCCGCTGGTTCGACGAAGAGGAGATCAAACGCTCAAAGGTCGATTCCTGGGACGGCACGATTTAACAGCCGCCGTAAGCAAGCGGATACTTCCATTAATTTTCGGCCCCCGGCGATAGCAATCGGCCGGGGGTTCTCATATGAATTAATGGGAGGATAAATATATGGCCAATAAACAGTATTCGTACCAAGACATTCTCGACGGAAAAGGCGTTTGGAGCGATAAGGCTCCGCTCGAAAAATCCAGCGGCGTCGCGCAATTGCAAAGGGAGCTCGACAGTATCGGGTATCCTTGCGCCGACGCCGCGGGCGTTTTCGGCCCGGCGACTAAGGAGGCCGTGCGCAGCTTTCAGAGCGGCGTAACAGGCTTAAAAGCCGACGGCGTCGCCGGTAAAGCCACCTTGACCATGCTCAATAAGGTCAAAAGCTCAAAATACTATATCGATTACGGCACGCCTATGGCCGCGTTCGATTGGACTCCCGAAAAAATCCGTGGATATCCCGCGAATGACGTCCTTGCGCGTATCATCTACGCGGAGGATACGAACAACGACAAGGGGCAGCAGGGCGTAGCCTGCGTTATTAAGAATAGATCGGGCAGTGCGGCGTACAGGGCTTCCGGCGTCAGCGACCCGTATCTTGCCGTCGTCACTAAGGCCAGCCAGTATTCTACGGCAAAGGGCAATATCAACGCGGCCGCCCCTAAGCGCGGGCGTACCGGCGCGGCGGACGGCATCAATCCCTATTGGAAGAGCGCCGTCGATCTTGCGGAAACGCTGACCGCCGGGGGGAGCCTCGCGTATCCCGCTGGCAAGACCGTTAGCGGCATGAAAGTCTCTTCCGCCGCAAGGAAGATAACGAGCGGCCACTATATGCAGATAGGGAAATCCAAATACGCGCAGTACGTGAAGAAGGGCAGGGCGATGGCGGAGGTGCTGACGTTCGAAGCGGATCTGGACGGCTCCGGCAACGTGTTCTTCTTAAAATAGGCTAAACGGCAAATAAAAAGCGCGGGGCTATAGCGTATGCTATAGCCCCATCAAAACTCAGTGCCGTATTTCCAACCCCTCATTATGAGATCGGATATAGTATAGCCGTTTTTCTTTCGGCTTATGCCAACCGCGCGCAAAGACATGTTCTCTTCGTTTTTCCGAAAGGCCGGGCGGCTTTTTGGGCGGCCATTATGCTATAATATGCAGGGAGAAGCTTAAGGAGATATCTATGCTTAGTATTGTTCGCGCGCGAAGGGTTTTGGCTTTGACGCTGCTGCTGGCCTTGTTTGCGGGGTGCGCGCCCATGCGGACTGACGTAACGCCGGGGGCGGCCGCAACGCCTGCGCCGGCTTTAACACCTTCGCCGAGTATTGCCCCTGTTCCTACGCCTAGCCCCGCCCCGCAGCCTGAGTATCGTTTGATCGAGACGGAATCAGTGCCGGAGCCTGAGCAGGAGCCCAGGGATATCTTCGGCGAATGGGCCGGCTACATCAGCCAAGCCGGGTCGGAGTTCCCGTACGCGGAGGTTCCGACATACGCCGCGAAGCTGAACATTGACGATCAGGGCGCGTGGCTCTCGTTGGACTTGCTGCAAGAATCTCTCATGGACAAGCCGGTCGGCGGCGGTCTGCCGCTTTCATACGCGCGGGCGGGCGAAGCGGCGCTGGCCTTCAGCGCAGGAGGATACGCCTATCGTCAAGGCGATATGCCGCTTAAAGAAGGCGACGGCTTTACGCTGACCTATCATCCGTTTTATACCGAAGAGGAGCGTGAAAGCTCGCCCGTCGCGGGGAGCAGCCCGGCCTTCTATAGCGCCACCGGCGACACGCACGATATGCTCTGCGGCACATGGGAGGGATGGACGCTGTCCTTCACGCGTTTGGAGAGCGAGGCGGCGACGAACGAGCTGCAGGAAAGGCGTATCTGGCCCCGCTGGGATTTGAGCTTCAGCAATCTCGACAACAATGTGCGCGGCGTCTACAGCTTTGGCGAGACGGGCGCGGACAACAGCAATACGACAAACATCTTCGTATTTACCGATCAGGCGGGCTATGAGCGCATCCGCTATAACTACAACGAGCTTTTCGTTCCGCAAGGTCTGCGCGGAGCGGGCGTATTCATGGAGATGGAGCCGGTTTGGAGCCTGGGGCTTGGCATGTCGCAAACGCCGGTATGGGAAACGCTGTATACATTGAATACCGGGACAGGCGCGTTTGAGGACGTCTCGGAGCGCTACAGAGGGTATTACCGGGACGAGATATTGCCCGAAGCGGAGCGGACGCTGCTCTACGAGCGCTGCGAAGCCCTTTCGGAGCCGGATTACAACGCCGCAGAGGAATACGAGCGCTATTACAGTATGGCCTATAGCGCGGCCTTCGGGCAAGCGCCAAGCGAGCTGCCGCAGCTGCCGGAACCCGAAGCGAATTCCGAAACGGTATCCGCCGATATGGACGGCGACGGCGAGGACGAGACCATACAGGTCATGTTCTTCGATTTCAGCGCGGATCAGGACGGCGGCGTTGGCGTTTGGTTCAACGTGGACGGCGAGTGGGATATCGCCTATATACTCTCCGGCGATACGGTAGAACGCGAGATCAGCGTCGTCGATTGGGACGCCGAAAAGCCCGGCGTCGAGCTCGCCTTTGAAAGCCTGGTGCTGGACGATCGCCGTGTGGAGCTTTTCACATTATCGGACGGCAAGGTGAAGCGCCTGACCAACGGGCCGATCGCGGGCAGCGTGCTTCATCCAGGGGCGGAGGACGCTATAGCGTTCAACGGCGACGGCACGGCGACGGGATACGCCCGCCCGTGGTTCGCGCCGCGGCTGCTCATGGAGATGCGTTATGCCGCGATGACGGATGAGCATTACGCGGGGCTTATCGACAGCGTTCCGCCGGAGGACGGGCTGTATAGGCTGCTGCCCGGCGAGCCGCTCGTCCTGAAGGAGCCGTTTGAAGCCTATTTGCAGGGAACGGACGCGCAGCGCATCGAAATCTTCGCGGGGCAGCGCATAACGCCGGCGTTTTCGGACGGCTGGCTGTTCTGGGGCGAAACTGCGAGCGGCCAGGCGTTCTATGCGGATTGCGATACGCCCGAGCGGTACCCGGTGTTCGAATAGGCTATAGTATAGAAGGAGCCGGACAATGTGTAACCTAAAAGCAAACCTCGATAAGCTGCATACGACGGAGCTGGGCGCTGAGCGCATAAAGCGCAACCTCGGGCTGCAATCGGGCGACGTTGTCCTATGGTGCAAGAATTTCATACGGGAATCGGATATAATCATCGGGCAGCGGAAGAATTGGTATGTGTACGGCGGCGGCATCGCGTTGACCGTAAACCGGCATAGCTATACGGTTATTACCGCGCATAAGCTCAACGCCAAAGTGCGCTCAATGGCGGAATCGGATTATGCTTGCCTCCCCGAGTTTCTGTATCAGGCGCTTTTTGTGCCTGATGGAGCGCAGCCGCCGCCGAGGGAAGCCGTCAACCTGCCGGAGATAGATATCTATATCAAGGACTTTGGCGCTCAGCGCGGCGACCTGGGCGTGGTTGCCGAGCAGAACGGCCAGATAATCGGCGCGGCCTGGACGCGCATTATTCCCGCCTACGGGCACATCGACGCCGAAACGCCCGAGCTGGCGCTGTCGATATTGCCGGGGTTTCGAGGCTGTGGAATCGGAACGAAGCTGATGAAGAAGCTATTTGACGTCTTGCGCGATAACGGCTTCACCAGGACCTCGCTTTCCGTTCAAAAGGATAACCCGGCGTTTCGGCTTTATCAGCGGCTGGGATATCGGGTCGTGGAGGAAAAGCGCGAGGACTATCTTATGATCAAGGATTTGTGAACCAAATGGACGGCGGCATGACGAAACTCATGGTATATCACGATGATCACGGCTGGAAATACGATCTAAAGAAAAATGTATAACGCAAAAAAATAATACAAAAAATGCTATATGCGTATTGACAGGTTTAAAGCGCAGCGCTATAATGCGAAGCAAGGTACTAGACATCGTAAGGATGCTTGCAATAGCGGGCGAAAGGAGCGACAGTATGAATCCGCAATTTAAGAAGGGTGTTTTGGAGCTGTGCGTGCTGGCGCTGCTGGCGCGGAAGGACTGCTACGGGTTCGAGCTGGTGTCGCGCGTCTCGCGCAGCGTGGTCATGTCCGAGGGGACTGTGTATCCGCTGATGAAAAGGCTCAGGGACGAAGGGCTGCTCAATACGTATCTGAAGGAATCCAGCGAGGGACCGCCGCGCAAATACTACAGGCTGACGGACAACGGGCGGGCGAAGTACGCCAGCTTGCTCGCCGAGTGGCGCGCGTTTACACAAGGCGTGGACGATATCATTGAGGGGAGGCAGTCGGCGTGACCAGGGCGGAATATATGATCAGGCTAACGGATAAATTGGGCAACCTGCCGGAGGGCCGCAGGCGGGAGATCGTCGAGGAAATTCTGGCGCACTTCAACGACGGCGGCAGCGAGGGCATCTCCGACGAGGCGCTCGCGGAAGGGCTCGGTTCGCCGGAGCTGCTCGCGAAGGAATACCGCGCGGCGTACGCCTCCGAACAGGCGAGCATCAAGCCCTCGATCGGCAACGTCATGCGCGTCGTTTGGGCCGGCATCGGCATGGGGATGCTGAATCTCATCTTTGTAATACCCATCGCGGCCGTGCTGTTTGCGGTGTGGATTTCGCTTGTAGCGACGGGCGGCGCTATGGCCCTCGCGGGGACGCTGTCTGCGATACTGTCGGCAGTGAGCCTGATAATACCAATCCCGTTCATCGCTGTCGGCTACCCGCTTGCGGCGGTCTTTGCCTGCCTGATGATCGCCTCGCTCGGCGGGCTGATATTGATCGGCTCGCTCCGACTGGGAGGGGCTTGGGGCAAGTTTACCGCCAAATACGTTCGCACTAATATCGAAATTATTTCCGGCAGGAGGAAACAAAATGCGCAGGAGTATTAAACCGCTCGTCATCGCACTCGTCTGTATTTTCGGCGTCAGCGCTATTATAACGGGCATATTTTTCGTCACGCGCGGGTTTTCCGATATACGCGATTACGGCTACATCGGCGGCGCGAATTCGCAGCCTTACGCCGAAAGCTGGTCGCTGCCGTTTTCACAGGGGCAGGGCGTGAGCGTAGACGTATCGGAGGTAAACGTAAACATCATGGCGCACGACGGCGCGGCCGTTGAAGCGGCGTTCGAGGGCACGCGCTCGCCAGACAGCCGGGGTGAACTGCCCTACATCGAAGCCGTTGCCGATGGGAACCGCGTCGTACTGCGCGAACGGTACGCCTCGGGGAATACCTTCAGCATCGGGCTGTTTTCCAGCAGCGGCGCTATACGCGGCACGCTTACGGTGCTGATTCCGCGCGTTCATATCGGCGAGTTCTATGTCGATGCGTTCTCGGGCAGCGTAGCGGCTTCGGATATCGACGCCGATAGGGTGACCGTAAGCACGTCCAGCGGCTATATCAACCTCGCGAACGTCTCGTCGTACAACGACCTGTCCGCCGAATCGTTCTCCGGCGAGCAGATCCTTTCGGGACTGACCGCGAAGGATATCACGCTTAACGCCTCCAGCGGCAGGATCGGCTTGACCTCGTTAAGCGCGGCGTCGCTTCATATGGAGACCTTCAGCGGCGCGATGGACATCTCGGGCGCGACGATAGACGGCGAAGCGACCTTAAACGCCTCCAGCGGGAGCATCACGCTCACGAATGTCAACGCGGGCAGCCTGTATACCGAGCAGTTCAGCGGCAAGCTCAATCTAAACGGTGCGCAAATTTACGGCGCGGCCAGCCTGAATACGTCCGACGGCGCTATTACCGGCCAAAACGTGAGCATACAGGACTTGACGTTTGAGACGTTCTCCGGCGCGGTCAATATAGACGGGCTTACGTCCGGCTCCATACTCGGCGAGACGTCCTCCGGCGCGGTCGATTTAAAGCTTGAAAGCGGCAGCAGCGCTGATATCAAGACGTTCTCAGGAGGCGTCGCGCTCGCATTCCCTCGAAACGCGGGCTACAATTACGCGCTCGACACCTTCAGCGGAAATATGACGATCGACGACGGCGGCGCGGGTAACAACGTCACCGAAAAATCCAAAGACGAAATGCGCGGAAGCGTCGGGGGCGGCGGAAACGCCGTCAATATTGAAACGTCGTCCGGCGCGATATCGATCACGGCGCAGTAGGGGCGGCTCTGGATCCGATATTATTCCGCATTGGGCAGCGCCCAATGCGGAATGCTAATGTGCGCTAATACGCGGCGCGCCCTGCAATTATTGCGATGATCTCGCGGACGCGCAATGCGCGCCCCTACAGTAAAGAAGAATTAAGGCGCATTTGTAGGTCACGGGCGAACACAGTTCGCCCCTACAGAAATTTGTTTTCCATAAGAGAGAAGTGTTGCTGTGCTCTTATTTAACTTTCTCCGCGATATCCGCAATACGCTTCCGCGCCTGATCTCAGTCATAGCCGTTACCGCGCTGGGCGTAACGATCTTTCTCGGCTTGCGGGGCATAGGCGCGAATTTGCAGTATGCCATCGACGCGTACCTGAGCAAGGCCGCCGTCAGCGATCTCTGGATAACGGCGGATGACGCCGACGTGCGCGACGTGCGCGCCCTGCGCGCGCTGGGCTCCGTCGCGGACGTATCGCCGCGGGTGTCGCTTTCGGCGAAATGGTCAGTGGACGAGGACGTTCGCCTGACGCTGCATACGTTTGCGGGCGGTATAGCGCAGTGCGTCCCATATATCGAGAGCGGACGGCCTCCCGAAAACCCGCGCGAATGTATGCTCTCGGCCTCGTTCGCGAAGGCGCGGGGACTGAGGCTTGGCGAGCGGCTTGCGCTCGAATACGAAGACCGGCAATTGAAATATGTGATTACGGGGCTGATCATCTCGCCGGAATACGTCTATAACGTCAGCGGCGCGGAGATAGCGCCTAATCCGGCGAAAAACGGCTATCTGTTCGTTCCGGAAAGCGCCGTCTCCACGATTTACGGCGAGTACGCCTATAACGAAATATTGGTGAAAGCCAAAGAGGGCGCTTCGATAGACGCGCTAGCCGCGGGCGTCAAGTCCGTCCTGGGGGAGCGCTGCCTGGCGGTATTGGAATTCGAGGACAACGGCCGCGCCCACTCGATCTACGACGAGAAGGACTCGATCGAATCGATGGCGGCGACGTTTACGGCGCTGTGCTTCCTGACGGCGGCGCTTATAATGTTCACGACGATGCAGCGCATAGTCGAAAACAGCCGCCCGATGATCGGCACGCTCAAAGCCCTCGGCTATTCGAACGGGCGCATCATGTTCTATTTTCTGGGCTACGCGCTGTTAGTCGCCGCCCTCGGCTCTCTGCTCGGCATACTGCCTGGGCAGGCGTTTACGGACTTTTTTATGGCCGATATTATGGCGGCCTACGAGCTGCCGCCGCTTAACTTCTATATGGATTGGACGGAGCTCGGCGTAGCCGCCGCGTTATCGGCCGCCAGCTGCCTGGGGACGGTGCTGATAACGCTCCTGCGCGAGCTGCGCGTTTGCCCGGCGCAATGTATGCGCCCTAAGCCGCCGGAGAAGAGCCGCCGCAATATCATCGAGCGCAGCCCGCTTTGGCTGTTGCTGGGCTTTTCGGCCAAAACCGTCGTGCGCAATATCTTTCGGAACCGTATGCGCGCGCTGATGTGCGTCGTCGGGGTTTCGCTGTGCATGGCGCTGGTCGTCACGGGGCTGGGTGCGAGCGATACGTTCGTGACGTTTCAGGACGATCTGTTCGCCAAGCTGTACCGCTATGATCTACAGGTCGCTTTGGGCGGAACGGTGTCGGAGCGGGAGGAGCGGCATATCGCGCGCATGGAGGGCGTAAAGCGGCTCGAAGCCGAGATGGCGCTGCCCGTCGAGGCGTTTGCCGTCAATTCACGGCGCGATACGCAGATCCATGTACTGGAGGACGAGATGGCGCTGATGGTCATCGACCAGGAGGCGGGCGCCTCCATGACCATGCCGAGCAAGGGCGTATTCGTGGCAAAGCAACTGTTTAACGACATGGGCCTTTCGCTGGGCGAGGCGCTCACGCTTCGGCTCATCGGCGCGCGCGAAACGCATACGCTGCCCGTATTGGGCGTCGCGCCCAACGTCAGCGGCGTCTATATAGGCCGGGCGCTTTGGCGGGAGCTGGGCGAGGGCTACCGCCCCAGCCTGCTGTATCTATCGGCGAACAACCCGGGAACGCTCAAGCGCGCGCTGGAAGAGTATGACTTCGTGCAGTCCGTCATGCTCAAGCAGGAGCTCGTCGCCGCGATGGAGGAGCAGCTCGCGTCGAACAATATCATTTCGGTCATGATGATCGCCGCCGGGGGCGTGTTGGCGTTCGCAGTGTTATATTCGCTGGGCGTCATGAATTTTTACGACCGCATCCGCGATCTAGCGACGCTGAGCGTTTTGGGCTTCTATCCAAAGGAGATACGGCAGCTTATCCTGTCCGAAAACATGATCTTTACGATTTTCGGCATAGGGTTTGGCGCGCTCTTGGGCCTGCCGCTGCTGGAAAACATCCTGGGCGGCGAAGCCGGCGATACGCTTTCGTTTGTGCCGGTCGTTCTGCCTCTGTCCTACGCAATATCGGCGGCGCTTACGCTCGTATTCTCGCTGCTGGTCAATCTCGCGCTGGGCCGCAAGACGAAGAAGATCGACATGCTCGGGGCGCTCAAAAGCGTCGAGTAGGGACCGACGCCCCCGGCGGCCCGCTACCCAAGCGGAGTCCGTGTCCCCGGTGATACCCTGTATCGTCGGCGTCGTATTTTTCCTGCGAGGGCGCTGGCGGGGGCGGCGTATGCCGAAGCTGGATTAAAAAATCCTGTAGGGGCGAATGCCGCTCGCCCCTACAGGATTTCTATTTGAACAGACTTACTCCTCCGCGTCCTCGCCGTTTTCGTCCTCTTCGTCGTTCCTCGGCGCCTTCGCGACGGATACCAATTTCGTCTCTTCATCTACGCGCATGAGCTTTACGCCCGAGGCCGAACGCGAGAATATGCTGACCTGATCGGCGTTGACGCGGATGATCGTTCCGTCGTCACGAATCGCGATTAGATCCTCTTCGCCCGTGACCATCTTCATCCCGGCGACGTCGCCCGTCTTTTCGTTTAATCCGATGAGCTTGACGCCCATGCCGCCGCGCCCCTGCATACGGTACGCGTCCTCGGGCGTACGCTTGCCCATGCCGTTTTCCGTAACCGTGAGCACATACGCGCCGGGAATTACGCGCTCGATATCCACGACGGAATCGTCGCCGCGCAGCTTCATCGCGCGCACGCCCGTCGCCGTGCGGCCCATAGAGCGCACGTCGTTTTCGTGGAAGCGGATCGACGCGCCCTTTTTCGTGCCGAGCATGAACTCGTCGTCCCCGCCGGAGAGCAATACGCCGATCAATTCGTCTCCCTCGCGCAGGTTCTGCGCGATCAGGCCGCCCTTGCGGATGTTGTCGAAGGCCGAAAGCTCGGTTTTTTTGATTACGCCGTATTTCGTCGCCATGACGAGATAGCGGTTCGCGGCGTTCGCGGCGTCTTCTTTTGTTATCGGAATCAGCGCCGTCACCTTCTCGCCGCCCGCGAGCTGTAATAAATTGACGATCGCCGTGCCCTTCGCGCCGCGCCCCGCTTCCGGGATTGAATAACATTTGATCCTGAACGCGCGGCCGAAGTTCGTGAAGAACAGGATGTTGTTGTGCGTGCTGGTCACGAAAATCTGCTCGACGAAGTCCTCCTCGCGCGTCGCGAGGCCGCTGATGCCCTTGCCGCCGCGTCGCTGCACGCGGTACGTGTCGGAGGGCAGGCGCTTGATGTAGCCGAAGTGCGTCAGCGTAACGGCCATCTCGCCCTCTTGGATCAGCTCGTCCATGTCGAGGTCGTCGAACACCTGCGTGATCTCCGTGCGGCGGTCGTCGGAATAGCGGCGCTTTATCTCCAAGATCTCTTCTTTGATGATTGAGTAGACGAGCGCGTCGTTCGCGAGCACCCTGCGGAGGTATTCGACGGTCTTCAGCAGCTCTTCCAGCTCCTCGCGCAGCTTATCGACCTCGAGGCCCGTCAAGCGCTGCAAGCGCATATCGAGGATGGCCTGCGCCTGCTTGTCGGAGAACTCGAACCGCGCGATCAGGCGCTCCTTCGCCTCCGCGCCCGTACGGGACGAGCGGATCGTCCTGACTACCTCGTCGATATTGTCGAGCGCCTTTATAAGCCCCTCTACGATATGCATTCGCGCCTCGGCCTTGTCGAGGTCGAACTTAGCCCTGCGCACGACCACGTCGCGCTGATGCGCTTTATAGTGCTCCAATACTTCCTTCAGGTTCAGCACCTTCGGCTCGTCGTCCACGAGCGCGAGCATGATGACGCCGAAGGTCTCCTGCATGGACGTATGCTTGTACAGCGTATTCAATACGACGCTCGGATTCGCGTCGCGCTTGATCTCGATGACGATGCGCATACCCGCGCGGTCGGATTCGTCGCGCAGGTCGGAGATGCCCTCGACCTTTTTCTCATGCACCAGCTCCGCGATGCGCTCGACGAGGCGGGCCTTATTGACTTGATACGGAATCTCGGAGACGATGATGCGCGCCCTGTCGCGCTCGTCGGTTTCGATCTCGGCGCGCGCGCGCACGACTATGCGGCCGCGGCCCGTGCGGTACGCGTCGCGGATGCCCTGCGTACCCATGATGATGCCGCCCGTCGGGAAATCCGGCCCGGGCATATACGCCATCAGCTCTTCCAGCGAGATATCGGGGTTATCAACGAGCGCCACGAACGCGTCGATCGTCTCGCTTAAATTGTGCGGCGGGATGTTCGTCGCCATGCCGACGGCGATGCCGTTCGTCCCATTTACGAGCAGATTCGGGTAGCGCGCCGGCAGGACCAGCGGCTGCACTTCGCTTTCGTCGAAGTTCGGACCGAAATCCACCGTCTTTTTTTCGATGTCGCGCAGCATCTCCATCGAGATATGCGAGAGCTTCGCCTCGGTGTAACGCATAGCCGCGGGCGCGTCGCCGTCCACGGAGCCGAAGTTGCCGTGCCCCATGACGAGCGGATAGCGCGTGGAGAATTCCTGCGCCATGCGCACCATAGCGTCGTACACGGACGAATCGCCGTGTGGGTGGTATTTGCCCAGGACGTCGCCGACTATACGCGCGCTCTTGCGGAACGGCTTGTCCGGCGTAAGCGAAAGCTCGCTCATCGAATACAGGATGCGCCTGTGCACGGGCTTCAGCCCGTCCCGCACGTCCGGCAGGGCTCTGTTGATTATGACGGCCATCGCGTAGGAGATGAAGGATTTCTTCATCTCCTCCTCGATATTTATAGGGACAATGCGATTATCCACGAATTAGCAGTCCTCCAAAATTATATCTGTGGGGAAACCACCCACATGTGGGGGCGATTCGTAATCGCCCGCGTATTATCGAAACCTTTGCGTAAACTGCGGGCGATTTCGAATCGCCCCTACAGCGCAAACCCTTACACGTCTAGGTTCGCCACAAGCTTGGCGTTATCCTCGATAAATTCCCTGCGCGGCTCGACCTTATCGCCCATGAGCACCGTGAAGATTTCGTCCGCCGCGATAGCGTCCTCCATCGAGACGAGCAGGAGCGTGCGCGCGCCGGGATCCATCGTCGTATCCCAGAGCTGCGTCGAGTCCATCTCGCCCAGGCCCTTATAGCGCTGGATACCCGCCCTTGAACGATCCGGGAAGCCTGAAAGCGTCTCCTCAAGCTCCTCGTCCGAGTAGGCGTAGGTTTCGGTCTTGCCGTAGTCGATCTTGTACAGCGGCGGCTGCGCGATATATACATGCCCGAGCTCGATGAGCGGGCGCATATAGCGGTAGAAGAACGTCAGCATCAATATGCGGATATGGCTGCCGTCTACGTCGGCGTCCGTCATGCAGATGATCTTATGGTAGCGGAGGCGCGCCGGGTCGAATTCCTCGCCGATGCCCGCGCCGAAGGCCGTGATCATCGCCTTTATCTCGTTGTTGGCCAAAATCTTGTCCAGGCGCGTCTTCTCGACGTTTAATATCTTGCCCCGAAGCGGCAAAATCGCCTGCGTGCGCCGGTCGCGCCCATTCTTCGCGGAGCCGCCCGCGCTGTCGCCCTCAACGAGGAAGATTTCGCAGAGCTTCGGGTCGCGCTCGGAGCAGTCCGCCAGCTTGCCGGGCAGCGACGTCGTTTCCAGCGCCGTCTTGCGCCGCGTCAGATCGCGGGCCTTGCGCGCGGCCTCGCGCGCGCGCGCGGCCGTGAGGCACTTGTCGATGATTATGCGCGATACGGCGGGGTTCTCTTCCAGAAAAGCCTCCAAGCCGCTCGACACCGCGCCCTCGACGAGCGGCCGAATCTCGCTGTTGCCCAGCTTAGTTTTGGTTTGCCCCTCGAACTGCGGCTCAAGCAGCTTGACGGAGATGATCGCCGTCAAACCCTCGCGGATGTCCTCGCCGGAGAGGTTCGCGTCGGCGGATTTCAGGAAGTTGTTCTTTTGGGCGTAGCCGTTCACGACGCGCGTCAGGGCGTTCTTGAAGCCGACGAGGTGGCTGCCGCCCTCGTGCGTCGGGATGTTGTTCGCGAAGGTAAAGATGCTCTCGCCGTAGGAGTCGTTGTACTGCATGGCGACCTCGACGTACGAGCCGTCCTTTTCAGCGGTAAAGAAGATCGGCTCCTGATGCAGGACCTCTTTGTTTTTATTCAGGTATTGTACGAACGAGATGATGCCGCCCTCGTAGAAGAAGGATTTGAAGCGGTTGTCGCGCTCGTCGTAGATGGAGATCGTGATTCCTCTATTCAGGAACGCCAGCTCGCGCATACGGTTGGACAGCGTGTCGAAGTTGAAGCCCGGCTCCTCGAAGATGCCGTGATCCGGCAGGAAGTGGATGACCGTGCCCGTTTCGTCGGTCTCGGCGACGCGCTCGACATCCCCGAGCGGCACGCCGCGCTCGTAGGACTGGGTGTAGAGGTACCCGTTGCGGCATACGTTCGCCGTAAGCTGCTCGGAGAGGGCGTTGACGACCGATAGACCCACGCCGTGCAGCCCGCCGGAAACCTTGTAGCCGCTGCCGCCGAACTTGCCGCCGGCGTGCAGCATCGTCAGCGCGACTTCCAGCGCCGACTTGCCCGCCTTTTGGTGAAAATCGACCGGGATGCCGCGCCCGTTGTCCTTTATCGTAACGGAATCGTCCGTATGGAGCGTAATCTCGATATTGTCGCAGTAGCCCGCGAGGGCTTCGTCGATGCTGTTGTCCACGACCTCGGTGATCAGGTGGTGCATCCCCTTAGTGTCCGTGGAGCCTATGTACATACCCGGCCGGCGGCGTACGGCCTCCAGCCCCTCTAGAATTTGGATTTGTGAGGCGTCGTATACGCCCGCGCTCACCGGCGCGTTTGGGTCATTCGCCATTCTATCGATGTCCTTTCCGTCCGCCGACGCGGACCGTAGGGTGCTTATACTAAACTAAGCTGCGCGAGCGGAGCGCCGCCGCTGAAATCGGGGAAGCGCAGAACCGCGTTTGGCCGCCGGATTCATAGACTACTACGCTGCGCGCCGAATCAAAGTCCGTATCCGAATCCTCGAGCGCAGGGACGCCCCGCGCCCCGCGCATGATTTTCACGTCCAAAACGGCGATAATATCGCGCCAGGGGATTGCGCGGTTGTTTCCAATGTGCAGCACCAATCCCCAATACCTCCGCCAGCTCTTACTCTAAAGGCATTATATCATTTTTTGGCAGTATTGAAAAGGAGCTTTTATATGCTGAAATTTTGGGAATGGATAAACATCCTGTATATATTACCGGCACATTCCATCGACATGAAAAAATGAATATGCTACTGTTCATATTGTACAAATAATTTACAACGATAGGAGTATAAATTTACCAAGATGAAGCGCTCCAAAGCAACCTTCCTTTGCGCCTTAACCTGCGCGATTATTATAAGCGCGGGCTGCGCCAAAAAGCCGCCGGAAACGCCCGCAGACGCCATAGACGTGCTCGACATCACGCCCACGCCTATTCCCTCGCTAATCGTGCCGAGCATTGTTCCGACCATCCCGGAATCGGACGCCGCCAGCCCGTCGCCGGATCCGCTTTTCGACCGCGACGGCATCGCCGAGCCGGGCGCGACGCCGCCCCCCTCCGGCGAAGACGCGGGCACATATGAGGATTACAAGAAAAAGAACAAGGACGTCATCGGCTGGATCAAGGTGCCAAATACCCCGATCGACTACCCTGTCGTGCTTGGCGACGACAACAGCTACTACCTCGATCATGACGCAAACAAGAAGAAGAACAAGCACGGCGCCATCTTCATGGATGTGCGGAACAAGGAGCGCGGGCAAAAGCGCCACCTGATCCTCTTCGGGCATCGGATGAACGACAAGAGCATGTTCGGCTCCCTCTATAAGTATGAGGAAGAGGATTTTTTCAAGGAAAACGACAAGATCACGTTCAACTTCGACGGCAAGGAGAGCACCTGGAAGCTCTTCTCGGCCCACAGGTACGATATCAACGAGCTGAACATGACGGCTACGGCGTTCGGCTCGGACGACAACTTTGAGGAGTATATGGCGACGGTGAAGAAGCTGTCCCAGTTCAAGAACGACGTAAAGGTGGACGGCGACGATCAGGTGCTGACGCTGTTGACCTGCACGAAGGGCTACGGCAAGAGCGAGCGCTTCGTCGTACACTTTAAAAAGGTGTAAGCCAGCCGCCTGCGCTATCTTCCCAGCAGCTTTTTAAGCTGCCCCTCGTTCAGCAGGTGCAGCGTCGTAAGCTTGCCGCCGTAAAATACCGCCCAGTTGTTGAATACGCAAGGAACGGACTTCGCCTTTTCCGGCGTATCCACCTTGACCAAGTCCAGCGGGATGCCGTTGGCCGCGCAATAGGCTTCAACCTCTTTGATGCAATTGGGGATATACGGGCATTGCATACCATAGTAAATCGTGAGCGCTTGGCTTTCGATGCTCTGCTTCCTCGCGCTGTCCGCAAAGCGGGGCTTGGAGCCGTCGAAGGACAGCGCCATAAGCTCATACTCGCCGAGCGTATCGGCCGTCTCGAAGCCGTATTTCTGTACGAATTTCTTCTCCGTCAGAAACGGCTTCTTCTTATTCGCGCTCAGCACACAAACGCCGGATCTGCCCTGCCTTTTTGCGTCGTCGATGCAATAGCCGAGCAGGTCGGCCCCGTAGCCCTTGCCCTTGAAACTGCCCGCAACCCAAAGGCAGTAGATGAACATATAGTTTTCGCCCGCAACGGGAACCCACGCGGACTCCAGCGGCGCGTATTCGATGAATACCTTGCCCTTTTGGTTCAGCTTCCTGAAGGTATGCCCTTCAGGAAGCCGCTGAGCAAGCCACGCCCGTTTGGTATCGACGCCGCGCTGGTGCTTCTTGTCCGCTATGGCGCAGCATAGGTGTTCGGCTGCGAGGTTGCCGGGCGTCAGGTTGATAAAATCGGAGTTCATAGCATTGCTCCCATAATATAATCTATTTCTATCATAATAACACAATTATTGAGCCCTACATAATGGGCGGAACATAAAGATTTAGAAAAACGAACACCGATAAATTAAAGATATCGACAAAAAAATGAGACAGCACACACCATCGCAAGCTTTTGGTCTTCAGGAACGCCATGCTCCATGCGATACCCATCAGCAGGAGCGACAGCCACGTCATCCAGCTGCGGTTCGCTATCGAAAACACGCCCCACATAAGAGGATGGCTCGCGACAAACCACAGCGTTGAATATACGACGGAAAACGCATTGGAAAGCGGCAGCGAGGTCAGCAAAAAGCCCCGCCAATATATCTCCTCGAAAAAAGGATTGATCACGGCGAACGCAAGCCATATGGCTGCCACGGCGGGGGATTCGAGGAGCTTCAAATTCAGCAGCAATATCGGCAGCGGTATGAGTCCGGCTGCGCAGCATAAAATCGTCCATAGCACGCTTCTTTGGGGTTTGACAAAAAGCTCGGCTATCGCGGCCTTGCCGAGGCTTTTGTACGCAACCGCGAAGGTCGCGCCCCAATAGAACAGCGCCAGCGGGACGAACGCCCACTCGCCGACGAGGGCTTGAAATGCGGACGCGCACGCGAACCCCGCGGCGATGATTATCGCGGGAGAAAGGACTGCTGTTTTTGCTTTGCTTATTATTTTCACCTCATCCCTGTAATTCGCAGCAGTTCACTGACAAACAGCTCGCGCTCACTGATCCACGGGCTGTGCCCGGAATGCTCGAACCATACCAGCTCTTTTTTCGGCGCGTCCAGCAAATTATAGTATTCCTCGGTCAACGAAATCGGCGCGTTGACGTCATGCCGCCCTATAAAGAAGTATACCGACACGTCCGCGGACGGATAATCAGTTCGCAAATCGATATCATACAATTGCGGATAGTATTGACGTTTGACCGAGAGTTAACAACCGAACTATAACATGCGGTTGACCGATGGTCAATACTTGTTTTTTGTGATACACTTAGTACGACAAATAATATTATCTTACAGGTGGTGCTTTGATGGACAAGAAGGAGCGGATTCTGAATGCGTTGCGCGAGTTGTTCCGGGAAGGCAAGGCCGGCACGGCGTCGGTCAGCGATATCGCAAAGAAGGCGGGCATAGCCAAGGGCCTGATGTACTATTATTTCCGCTCCAAGGAGGAGGTCATGGACGCCCTTATACTGCGGGAATACGAAGACATTATCGCGTCGTGCAATGAGATCGTCGTACAAAGCGGCGGAAGCGCCATAGAAAAGCTGGCGCTTTTGGTGAAAAGCTATCGCGGCGCTTATATGGACGAGACGCTTGACGAGTACCTGCATATGCCGCAGAACGCGGCCATCCATCAAAAATCGCTGGCGCAGATTCTATCCTCATTGTCAAAGGTCGTAACGTGCATCGTCGAACAGGGCATAGAGGAAGGTGTGTTTACATGCGGCTATCCCGGCGGGTACGCGGAAGTAGTCATGTCGGTTCTGACTTTTCTGCTCGACCCCGGCATCTTCCCCCGGAGTGGGGAGGAATATCTTATCAGGCTAAGGGCGCTGGCCGAGATGTCCGAAAAGTGGCTCGGCACGCAGGAAGGGAGCTTCGGATTTTTATACGGAGCTGGGTAGGCGGGGAAGATTAAAAGAGTTTCATAGAACCGCCGGTTCTATGAAACTCTTTGTTTTTTAAACCTATTTCGGCCGTATAACGCACTCACATTGTATAACGCACCCGCATTGCGAACATTTGGATACTGTGGTCGTGGTCCTCGGCGCGATGTGCTGTCCGCAGCCGCAAGCATTGGGCGCGGGTTTTGCGACAGTTTTTTCGCGCTTCTCAATCTTTATCTTGGGTATTGCGTTCTTTATCTTGGGTATTGCGCTTGCTACCAGGGGTACCGCAGCCGCAATCAGAGGTATCGCGGCCTTGATTTTAGGCGCTTTTTTCTCTTTTTTAGGCTTGATGATATCCTTTTTAGGGGGTTGTATATCTATCCTCGGGGGATTTGGAGTCGTATAACTAAGTTTTGGTTCCATTTCGCACCTCCACCTACATCATACTCATACGTATTCAAAATAGTTCCACAGGCACAGCTCAGCGGAAGACCTTCAAATAGACCATAATCGCGCTGAACGCGATCTGCCCCAAGAACAGCCATAGGCACACCCGCTTTTTGCCGGTCTGCTCCTTTGCCTTAAAATGCTGATACCCCATTAAGGGTACGAGCGGGATTATGCCCGCGTAAGCCATGAAGAGTATGTTTTCCAAAATACGGCTCCTGAATTATCGTTATGCATACAGCATAACAATGCGCCGTTATGAGCCGCAATGTAGGATATATGGGCGCTGTTACAGTATTTGTTATCGCTCCCGCCGATATGCAAATGCCCTTCCAAAGCGGGAAGAGCATCGCTGTTATCTATGTAGGAGGTTTCAACGAACCTTCGGCTCTTTGAAACCCTTAAACGTTGTGCGCGATCACATGACAACCACACGGCCGCAGAACGGACAGTTTGAGGTGGTCGTTTTCGGGAACAGCTTTTTCCCGCACGGGCAGATATAATAGGTGAGCTTAATCTTCATTTTGTACCTCCTTCCGCATAACCATTTCCCGCTGAGAGGTCGGTTAGCGGATCACCTATTAGCATTATAGTAAATTACGTGAGTTTTGTGAAAAGGCCATCCCTGTATACAAGCCTATTGCATAGTATCCATGTTTATTAGCGATGCTCGCCCGGCGCAGCCGGACGAGCACCACTCTGTTTACTCAACCGCCAGCAGCATCAGCTTCGCGCCGCGCTCGGAGAACGCCGCCATCTCCTTCGCCGTGAGCGCGCGGGACTGCATCAGCGCGAGGTCGTATAGGTGCGCGGCGATAAGGTCGGCCTTTTCGCCGTCGATTTCCGCGAGCTTCTGCACGAGTTTGTTGTTGGAATTGAGCATGAGCTTAACGTCCGCGTCGAAGGGCGTTCCGCCCGCCCAGCGCGCGGCGTATTCGCTGAAACGGCGCGATTGCTCGTCCGTTATGAGCATCGCGGGCAGGCCCTCATTCTTCATCGGCTCCAGCTCGATCTTCAGCTCGTCCTTGCCCGTCGCGCGGCGCAGAATCGCCTCCAGCGGCTCCTTCTTCAGCTCCACGCCGTCGCCCTTCAGCGAATCGTTCAGCCCCGCGTCGATACGCGAGAACTTAACGCCCTCCTCCTTTTGCTCCAGCAGCGAAAGGAACGGCGCGTCAACGGGCCCATCCATCACCAATACGGGGATGCCCGCGTCCGTATAGTTTTGGATATAGAACGCTTGGCGATCCACATCGTCGGCATAGGTGAGCGCATCGCCCGCCTTTTCGCGCGTCTCCGCGAGCGTGAGGCGCTTGCCCTCGGTCTCTTTAAAAAGAAGCGCGTCCTTGACCATGTCGTAAAGCTTATCGTCGCGCAGGCAGCCGAATCGCACGAACGGGGCGATGTCGTCCCAATAGCCCTCGTAGATCCCGCGCTCATTCTTGAACAGCTCGTTAAGCTTGTCCGCGATTTTCTTCGTTATGTGCTGCTGCACCTTCTTAACCGTGCCGTCGTTTTGAAGGAAGCTGCGCGAGACGTTCAGCGGCAGGTCGGGGCAGTCGATCACGCCCTTGAGCAGGAGCAGGAATTCCGGGATGACCTCTTTGAGGTTGTCCGCGACGAATACCTGATTGTTGTAGAGCTTGATCTCGCCGTCCATGCCTTCGAGACGCTGCTTCAGGCGCGGGAAATAGAGGATGCCCTGCATGTTGAACGGATAATCCACGTTCAAGTGTATCCAGAAGAGCGGATCCTCGAACTGGCGGAATACGTCGCGGTAGAAGGACTTGTACTCCTCCTCAGTGCAGTCGCGCGGGGGCTTTTTCCAGAGCGGCGACGTATTGTTCAGCGGCAGCTCGAAGCGTTTCAGGTCCTCCTCCTTGGTTTTACCTGCTTCCGCGAGCATGATCGGGTAGGGGAGGAACGCGCAGTATTTCTCGATAACGCCGCGCACGGTATAGTAGCGTAAAAACTCGGAGTCCTCTTCGTTCAGATGCAGGATAACGTCCGTTCCGCGCGAGGCGCGCGAACCCTCCTGCATCTCGTATTCCACGCCGCCGCCGCAGCTCCAGTGCACGGGCTTCGCGCCGTCCTGATAGGAGAGGGTTTCGATCTCGACCAGCTCGCTGACCATGAACGCCGAATAGAAGCCGAGGCCGAAGTGCCCGATGATATTCGAATCGCCGACTTGCTTGACCTTTTCCAGAAACGCCTCCGCGCCCGAGAACGCGACCTGATTGATGTATTCGCGGACCTCGTCGGCCGTCATGCCGAGGCCGTTGTCGGAAAACGTGAGCGTCTTCGCGGCCTCGTCGATCGTGACCTTTACGGCATAGGCGCTCTCCGCCTCCGTTGCGCCGGTGAGCGCAAGGCGCGAGTGCTTCGTGCAGGCGTCTACGGCGTTGGCGATCAGCTCGCGGATGAAGATATCCTTGTCTGAATATAACCATTTCTTGATGATCGGCAGAATGTTTTCGGTATGAATGGACAGATGGCCCTTTTCCATCTTTAGTTGGCTCCTTCCAAAATGTTTTAACGGAAACGATTATAGCACAAGTCCACTCAGGAGGGAATATCTAGCCCCGTTTCAAACCGAACATCCACCTGAGAATACGCGCGCGCTTTGCCGCTTCGTGCGTCGCGAAGGTGAGGGCAGCGGAAGCGGCTAGAATAAAAGGTATCTGCAAGAGATATTTTTCCGTCCATTGCAGCACGAAATAGCCAACTATGACAATCCACGATTGATGGAATACGTACAGGCCGAACGAGGACGCCGATAGGTAGTGCGATACGCGCCCCGCGGAATTCAGGCAGTGTCTGCCAAAACCCAGCGCGGACAGCACAGCCAGCCACGAGACCAACTCATACAAGATATGGTCAAAGCAAAATGTAAGCGCCGCCCCTGTTACCGCCATGCCCAAAAGTACAAAGCGACGCTTCTCCAGCGTTTGCTGCACGGTTTCATTATCCAGAGCGAAGCAGCCCAAAAGGAAATAGGCCAGATGCTCGGTGGGGCTTTTGCCGCTGATATCGAACGCCATATTGCCCAGGCAAGGCAGCAGCCCCAATAATATCAACACCCAGAACGGCATAGGCTTGGACGCCTCGCCGCCGCGCTTGGCAAGCCGCATCAGAGGAAGGCTGATCATGGATATAACGAACAGGAACAGTATAAACCACAGATGCCCGGGCGTGAACGCGCCGTCGTAGCCCGTGAAATCGGTGACGGCCGTATAGTAACAAAAATAGTTTGCATGGCCGTTATGGAACAGGCCCGCGATATACGACTGTACGGGCAGGATGAGCAACATGCTGAAAATCAGCGGCAGCAGCAGCTTATGCACGCGCTCGCTTGCGTACTGACGGACGCTGCGCTTGCCGAGGGCATAGCGCGAGCTAATACCCGCAATGGTAAATAGCAGCGGCATCATCACCAAATACAGGAGCTGGTTTATAACGCTGGGAACGGCAAGATCTTCGCCGTGTATATAGAAGCTCTCGCCCCAGTTATTGTATATCATAAAAACATGAAACGGGAACAGCAGCAGTATGCAAAGCGAACGCAGGTTATCCAAATAGTGCTTACGCGCGGGCATATTATCACCCCCTTGTATCACTATAATATCGTCGGGAGCCGCTTTCATTGACTTATATCAAGCCTGCGCTTGATACGGCTCAGCGTTTCCGGCGACATGCCGAGGAAGGAGGCTATGTGGTGCTGCCTGATAGCGTTGGTCAAGTTGGGATACTCGCGCGTGAAGTTCGCGTAGCGCGTTTCCGCGTCGTAAAACAGCAGATCGGATTCACGCCGTTCCTTTTGCAGATATGCCTCTTCGGTAATCCTTCTCAACAGCGTTTGCCAGCATATCTCTCCCTCCGCCAGCTTCATGAAGGCGTTAAAATCGAAAACCAGCGCCGTCGAATCCGTAAGCGCCTGAATAAAGAGATTGGACGCCTCCCCGCGCAGCAAAGAATTATAGGGCGCAACGAAGTGGCCCGGCAGCATAAAATTTTTGGTATACTCCCTGCCCTTGCGGTCGATATAGAACAGCCGGAATAAGCCGCTGACAACGTAACCCGCCTCGTCATTGCGTTCGCCCATCTTGATGAAATAAGCGTGCTTAGCAAAGCGTTTTTTGCTGAGCAATTCGATAAAGGCGGCAAATTGACCGTCGGGAACAGGACAAATTCCGTTAATAATATTGCGGACGGCCGATATTTCCTCGCCGCTTAGTGTGGATATCCCGCGCATATGCACGCACAATCCTTTTACGTTATTTGCTTCCCGGTTGCCCCGTCTTGCACCAATCGTTCGTAGGCGAGCGCGGCCTCCTGCGGGATAGGCTGCTCCGCCATCCAGCCGCGCTTGGGATATTCCTTTATTCGCTCGAAATCGCCCAGCATCTGCTCGATCAGCATTCCGTCCCCGCCATATACGCGCTTATCATATTCATAATAATCGCGCAAGGACGCGCTTTTGCTTGTTGAAAAGAAGTCAGGCTGCGGCTTAGGCCAATGGGCCAGCGCCGTAGCGTAAAACCGCCTCGTCATGTATGGCTTATGTATGAGAATAACTTTTTGGGGGTTTATTCCCTTATCTCTTAGAAGCTCTTCCGACTTGGTTATATTTTCGGCGGTGTTCGCGGCGTTTGGCTCCCGCAAAATAGCTTCCGAAGGTACTCCGAGGCTGATAAGCGCCTCGCTGAGCAGATCGGCTTCAATTATTACGCCGCCGAGGTAGGGATTGGCAAAGCCGGAAACGACGATCAGCGGGATGACGCCTCTTTTATAAAGCTCCGCTGCCCGCTCCGCACCGTCGGTGAGATTTCCCGAGCCTCCGACGATACAGACGCCGGCCTTATCCGGCAGATCATGCTTGATATCCAGGAAGCTCCATATTGTTTCCAGGTCGCGCCAGTTTTGTTCTGCAAGATTCATATCCTTATTATACTATTACATATCTGATAAGTAAAACAGGGCCTGTTCTTTTCGTTTGACAAAACCCGGCGGCGCGCTTATCCTACAAATTAGATTGATATAGTCTTATGAGCCAGTATTATAGGCTTGCGGGGGGATAAAATGGACATGCAAACAACGCTGCGGGAAAAGGCGGACGCGATCTGCAAGGCGGTCATCCGCGAATCGCTGCCCGATATGGCCGTGCGGCGCGCTCTGGACGTAATAGAGCTGGGGCAAAGCGGCAGGGTTATCGTATTATCCATCGGGAAAGCGGGCTGGCAGATGGCCAAAGCCGCTTCGGAAGCGCTCGGCGCGCGGATATCGCGGGGCCTGGTCATCACGAAGCACGGCTATTGCCAGAACGAGATCCCCGGGTTCGAGCTGTACGAGGCCGGGCACCCCGTGTTGGACGAGCATTCCATCAGAGCGACGGAAGCCGCGATAGCCGCGATAAATGGGCTGAGCGCGGACGACAAGGTGCTGCTGCTCATATCGGGCGGCGGCTCCTCGCTCTTTGAGAAGCCCCTTATTCCGCTGGAGATGTTTGCGGACGCGACGAAGCGCCTATTGGCGTCCGGCGCGGACATCATAGAGATGAATACGATACGGAAACGCCTCTCAGCCGTCAAGGGCGGGCGCTTCGCGCTGATGTGCGCCCCGGCGAAGGTATATTCGGTCATACTCTCGGATATCATCGGCGACCCGCCGGACATGATCGCCTCGGGCCCAGCGTTCCCGGACGCGTCAACATGCGAACAGGCGCTGGAGATAGCCGAAAAATACGAGCTGAATTTCCCAGAAGAGATTATGGCGCTGCTAAAGCGGGAAACGCCCAAGCAGCTGAGCGGCGTGACGACGCTGGTTACGGGCGGCGTGGCGCAGCTGACGAAGACGACGGCGGAGATATGCCGCGAGCAGGGCTTTGAAACCACGATACTGACGGACAGCCTGGACTGCGAGGCAAAGGAAGCGGGCCGCTTCCTGGCCGCAATCGCGCGGTTCAACGCCCAGGCCGACGTACCGAGGGCGTTTATAGCGGGCGGAGAAACCATCGTGCGCTTAACAGGCCGGGGCAAGGGGGGCCGCAACCAGGAGATGGCGCTTTCCGCCGCGGATGGGATCGCGGGCATCGGCAACGCGGCGGTTTTCGCGCTGGCGTCCGATGGCTCCGACGGCCCTACGGACGCGTCGGGCGGATATGTGGACGGCAATACGAAAGCCGCGCTTAGCGGCTTCGGGATCAAGATACACGAGGTTTTAAAGAATAACGACGCGTATAACGCGCTCCAAAAATGCAACGGGTTAATCATAACCGGGCCTACGGGCACCAACGTAAACGACGTGGCCGCCGTGCTTATATTGCCGCGCGAATAAGGCGGACTGTATCAGGGCTGCCAAGTAAATAACGGCATAATGAAAGCCGAACCAGTTACTATGTTGTTTATGAGACAACAAAGTGACTGGTTTTTGCATGGCGGGAACGGGCGGATTAAGGCGGCTTTTTAAGGGCATTTTTGGAAAAGGCCATTGATATATATGCTGCTATAAGTAAGAAGATGGATATTGGGAGAGATTTGTCGGGGTCGCGCTTTGGGGTCAGAAACACCCGCCGGCTGCGGCCGGCACCCTCTTTGCAAAAGAGGGTAAGGATCGCGTGGAAGATTGTAGGGGCAGACCTTGTGTCTGCCCTGTTCCATTCGACAGACGTATGGAACGGGGCGCAGGAGCGTTTTTGCTGGACAAATAAGCCTGCGATTTTAATATAAAAATGATGCGCAACCCCTGTCGAAAAAAGCGGTTGACAAGGGTAGTTATGTTTGCTATCATAGTGAAGCTGTCGCGGGGCGGCAGGGCCGGAAGAGGCAGCGAGC